>Ga0208079_1000672_pt1 | contig 18616 bp, 19 predicted proteins | sample NGESurdeep092012_5_FD_184474 | JGI IMG/M metagenome (GOLD analysis project Ga0208079, IMG submission 184474) | Arctic peat soil microbial communities from Barrow, Alaska - NGEE Surface sample 210-2 deep-092012 (SPAdes) | ecosystem: Environmental > Terrestrial > Soil > Wetlands > Peat ... | reverse complement strand
TGGTGAAAACAAAGGCAGATTGCCTTGGCCGGTTGAAAAAGGAATTATTACCAGCCAGTTTGGTTTGCAGAAACATCCGGTATTAAAATATGTAACCGAAAATAACCCCGGGATAGAAATAACAAGTTTGGGTAAAACAGCAGTGAGAAGTGTCTTTAAAGGTGAAGTGGCAAGAGTTTTTTCGATTCCTGGTGCGAATATGACAGTAATTATTCGGCATGGGAAATACCTTACAGTTTATCAAAATATTGTAGATTTGAAAGTTAAAACAGGAGAAAAAGTCGAAACCAAACAGGAAATAGGGAATGTTTTTTGTGAAACTGACAACGGAAATAAAGCAATTCTGAAATTTATGATATACGAAGAAAAGGAAAAGCAGGATCCGGAATCATGGATTACGAAAAATTAGATAATTTTTGAAACATATATGAATTTTTAAAGTATAAGGGTTGCCATTTATATAGTTATGTATAAAAAAGTAAGTATAGGATCAATAGTGGGAAACTTAAGAGTAGTCGAAAATGCGATTGATGAAACTACTGCGTCTATAGGAATTTCACAGGATAATTATGGAAAAATTCTTGTGTGTACGATGGAGGCTGTTAATAATGCAATTTTACACGGTAACAGGTCAAATCCGGAAAAAATTGTAGAGGTAGAACTCTCATTCGAAAATAATTCTCTTCAAATTAAAGTTACCGATGAAGGTACCGGTTTCAGACCTGAGAAAGTTCCTGACCCTACAACTCCTGAAAATATTGAAGAGCTTAATGGAAGAGGAATTTATCTTATGTCGCATCTTGCCGATTTAATAGAATATAGCAAAAAGGGAAATTCGGTTACAATGACCTTTAAGAACATATTATCTTGAACATCAGAATATTCTATGATGAAATTAACTTCAGGCTTAAAGGCTGGAGAAAAGCTTCAAAAGTTTTAGGAGAGGTCATCGCGAAAAAGAAAAAAATTTCAGGTGACCTTAGTTTTATTATAACATGTGATGAACGACTGAAGGAAATTAATATTGAATTTCTTGAACATGATTATTATACCGATGTTATTACATTTAATTATAGTAACGGTAATGTAATCAATGGAGAAATTTACATAAGTCTGGAAAGGGTAAAAGAAAATGCGTTAAACTATAAGGTTAGTTTAGAATCAGAAATGCTTCGCGTTATGATTCATGGGGTATTGCACCTTGTTGGGTATGATGATTCAAATGATGAAGAAAAGGGTGAAATGAGAATAATGGAAGATTTTTGGATTAATTATGCTGGATAGAATGGATTTTCATTATGATATAATTGTTGTTGGGGGAGGACATGCTGGTTGTGAGGCTGCACATGCAGCAGCTGTAATGGGAGCTAAAACACTTCTCATTACGATGGATATGACAAAACTTGCCCAAATGTCGTGCAACCCGGCAATGGGAGGCATAGCAAAAGGACAAATTGTTCGTGAGATTGATGCAATGGGAGGTATGAGCGGAATTGTCACAGACAGAAGCATGATTCAATTCCGTATGCTTAATAAATCAAAGGGTCCTGCTATGTGGAGCCCCAGGGCACAATGCGACCGGCAGAAATTTACTTCAGAGTGGAGAAAAGTTCTGGAGAAAAATATTTATTTGGCGATATGGCAGGAACAGGCAACGGCACTTTTGTTAGATGGAAAAAGGGTGGTTGGTGTTGAAACAGCTTTTGGAACAAGGTTTATGTCTTATTCAGTTATTCTTACAAATGGGACGTTCCTGAATGGCCTGATGCATATAGGATTATCAAAAATAAAAGGTGGACGCTCAGGAGATCAAAGTTCAACAGGATTAAGTGAACAGCTTGAAGATTTGGGTTTTTCTGTGGAAAGAATGAAGACAGGGACAAGCGCCAGAATTGATGGAAGATCGATTGACTTTAGTGAGATGATAGAACAGAAAGGCGATGAGGAAGGCGGAACATTTTCATATATGAAAGAGCATTCGGATAAGCTTGAACAGAAGAGTTGTTTCATAACACATACGAATGAAGAGGTACATAAGGAATTAAGAAAAGGATTTGAGTTTAGTCCGATGTTTACAGGGAGGATTAAAGGACGAGGTCCAAGATATTGTCCGAGTATAGAAGACAAGGTTGTAACTTTTAAAGAGAGAAATTCACATCAGTTATTTATAGAGCCTGAAGGAGAAGATACCGTTGAATACTATATAAATGGGTTTTCAAGCAGCCTGCCGCTTGAAATTCAATTAAGGGCTTTAAGAAAAGTAAAAGGGCTTGAAAAGGTTGAAATGTTCAGACCGGGGTATGCAATAGAATATGATTTTTTTCAACCGACCCAATTGAAGCATACTTTAGAAACAAAGACAATAAGCAATCTTTATTTTGCCGGACAAATAAATGGTACTACTGGCTATGAAGAAGCGGCAGCGCAGGGTTTGATGGCAGGGATTAATTCAGTTTTGAATGTAAGGAATCAAGATCCATTTATTCTGGGAAGGGAAGAATCTTATATAGGAGTTTTAATAGATGATTTGGTGACTAAGGGGGTAGACGAACCATATAGAATGTTTACTTCAAGGGCTGAGTACAGAATACTTCTCAGGCAAGATAACGCTGATGAACGTCTTACCAGAAAAGCTTTTGATATAGGAACTGTAAATATAGAAAGAGTTGAGCATCTGGAACAAAAAGAAAGGATGGTAAAAGAAATCATAGATTTTCTTTCGGAATGCAGTGTAAGTCCGGAAGAAATAAATGATTTTCTTATTCAGGTTGGAACAAATAAAATAAGTCAAAAGGTGAGAGCCGTAACTATTGCCTCCAGACCACAGGTTGATATCAGAGAATTATTGAAAAGGATGAAGGGAAGCGAGAGATTAGTGTCAATGAATTCAGAAAGACTCAAAGAGGTCACTGAGTCAGCAGAGATTAAAATTAAGTATGAAGGATATATACAAAGAGAAAAAATTGTTGCTGATAAGATAAAGAGGTTAGAGAGTTTAAAGATACCCGGGGATCTTAATTTTGACGAACTGGTTTCTATTTCAACCGAAGGAAGACAGAAACTTAAAAAAATTAAACCGGTTAACATTGGACAGGCAGGAAGAATAAGTGGTGTGTCTCCTTCCGATATAAATATATTACTGATGTATCTGGGAAGATAATATGTTCCACGTGGAACAATTATTTTTAAAATAAAAATATTATTTATGAAAATCACTGGTCAATTGGTAGATATTCATAACAGGGATATTTATCCTGCGACTTTAACGTTCCTTAACGGAAAAATTTCATACGTCGAGAGAATTGATTCTGCTCCGAAGATCTATATTTTGCCGGGACTCACAGATGCACATATTCATATAGAAAGCTCAATGGTAACACCAGGAGCATTTGCAATGACCGCTGTTAAGCATGGTACCTGCAATGTTGTATGCGACCCCCATGAAATTGCGAACGTGCTGGGAATGCAGGGAGTAGAATTTATGATCAAAGACGCAGAAAAGGTTCCTTTGAATTTCTTTTTTGGAGCTCCTTCTTGTGTACCAGCCACTGTCTTTGAAAGCAATGGCGCAATTATTAATCATCAAATGATAGGTCAGCTACTCAGGCGAACAGAAATAAAGTACATGTCTGAAATGATGAACTTCCCCGGCGTTATTTATGACGATCCTGAGGTATTAAAAAAAATAGCATGTGCAAAAGAGGTTGGGAAACCAATTGATGGACATGCTCCGGGTTTAAGAGGAGAATCTTTGAAGAAATATGTGGCAGCTGGAATTACAACAGACCATGAGTGCAGCTCAATTGATGAGGCTCTGGAAAAGATCTCTCTGGGTATGAAAATACTTATAAGGGAAGGGAGCGCTGCAAAAAATCTTAATGCTCTAAAGGATCTATTCAACTCTAATCCAGAGATGGTGATGTTATGCAGCGATGACCTTCATCCGGAGATGCTTCAGAGAAGACATATAAATAAATTGATCGGAGGACTAATATCTGAAGGTTTTAATGTATTTGATGTAATAAGAAGTGCTACAATTAATCCATCAGTACATTATGGCCTAGCAGCCGGATTACTCAGAAAGGGAGACAAAGCAGATTTTATCCTGGTGGATAGTCTCGATAAGATGAATGTTATCGAGACATGGATAAAGGGGGAAAAAGTATTTTCTGAAGGAAAGATTTTGTTCGGATATAATCCACCCTCAGCTATAAACAGCTTTAATTGCCGGCCCTTAACTGAAAGTGACATTTTGATTAAAAACAGGAAGAAAGAAATAAGAGTTATTGTTGCAAATGAAGGAGAGCTTTTTACTGGAGAGGCCCATTACTCTTCCGGTGAATCGGAATTCATAGCTCCAGATACAACTAACGATGTTCTGAAAATTATTGTAAAAGACCGTTATAAAGATTTGCCTGCCGCAGTTGGATTCATTAAAGGATTTGGTTTAAAAGGCGGGGCTTTCGCAAGCTCTATAGCACACGACAGTCATAACATAATCTCAGTTGGAACAAATGACAGGGACATTGTAAATTCTATAAACGAAATTGTAAGAATGAAAGGCGGCCTGTCAGTATGTTCGGGAGACAAAATTCAGTCTTTAAGACTTGATATAGGCGGAATTATGACTACCCGTTCATGCGAAGCGATTGCTGCAGATTATGATAGCCTGAACAAGCTGACGGAATCAATGGGATGTAGTATGAAAGCACCTTTTATGACCCTGTCGTTCATGGCTCTTCTTGTTATACCCGATCTGAAAATCGGCGATCAGGGATTATTTGATGTAAATAAGTTCGAAAAGGTTTCGCTGTTTGTTTAGTTAGCTCTGTTCCACCTGAAACGCCCCTGGTCCCGCATGCGCGGGATCATCCCCCTAAAGGGGGACTAAAACCGTGACTTAAACTAGAATTGTACTCTGATTCAGAGAATTAACAGAGGCAGGGTGGCAAAAGCAATGGGAAAAAGAAAGCCTTTCTGATACAGACATTCACTATCTTTACATCAAATTTCTTCAGATTTATGTCTGCCGAAGCAAAATTCAAATCAATTCTTTCATTAATTCCTGATCGTCCGGGAGTCTACCAGTTTACTGACTCTTCGGGAGTGATAATATATATCGGAAAAGCCAAGAGCCTGAAGAAGAGAGTGACCTCATATTTCTCGAAAAATCAATCGGGAAAAACAATTGCTCTTCTCAGGAAGACGTACGATATCCGCCACATTATCGTAGATAATGAATCCGATGCTTTGTTGCTGGAGAATAACCTTATCAAGAAACACCAGCCCAGATACAATATCCTTTTAAAGGATGATAAGACATTTCCCTGGATATGTATCAAGAATGAACCATTTCCCCGTGTATTCAGTACCAGGAATCCGGTAAGAGACGGATCTCAATATTTTGGTCCATATACCTCAGGATTGATGGTAAAAACATTAATCAGCTTTATAAGACAGTTGTACAAACTGAGAACCTGCTACCATAACCTTACAGAATCGAACATTAAGGCCGGAAAATTCAAAGTTTGTCTGGAATATCATTTGGGAAACTGCAAAGCCCCTTGTATAGGCAAGCAGATCGAGAGTGATTACCTCGAAAACATTGATCAGATAAGAGACATCTTAAAGGGAAACATATCGACAGTGATTGATCATCTGAAAAAGTCTATGGCCAGATTTTCAGCGGAGCTGCGGTTTGAAGATGCCCAGGCAGTTAAGGAAAAGATAGACATCATCTCAAGATTCAGAAGCAAATCAACCGTGGTTAGCAACACAATTAAAAATGTTGATGTATTTGGCTTTACTCAGGAATCCGATAATGTCTATGTTAACTACTTAAAAGTTGTTGAAGGAGCTGTAATTCAGGCACTTACCATTGAGCTGAAGATCAGGGCAGACGAAGAGAAAGAGTCCATCCTTGGTTTTGCTATAACAGAAATCAGGCAAAGACTTTCAAGCGATTCTCCTGAGATCATACTGCCCTTTAAGCCTGATATTCTGCTGGATAGAGTCAAATATACCGTTCCAAGAGCAGGAGAGAAACTGAAACTTCTGGAGCTTGCTGAACGAAATGCCATATATTACAAGCTCGAGCAGAAGAAAAAACGAATGGAACATTCACCTCAGGTACGCACGGGAAAAAATCTTGAGAAACTTAAGAATGATCTTCATATGCCAGATCTTCCTGTTCATATTGAATGTTTCGATAATTCCAATATAATGGGTTCCAATCCTGTTGCTGCCTGCGTTGTTTTCAGAAATGCCAGGCCAAGCAAAAATGATTATCGTCATTTTAATATTAAAACCGTTACCGGACCCGATGATTTTTCATCAATGGAAGAGATTGTTTTCAGACGTTACCGAAGAATGATTGAAGAGGACCAGAAACTCCCCCAGCTTATAATAATTGATGGGGGTAAAGGACAACTTTCTTCTGCCATGAAAAGTATTGACAAATTGGGATTAAGAGAAAAGATTACAGTTATAGGAATTGCAAAAAAACTCGAGGAAATATATTTCCCTGGAGATAGTGTTCCGATTTATCTCGATAAAAATTCAATAAGTCTGAAGATCATACAAAATTTAAGAAATGAGGCACACCGGTTCGGGATAAATTTTCATCGTGACAAGCGTTCCTCTGACATGATAAAATCCGACCTTGATCAGATAAAAGGAATCGGACCATCAACAAAAGAGATTTTACTAAAACATTTTGAATCGGTCGATAAAATAAAATCCGCTTCGCCAGAAGAGGTTAAAAATCTTGTAGGACCTTCAAAAGCGTCCATTTTGTCGGAATATTTCAGGAAATAGTCACAGTTTCCACGTGGAACACTTTTCTTAATATTTAACCTAAGTCACATACTATGTGATGTTTAGTGCAGGTTACATGATCTATTAAGTCAGCGAGAATTGAATATTTTGACTGATCCGGGTAACTGGGGGTGAATTTTGGAGGCAGAAACCACTATACTTTGGAATTCTTAAGGGCTACCTCAATCACTTTTGAAATCTCTGGCGACCCTCCGGTAAAAATTCCTTTCATGCCTAAAGATTCGGCAGTTTTTACATTTATTTCAATATCGTCGATGTAAAGACACTCTTCAGCCGTAAGTAAATATTTCTCAAGAAGAATTTCGTAAATCCGGTTTTTGGGTTTTGATGATTTTACTGCAGCCGAAATAATTCCTCCGTCAAAATATCTGAAGAAATAGTAGCCATCTTTTACCTCGTCAAAAATATCGAAAGGGAAGTTGGACAGATAATATAGCCTGAAACCTCGTTTTTTTAACTCAGGAAGAAGTTTTACGTTCGAATCGAGGGGAAAGATTATATCGGTACGTAAATTGAAAATATGGGCTATTTCATCCTTATTAAGAGTAGATCTTTTGGAGATTGATTCAATAGCTTCCGGAGTTGTGATTTCACCATTATCCAGCATAAGCCATTCCTTACTCCAAAAAATGTCTGCAAGGATTTTAGCTTTAATATTCCCGGGATATTTATTCTTATCGAAATATTCCGATGGCTTAAAGCTGATCAATACATTTCCAAGGTCAAAAATGATATTCTTAATCATATCAGGGGTTTTTCATACTGATTGGCTGGCCGGTAGCCTCAAGGACATTCCACCACAATTCATCTTCAACATCAATCTTTTTCCGTTTGGCCACGACCATCTCGATAGGCATCAGTGTGAACTGGTTGTTCCAGAAACCAATAGCAAAATCAGTTTTTCCGGAAAGAGCTGCATGAACTGCATTCTGGGCCAGCAGGTTGCAGAATTTACTGTCGTTGGCATTTGCCGGAGCGCTCCTGATGATGTAACTGGGATCTATATATTTAATAGAATGAGGAAAAGACTTGTTATTAAACTCTTCTGAGATTTTATCCTTAAGATAAACACCAATATCTTTATATTTAATATTGCCTGAAACATCTTTATTTCCATCGGTACAATCGAAAAATTCCTGCCCGGCTCCCTCTGCAACGACAATGACAGCATGGTGTCTTTCCTCCAGACGTTTTCTAAGAACGTGAAGAAATCCGCGAGGTCCGTAAAGGTCAAAAGTAATTTCAGGGATCAGTACAAAATTTACTTCCTGAATAGCCAGAGCAGCATTGGCTGCAATAAAACCAGAATCGCGACCCATCAGCTTAACTAAGGCGATACCGTTAAAAGCACCTGCTGCCTCATTGTGTGCATTTCTGATTATATCATTGGCAATCGAGAAAGCAGTCTCAAAACCAAAGGATTTTTGAATGAGATCGATATCATTGTCTATTGTCTTTGGAATACCGGCTATGCAGATTTTAAGATTTCTCTTTTCAATCTCCATATGAATAGCATGCGCCCCACGCAATGTCCCATCTCCACCTATGCAAAAAAGGACATTGATGTTTAATATCTCAAGTGTATCAACCATTTTTTCAACATCCTGTTCACCCCTTGAAGATCCCAGAAAGGTTCCGCCGGTGAGGTGAAGGTAATTGACCATTGGCGCGGTCAGCTCAATAACAGGATGGTTGTATGAAGGTATCAGCCCTTCATAACCAAATTGAATACCTAAAACCCTGCTGATACCATACCTGTAGTAGAGTTCATTTACCAGACTGCGTATAACATTATTCAATCCCGGACACAATCCTCCGCAGGTAACAATACCTACTTTGGTTTTGGCAGGTTCGAAATAGATGTTTTCCCTGGGACCGGCTTTTTCAAATGATACCGGAAGTTCGCCGGTCTCATGACATTTTTTGTAATTGTCAAGAGAGACATCGTATAATATTCTCGCGTTGTCGTCTACAAATTTATAGACCGGATTTTCGACGCGGCGTGTATGTTTAAGTGGAGATACCACACCTCTTTTTCCCAGGGAGCTGACAAGAAAATCCTCGTATTTCATCTGATTCAGATTAGTTCAATAATCAACAAAAGCACGTTGAAAACATCCTCTATTAAAGGATGTCAAATTTAGAAATTTTTTTGATGAGATTTTTAAGAAGCAGAATCAGATTATCTGTTTAATCCTTCCAACAAGACCATTTTCCAGCATAACCTTAATGCCGTGAGGATGATTTGGAGAGGAGGTCAGGACTTCCTTTACTTTACCTTCCGTTAGCCGTCCGGTACGTTTATCTTCAGTTAATTCTACCCTGACATCTATGCCGGGTGTAATATCAGCCCTACGGGTTCCTTCCTTAAACTCAAGGTTTTTAAACATATTTTCGAAAAAATCAGGTTCAGAAAATTTAAGATCAGAGTGCAATAATAAATAATTTTATTGCAGAAAAATGTTAAAGTGATAAATGTTTTGATCAATGTACAGAAATGGGGGATCAATAAGAGCCTTTTATCTTTGTATGTATTCTGTAGAGCCCTTTTGTTGCAGTGATGAAGAGACTTTTCATGTCCTCTCCACCAAAACAGACATTGGCAGTCCAGTCTTCAGGTACCGGAATATTGCCTGCAAGTACTCCATTCTTATCAAAAATAGTCACCCCTTTACCAGTCAGGTATATGTTTCCCATAATATCTATAGTCATTCCATCCGAACCCATTTCGCAAAAGAGTATCTTGTTACTCAGGCTGCCGTCATTATTAATTGAATACTTCCATGTTTTATTTCCACGAATGTCTGCGACAAACAGAGTCTTGCCATCAGGAGTCCCCACAATACCGTTTGGTGCCATAAGATCATCAGCTACTCTTACAATTGTTTTATGATCGGGTTTAAGGTAATATACCGCCTGACAATCCTGTGGAACGGCATCATGATCCCACCAGGTCCTTCTGTAAAAAGGGTCGGTGAAATAAACCCCACCCTCGGGTGTGTTCCAGAGATCATTTGGACCGTTGAGCGGTTTGCCTTTATATTTCGATGGAATAATTGTTACTTTTTTATCAGGGGAAATGCACCAGAGTTCATTTTTCTGATCGGCACAGGTCCATAGGTTGCCATCTTTGTCAAAAGACATACCATTTGATCTGCCGCAGGGTTGCATAAATGTTGTAAGTTTGCCCGACAGACTCCACATCATAATCCTGTCATTGGGCTGATCGGTGAAGTAGACATTCCCTTTCGCATCGGCGACGGGACCTTCAGTAAAAAGAAATCCATCAGCCAGTTTTTCAACTTTGTCTCCTGGTTGAATTATCTCATCCAGACCTTTATTTTGAAAAAAAGCCAGTGTGATAAAGGTTAATGGAACGGCAAACAGTAATTTATTCAGTTTCATTTTCAACAATTTGTGGATTATGGTAATTGAACTTTTCTTATTCTAGCGATATAATTATCGATCTGTTCCGGCAATTCAAATCCCACAATGATCATATTAACAGTCCCTAATCCAAGCACATATTTAAGAGAAGCATCTATCTTTTCAGAATCATTTTTGAAATTTCCGTTCCCGATAAGTTTCATTCCAATCACCCCTTTCCCTGCTTTATGAAGTTTTTCTATCACAGGAATGACAGCAGCTGCATCTCTTTTATCCATAACTTCTCCAAATGGATTAATACGGACATGAATTACATCAACCCAAGGGCTGTCAGCAGCCGCCTCCATTGCTTCAAGTGAATGAACTGATACACCATGTGCCCCAATGATTTTCTTAGCTTTAAGCGTTTCAAGAATATCCATTTGTTTCTTCTGTTTGTCGGTCCATTTTGAATCTGTCATACAATGAATCTGAACCATATCAAGATAATCAGTTTTAAGCTCCTTCCTGAACCTGTCAATAACTATGTCGGCATCAGGACGATCAGTGTCGGGAATGCCCCCCGGACCAACCCACATTTTTGTGCTCAAGGTATATGATTCGCGGGGGACTCCTTTAAGAGCTGCTGCTGTAAAAGGATGTGTTCCATAACTGTCAGCACAGTCAAAAAAACGTATCCCTGTTTCATACGCCTGGCGTATAATTGATTCAGCTACTCCCGCCCTGGTTATATTTGATGACCTGTTATAGCCACTGAACCCGGTGCCCATACCCAGGAGGGTTGATTTAATACCCGACTTGCCAAGGGTAACAACCTGGAAGGGATCTGCAAAAGATGGAGCTGTTTTTACCGGAAAACCTAAAGCAGTTTTTCCAAGTAAAACCGAACCAGCTCCTGCAATTAAGCTGGTGGTTACAAATTGCCTGCGTGTAATATTTCTTTTAGCCATAACATAAATAATTATAAATCAATCTATCAATTTGTTACCTCAAAATAGTGACTTTTACACAAGAGGGATTATTTGCATCATGATAAATCCTCTGCGTGGCTTTTTGAAAATCACTTTCAGAACACTTGTAAATATCAACAAATTTTTGCGGATTCCGATCGACAAGAGGAAACCATGAATTCTGCACCTGCACCATTATCCGATGATCCTTTTTAAATGTATGAGCCACATCAGGCACCTGGTATTTTACTTCAGTAATTTTCCCCGGTATAAAAGGTTCGGGTTTCTCAAAGCTGTTGCGATACTTACCTCTGAATACTTCGCCTCTCACCAGCATCTGATATCCTCCCAGCGGCACTTTAATATCGGTCGACATATCTGCTTTTGCATCAGGAGGATATACATCAATTAATTTGACTATATAATCAGCGTCTGTTCCTGTGGTCGAAACGAACAGGTCAGCAGTAAGTGGACCGGTCAGTGTTATATCTTCGCTGAGAATATCAGTCTGATAAACCATCACATCCGGCCGGCGTGAGGCAAATCTCTGATCATCAGTCATATATTCGGCTGTACGGTGAATATGAACGGCATCTGCGTATGGAACCGGTTTCATCGGATCGGAAACATATTCATCAAAACTGTCTTTAGTATCGGACAATGTGAAAGACATCTCTCCGGATGGCTGAAAATAGAGACTTTTTTCATTGACATTTTTCGGAGGCCAGGTATCAAAGGTTCTCCATTCGTTAGAGCCCGTAACGAATATTGTAGCCTCAGCAAAATCGGGTTTCCCTTCTCCTTTGAGATAGAAGTCAAAGAAATTTTTCTCCAGAGCCTGAAATTTCTTGTTCGCATCTAGTCCCCAGTAGATGTTTCCCAGGTTATTGCCTTTTCCGAAAGCCCATTGACCATGAGACCAGGGGCCCATTACAAGATAGTTCTTTAACAGCGGTGAATTCTGTTTCTCAATTGATTCATAAGTATGAAGCGCTCCATAAAGATCTTCGGCGTCGAACCATCCGCCTACGGTCATAACAGCAGGCGTAACATTTTTAAGAAACTGTTGAGGATCCCTTGCTTTCCAGAATTCATCATAATCGGGATGCGAGAAGGCATCATTCCAGAATTTGACACTATCCCCAAGATATCTGGGTGAAATGTTTTTATCTGCAGCAACAGAGAGAAAAAAAGCATAGCTATCAGGAACCGGCCATTTGAATGAAGGAAAACCGTGCCGCGAAAGTGCCCGATGACGCATACCATTACTGTAGTAAAAACTGAAACAATCGAGAAGGAAGAAGGCCCCGTTATGGTGAAAATCGTCACCGAGGAACCACGCAGTAACAGGGGCCTGCGGAGAAACAGCCTTCACTGCAGGATGGGCATTTATCAGACCCATAGTTGAATAGAATCCCGGGTAAGAAATTCCAAATATTCCGACATTTCCATTGTTATTCTTAATGTTTTTGACAAGCCAGTCCACGGTGTCCCAGGTGTCGGTCGATTCATCAATATCTTTATTACTCTTTTTTTCAGCTATGATTGGACGAATATCTTCGAATTCACCTTCGCTCATATATTTTCCCCTGACATCCTGATATACCATTATGTAGTCATCATCAGTATATCTGCTGTAGAGCTGCATGAAGAAATTATAGCTTTCTTTGCCCCCGGGTTCAATATCATAAGGAGTCCTGTTTAGGAGAATCGGGTGAGTTGACGAATTATTTTTTGGAGTATAGATGGAAGTGAAGAGCTTAATGCCATCTCTCATTGTTATATAGACCTCCTGTTTATCATATTTCTGTTTTAATGCCTCAAGTGTTTGTGAATAGACGGAGGAAGAGAGAGCCAGTAAAATAGCTAATATGACTGGAATAAGCAGGGATTTTGTTTTTAATTTCATATTTTTTAAAATCATATTTTTGATTTAAGATTCCAGACCGAGTCTTAGAATGAGGTCCCCGGGAGGAACCGGTCGTCCTTTTCTGGTGGCCACTCCGGTTACCTTTGCTTTGATAATAAGCTTTTGGTCGGGCAACCTGTAAATTTCCTGAATAAAAAGGATCCTGGCGTTTCCTTCACGTCGAATGGCCACTGTGACCAAAAATTCATCGCGACTTCTGAGCGGATATTTATAATCAATTTCCGCTCTTGTTACAATAAGGTCCGTTCCTTCATCATGGAGCTGAACAAAACTGACTCCTTTGGAGATCAGGAACTGATGTCTCGCGTGTTCGAGATAATGCTGGTAATTGGCATTGTTTACGACGCCCTGGAGATCGCATTCATAATCCCTTACCTCAAACTTAAGATTATATGAATTCTTATTTTCCGTCATTACTTTGGAAAGCGGCCGAACAACTTTTTAAGACTTCCATGGAATTTATGAATACTATGAGGTTTGTAATGCATAAGAATGCATTCCCCGGTAATATAATTTATACCGGAATCTTTAAGTTCATCAAGAGCCTCTTTGCTATCAGCCATTTGTTGTATCCAAATCTGTTTTATCCCTTTTTCTTTTGCATCGCGTACAACTGATGCTGTCTGATCTTTTTTTGTAAAGACAATTATGCTTTGGACTTCGGGAGGAAGCATTTTAACACTTTGATAGGATTTTTCACCCATTATTTCATCAGCCTTCGGGTTTACAGGAATAATTTTCATTCCCTTGTCTTTAAGTTCTTTAAAAGCAGTATAGCCGAATTTTTTTGGATTACGCGATGCACCAACCAATGCAATAGGTTGTGAGTCAAGAAATTCATTAATTTGTTTCAAAGTTGTCATAGGCTCTGAGAATTTTATGGTTCAACATGGAAAAGGAGTAACCTTCTTCTCCTAAGTATAAAGACTTAAAAATACTATAAAAAAACCAACTGACATTTATTTTTATTTACTTGGTATTGAGGTTTCCAAAAACAAGTCAGAATGAAAAAGCCAGATGACCGTACGGGGTATCTATTTACGAAGAGCTACTCAAATTACGTATTTATGTTATTATTCCTGTTATATATGTTCGACTATATAGACAGAATGGTAGTGACATCGATGTTCACCTCAATTGAGAGAGACTGGGGGATAACACACACCCAGAGTGGCTTGCTGGTATCTGCAGTATATTGGGCAATAGTTCTTTTGACGTTTCCTATTTCAATACTTGTTGATAGGTGGAGCAGAACAAAAACAATAGGAGTGATGGCAATAATGTGGAGTTTTGCCACAGCAATATGCGCCCTGACCGGAAATTTTGTACAACTTTTTATGGCACGGATGTTAATAGGTGTTGGAGAGGCAGGTTATGCTCCAGGTGGTAGCGCAATGATATCAGGATTATATCCGGTTGATAAAAGAGCCAGAATGATGGGGTTATGGAATGCTTCAATACCTCTGGGTTCTGCAATAGGCGTTCTTCTAGGAGGAATTATTGCTGCAAAACTCGGATGGAAACATGCTTTCGGAATTGTTGCGGTGCCGGGTATGATTGTAGCTATTTTATTCCTTTTTGTGAAAGATTATAAAACGGTTGACCTTTCCTTTTACGACAAAAACAGCAATAAAGTCAAGATGGAGAGTAAGGACATCATAAAAGAGTTCATCACAAAGCCATCTGTTCTACTTACATATCTTGGAATGGCAGCAGTTGTTTTTGTCACAACCTCGATGCTGACATGGTTACCCACATATTTTGAAAAAATGAGAAATATGCCGCAGGAGACGGCCGGAAAAATGGCAAGCTCTGTTATGGTCCTCGCACTTATTGGAGCGCCACTCGGAGGCTTCCTGACTGATATGTGGAGAAAATCAAAAGATAATGCCAGGTTGATGTTCCCGGCTATATCAACTTTGTTATCTGCTATTGTTCTGTTTGTTGCTCTTGCTCTGCTTAAAGGGACAGTTCAGTATGCTGCCTTTCTTCTTTTCGGTGTTCTGGTACTTGCTTTTATTTCGGGAGCTGCTTCTGTTACCCAGGATGTTATTCATCCGGGTTTGAGGGCAACTTCATATGCAATTGCTGTTGTTGTTCAAAACCTTCTTGGTGCTTCAACAGCTCCTGTTGCTATGGGAAAGATTTATGATCTTACCAATATACAGACTGCATTGTCTGTTCTTCCTTTTGTTCTGCTGGTTGGAGCTCTTTTGTTCTGGGTTGGTTCCAGGTATTATGTAAAGGACCTCGGGAAAGTCGCACATATAGCTCTTGAAGCAGAATGATCTTATTTTTTTCTTGAGGTTGTATATTGAACAAATTCCCTGAGGGATTCTTTAACTTCGGAATCAGGATAAGAGTCAAGGATTGCCAGAGCTTTATCGCGGTACTGATTCATTTTAAGTTCAGCATAATCTATACCTCCATATTCCATAACAAAACTTATCACTTCACCTATTTCCGATCGTGTCTTTTTCCTCCCTTTAACGATGTTGAGGATATGCCTTTTTTTAGAGTTTGCAGATTGCTCAAGTGCGTGTATCAATGGGAGAGTAATCTTTTTCTCCTTTATATCATTTCCTACTGTTTTTCCGGTCAGTCCGGTTCCTTCATAGTCGAGAATATCATCGCGGATCTGGAAAGCGATTCCAATATTCTCGCCAAAATCCTTCATCAGCTGTATTGTTTCGGGATCCTCTGTTACAGATCTTGCTCCGGTAGCAGTACATGCTGAAAGCAATGCTGCTGTTTTGCTTATTATGATTTTATAGTAATCTTCCTCTTTAATATTAAGTTTTCTGGCTTTCTGAAGCTGTAAAAGTTCACCTTCTGCCATCGATTTAACTGCTTCGGAGATAATTTCGAGCATGTCGTAGCGCGATTTTTCAACACAGATATGCATTCCAGTTGAAAGAAGGTAATCGCCTAGCAAAACAGCTATTTTAGAATTCCAGAGGGCATTGATTGAAAGAGATCCACGTCTTTCATGTGCATCATCAACAACATCGTCGTGCACCAGTGATGCAGTATGAAGAAGTTCAATACAAGTTGCGGCAATATATGTGGATTCAACTATTTCGCCATTTAATTTCGCAGTAAGAAAGACTAGCAAAGGCCTCATCTGTTTGCCCTTACGACGTAGAATATAATTCAGGATGATATTAAGCAGAGGAATCTCACTGCGCATAGTCCTGCCGAAGTAGACTTCAAATTCAGTCATCTCATTTGCAACAGGTTTCTTTATTCCGGTGAGAGCAGACATAAAAATTAATTTCAGTCAAATATAATAAAATCAATAGCTCAAGATAATCATTTGGTGAATTGTTATATGATTCACACTTATTCCCAGGCTCTAAAAGGGGAATATCTATCATATCCATATATTTATATATATTTGCAGGATGAAAAATTTAAACAATGGAATTTAAAGAACTTAATCCGGAAAGTCTTGAAAGAGCTGCAGGAATGCTTAAAGCTATTGCACATCCGGTTCGTTTAAAAATTGTAGGATATCTTGAGGACGGAAAGAAGAGAACGGTAACAGAAATCCATAAACAACTTGGAATAGAACAGGCGATTGCTTCCCATCATCTGGGCATACTAAAGGACAGAGGCGTTTTGGCCTCAAAAAGAGAAGGTAAAAACACATGGTATTTTCTGAAACACGAAAACCTGAAAACAGTTTTAAACTGTGTAAGTGGTTGTTGCCAGGATCAATAGCCTTCTTCGTTTTTGTCTCAACCTATTCAGGAGAGGTTACTGAACATTCTCTTTTGAAATAATACTATCGATATAACTCCGCAGGTTATTGATGAATCAGCAATATTAAAAACAGGTCTGAAAAATACCAGTGGTTCATCGGGTCTGAAAGGCGACCAGTGCGGCCAATGGGTATTAATTATCGGGAAATAGAACATATCCACAACTTTTCCATGAAGGAAGGATGAGTAGCCCCCACCGTGAGGGAAAAGAACAGAAATCTGGTTATAACTTTCACTGAAGATCATCCCGTAGAATGCACTGTCGATAATATTACCAATCGCACCTGCCATTATTGCACTCACGGCAAGAATAAGTCCAAGGTTTGCTTTTCTTTTAATCAGCGATGCAAGAAACCAGCCAATGCCAAAAACAGCTACAACTCTGAAGATACTTAATACCAGTTTTCCCGGTTTCCCTCCCATTTCCATACCGAATGCCATTCCGTTGTTCTCAATGAAATGCAGAATACCCCAGTTACCAAAAAGATGAATTTCCTGACCGATCTCCATATGGGTTTTAATCCAGATTTTCAAAACCTGATCGATGACCAGGATAAACACTATAAATAAAACAGACTTTTTTCCCAATGACATATTATCTACATTAAAATTAGGGGTGCAAAATAGTAAAAATAGTGAATAAAAAATCCCGGAAGTTGCCGGGATCTAATATTATTAATTATAATCTAATTGTTTACGGACATGTCACATCAACCTTCCCTGCATCCCAGCAATACCAGTCCCCTAACAGGTAATTTGAACTCTTAACTCTGCCATTGTGGGTAGTAGTATTCCATTCTATATTGACATCTGAAAATTTTGTCATGCCATAATCGTAATAATGAACTGTATAATAGGCATTTAGAGCATTAGTTGTAAGACCATACGTTATAAAACTGTTTTTAAATGGATCGTTTTTAACATAAGTATATTGTACACTTCCGATAGCTGTAGCCGTCTTTGTCCAGTCAATCTGAAGCAGGGCATCGGTAGCCACAGCGCTTTGATAAAGTATCCATTGTCCGCCGGTGCCGTCAAGTTTTGAGGTACCTTCAAACCATAGAAACTCAGCAAATCCTCCGGTTCCATCGCGTGACACATACATTTTCCATTGAACATCACCCGTCCTTATCAGTCCTGTAAGTCTCGCCTTATAAGTAACCGTAGCTATTGGTACATTATAGCTCCATTGCCATGTTTTGGCGGCAATATTTACCGGAGTTTGCACGAGTGCAACCTTATAGGCGGCAACAGGAACAGCGAGAGTTGTACTGATTATAACATTCCATACCCCTGCAACAACTGCAGCATATTCCCAGTTACTTGGGTTAATTCCTTTGGTCCCGGAAGTGAAATTTGTGAAATCTATTGTCATTGATTCAGCAGGAGGCAAAACCGGTGCTACCCCTTTATCTTTTTTGCATCCGGTAAAAAAGCCAGGAGTAAGGGCCAGTATAAGTATTAATGAGAAGATCTTTTTCATAGGTTAACTGGTTAATTCTAAAAAGTAAACGAAAAAATCAAAAGCAAATTGTAATTACCTGGCAAAGATATGAAGACGAAATCTAAAAACCGTACAATAAGGAATATTAGTTATTTTTTCTGTCTAAGTTCACATCAGGTCAAATATAATTTCTGTAAATAATTCCCGGAACAATTCTTTTCCTAAATGGAAGAAAAACGGCTGGGAGCTTAGATTATCTAAATCATTTTTATATTTTTGAGATTGTTGGATTTTGCAGGGGAGA
>Ga0208079_1000671_pt1 | contig 18628 bp, 17 predicted proteins | sample NGESurdeep092012_5_FD_184474 | JGI IMG/M metagenome (GOLD analysis project Ga0208079, IMG submission 184474) | Arctic peat soil microbial communities from Barrow, Alaska - NGEE Surface sample 210-2 deep-092012 (SPAdes) | ecosystem: Environmental > Terrestrial > Soil > Wetlands > Peat ... | reverse complement strand
CGGACGCCCGCGCATCTCTCAGCGATCCCGCCTCCCCGCGGCAGGCCGGGCGAAGTCCCAATGGTTCTGCCGTTTCGCATCGAGTACCTCGACGCGGAGCGGCTTCTGCCGGTACTGGCTCGAAAAGCTGCCTGAAAGGCGGTCACCCGGGGGAAACGTCGGTCGACGTGTGCGCGCACGGAGTCATCGTAGTGACCGAGGCTCTGGTCTGCGCGCGCCAACGCCCGCCGCAATTCCCATTGCGCCCTTACACTGGTCTGTGCGCGCCAACGCCCGCCGCAATTCCCATTGCACCCTTACAGGTTCGAACCGAACGCCGGTGGTCACCGCGCGCCCTAGCCCCGCTCGAGGGCTACCCTGATACGCTCAATACGTCGGAAGAGCCGGCTCGACGTCACGAATCCACGCCAGGATGCCTCCCTTCAAATTACGGATCTCTGTAAATCCTGCGGCCTTCAAGACCACCGCAGCCCGCGCCGACCGCGTCCCCGACTTGCAGTGAACCACAACCGGCAAGCCAGGGTCTAGTTCCTGAAGGCGCGCCCCCAGCGTTCCAAATGGAATCAGGCGGGCGCCAGGAATTGAACAGATAGCCGCTTCGTGTGCCTCGCGAACGTCCACGAGCTGAAGGGTACGGCCGTCGTTGCGCCAACTAAGGAGTTCGGCGGGAGTAATGTCGTCGGCAGTGGGCTCGTTTCCACCACGACTCGTTCCACAGAATAACTCGTAGTCCACGAGTGACACGACGGTCGGGTTCGAACCGCAGAGCGGGCAGGCTGGATCCGCGCGCAATCGATACTCCTCGAAACGAAGATCTAATGCGTCATAGGTGACGAGTCGTCCGACTAGGGTCTTACCTCTTCCAATAAGGATCTTGATAGCTTCGGTTGCCTGAAGGCAGCCAATCACTCCAGGGAGCACGCCCAGCACGCCGCCCTCGGCGCAGCTCGGCACGAGGCCCGGTTCGGGTGGCGTTGGATACACACATCGGTAACATGGTCCTTTCCCCGGCCAAAACACGCTCACCTGACCCTCGAACCGGAAAATTGAGCCATAAACATTCGGTCTCTTAAGAAAAAAGCACGCATCGTTCGTCAAGTAGCGCGTCGCAAAACTGTCCGTACCGTCGACAACAACGTCGAATCTACCCAGAATAGCGAGCGCGTTGTCGCTGGTTAGCTTTTCCTCAAATGTCACCACTTCGACGTCGGGGTTGAGCGCCGTTAGTCGGTCGCGTGCACTCTCCACCTTTGATCGACCAAGCCATCGCGTATCGTGAACGATCTGTCGCTGAAGGTTCGACTCATCCACGGTATCACAATCGACGATGCCGATGCGCCCCACTCCTGACGCCGCGAGGTACAGCGCCGCAGGCGATCCCAACCCGCCAACACCTACGATCACGACGCCCGACTCCTTGAGCTTCCGCTGGCCCTCCAACCCCACCTCAGGAAGCAAAAGGTGACGCGAGTAGCGGAGCAGCTCGGATCGCGACAGGTCCCCTACGCCTCCGGCGATGGCCGGAATGAGGGCAACCGTATCCCCGTTCGTCAACTGAGCCTCCAGACCGCCAAGGAAGCGTATATCGTCACCGTTCACATACACGCTCACGGAGCCACGCACGCGGCCACCGCCGTCCAAGACGAAGGCCCTCAGCAACGGATGCGTAACGAATAACGCTTCCAGAGCGGCAAAGACCGTCTCGGCACTAGTCTCGAACTCGGCTCGCTCAGCGCTGTAACGGCGCAGCGGCGTTGGGATGCGCACTATAATGGCCATTGTGACCTCCGCATCATTAGAAACACGCCAACCGCAGAGTGCATGTTGTTACCGTGTCCCACCGGTGAGCTTAGCAAGATCGAGAAATCGTGAGAGCCTCGAGCGGTCGCCATTGGCGGCCTCGCATGTCACAGGCACGGACGTGAAGTGGCCGTTCGCTCCCATTAGCTTCCAGGCGGCTATTTCACGCGCCTCGCCATTTCGGACGGATACGATGACCGTAAGTAGTCTCTCCCACGCGTGAAGCCGGTCTGTGGACGACGGCAACGGCGCGCGATTTGGGTGCGTGTGCCAAAAGCCGACCAGTACGAGGCCACGGCTTTCGGCGTCCATCTCAGCAAGCAAATAGTCGCGCGGCGCAATCCTAAAGCGAACGCGGGGCCGTGAGCGATCACTGTTAAGAAGAGGTCGACTGGCCGTTACAATTCCGGCACGTAACCCGAACAACGCACCGCACGCCTCAAAGGGATACAGCGCACCACCGTGCGCGGCTATGGCGAGGAGGGCGGCGGGTTCGAACCGAACGCCGGTGGTCACCGCGCGCTCCTCATGGTGCCCCGCAAGCATGAGCGGGCAGGAGGTATCATCGCCGCCTCGTAGCGGGACGTGGGCGGCGTAATCCGGAGAACTCGGCAGCCTTTAGCCGCAACGCTGTCAGCGGACCCACGCACCGCTCCCTGCTCGACAAGCCTTGCAATGCGTCCTGGAGATCATTCTTGTCAATACCGACCGCGAGTGCCGCCTCAACCACGTCAGTTAGCTGCTCGTGAAGAAGGCGCTGCTGACACCCCCGACGAGAAAGGAGGGCGATGGTGGCGCGCCCCTGGCTCACACGGAGATACCCGCGCCTCGACAGATCGCGGTAGACGGCCGCAACGGTAGCCGGATTAACGCGTAGAGATCTTGCCGCGGTTCGCACCGACCGTAAGGCGGCGCCCGGAGCGGGACCTGCCGCCGCAAGGAGAGACCACTCAAGGTCCCTCCGCAAAGGAGTCGGCACTACTCTTCGCAGGCGTCTGCTGTCAGTCACGGCGGAGTTCCGACGCATCGTGCGGGTGTGCCGGCCTTGATAGCGCAGACAAGGCGAGGCAGGCGAGGCGAATGTTGAATACCACTTGGTTCTAGCGAAGTCACATCCGATGGTATCTGCGGACCGGCCGATCAGGTTCTCGGATTTCTAGTGTATCGCCATCGAGGACGAAAGGTAGTTCCTTACGTAGCCCACCGCCCCGCACGACCAGCGTCTTGCCGTCGACTATCTCGTATGACCCCTCACCCTGGCCTGAGATGATCGCATGCCCACTGGCCGAGAACGTCATCGTCATGCTGCCGTCGAGTTCGCGCCAGGTCCCGACAATCGGGCGGCTGTTCCGAGTGCAGCCGACCACTGAAAGCAGTAGAGCGAGAACGATGCTCTGTACGACCCGCATTGCCACCTCCCTCATCGTGCAGCATCTCGACTGCAACGACGGCTACTCATTCGTCCTTTACCGGCTCCTGAGGCCGTGTCAGTGCGTGGTCCGCCAGTATCCAGGCAAGGGCGCCTGCAAGGTCTCGATAGGTCACTCCGATGCCACCGTATTCGCGTGTGGGCTCGCCCCGGCGTTCGACCTCCAGACCCTCGCCCGGCTCTACAATGTAATAGCCGAGATCTCGCAGTATCGAGACGTTGCGCCGGACGGCCGGATGCGCCCACATACGGCCGTTCATGGCCGGCACGACGACGACAGGGCCTTCCGCCGCTAGGACCACGAGAGATGCAAGGTCGCTTCCCTCTCCGGAGGCTAACCTTGCTATGATATTCGCGCTTGCGGGCATCGCGAGGATCATGCGCGCGGCACCCAAGTAAATGTGCGGCGCTCTTACGTGAGCGTTCCGGGGCGAGCGGAACGAAGAGCGCCACGTGGTCGCGCCTAGGTATTCGAAGACCTTCGGCACGACGAAGTGTCTCGCGCTCTCGGTGACCACAACGTCCACGGCTGACCACGAGCCATCCCGAAGAAGACCCCCAACCACACTTGGCATCATCGGCGTGTATACCGTTCCTGAGACGAGCACGGTTAGTCGATCTCCCAACCGCTCGCGTGGCACTATCGCCGTACGCTGCGCATCCCGGGCGCGTATGACCCCGGCGACTTGCAGGGCGCTCACAGTCGACTGGTCGGAGCTCTGTCCATGCACTTGGCGAACCGAAAGCCCCTGAAGAGTTCGGGACACGGCTTCCGGAGCGGCCGTTATCTCCGCGGCCGTCCCGTCAGCGACTGCCACAGCTCGGCCTCGACCCGTGATTACCGTAACACCCATAATGCGCGCGAGTCCTGACATTGTACTTCTACAAGAGGAATAAGCGTGTCCAGCCTGCGTTGCCACCGGAAGCGGCTATGGCGAGAGTAAGGGCGACGCCCGCCCTTCCGAGCAAGAGGCCATTCTCCTCGCGCCACTGGACACCATTCGCCAGGCGTACCGCAGACTGAACGTTGTCATCTCGTGTCAACTCGAGGGTCCTCGTAATCCATACGCGTGCGAGCTCCAGATAGTCGTGTCGCTGCGTTTCCTGAAACAGCGCGTTCCACATGAGAGCGAGGCCGGCCGCTCCATGACAAATGCCTGCCTCATCGACATCAGGAAAGGACTCGCGGCAGGCGGCACGCCGAAGGAGCTGCAACCCGAGTGCCTCAAGTGTTCCATCGCGGAGTACCTGACCTGCCCTAGAGATTGCAAACCCGGCAGATACGGCGCCATAACACCATGCGATCCGTGCACCTCTTGAGCGTCCATCCGCCGTGACGATTCCAGGCCATTCTCTCCATTCGGTAGCCGGCCCGCCGAACCGGAGAATATCCTGGGTTCCGGCCCTGATGAGATCCTCGGCCTCCTGCGCATACCGACAGAGCCACACAACTATGCCGGCCGTTCCGTGAGCTAGACCCAAATCAAGAAATCCCGCCGGCCACAGACTGCGCTGCCAAGCACTCGTGACATGTGGCTCACGATACCACGCCGAGCCACTCGGTCCCTCTCGACGGCCCGCGCGCAGCGCACGTACGCATTCGCGCGTAACGCGCGCCGCCGCCGCCGTCTCCAGCAACATGTTCGCCGCAACCCCGACGCCCAGTACGCCATCTATCAGATCCCAACGACAGTCGTGTTCCGCAAGCGCGACTGCTTGAAGACAACCGACTTCCAGTCCAGCGCGACTTGCCTCGGCGCTAGAGAGGGCTTCCGCTATGAGCGTGCCCAGCGTGCCGCGAAAGAGACTACACGCCAGTGCACCGCCAGCCGACGGCGCTTCGAGACGTTGAGTAAGAGGCAGGTTGAGCGCTCTCGCCGCGAGACTCACTCCCGCGAACCCCTGCGCTAAGCCCCCGCCCGGGTGGAGCTCCGATACTTCGGTGGCGCGGCACGCGAGAACGGTGGCGACATGCCGGCACATGCGTGCATCAGTCCTTGCTAGGACCGGTTGCCAACGAGGCTGGGCACAAGCTACCGGCATATACGGCTCCCGCCGCCCAGTAGCAGGCGGTTCCAATCGCTTCCGCTGCCTCGATCGGCGCCACTGAGCACGAGAGCGATACCCGTCGCACCCTCAAGCAGGCCGACATCTTCGACCCAATGAACGCGACCATTCCTATCGCGCTCGGGTCGGAGCGACACCTTGGCACGTTTCTTGACGCACTGCGCAAGCTCCGAAAGGCGATGCGCAGCCAGTTCAGCGAGTTCGCGGCGGCCCGTAATCCTGGCGGCAAGTGAAAGGCAGGTTGCGACGCCGGCCAGGCCATGGCAGAGACCTAGGTCGGGGCTGCGCCACTCTCGAGTGCCGGTCGCCGCCAGAACGTCAACCCCTTTCCTTAGGATTCTTCGGTTTCGAGCGCGCTCTCCAACGACACATAGTGCGAGCCCAACCCCTATCGGGCCATAGCACCACGCTGGCCAGGCGCGCCGTGTTCGGACGGCGGCTCCCAGACCATACGGAACAGTTCCGGGCTCGACTCGCTCCGCTATCCATACGGCGGCGCGCTCAGCTGCGTCCAACGCAGCTGCCGCGCAGGTCTGCGCTAGAGTCATCGCGATGCCCGGCAGGCCGTGGGCCACGCCAAGGTCGATCCAGGCTCCGGCCGCGGGCAACCGCACCATCGGCGGAATCGTTTTGTTCGGGCGTGACCAGAGACCATCGCGATCGCGAAGATTCAAGAGGAGATCAACCAGCTGCTTCGCGAGCACGTCTTCGCGTAGCTCCTCGGCGACGACGAGAAGCCCGGCGGCGCCAGAGATGAGATCTGGCGTCGAACAGCTCCGCGCGCGCCGAGTCACCTCTGCCGAAAGGGCGCGGCACTCTTCGGCGGTCGCCCGCCAAGACAACGCCCACAGCTCGAAGACGCTGATGGTATCAGCGCGAGTCGGAGTGCAGGGCTCAAGTTTCTTCTCGCGTACCAGCTGCCACACGCGAAGGCTGCCCGGCGCCTTCGCGTGGGCTGACGCCGTGGTGCCGCAGAGTGCATCTTCCACCATCCGAAGCGCTTCGGTCGCGTCTTTCACTATCGGCTCCCGACCCGCGCTTGGTCCGCGCCGACGAGGGATCGACGTAGCAACCCGCAAAGGGCAAATTCCATGGGGCGTTGGGACCCGGGGAATAGGCGGTTGACATGCATGTGGAATAGGCTTGCCGCAATCCGAGCTGTGGCACCGTTTAACCGACCAGAATCGCCAAGAAGTCTCAGGTCGTCTAGCAACGAGAATGAGTCTTTCCAGATGTCCCACCAAGCGGCGACGCCCACTGGCCAATCATCACCTCGGAATAATCGTCGAATCTCCTCACGTCGCTCGCGATATTGTCGCGACGCTATTCGGTCGGCCCTGCCGTCGTCCTCAAATTCTCGGGCAAACATCGACCACTGCGCGCCGATCACCTTCAGCGCGGTCGGTAAATCTAACGCGAGTCTCTGATAGAGTTCCCTACCCGCAAGGAGGGCAACGCGCCAACGATCTGCCGGCACGGTCATTTCACAGGCACGCAAAGTGGCATCACTGTCGACGTGAAACAACCGCTCGGCGACCGCCAGGCCGTCACATCCCCCGTAGCGCTCAGTCTCGCGATCGTAGGTATCCCACGTAAGACGCCATAGCCTATTGCCGCCTTCTACTCTTACGCAGCTCTCCCAGTAGCTCCGCACGCCTGCCGCCGCCCCCTCTGTTGACGCGAGACACCTCAAGCGCAGATGATGATCGGGGTCCCAGAACCGAGTTATGAACCAGAGAGAGATGCCCTGCTGGTCCACCAGTCGCCGCACCCAGCCGTTGGCGAGGCGGCGCTCGATCTCGCGGGGCGGGGCATAGAGCTTCCCATACAGCCACGCACCTCCGGGCATCTCGCGCACAGGTACCCGTGGCAATCTCGAACGTTGCAGCGTGGTCGGTTCAATCTCTGTCCGAACCGCTGCAACCACAATCTCGTGGGCCACACCGAGTCCTTCCGCATCCGCCACAGCGCTCGTAGGTTTCTCGCGGAGCCAGATGTCTCCCGACTCCTTACAGGCCATCGTCACCAAGCCAGCTCCCCAGTTCGAATCCATATCAACGCCAACTCCGTCATCGCCTTGTACTAGCATCGCTTGCCGGGGGACTCGATTCGTTGAGCACCACCTTCGCACTTCGGCCGTCGGATCATCGCCTTGCAGTATCCTCGAGCGGGCACCAGCGTCCAAGCGCCATTGAGCAGGCGCGAAAAGCCACTGCCTCCACCGTACCCGTGGAAGACAGGAGAGGGCGGCCGCGCATCCCCAGTCCCACGATATCGCGCACTGTGAACCCTCACCCTGTAGGCTTCCAAGGAAGCGATACATAGGAGGGTTCTGCGCGCCGCCAAACGCATGGGCGTTCGTCTGCCTAATTCTCACTTCTCTATCGAGGCTACGCGAACGTAGCACCACCCTACCCTCGCGTACGGCGATGAAGAGGTCGTCAACGCGTAGCGTGGGGGTTTCAGCCGCCCCTCCGGCGAGGTATCGAACGGCAAGATTTCGAATCGGCTCACGAAACACCACGTTTGCATGACGATCAAGCGGCAAGTGTGCCAAGTCGACTATGACCGCGCCGCTCGAGGCCTGCTCGAGGGCTGCGATTACGCGACAGCGCGCGGCGATTTCGTCGTTTGCAGCGCTAAATCGACCGAGGTGTGAAAGGGCAGAAGGACCGATAGCACGCGAAATCCACCAGCCGTCCACCTCGCCGCGCCGCTCGCGAAAGAGCATCACCGCGAAGGACTCCGGCGGCGGCGGTAGGTTCTGAGACCAAAGGGACGCCACGTCGTCGTCGGAGAGGTCCCACTCCAGACGCTCAAGGACGTCCCGCTCGGTCGCGCGCGCCAGCAGCAGTCGGTCACGCGCCGTAAGTGCACGTCTTTCGGTCGGTGGCGCAGTCAAGTCGAGCAGGAGTGGCTCGATCCACGACGAACTGCCGTCGAGCTCCAGTCCCTGCTCGGCGTTTAGCATGCGCTCGAGCGACACCTCAGCGTCGCCGAATCGCCTCAGAAACTTCGCCCGAAACTCGCTCAAGGGATCGACCGACGTTCCGCATACGTGCCTAAGCACCTCAAGCGCAGCGCCCAGGTCCGTAAGGGTTCTTTGAGCGTCGTCGCAAAGTGGCTCTGGAAGGATCAACTCACCGTGAACCGGGCTGCGCCGAAAGTTTCCACATTCCACCGCCGCGCGTCGCGCGCGATCAAGCCGTCCGCCAATGGTGCTCCATGAGCTCGCCTCCACGTCCTCCTTAGCCGAGCGCCAGGCGCGAAACTTCTCGCCGCGCGGAGACCTCTCGAGGGCGATGCTCCTCGTGAGTTGTGCGTCGCCGGCACCGCCGCAGGCGAATGGCGACGCAGCCGGGACGAGCAATCGACTGTGACACAATTCCGCGATCGCTTTTTCAGCCTCGGCCGTTGTCACATCGGGGGCCGTACTGCACACAATCCTCACGAGTCGTGCGGCTTCAGTCGGTCGCCTCGCCTCACGGAGGACGGCTGCCAACCACGGCCGCAGCGGCGCTCCCACGAGGCTATAAGAGCGCCCCAAGGGTCCCGTCCTTGCCTCGACCCACTCCAAGCGAGTCTCGTACTCCGACACTGAGTCGTTCGCGAGCAACGGCTCCGTAGACGCGCAAGAATGAGACGTGGTTTCAAATAGCTCCTGGACGATCTGTCCGTCTAGATTGAGTCTGCGCTGCCAATCTGCCGCTCTGGCTACGCGAGTCGGCATGCCAGAGATTGGAAGTGAGCCTACGCCGCTGCACCACCCGAACGGCGTGGCGCGACTTCCCATCCGAGCGACATACCTAGACATGTGACGCCGCTGTGTCGCGTCGCGCTCCCTTCTCACGAACCAGGCCTCGTAAAGCGCTGGGGAGGCCACAGCAATGGCGCCTTCGATGCGGATCGCTGTTTCGGCGACGCCCTCCTCAGCCAGCGTACCGTCCTGCCAGACGCTCCTGAGCTGCGCGGCGGCATCCTCCCACGACAAGGCGGCGCATCGCACCATGACCGGCATCGTCCTCCACAACTGACGCCCCCTCCGGCAGCAAAGCGCGACACGTTCCGTAGGCGTCATACGTTGGCTTGTACGTGCAGAATCCCGGCGAGGTCGAAGCTGGCCAGAAGTGATTCGGCGTCGGCAGGATCGAGACCCGACTCGATGGCGGTCGCGAGTGCCGTATGCACCGGCGACCCTAGGCATCTGGCATACCAGTCGAAGATCTTGCCCGGCAAACGAACCCGCTTACGGCCGGTGTCGATCATCGTCTCGCCATTCGCGAGGCGGGCGACATTCTCTGGATACCGCCGGCCCGGCTCGATAATGGCGCCGTTCCAAATCAGACCTCGACCTGGCAAGTCGGCGCCGGGCAGCAAGTGGATTGCCTGAGTATTCGGCAGCTGTTCGCTACAGCGCCGGACGAACTCTTGGTGCGCATCGCGCACAACTAGCGAGACTTCGTCGCTAGCGTCCTTCGTCGCGGCTTCCGACCACTCAGCATACGGTATCCGGCGGGGCCCGGCGTCGCCGCTTGCATAGGGGACTGCGATTCGCGGTTTCAGCCTACGGGCTGCCTCGACTGCTTGATCTGGCCCCATGACATCCCTAACGCGGGGAGCCGCCGGAAGCAGCCAGCCGCTTACTGGGAGCAAGGCGACGTTGAGTCTAACGTTCTTGCCAAGTTGCGCAAACAGCGTGTCATTCTCCAGCATGTCCGTGCCTGCAAAGATGGCGTCGCCACCAGACTCGTACAGAAAACTACATTGCTCGACTGGAGCTGAGTTCCACGGACTAGGAAATTCCCGGCGATCATGAGACCACAGGCACGTGATGTCCACATCTCTGATCGAAACGCTCTCGCCGTGCTCGAGCTGAACGATCTTGCGAAAGCCCATTTGAACTAGCTGATCGAGCATATAGCCGTGCGCCTCGAACTTCATCACGACAGTGGCATTGCGATCGCACGGGAGGAGACGGCGAAGCGAATCAGAATGAAAATGATCACCATGGGTATGCGAAATGGTGATAACGTCCATCGGCGGAAGCTGGCCGATGTTTGTCGTCGCGGCGGGCTCATGACGGATGCCCAGCGTGTCCACGAGCCATGGATCCATAATCAGGCTCGTCCCTGTCGTGGTCTGGAGGACCGCGGTGGCGTGCCCGACGTAATGGAGACGTCTGAAAGTCATTCCTCCTCCTTATGCTTGATCACAACCAGTAGCGCAGACGCCTCGGTCCTACGACGTCCCACCGGTATGCCTCTAAACGCGGCGCAAGTACCCGAGCCACCTTTAACACGGGGCATGCCGTGTCTGTGACATCCACCGCGTACACGCCCCCGCCCGCTGCGCGTTGGATCCGCTCCAACACGTGCTCTACGGCGCTCCTGGCACACGTAGCGCCGCAGCGGAACATTTCATCGGGGACCGTGGTGACGCTTCGAGTTGGAGAGAAGAGATTCTGTACTGATCGGAGTCGTCGCTCCGGTGACCGTGGGTGAATGCGGGTATCGCGTCCCTCTGGCAGCAGGTCCTCTCGCGTGCCTTGCTTGTTGACGGTGGAAGTCTGTGCTGCCTCCGTCAGAGCACGGAGAGCCGCATCCTCCGGAGTAAGACCAGCTGCCGCGCCGCAGCATCCATCGATCGTTGCGAGGCACACCGGAAGAGCAGTGTCCACCGAAATATCGATAACACCCACCGCCCGCCGCGCATCGAGCACGCGCGAGACGATTCCCTGCGCGGCAAAGGGCAAGTCTTCGGGGCGAATACGCGGGTATTCCCGCGCGAGCGTTACGGAAGCGAGCCGCGCTCGGAATGCGAAAATAGCCACTGCGTCGCGTTCCACAAGCTCGAGAAGTCCATGCAGTACGGCCTCCTCCCATGCAGTGCCGGATCCGAGGCCACTGCTCAACTGCGGCGAGCCGCCGGGCTCTCGGGAGGCTCCTTGCTGAACGAGTGAAAGAGGTACGCGGATCCGCTCGACAGGGTATTCCAGGTCTACGCCCCAACAGCAAGCGACACCCGCGGAGACTTCTGTCTCTGATCCAGCTGCGCCTCGCGATTGAAAACGCGACACCCCCTCTGGTTCCATTGTGCCGGAGTCCTCCATTGAGCCGCATCTCAATGCGAATCGCTCGGCAGAATCCACCTCGATCGCCTCGGCCAAGGCAGATACGAGGGACTCCGGGGCGGTCAATCCGCGGCCGCTATGAACCGTCGTCGTCGAGCACGACCGCGGGCGTACCACGGAGTGCACGTAGACGCCGAGGTCGTCATCCAGCCCCGAGATATCGGCAATTCTCGTGATGCCGAAATGCTGTCGTGCCTCGAGAAGCGCCGGCAATACCTCCGATGCGGCGGTTCTATGTCCAATCGAGGCAGACGCACACAGCTGATTCACGCTCGACTCGCTCATGAACGCGTGCTCTTGAGTGCATGGCCGAGCGCGTGAGCGTGGGCGTCGAGGTCCTCAGGCGAAATGCCGTACTCCGCCTCTAACAGAGCCTTGGCTAAAGTCCAACGATCCACGCCGTGGGCCGCTGCGATGGCCATCTCCGCGAGGGTCTGCCATCGCGACTCGATAGCTGGCGCAGTACGCAATGAAAACAGCCATGCACCACGGAGAAGCTCCGGCTCTAACAGATCATTTATGAACAACGCAGCAAGTGCAGCATTCAGTACATTGTCGTCACTCCCCAGCGCCTTCAGCACTGCGCCTCGAGCCTTCCGAAGTCTTGTGGCCCTGTCAAGGAGGTCTGCGAGTACTTCCCAGTCAAGGGCACACGTTTCGATCCAGGCCTTCCTCTCCTCTGGAGTTCGAAGGTCTCTCTGGCCAAGAAACTCCTGCCAGATAGACAGCGCCTCGCCGCAAGTGGCGGGGGTCGATAACGCTCCAGAGGTCTCGCCAACGCCCTCGACAATTGCAATCAGGTCACCAAGCACAGGTCGAAAGCGGTTCTCAATAACCATGCCTGCCAGCACTTTGCGCAACGGCGCACAAAAGCGCGGATCCATTAGCCGATCACCAGCAATCACGTTCGGGTTCACGCGCCCTCCTGCTGTGCGAGCTGGAGCGCGACCCGTTCGAACACTCGAGCGGCGTCCCTTGCCTTCAAATCGAACTCGCGGAGCTCCGCAAGAAGATAGCATATGTCAGGTCCCCCATTCCTTCTTAATGTCGCGGCAACCGCATTGTAGCTACGCAAACTGTAGTGGAGACCTTTCGCTGTCTCCACAATCGCCGACGCCAGGTCGGACGATATTCGGTCGCGTGCCCGCAGAGCGGCGCAACTGGCTCGAATGTTCACCAATGGATCGCAGAAACATCGGCCAGACTCTGGGTCGAAGCGTACTGCGAGCTCATCCTCGTCGATGATCACGCCGGCTCGGTACCACTCAAATACCTGACCCACGCCCTGAACCCCAGCCCCCTCGAGCTCCACCGCCCGCAGGGCACCCATGCTACCTCCTCCGATGACGATAATGCCGGCGCTCAGGGCTAGCAAGATCTCGCGCGGGCTGACCGCCAGGTGTTGATCAAACACGCCATCAATGATACCGACTACTGCATGCTCCCCGGCTTCCACAATCTGCACCAACTGTCCCCGCCGAATCGGGGGATAGATGTCGACGCGAGAACACGCCGGCCGCGTTGCCGTCGAGAGGCTCGGGCCCACGAATATACACGCGCCTCGGCGAGTCATACGCGAACTTCCAACCATCCGAGGCTCGCGCACAGAGAAGCCGACATCCGGAGGCTTCCTGAGATATTCACGCGCGGATACTCGCTGGGTGCCACAGTGTCGCGATCTCGCCTTCGCGACTTAAATCGAACGTCTGCGCTTGCGCGGCTATTGCTAGAAAGGCCTCCTCGACGGTGGGCAGTAAACGACTCGCAAGCGGCGTCGCCGAAATAGCTCGCACGAAGGTTCCGTCTTCGCGCGACACGACCTGTGTCACGGGCTCTCGAAGCAAAAGGGCTCTTGCCTCGACCTGAGTGACGACTGCCTCGTAGACGCGCCCTGCGGCGCGCGATAACAGCGCCTCCTTGGAGCCCGCAAATTCCACTCGGCCCTGCACAAGGATCACGAATAGTTCCGCGACCGCGTCCACATCACTTGCAATGTGAGACGAAAGAATGATAGGTGACCGCCTCGCAAGATCACGCGTTAGCGCACGAATGCGTTCGCGCGAGGCGAGGTCAGCACCGACCGTCGGTTCATCCAGGAGCACCGCCGCCGGTGTCCATAGGCGCACAATCGCAAGTGCCACACGACGTCGTTGACCTCCAGAGAGGTCGCTCCCGCGCCGATGCGCCAAATCCAAAAGGTCATCAGCCGCCAAACTATCCCTCACCGCGGCGCGGGCAGTCGCCATCGACTGGCCGCCACACGACAGCACCCAGTACAGAAGGCTTTCGTCAACGGTCAGATCCCCGTACGCCGCAGCATCCTGCGGAACCAACGCCGCGCCTGGCGAGCCATCTCCATCGATCGTCACAGTTCCTTTGGATGGCCGGCGCAACCCGGCGACGCATTGCAGCAGTGTCGTCTTCCCGGCGCCATTTGGGCCGAGCAGGGCCGTGACGCCGATCGGTGCATCAAGCGTCACGTCATCCACTGCGACACGACGCCCATATGTTACGGTAAGGCCAAGAAGGCGAATGGCTCGCTCGTGCAATTCCGGCCGTCTATGCACCGGCACGACCGCGCCATGGTGCAGTTTGCGGATGAGCGTCGCGCCGCTCACGAGCGTCGCAGCCGCGAGTACGCAAACCGTTTGCCAGCCGGGTCGGTGAAGCAGAAGAGGCAGGCTGACAATTGCAAGGACCAGACTCGTACCCATAATAGCGCTGGGCTCCGGCGTGACAGCACTCGTGAGAACGGCGACTATTCCAAACAGTGCGAGGCCCAAAGCAGAGTGTGCGACCGCCCACAGCAGCGGAATGGTCACCGCATAGAGATGTGCCCAGAGCAGCAGCACAGTGCTCTGAGCGGCAAACACGCTCCACCATGCCGTGAGCCGTCGTCCGTAGAATGCAACTGGACTACCCAGAGTCGGGATAAGCTCGGCCATGCTCGCGCGCCGATCCACATCCTGCATGCCGCTCAGAGCCGGCACTCCTACGGCAAGACCAGGGATGAGGCCGATCAAAGAAATAGCGCCGGGATCTGGCGCCGTCAGGCAGAGCACGACGGCTAGAAAGATCAACAGGCCGTCCGCGACCATCAGGACGACCGCACGTCTTCCCATCAAAAGACGTATATTCATTCGCAACAGAAACCACTCTCGGTGCGCCGCAGACGTCATTGGTCGGCGTGCTCCAGGACAGTCACAATGGGTGCCAATGGGCTGTCGTCGATAGATATCTTGACCCCAACCGGGGACGCGGCCGACGTCAGGATGACGGTGGCCTTCGTCTTCGCCGGCAGCCGAAGACTCGCCACACTCTGCTGGGATTCGGTCGAGATTACAAGACAGACGGTCGAGCTACGGTCTGGGGCGAGTGAGCGCAACCGGATCTCAGTGCTCCATCCATACGCCGTCGCGCGCGTCGCGACCCCGTCGACGATCACTCTTGCGCCACTATTGTCCTTTTCAGCGATCTTGTGGCCGCCAACTGATTGCGACGCCGCTTCGATGCCGGCGTCGCCACTCAAGGCACTTACAAGCAACCCTTGAGCCCTGGCGCTACGCCGAAAGTCGCCTCGCATAACGATCACCTTTCCGAATCGTTCTACCGGCTTCGCCCCGGCGACAGGCTCCATTCCCAGGTACGGTACGGGCAACGGCACGATCGTAAGATCGGACCGTAAAGGTGACGAACGCTTCCCCTTGCCGAGAGCCCGTAGATTCTCAGTTAGGACTGCACTGTGGACTGGGCCCTCGATGCCCGCTGGCTCCGCGGGCGACCCCACAAGCGCGTAGTCGCCCGGCGCCATACGACAAACGGGGAACTGAAGCGAATCTCCTTGCGCACGCACTACGTGTGCGCATGCATCGGTAAAGTACAACGATGGTCTGACGCCGTGCAGCGCAACGCTGATCGCAGCGTCCGGCTGCACGCTTGCACGCCGTAGGTCGATACCTAGGTCCGCGCCGGTAAGCACCGTCGCGCTCCGCGTTACCGCGGGTAGATCACGAGAACGCATTATATCCGCGAGCTCGTAGAAGAAACGTGCCTGTTCGAAGCGAGCGTAGTCCTTAAGAAACGAACCAGTGGGATGAGGGCAAAGGAAGAACTTCTGCACGACGGGTGTGCCAGTCACGCCCAAAAGGATGGACAGACTCTCAGAGGGCTGTAGGGCCGGTTCGAGCACGACGAGCGCGCGAGAGCTGTTGTGATCCAGGTGTAGTCTCTCGTCGTACGAGGTGAACTGTATTCCTGTGTTCTTCTCGAGTACCAGGTGCCAGCAGGTCGTGTTGCCCGAGCAGGCTACCTGGAGGCGCACGGTCCCCGTGATGCTCCCGTCAGTGCCCAGTCGAACATCTACTGTGGCCTCCCTCAGCTCCAGATCGTCGGTAGTGTAGCCGGGCCAACTACTCCGAAGATCATCGTTGAGGCCATATGCGAGGTCTCGGAGGTAGGCCTGAGTTATACCGTACCAGCAACAAAGGGTCGCCAACAAAACAGTTAAGGTAGCCTGCACAAGTGTATCTGTCCTTGTGACATGCCACTCCGGCCAGAACTCCGCCCTGATGTAAGCAATCGCGGGTGATTTGGAGGGCGGAGCGTCTGAGCGAAAGCGTCGGAGAAAGCACGGAGCGAGAGTCGAGGCAAGAAGAGTGAGGGCCAGGGGCACCGCAGCTTGACCGAGTTGCTGAGTAAACGCGCCCGCTAAGTTCGGTTGTGCAGGAAGTGGCGCGATAGCGTTGCCGCGTAGGTAATCGACAAGATCTGGCCAGCGATCTAGACGCAGAAATACGCTCGGTCCCGAAAGACGGAGTTTCCAGCGCGCTAGGATTGCGTTCCCGATGCCGAGTATTCCGAACGCGACCGATCCGAGCAGGCCGAGGGCTGCCGTGGTTGTTCCGGCGATGGTCGCGAAAGCGACAGCCAGGAGGGTGCCGAGGGCTGTCGGCAAACCGCTGAAGACAAACCAGTACCACGCCGCCGACCCTAGGCTGTTCGGGACCTGCACTGGCGAGACGGCGCATATGAATGGGAAAACGGTCCAGGGAAGCACGACCAACAGGACCGCGAGAGATCGGATCCAGTAAAGGACCGAGTTGCTGTGGCGGTTCGTGAAGAGTGCCGCTTCGTATCGCTCTTTGTGCTCTCGTGTTGCGGCGGAACAGCCTGCGAATACGCCGAGCGAGACACCGAGAAGAGGCGCTACGAGAGCTTCGGCATTGAGGGCCGCTGTCGTCGTGGTGCCCAGGGAATCCGAGGGGAACTTAGCGCGTGTGATGAGTACGGGCGCAACGGATAGCGCTAGATAAAACGCAAGTGCGACTAGCGAGCCGATGGAGCGTCGCCTCTCTAGGAACTCTAAACGAACGAAGGCCGCCAGCACTATGAATCTTTCGGTAGCCGGGCGCGCACGAAGACGGCGTAGGCGTCCTCGAGGCGCGGGCGGTATGAGATTGCATTACGAGGCGGTTCCTGTGACACGACTAGGGCACAGGCGTCGCCCGAAGGGCCTAGGCGTCTTCCAACAATTGCGTCTCGCCCGAGGTCGTCGTCCATAGCGGGCACCAGCCAGAGACTCCGGGAGTGATCGCGCGTAAATCGCTGCGTGTCGCCGTTGAAGAGCAACCGTCCCTCGCGAATTATGAGAAGTTGACTAGCTATGGCCTCGATGTCCTCCACAATATGTGTGGTGATCAGGACAGTCGCTTCATCGGCCACTCGAAGAAGGAGCCTGCGCAGTCGCATACGCTCTTCGGGGTCGAGCCCCGAGGTGGGCTCGTCGAGAATCACGAGCCGCGGGCCATGCACTAGCGCCTGCGCGATGCCCACGCGCTGGGTCATCCCTCCGGAGAGACTACCGCATCGGATACTCGCGACAGAGGAGAGCCCAAGGAGCTCGATCAGCAGACCAGAACGCCGAGTCGACTCGGGACGAGAGATCCCCCGGGTTCTAGCGACGATCTCAAGGAATTCCATCGGCGTGAGCGCCCCTGGGGGGCGAAAGTGCTGGGGTAGCACCCCGAGTCTTGCCCGAATACGTGAACGGTTTAATGGAAGCGCAGCGTCAATGCCGAAGACGGTTACCCTTCCCTGGCTCGCCTCAAGCGCCATGGACAGGATGGAGATGAACGTGGTCTTGCCCGCACCGTTGGGGCCGAGGAGGCCGACGATGCCCTTGGGGAGCGAAACAGTGCAGTCTTTTAGTGCAGTGGTGCCAGAGGAGAACGTCTTTGAGACGGCGCTGAAGGTGGCCACGTCAGTGGGAGGTGAGAGATCCTGCATTGGCGGCAGGTGCCTAGGTCCTATCTAACAGATCCAGCAGCAGGCGCCGTTGTTGTCGGTCGCAGAGGTGGGATCCTGGACTCTCGAGCACTGTGGATTGGACTTACCGGGGCCGGAAGAGAGGTCCTCCGTCTCGGAGAGCTGGCGAAGGAATTCCTTGTTGAGAGACAGAGGTGTCGTGGTCTTGGTGTCTTCGGAGTCTGCCATAGAATTGGGTCTCCTTTTTCGTTGCGGTTGAAAGTTAAGTCCTGGGCCGCCAACACAGGATCGGGTTGCGTCGGAAGTGGTCGAGTGAGTCTTGCCGTGGCAGATAGAGGGAGGCGCGTCGGGACTGTGTGCCAACTCCCTGTCTAGTAGCCGAAGTCTAAGCGCCTCTTGCGCGCTTGGGCGCGACGCAACCGGAGGGACGGGCACTTCGGTCGATCCTGGCGCGCCCAGCGACGAGACCGCTTCTTGCTCGGCTTGCGGATCTGTTCGTGAACATCGAATGGTTATCTCTTGAAGTGGGACTCTTTATCAGAACCGTCGGTCTTGTCTATAACCCGATCGGGTTATTGCGTTAACGCTCCCAGTGCGCGGCCCACGAGCCCGGCCCGAGTCTTTGCCCCGGTCTTCTCGAAAGCGCGCGAGACGTGCTTCCGAACGGTCTCGACGGAGATGCCGAGCTCGACTGCGATCTGGCCGTTTGTGAGACCTTTCACAAGCAGCCTCAGGACGTCCAGCTCGCGCTCCGAAAGGGACTCGTAGGCGCCATACGACTACGTCGTTGGGCTTACGTTCGAAGGGTACGGGCTGTCAGGGCTTACTCGAGGGTGACCGTAGCTGGAGAGAAGTGCAAGAGGATCATCCAGCTTTATTACGGGCGTGAGCTGACCCTTAACCAGATGGTCGAAGAGACCGGGTACTCGAGAAAGACC
>Ga0208079_1000670_pt1 | contig 18641 bp, 14 predicted proteins | sample NGESurdeep092012_5_FD_184474 | JGI IMG/M metagenome (GOLD analysis project Ga0208079, IMG submission 184474) | Arctic peat soil microbial communities from Barrow, Alaska - NGEE Surface sample 210-2 deep-092012 (SPAdes) | ecosystem: Environmental > Terrestrial > Soil > Wetlands > Peat ... | reverse complement strand
GCCTGGCGGCGCTGGCGGCTACGGTGCACCGTTGAAGACTGCGCTGCCCGTGCGAGCAGCGCCCGCAGTTCGGGGTCGCCGTCGTACTCCAGCTGCGCACCCGTCACAACACTGGCGGGCTGCAGCAGGAGGCTGCCGTCCTCGTTTTCCTGGAGCAGGAAGCGCTGGTTCCTGTGGCCGGGGATCACGGCCCGGCTCCGACCGTCGGTCTCGATCAAGGTGCTCACGGCGACACGTCCATGTCTGTAGCTGGTGGAGACCAACACACTGGGTACGTTCGGTTCCCACTTTGGGCAAGTGGGCCAGTGGGAATAGACTGGACCGTGCCGGCTTGCACGAGGACAGCAATGAGGTCCCGCGCGTCAACGACCCGGCGCCCCTTCGATGACCGTCCGTTCCTGGAGCCATCCACATGGGCACCTGGGCCGCGCCTTCGCGGCTGACCACACAAATCCTGTGACTATCTCCTGCCAGGACCCCGGTGGAATGTACCCGCACCTACCTCATCTTGCTGCCGCACCTAACCCTCCGCCGAGGATGGCGCATCCGGCTCGTGGGCGCCCACTAGACTTCGATGCATGTCCGCAATCTCCCGCGACGAGGTCGCCCATCTGGCCATGCTCGCACGCATCGACCTCAGCAACGAGGAGCTCGACAAGATGTCCGGCGAGCTGGCCATCATCCTGGAGTCCGTCGCGCGCGTCAGCGAGCTGGCCACCGACGACGTCCCTCCGACCTCGCACCCGCTGCCGCTGACCAACGTGACCCGGCCCGACGTGGTGCGCCCCAGCCTGACCGCGGCCGAGGTGCTGGTTGCTGCGCCCGCCTCAGAGCAGCAGCGCTTCTCCGTCCCGCGGATCCTGGACGAGGACTGAGTCGCTGCTTACCTGCCCGCCGTTCGTCCAGTACCTCCGAGCAAAGGTTCACCTGTGAGTTCTGATATCACCCGAGCCAGTGCCGCCGAGCTCGCGGACCGCCTGTCCCGCAAGGAGATCAGCGCAGTCGAGGCCACCCAGGCGCACCTGGACCGCATCGAGGCCGTGGACGGTTCGGTGAAGGCGTTCCTGCACGTTGACGCCCAGGGCGCGCTCGCGACCGCGCGCGACATCGACCAGCGCCGGATGGCCGGCGAGGAGCTCCACATCCTGGCCGGGGTGCCGATCGCCGTGAAGGACATCGCGACCACCAAGGGCCTGCCCACCACGGCCGGATCCCGGATCCTGCAGGGCTGGATCCCGCCGTATGACGCCACGATCGTCACCAAGCTCAAGGCTGCCGGCATGCCGATCCTGGGCAAGACCAACATGGACGAGTTCGCGATGGGCTCCTCGACCGAGCACTCCGCGTACGGTCCGTCGCACAACCCGTGGGATCTTGAGCGCATCCCCGGCGGGTCCGGCGGCGGGTCATCGGCGGCCGTCGCCTCCTATCAGGCGCCGCTGGCGATCGGCACCGACACCGGGGGCTCGATTCGCCAGCCCGCCGCGGTGACCGGCACCGTCGGGTGCAAGCCGACCTATGGCGGTGTCTCGCGCTACGGCCTGATCGCCCTGGCCAGCAGCCTTGACCAGGCCGGCCCGGTGTCGCGCACCGTGCTGGACGCCGCGTTGCTGCACTCGGTCATCGGCGGCTATGACCCGATGGACTCCACGTCCATCAACGCGCCGGTGCCCCCGGTCCTGGAGGCTGTTCGCCGCGCCGACGTCAAGGGCATGCGGATCGGGGTGGTCAAGGAGCTCGGCGGCGAGGGCTACCAGCCAGGGGTCCGGGCCCGCTTCGAGGAGTCCGTGCAGCTGCTGGTCGAGCAGGGCGCCGAGGTCGTCGAGGTGTCCTGCCCGAGCTTCGACTACGCGCTGGCGGCCTACTACCTGATCCTGCCGAGCGAGGCGTCCTCCAACCTGGCCAAGTTCGACGCCATGCGCTACGGCCTGCGGGTCCTGCCAGAGGGCGTGGAGGACCCCAGTGCCGAGCAGGTCATGGCGGCCTCCCGCGACGCGGGTTTCGGCGACGAGGTCAAGCGACGCATCATCTTGGGCACCTACGCGTTGTCCAGCGGCTACTACGACGCCTACTACGGCTCGGCGCAGAAGGTCCGCACGCTGATCTCCCGCGACTTCGCGGCGGCGTTCGAGAAGGCCGACGTCCTGGTGTCGCCGACCACGCCGACGACCGCGTTCAAGATCGGCGAGAAGATCAACGACCCGCTTGCCATGTACCTCAACGACATTGCCACGATCCCGGCCAACCTGGCCGGTATCCCGGGCATCTCCTTGCCGAGCGGCCTGGCCGACGAGGACGGGCTGCCGACCGGCATCCAGATCCTTGCCCCGGCCACCAAGGATGAGCGGCTCTATGGGGTCGGCGCGGCCCTTGAAGCCGCACTGGTGCGGCGCTGGGGCGGGCCGCTTCTTGCCAAGGCGCCAGAGCTGTCGACCACTGCTACCGTCCGGGAGGTCCACGCATGAGCACCGACACCAGGGCCGCAGAGCCCGTCGTCGACTACGCCGAGGTTCTCAAGAAGTACGACCCGGTGATGGGCCTGGAGGTTCACGTCGAGCTCAACACCGCCACCAAGATGTTCTGCGGCTGCGCGACCGGCTTCGGCGCCGAACCGAACACGCAGGTCTGCCCGGTGTGTCTTGGGCTGCCCGGGGCACTGCCGGTCGTCAACGCGGCCGCGGTCGACTCCGCCATCCGGATCGGCCTGGCGCTCAACTGCGAGATCGCGACCTGGTGCCGGTTCGCCCGTAAGAACTACTTCTACCCGGATATGCCCAAGAACTTCCAGACCTCGCAGTACGACGAGCCGATTGACTTCAACGGCTATCTCGATGTCGAGCTGTCGGACGGGTCGACGTTCCGCGTGGAGATCGAGCGTGCCCACATGGAGGAGGACACCGGCAAGTCGCTGCACATCGGTGGCGCCACCGGGCGCATCCACGGCGCGGACCACAGCCTCGTCGACTACAACCGGGCCGGCATCCCGCTGGTGGAGATCGTGACCCGACCCATCCTCGGCGCCGGGGCCCGGGCGCCCGAGGTGGCCAAGGCCTACGTCGGCGCGCTGCGCGACCTGCTCAAGGCGCTGCAGGTCAGCGACGTCCGGATGGAACAGGGCTCGCTTCGCTGCGACGTCAACTTGTCCCTGCGTCCCCGGGCGCAGGACCCCGACGCCCAGAACGAGGTCCCGCTGGGCACCCGGACCGAGACCAAGAACGTCAACTCGCTGCGGTCGGTCGAGGCGGCGGTGCGCTTCGAGATGACCCGTCACGCCGCGGTGCTGAACAGTGGCGCCTCGATCCTGCAGGAGACCCGGCACTGGCACGAGGACACCGGGGTCACCACGTCCGGCCGGGTGAAGTCCGACGCCGACGACTACCGCTACTTCCCCGAGCCTGACCTGGTGCCGGTTGCTCCGACCCGCCAGCGGGTCGAGGAGCTGCGCGCCACGATGCCCGAGCCGCCCGCCGAGCGCCGCCACCGGCTGCAGAGCGACTGGGGCTACAGCGACATGGAGATGCGCGACGTCATGAACGCGGGCGCGGTCATGCTGATCGAGGAGTCCGTGGCCGCCGGTGCGACCCCTGCGGGAGCGCGAAAGTGGTGGATGGGCGAGCTGGCCCGGCGCGCCAGCGTCGACGGCCGTGACCTGGCGGACTTCGGTGTGACTCCTGGCGACGTTGCCGAGCTGGACGCGCTGGTGGCCTCCGGCCGGCTCAACGACTCGATGGCCCGCCAGGTGCTCGAGGCCGTCCTGGCCGGTGAAGGCTCACCGGTCGCGGTCGCCGACGCGCGTGGGCTGCAGCTGGTCGAGGACGACGAGGCGCTGTCTGCTGCCGTCGACGCGGTCATCGCGGCCAACCCGGAAGTTGCCGGCAAGGTGGCAGAGGGCAAGGTGGCCGCTGCCGGCGCACTGATCGGTGCGGTCATGAAGCAGATGAAGGGCCAGGCCGATGCGGCCAAGGCCCGCGAGCTCATCCTGGCCAAGCTCGGGGCCTCCTGAGGCTCTGCCGGTGATCGGCCAGGCTTCGTCGGCCAGGGTTCCGCTTCGCCTGGGCGGGCTGGCAGACGGGGCGCCGAGCCACCCCTGACACCCCAGGGCGTGGCGACCTGTATCACCTCGGCACCGGGCACCTCAGCGCAGGGCCGTGCGCTGAGGGCAGAAGGTCACCGGCTACCGTCTGGGCATGCCTGTGATCTCGCTGCCGGACCGTGAATGGATTGACCTCGTCGGGCCCGTGGCGGGTGCCGAGATGGTGACCTGGGACCTGGTGGGGGAGCCACCGCGACCCGACGAGATCTCCTTCGTGGTGCCGCCCTACATGACCTCCAGCCCGTGGCACCGGCTCGCCTTGCTGCCCGGTCTTCGCGTGGTCCAGATCCTGAGCGCCGGTTACGAGACCGTGCTGCCCGCCATACCGGCGGGAGTCCAGCTCGCCAACGCGGCCGGCGTCCACGACGCCTCGACGGCGGAGCTGGCGGTCACGCTCACCTTGAGCTCGCTTCGCGGGATACCCGAGTTTGTGGCCGCACAGGGGCGTTCGCAGTGGTTACCGGCGAAGATCCGGCCTTCGCTGGCGGACAAGAAGGTGCTCATCCTCGGGTACGGCGGGATCGGGGTCGCGATCGCGCGTCGCCTGCGCGGGTTCGAGGTGAAGCTCACGGCGGTCGCCTCGCGCGCTCGGGGCGGTGACGAGCTGGTGGCCTCGGTTCACGGGGTGGACGAGCTCCCGGCCCTGCTGCCCGAGCACGAGGTGGTCATCGTGATCGTGCCGCTGTCCGGCGCCACGACTGGTCTGGTCGGCCGGGAGTTCCTGGCCGCGATGCGCGACGGCGCCCTGCTGGTCAACGTCTCCCGGGGCAAGGTCGTGGACACCCAGGCGCTGGTGGAAGCCACCGGGTCCGGCCGGATCACAGCGGCACTCGATGTCACGGACCCCGAGCCGCTGCCTGCCGACCATCCCCTGTGGCACACCCCTGGGGTCCTGGTCTCACCGCACGTGGGAGGGGTGACCACGGCCTTCACGCCGCGAGCCGTGGCCCTGCTGCGTGATCAGATCGCGGCGTTTGTGGGAGGCCGCCGGTTGCGTAATGTGGTGAACGCCGACGAGAGGACGGCGGCTGAGCGGTAGTCAGTGCTGGCCGTAGTACCGGAAGACCAGGTCGGCCACGCATGGGGGCTTGGTCTGCCCCTGGGTCTCGTAGGTCAGCTGGTACACGACCTCGATGCCGCGGGCAATGTCCTTGACCTCGATCACCGAGACATGCATCCGCACGCGTGAGCCGACCAGCAGCGGGGCCGGGAACCGGACCTTGTTCAGGCCGTAGTTGATGGCGGCGCCCATGCCGTCGATGACCGCGACCTCCCACAGCAGGCTGGAGCACAGCGACAGAGTCAGCATGCCGTGCGCGACGGTCGCCCCGAACGGGCCGTCCTCGGCGCGCGTCGGGTCGACGTGGATCCACTGCTGGTCGCGGGTCACCTGGGCGAACGTGTTGATTCTGGGCTGGTCGATGGTCAGCCAGTCGCTGACGCCCAGGTGGGTGCCCACGCAGGCCTTGAGGGCTTCGACGCTGGCAATGACCCGCGGGTGGGGGTGCTCGAGCGGGGCGGTGTCCGTGCGCGACGACTTGACGTCGCCGGTCACGGTCGTGGTCATGGCCATATGGTCATCACTCCTTCGGTTGGGACTTGTGGTCCCAGAGGACAGTGTGTGCCCACGTAGCCTTTCAGGTTCCGCGCCGGGTTGCGCGTCCAAGAGTGCCGGGCCTGGCCAGGCCCGCCAGACTGACCCGACGCCGAGGGGCGCCCAAGCCTGAACGGGTCGGTCGGCAAGGCCCTGGGCTCGACCAGCAAAGCCCTCGTGCGAACTCTGGTGGCAGCGGTGCCTGCGCCGCGTCCGCGCCCAGACACGGGCTTGCCCGGGCGAATCGATAACCTTGCGCGGTCAGTGTTGCGACGCCGCCAGAAGACGGGGCACCTGTCGCAGCTCACCGGCGGTGAAGTCGGTCCGGGCGAGGTCGATGACCGGGGTCCTCGGGTGGGCCGGCGGAGCTTGCGCGTGATAGCAACCCTTGCGGCGGCGCGGATAGGGGGTCGATCAGGTCAGCGCCAGAGCCGCACTCACTCGACGGTGACCGCTGCCAGCACCAACGGCAGGAACCGGCGCTCCAGGCTGCCGGCTGCCAGGCTGGCCGGCTCAAGCAGGCGCTGTGACATCCCCCCCTGGTAGATCGCCTGAGCCAGGCGGACGAACTCCTGCGGGGTCACCGAGAGCCTCATGCCGTGACGGGCGGCGACGCGCTGGACCAAGCTTGCCAGGTCGGCGCGGACCTTGCTCTGCTGATGGGCCCAGCTGCGGCCAACCTCCTTGTTCCGGACGGCGTAGAGGGTGAACTCGACCTGTAGGAGGTACCACTGGTCCTGGCTGGCTGGAGTCTCCGACCAGATGTCCAGGACGGCGGCCAGGATCTGTTCAGGGGCGAGGTCCTCGCGTGCGCTCAGAGACTGGACCCTGGCCGAGAGCCGACGGGCATGTTGTTCGTACAGCTGGGTCACCAGGTCGTCCAACGCGGCGAAGTTCGAGTAGAAGGCGCCCCGGGTGAACCCGGCGCGTTCACAGATGTCTTCGACGCTAGAGCCGTGGAACCCCTTCTCGGCGAACACCTCCATGGCCGCGATGAGGATTCGCGCCCTGGTGGCCTCGCGTCGACGGGTCACGGTGGTCTGGTTCGGGTGGGCCATGAACAAAGGATACACTCTCGTATTGAATACATCTGTGTATCGAAAAAAGGGAGCAGTGAGTGAGGCTTCAGGCCGACCGCGTGGCGGTGTCCGGGGCCCACGCCCCGTTGCTGCCTGCCACCTCGGTGAGCGCCCGCACCGGCGAGGTGACCCTGGTCGCCGGTGAGCCTGGATACGGGCAGGCTGCGCTGGCACTGGCACTGGGGGGCCGCCTGGTGCCGAGCTCAGGGGCCGTTCGGCTCCACGGGGCCGACGACCGCAGACTCCTGCGATCTGGCGTCGCCCTGGTGGATGTGCCCAGCGTCACCGAGCCCGAAGAAGGCCTGACCGTACGCGCAGTCATCGCGAGGAGCTTGCGCTCTCGCGTCAACCGGCCAGGGCCGCAGACGTCAGCAGATTCCTGCAGACCCAGGACGGCGGGCGCCACGGCGGCCTTCGCTGGGAGCAGCTCCCGAGCTGGCTGCGGACCCAGTGGCTGGCAGATCTGGCGTCACGTCGCGGGGCTGTCGACTTCCTGGTCCTGGCCAGCCCCGACAGGTTCGGAGGGGACCCCTGCGACTGGTGGAACGTCGCGAAGGAACTGGCTGGCAGGGGTAAGGGCGTCATCGTCCAGTGCACCCACGCGTCCGCCCGGCTGCTGTCCGAACCCGTGCGCTACGAACTGGGGATGAGCTGATGACGGCTGCGCGCCTGGCCCTGACCGAGCTGCGTCGACTCACCTGCGGCAGGCTGCCGCGGCTGGCTCTGGTCGCCATGCTGGTCGTGCCGACGTTGTACGGCGGTCTGTACCTGTATGCGAACAAGGACCCCTACGCAGGACTGGCGGCAGTGCCGGCAGCGATCGTCGTGGAGGATGCGGGCACGGCCCTGGCCAACGGAGAGCGGCTCGACTCCGGTCCCACCGTTGCCCGCGATCTGGTGGCATCGCGCAGCTTCGACTGGCACCAGGTCGACCGCGCCGAGGCGACGTCAGGGGTGGCGAGCGGCCGTTATGACTTCGCGTTTGATCGTGCCACGGGAGTTCTCCGGGGATCTTGCCTCCAGCACCGAGCTCACCCCCCGCCAGGCCCATCTGCAGGTGGCAACCAACGGCGCCAACAACTACATCGCGCACACGATCGCGGGTCAGGTGGTTGCCCAGGTGACAAAGTCGGTGGCCCAGCAGGTGAGCGCCACCGCCGCCAACCAGCTCCTGCTCGGATTCTCCACCATCCACCTCAACCTCACCCGAGGGGTCGGCGGCGCGGCCAGGCTCCAGGCCGCAGTCGTCAGGACACGTCGTGGCGTTGGTGATCTGGCCACCGGCGGGGTGCAGGTCGCGGCGGGGGACAAGGCCCTCCTGACCGGGGCGAGGGCGCTGCACGAGGGTGCGACGGCGGCTTCGGCGGGCGCAACGACCTTGGCCAGCGCAAGCGCCGCCATGGCAGCCGCGCTGGCGAGCCTGGACGCCAAGACCGCCGACCTGCCGGCTGCCACGCAGGCGCTCGCGCAGGGCGGCGGGCAGGTCTGGGAGGGTAACGCGGCCATGGCCAGCACAGGGGCCGCGGCGGTAACCGCCTCGGGGCAGTTCATCACCTCGGTGACCACGAGCAACGGTGACCTGGCCACCGCTCTTGGCCGGCGAGGTTTCACCCCGAGCCAGATCGCCGCGACCCTCGATGAGGCCGCCCGGCTCAGTGGTCCAGCCGCTGCGGCCGGCGCAGCGGCGCAGGGCAGCGCGACCCAGGGGAGCGCGGTCGTGGCGGGCGCGCAGCGGGTGGCCGCTGGTGCCCGCCAGCTGGCCCTGGCGGCCGGCGGCTTGCACGACGGCGTCGACCAGGGCGCCGGCGCAGCGGTACACCTGCACGACGGGGCGCAGGCCCTTGCCTCGGCGGTGGGCTCGGTGGCCTCCGGTGCAGGCAGTATCGCGGCCGGCCAGCAGTCGGCGTTGGAGGCGAGCACGAAGCTGGACAGCGGCGCCGGGGCGCTGCAGGCCGGTCTCGGGGCGCTGGGCACCGGGGCGAGCACCCTTCACGCCGATCTGGCGACCGCTCTGAGCAGCATCCCGAACCCGAGCCAGGCCGGTCGCAAGGCGATGGCCCAGACGATCGGCAACCCGATCGGGGTCAGCGACACCTCGCAGGCCACCGCCGGCAGCTATGGGGCGGGGCTGGCGCCGTTCTTCCTGTCCCTGGCGCTGTGGATCGGCGCCTATGTGCTCTCTGTCCTGGTCAAGCCCCTCTCGTCGCGGGCGCTGGCTGCCGGCCAGCCGTCCTGGCGGATCGCCGTGGGTGGCTGGCTCCCCCCGGCTCTGTTCGGGCTGGGCCAGGCTGGCCTGGCTTTCACGGTCGTCTTCTTCGGGCTGCGCATCCACGTGGCGCACCCGGGCGCGGTCCTGGCCCTGATGTGCATCACGTCGGTCGCGTTCGTGGCGATCCTGCACGCTTTGGTCTGCCGCCTTGGCGCTGTCGGCACGTTCCTCGGGTTGGTCCTCATGGTCGTGCAGCTGGTCAGCGCGGGGCACCTTCCCCTGGCAGACGCTGCCGGCGCCCCTGCGTGCCCTTCACCACGTGCTGCCGATGGGATACGCCGTCGACGGGATCCGCCGGCTCATGTACGGCGGGTCCTGGGCCCCGGTGGGCGCCGACCTGGCGGTGCTCTCGGGGTACCTGCTGCTGGCCCTGGCGGCTTCCACGTTCGCGGCCCGTCGCGCCCGGGTGTGGACCCCCGCTCGGGTCAAGCCCGAGCTGGCGCTGTGAGGGGATCCGATGAGCCCTTACCCACCTGGACTCGCCGGATCCCCAGATCGGGAGGATCCTGCAACGATGACAACGACGCCGACGAGCGAGCGCACCCTGACCCTGGTTCGGCACGCCAAGGCTGAGCATGTCCAGGGCAAGACCGACAGTGACCGCGGGCTTGCCCCGCGGGGTCGCCGGGACGCCCATGCGATCGGTGTGTGGCTGAGCGACCCCCTCCACGCCGTGGTGCATGAGCTGGCCCTGTGCTCGCCGTCCGAACGAACTCGCCAGACCCTGGACGGAATCTGGGCTGCCGGAGCCTGCGCCGCCCAGACCCGCTTCGACGAGCGAATCTACGAGGCCAGCGCGGCCGGCCTGCTCGAGGTGCTGCGGGAGGTCCCGGACTCGGTCAGCGCCGTCCTGATGATCGGCCATGCTCCCGGAATCCCTGTGCTGGCGACGTCCCTGGCTCACAACGACTCCGGGTCCAGCGACGTCATGGACCGCTTGTCGCTGGGGTTTCCCACGTCCGCCCTGGCCGTCCTGGGGTTCAACGGTCGCTGGGCGAGCCTGGCGCCGCAGACGGCATACCTGCGTGACTTCGTCGTCCCCCGGGGGTGAGCCGGAGGTCTCAGCGTGAGGTGAGCCGTCCGCACAGCGAGATCAGGGTCCCAGCCTGTGGAACGGGTCATAGAATCCGGACATGACCCAGCGTTCGAGCGCATTGACCACCCAGACTTCGTCCAGCGCGGCCGCAGCCACTGGCCAGCCCGACATCAAGCCGCGTAGCCGCGAGGTCACCGACGGGCTCGAGAAGGCCGCGGCCCGTGGCATGCTGCGAGCCGTCGGCATGGGCGATGACGACTGGGTCAAGCCGCAGATCGGGGTTGCGAGCTCGTGGAACGAGATCACCCCCTGCAACCTGTCCCTGGACCGGCTGGCCAAGGCCGTCAAGGACGGTGTGCATGCCGGCGGTGGCTACCCGCTGGAGTTCGGCACGATCAGCGTCAGCGACGGCATCTCGATGGGCCACGAGGGCATGCACTTCTCACTGGTCAGCCGTGAGATCATCGCCGACTCCGTCGAGACCGTCATGCAGGCCGAGCGCCTTGACGGCTCCGTGCTTCTGGCCGGCTGCGACAAGTCCCTGCCCGGCATGCTCATGGCCGCTGCGCGCCTCGATCTGGCCAGTGTCTTCCTGTACGCCGGGTCGATTCTGCCGGGGATCGCCAAGATGAGCGACGGGTCGGAGAGGACGGTCACGATCATTGACGCCTTCGAGGCCGTCGGGGCGTGTGCCGCGGGACGGATGAGCCGCGAAGACGTCGACGCCATCGAGCGGGCGATCTGCCCGGGCGAAGGCGCCTGCGGTGGCATGTACACCGCCAACACGATGGCCTGCGTGGCGGAGGCCATCGGGATGTCGCTGCCCGGAAGTGCCGCACCGCCGGCCACCGACCGTCGCCGTGACGGGTTCGCCCGCAAGTCCGGTGAGGCCGTCGTCGAGCTGCTACGCCGTGGCATCACCGCCCGCCAGATCATGACCAAGGACGCGTTCGAGAACGCCATCGCCGTCGCCATGGCCTTCGGCGGCTCGACCAACGCGGTCCTGCACCTGCTGGCCATCGCCAACGAGGCCGAGGTTGAGCTGTCACTGGACGACTTCGCGCGGGTCGGGGCCATGGTCCCTCACCTGGCCGACGTCAAGCCGTTCGGCCGGTTCGTGATGACTGACATCGACCGCGTCGGGGGGGTCCCGGTTGTCATGAAGGCCCTTCTGGGCGCCGGGCTGCTGCACGGTGACGCCCTGACCGTCACGGGTCGCACCGTCGCGCAGAACCTCGCCGACGTCCCGCCGCCGGACCCCGACGGCCAGGTCCTGCGCGCCCTGTCCCGGCCGATCCACAAGACCGGCGGCCTGAGCATCCTGCGCGGTTCGCTGGCCCCCGACGGTGCGGTGGTGAAGTCAGCCGGCTTTGACGCGGATGTCTTCGAAGGAAGCGCAAGGGTCTTCGACGGTGAGCGGGCCGCGATGGACGCCGTCGCCGATGGCGCCCTGTTGGCCGGTGACGTGGTCGTTATCCGCTACGAAGGGCCCAAGGGCGGTCCCGGGATGCGCGAGATGCTCGCTGTCACCGGCGCGATCAAGGGCGCAGGTCTGGGCAAGGACGTGCTTCTGCTGACCGATGGCCGCTTCTCCGGCGGCACCACGGGGCTGTGCGTGGGCCATGTGGCTCCCGAGGCGGTCGACGGCGGTCCCATCGCCTTCGTCCGCGATGGTGACCGGATCCGTCTCGACGTGGCTGCCGGGACCCTTGACGTGGCCCTGACGCCGCAGGTGCTGGCTGAGCGCGCGCTCGGGTTCAGCCCGCCGGCGCCCAAGTACCCCCGCGGTGTGCTGGCCAAGTACCGCAAGCTGGTGGGCAGCGCCGCCGGTGGCGCCGTCTGTGGCTAGTGGCCGTGGCCGGGCCGTTGCTGGAGAGCGGAACGAGGTCCAAACCTCGGACCTCTCGTCCGGATACTGAGACCGCAGGCACCCCCGGTTGACACGCAATCGGCGGTGTCGCACGGTTGGGGCGTGACCCGAATTCTCGTACTTCCCTAGCGCGCAGACTCTCATCTCAGTCAGCGCGCTGCCCCTCACGTCCGGATCCGGACCGGGGGGTTTTTTTGTGCAGACAGCCCGCGATCCCGGGCTGTGTCGGACCACGGAACGCACGAGACGCTCGTTTTCCTGAAAGCGGTGACGAAAGTGACGGACGGCAACGCCCCCCGGCCGGGCTCGACCCCGGCAGGCTCGACCCCGGCAGCGTCAACTCATGATGGGCCCGGCCCTCGGCCCTCTCCGTCGGACCTGGCTGGGGCGATCCGCGACCGCGGGGTCGAGGCCGCCGCGCCGGCGGCTCGGGTCACCGGCGCGCAGGCCCTGGTAATGGCCCTGGAGGCGGTTGGCGTCGAGACTGTCTTCGGCATACCCGGCGGGGCGATCCTGCCGGCCTACGACCCCCTGCTCGACTCCACCCGGGTGCGGCACATCCTGGTGCGTCACGAACAGGGCGCGGGACACGCGGCCGAGGGCTATGCCTCGGCCAGCGGCAGAGTCGGCGTATGCATGGCCACCAGCGGCCCGGGAGCGACGAACCTGGTCACCCCGCTCGCCGACGCCTACATGGACTCGGTCCCGATTGTCGCCATCACCGGTCAGGTCACGTCGCGGTCCATCGGTACTGACGCCTTCCAGGAAGCCGACATCCGCGGGATCACGATGCCGATCACCAAGCACAACTACCTGATCACCGACCCCGACGTCATCCCGCGCGCAGTGGCCGAGGCGTTTCACATCGCCTCGACCGGCCGCCCCGGTCCGGTCCTGATTGACATCAGCAAGGATGCGCTGCAGGCCCAGACCACCTTCGTGTGGCCGCCGAAGCTCGACCTTCCCGGGTACCGCCCCGTGGCCAAGCCGCATGGCAAGCAGATCCGTGAGGCGGCCCGGCTCATCATGGCGGCCAGTCGTCCCGTGCTGTATGTCGGCGGGGGGGTCATCCGCTCCGGTGCCAGCGACGAGCTGGCTGAGCTGGTCGAGCTGACCCAGATACCCGTGGTGACCACGCTGATGGCCCGCGGCGCAGTGCCCGACAGCCTGCCGCTCAACCTCGGTATGCCGGGCATGCACGGCACGGTAGCCGCCGTCACGGCGCTGCAGAAGTCTGACCTGCTGATCACCCTCGGCGCTCGCTTCGACGACAGGGTGACCGGCCAGCTGTCGACGTTCGCCCCGGGCGCCAAGGTCATCCACGCCGACATCGACCCGGCCGAGATCTCCAAGAACCGGGTTGCCGACGTACCGATCGTGGGTGACTGCAAGGACGTCATCAGCGATCTGATCACCGTGCTGCGCGGCGAGCAGGACAGCGGCCATCGCGGGGACTACGAGCCGTGGCGCAGGCAGGTCGCGCAGTGGAAGACCACGTTCCCGCTGGGCTACACCCCCCAGGAGGGATGGCTGTCCCCGCAGTACGTCATCGAGCGCCTCGGTGCGATCAGCGGCCCCGAGTCGGTCTTCGTGGCAGGGGTCGGCCAGCACCAGATGTGGGCAGCCCAGTTCGTGCAGTATGAGCGACCGAACAGCTGGATCACCTCCGGTGGCCTGGGCACGATGGGCTTCTCGGTGCCGGCGGCCATGGGAGCCAAGGTTTCTCAGCCAGGGCGCACCGTGTGGGCCATCGACGGGGACGGCTGCTTCCAGATGACCAACCAGGAGCTCGCCACCTGCGTCATCAACAAGATCCCGATCAAGGTCGCGATCATCAACAACTCCAGCCTGGGCATGGTCCGCCAGTGGCAGACGCTCTTCTACAACGAGCGCTACTCCAACACCGACCTGCACACCAGCTACGAGCAGGTGCGCGTCCCGGACTTCGTCAAGCTGGCCGAGGCCTACGGCTGCGTCGGGCTGCGCTGCGACACGGCCGCCAGCGTCGACGCCACCATCAAGGCCGCGATGGAGATCGACGACTCCCCTGTCGTGGTGGACTTCGTCGTGCACCGGGATGCGATGGTGTGGCCGATGGTCCCCTCCGGAGTCAGCAACGACCAGATCCAGACGGCACGTGGCCTCACGCCCGCGTGGGATCGCGAAGACTGAAAGGTGGACGAGATGAGCAAGCACACGCTGTCAGTGCTGGTGGAGAACAAGCCGGGCGTGCTGACCCGCATCGCGGGACTGTTCTCCCGACGCGGGTTCAACATCGACTCCCTGGCGGTCGGTCCGACCGACAACCCTGATGTGTCCCGTATGACGGTCGTGGTCGACGTGGACGAGCTGCCACTGGAGCAGGTCACCAAACAGCTCAACAAGCTGGTCGAGGTGCTCAAGGTCGTCGAGCTCGCGGGCATGGCGTCGGTTCAGCGGGAGATCCTCCTGGTGAAGGTCAGCGCTGACCTGCAGACCCGTTCCCACATCATCGAGACAGCCCATCTGTTCCGGGCCAAGATCGTTGACGTCGCCGCCGAGGCGGTGACCATCGAGGCCACCGGCGACAGCGACAAGCTGGAGGCGCTGCTGCGGATCCTGGAGCCGTTCGGCATCAAGGAGCTGGTGCAGTCCGGCATGGTCGCCATCGGCCGCGGGGCCCGCTCGATCACCGACCGTTCGCTGCGCTCGGCCTGAGCCAGGCGCAGCTGCCCCTGCGCAGACCGCGGCCACCGCCGGGCGGATCAGCAAGACTCACGACTGCGAACGCCCCTCACGCAATCTCACTACCTACCTGAAGGAGCCCGACGTGGCGCAAATGTTCTACGACGATGATGCAGACCTGTCCGTGATCCAGGCACGCAAGGTTGCTGTCATTGGCTATGGCAGCCAAGGTCACGCCCACGCGCTGAACCTGCGTGACTCCGGTGTCGACGTCCGGGTCGGCTTGGCCGAGGGCAGCAAGTCCAGGGCCAAGGCGCAGGCCGAGGGCCTCAAGGTCGTCTCGGTGGCCCAGGCGGTCCAAGAGTCCGACCTCGTGATGATCCTGACCCCTGACCAGGTCCAGCGCGCGGTCTATGCCGAGTCGATCGCCCCCAACCTCAAGGCGGGCTCGGCGCTGTTCTTTGCCCACGGTTTCAACATCCGCTTCGGCTACATCCAGGCCCCCTCCGGGGTCGACATCGCCATGGTCGCCCCCAAGGGACCGGGTCACCTGGTCCGCCGCGAGTACGTCGACGGCCGTGGCGTTCCGGTGCTGGTCGCCGTCGAGAAGGACGAGACGGGCACGGCCTGGGATCTGGCCAAGTCCTACGCGCGGGCGATCGGTGGCCTGCGGGCCGGCGGTATTCGCACCACCTTCACCGAGGAGACCGAGACCGACCTGTTTGGCGAGCAGGCAGTCCTGTGCGGTGGTGCCAGCCAGCTGGTCATGTACGGGTTCGAGACCCTGGTGGAGGCCGGCTACCAGCCTGAGGTTGCCTACTTCGAGTGCCTGCACGAGCTCAAGCTGATCGTCGACCTGATGGTCGAGGGAGGGATCGCCAAGCAGCGCTGGTCGGTCTCGGACACTGCTGAGTACGGTGACTACGTCTCGGGGCCGCGCGTCATCGACGCGCGGGTCAAGGAGAACATGCAGGCCGTCCTGGCGGACATCAAGAGCGGTGCCTTCGCGGCGCGCTTCATCGCCGACCAGGACGCCGGTGCCCCCGAGTTCAAGGCGTTGCGCGCCAAGGCCGCTGCCCACCCGATCGAGGAGACCGGCCGTGAGCTGCGTGGCCTGATGAGCTGGATCAAGGCGTCGGACACCGACTATGTCGAGGGCAGTGCAGCGCGCTGACCCGACCGGTCCACATGGCGGGCCTAGCGCGACCCTGGCTGTTGCCCGCCCTAAACTGAGCGTGGACACATACTCACTTGTGCCGGGCACAGAGCGGTGCCGGGTATCTTCGCCCACCGGCCGGCCGCATGCCACGCATGCACGACGTGCCGATCTCCCGCTAGCTGTGAAGGACAGGTCCCGTGACCAAGCGCGTTGTCTTGATTGCCGAAGAGCTCTCGCCCGCCACCGTCGACGCCCTCGGGCCCGATTTTGAGATCCGCCGATGCGATGGCGCCAACCGCGCCGAGCTGCTGGGCGCCATCGCTGACGTCGACGCAGTGCTGATCCGCTCCGCCACCCAGATCGACCAGGAGGCTCTGGCTGCCGCCAAGCAGCTCAAGGTTGTCGCCCGAGCCGGGGTGGGTCTGGACAACGTGGACCTCAAGGCCGCGACCATCGCCGGAGTCATGGTCGTGAACGCGCCGACGTCCAACACCACCTCTGCGGCCGAGCTTGCCGTCGGGCTCCTGCTGGCGACTGCACGCAACATCGCGCCCGCCAACCAGGCGCTCAAGGCCGGCAAGTGGAAGCGCAGCCAGTACGGTGGCGTCGAGCTGCTCGGCAAGACCGTGGGGATCGTCGGCCTGGGTCGCATCGGTGCGCTGACCGCGCAGCGTCTTGCCGGTTTCGGCATGGAGATCGTCGCGTACGACCCCTACCTGAGCACGGCGCGCGCCGGGCAGCTCGGGGTGCGGCTGGTCTCCTTGGACGAGCTGCTACGAGAGAGCGACTTCATCACGGTGCACCTGCCCAAGACCCCGGAGACCCTGGGCCTGATCGGTGACGAGGCGCTCAAGCTCGTCAAGCCGTCGGTGCGCATCATCAACGCCGCCCGCGGTGGCATCGTGGACGAGCAGGCCCTGGCCAAGGCACTCACGGAAGGCCGCGTGGCCGGGGCCGGTATCGACGTGTGGACCAAGGAGCCGTGCACCCAGTCGCCACTGTTCGAGTTCGAGTCGGTCGTGGTCACCCCGCATCTGGGCGCCTCCACCGAAGAGGCCCAGGAGAAGGCCGGTGTTGCCGTCGCCAGGTCGGTCCGGCTGGCCCTTGCCGGCGAGCTGGTCCCCGACGCTGTGAACGTGTCCACCGGGGTCATCGCCGAGGAGGTCCGTCCCGGAATCGCCCTGGTCGAGAAGCTCGGTCGCATCTTCACCGCGCTGGCCGGGGGCGTCCCGGTCCAGCTGGACATCGAGGTCTGGGGCGAGATCACCGAGTACGACGTCAGCGTCTGGAAGCTGGCTGCTCTCAAGGGCCTGTTCCAGGGCGTTGTGGAGGAGTCGGTGACCTACGTCAACGCCCCGTTGCTGGCTGCCCAGCGAGGGTGCGAGGTGCGCCTGCTGACCGACCCCCAGAGCCTGGACTTCCGCAACGTCACGACGCTGCGCGGGACCCTGTCCGACGGCAGTATCGTCAGCGTCGCCGGTACGCTGACCGGCCCGCGGATGATCGAGAAGGTCGTCGGCGTCAACGGCTTCGACGTGGAGGTCCCGGTCTCCGAGCACATGGCCTTCCTCACCTATGCCGACCGGCCCGGCGTGGTGGGCACGGTCGGTCGCGTGCTCGGCGACGCCGGCGCCAATATCGGCGGCATGCAGGTGGCGCGCGAGGCTGCCGGCGGTCGCGCCCTGATGGTGCTCACCGTCGACTCGCAGCTCCCGGCAGCGGTGCTGGGCCAGATCTCCGCCGAGACCGGCGGGGCCACGGTCAGGGTTGCCGACCTGGACGGCTGATCCCTCTGCGGGCCCAGGCAGGCCGGCAACGCAGGCAACGGGCTGTGGGTGCCGTCTCAGGGTGCGAGCAGATTGTTTCAATGTGCTAGGACGTCCACGTACCCTCACCTGCGTATACCACGAGCACTGTTGGGGGAAGGATGTGATCCACATGAGCGAAGACGAACTGGCCGCGCGACGCGCGTTGCAGGAGTCATTGGACCTGCAAGACCAGGGCCACACAGACGCGTAAGGCCAAAGACAGTTGAGCTGCGGCGCTGGGACCATCCCGGCGCCGTTTGCCATCGGTGCCATCTCATGGGTGATCTGGGGTGGAAACCCTGCCCCTTCAGGACAGGGAGGAAACCTTGTCTAGTCTGGTCGTTTCTGGTTGGTGATGTAGGTCCCTGAATGTGGACAGTGGCGGGCCACCGCATAACCGGGCGAAGTATGACGGGGGCCAGAACAGGCCGCGCATCGCAGCCCTGTTGATCCTGCCGGTGAAGTCCTGTCGCAGCCGCCTCGACGAGACACCCTTGAGAGACTTGACCAGGTGGCAGAGCGAAACCTTCGGCGGGTAGGCCGCGAGCAGGTGCACATGGTCTTGCTCCCCGTTGAACTCGGCCAGGGTCGCCCCGAAGTCCGCGCACACCTGCGCGATGACCTGTTCGCACCGGTTGAGCATCTGCGTGTCGAACACGCCGCGGCGATAGTTGGCGGCGAACACCAAGTGGACGTGCAGGTCGCCGGCGGCGCTGCGACCACGCCGAATATTGGGCTTTGGCTCCCGCAGGGGTGTCGGTGGCCGAGGTTACGTTGGGTGCCATGAGGTTCCGGCTGTATCCGAGCGACGCACAGGAGGTGCTCCTGGCCGAGCAGTGCGGACACGCCCGGTACGTGTGGAACCTCGGCCTGGAGCAGCGCCTGATGTGGGCGCGGTGGAAGGGGCCCACGCCGGGCTTCAACGCCCAGGCCGCACAGTTGACTGCTGCACGGGCTGCGGAGCCGTGGCTTGCTGCCGGGTCGCAGACCGTCCAGCAGCAGGCGTTGCGGGACCTTGACCAGGGGTGGCGGAGCTTCTTCGCTGGGACCCACAGGCGCCCGACCTGGC
>Ga0208079_1000668_pt1 | contig 18682 bp, 21 predicted proteins | sample NGESurdeep092012_5_FD_184474 | JGI IMG/M metagenome (GOLD analysis project Ga0208079, IMG submission 184474) | Arctic peat soil microbial communities from Barrow, Alaska - NGEE Surface sample 210-2 deep-092012 (SPAdes) | ecosystem: Environmental > Terrestrial > Soil > Wetlands > Peat ... | reverse complement strand
GCCGGCGCGGACGTAGAGGGACTCGGCCGAGATGCGCAGGGCCTTGGCCAGGGCCTGCAGGATCTCGGCGCTCGGTTTCTTCAGGCCGCGCTCGATCTGAGAGATGTACGGGTTGCTGATCCCCGCGACCTCGGACAGCTGTCGCAACGACAGCTGCGCCGACTGGCGTTGCTCTCGCAGGTACTCGCCAAGGTCGTGAACGGAGATCGGAGTGAACTTCGGCATGACTCCATTATGCTAACTCCAGTTAGCAAAATGCAAGCCCGGGCAAGCAAAGTGACCTCTTCGCCGCTCACTGAGCGCCGCGAACCGGCGGGTCTCGATCCGGGTCAGGCGGTGCGCCGCTGCTTGACGCACAACAGAGCGCGCGCCTGGTCGGTGGTCAACGGCGGCCGCTGCATCAGCCGGGCCAGATCCGCCGCCCGTGACACCAGCTCGTCGTTGCGCTGAACCGGCCGGCCCTTGGCGTAGACCAAGTTGTCCTCCATGCCGACCCGCAGGTGCCCTCCAGATGCCAGTGCCACTGCCGCGATCGGGAGGTGGCTGCGACCTACCCCCGTGGCCGCCCAGGAGGTCACCTCGGCTGGCAGCGCCTGTACCCCCGCCAGCAGCGCGGCCGGGGTGCCGGGCATACCGCCGGGGACACCAGTGATGAAGTCAACGTGCACCTTGCCCCCGAAGGGCAGCCCGTGGTCGTCGATCAGACGGCGCAGCGCGGCCACGTGCCCCAGGTCGAACAGCTCGAACTCGGGCACGATCTCGCGCTGCTGGGCTTGACGGTAGAGCTGGGCCATGAACGGGTAGGGGTTCAGGAAGACGTCGTCGCCGAAGTTGGTGGTGCCACACGTCAGGCTGCAGGAGTCAGGGTCGGCGTCAAGGACCGTCAGTCGCCTCTCGAGCGGATCGTGGACGCTGCCGCCGGTGGAGAGCTGGATCACCAAGTTCGTCTGCTCGCGCACAGCCTGGACGCTCTCGCGCAGAAGAACGGCATCCAGGCTGGGCCGGTGGTCGCCGTCTCGGATGTGGATGTGGATCAGGGAGGCGCCCGCCTCCTGGCAGGCGACGGCCGTCTCGACGAGCTCGGCCAATGTCGTTGGCAGCTGGGGACAGTCGCCCTTGGCGGTCTCGGCTCCGGTGGGAGCGACGGTAATGAGAGTCCCTGCAGCGTGGGAGGTGGCTCCCGTGTTCTGGGTAGCGTCCTGGGTCATGCCTGACATAGTGTCAGCGAGCGGTGTCGGGCGACGCCGCGGCTGGACACATCGCCTGAAGGTCATCGTGGGCTATCGAGGAAGCCACGCATCAGCCGGCGGAAGTCGCGCATGAGTGCGGGCAAGAGAATAGGGACGTTGTGGAGCTGAAGGACTACATCCGCGTCATCCGGAAGCGGTGGCGGATCATTGTGGCCACCACGCTGGTGGTCCTGGCCGGCGCCGCGGCGGCCACCGCGCTGAGCCCCAAGGTCTACGAGGCACAGACCCAGCTGTTCGTCTCCACCGCCGGCAGCAGCGACAGCTCGGCCCTGCTGTCGGGGAGCAACTTCACCCAGGAACGCGTCGTGTCCTACGCCGACGTCATCACGACCCCCACCGTCCTTGACCCGGTGATCAAGACACTGCAGCTGAACACCACCGCGGCAAAGCTCGGCAACCAGATCACCGCGACCGTGCCGCTGAACACCGTGATGATCCAGGTCGCCGTCCAGAACACCAACCCGCAGGTGGCCGCCGCGGTCGCCGGCGCCGTCGGCCAGCAGTTCACCAAGACCGTCGCCGACCTGGAGAGCGTCAACAAGGCCAGCCGAGCCCGGTCAAGGTGACCGTCGTGAGCTCCCCGACCGTGCCCACCGCCCCCGTGAGCCCCAAGAAGACCACCAACCTGGCCCTGGGCGTGGTGCTCGGCCTGCTGCTCGGGCTGGGCCTGGCGCTCCTGCGGGACATGCTCGACACGTCCATCAAGAACGAGAAGGACTGCGCCCAGGTCACCGACGCGACAGTCATCGGCGGGATCGGCTTTGACCCCGAGGCGTCCAAGCACCCCTTGATCGTCCAGGCAGACCCGCACAGCCCCCGCGCCGAGGCGTTCCGCACGCTGCGGACCAACCTTCAGTTCGTGGACGCCGCCAACCACCCCCGCTCCATCGTCTTCACCTCCTCGGTTCCGGCCGAGGGCAAGACGACCACGACGGCGAACCTCGCGATCACCATGGCCGCCGGCGGCGCCCGGGTCTGCGTCGTCGAGGGCGACCTGCGGCACCCGCGTCTGCTGGAGTACATGGGCATGGACGGCTCCGCGGGCCTGACCAACGTCCTGATCGGCCAGGCCGAGCTCGGCGACGTGCTGCAGCAGTTCGCCAAGACCAGCGTCTACGTCGTGGGTGCCGGATCGGTCCCGCCCAACCCCAGCGAGCTGCTCGGGTCCGCCGCGATGATCGAGACCCTGCGCGCGCTGGAGACCCGGTTCGACATGGTCATCATCGACACGCCTCCGCTGCTGCCGGTCACCGATGCCGCCGTCCTGAGCACCATCGCCGGCGGGACCGTGGTCGTGGTCGGCGTAGGACGGGTGGACCGCGACCACCTGGCCAAATCGCTGCAGTCCCTGGAGACCGTCAAAGCCCGGGTCCTGGGACTTGTCCTGAACATGGTCCCCACCAAAGGCCCCGACGGCTACTCCTACTACCAGGGCTACGCCCCCGAGTCACAACGCCAGAAGTCACCACGGCCGAAGACGCGCGAAAAGGCTACTTCCTGACCTGGGTTCGGTCCTAACCCTTCACGATCTCCTCCTGGCTGGCACTGAGCCCGGCCGCCGTGCACACCGCGTCCAGGGGGGTGTTGCGCTTGATGACGGCCAGAGCGATCGGGCCAAGCTCGTGGTGGCGCGCCACAGAGGTCAGACGGCCCACGACCCTGCCACCGGCCTCAACCTCGACCCCGCGCCCGGGCAGGGTGTGACCGGAGCCATCCAGGTGCAGGAACACCAGGCGGCGCGGCGGTCGCCCGAGATTGTGAACGCGCGCCACGGTCTCCTGCCCGCGATAGCACCCTTTGTGCAGGTGAACGGCGGTGCGCAGCCAGTCGACCTCGTGAGGGATCGTGCGTTGGTCGGTCTCAAAACCCAGGCGCGGACGCCAGGCGGCAACACGCAGGGCTTCGGCAGCCCACATTCCCGCCAACGGCCGGTCCCCCATCGCTGCCTCCAGCTGCCCGCGGGCAACGATCAGCTCGCGCCAGGGTCGCTCACTTCCCGGGTGCTCGGCAGGATCGACCACAGCGCTGTAGGCGGCAGTGTCGCCGACCAGCAGTGGCCAAGGGTCACTCCAGGCCAACGGCTCCACCGCCGTGGTCTCGGAGCGAACCGGCTCACCGATCACGGCGTAGTCGGCGCTGACGTCGCGGACCTCGACGCGCAGCATGAACCGCATCGAGTTCAACCAGGCCACCAACGCTGCAGCGGTGCCGGGCTCGACGGTGACCCAGGTGCTCAGGCCGTCATCCACGAGGTGCAGGTCATGCTCGATGTGCCCCTTCGGACTGAGCACCAGCGTCTCGGCCGACGTGCGCGGAGCCAGCCCGGTCAGCATCTGGGTCGTGATCGAGTGGAGCCACGACAGGCGCTCTGGCCCTGCGATCGTCACGACCCCACGGTGGGACAGGTCAACCGCGGCCAGACCCTCGAGCAGGAGCCTCTGCTCGCGCAAGGGGTTTCCGTAGTGCGCGGCGACCGCGGCATCAACATCTGCGCCGGCCACGGCTCCGGGCCGGCTCAAGAACGGGCTGGGCCCGACAGCCGCCAGTGTGCTGTCGGGTTCGACGGTCGGCCGCAGCTCGGTCATGTCGTCCACCGGGCTCTGGGCGGGGCTGCCTGCTCCGAACATGATGCGCACCATCCGTGTATCGCCATATGTTTCACATCCGCCACAAAGCCGTGAGCGGTCAAAAGATTCCCCACGAACGGGTCGGCCGTTGTCAGCGGGCTCTCGGTGACAGCTCCACAGGCCAGGCACACGAGGTGGATGTGGTCAGCATGATCGGCCAGGTGGTAGGTCGGCGAGCGGTGGTCCAGATGTGTGTGCGAGACCACACCCACCTCCTCAAGCGCCTCGAGGTTGCGGTAGATCGTGGACAGGGACAACGCCGGTCCACCATCTCGGGCGACGGCCGCGGCGAGGCCGTCCGGGGTGGCGTGACCCAGCCCGCGGACAGCAGCGATGATTCGCGCCCGCTGCCGGGTCAGCCGCATGCCCCTGGCCCTCAGCCTCTCGCCAAGGTCCCTCATATCTGCGAGCGTACCCGCAGGTCGTGGGCTCCCCCCAGAGCTGGCTCAACCGATCTGATGGTGAGGTTCGGGGCTCGCGGTGAACCGCTATCCGGACGAGGGATTGTCAGACAGGGGCTGCGCACCTACAACCACAGCAGTACCGGAGACCGACAGCATCACAGGGGACAGCAGGAAGACCCGGCACGACCTCCTGGTCAGGATAGTCTGCTACGTTTCAGGAGTTTTCGTAGGGTTTGCAACCCCTGATGCATGACAAACCCCTTGGCTGTCGTGCGCCGCACCCCGCCGTGTCTTCTGCGTCAGCTGCGCCTGCTCAGCAACCATACGTAGTCAGCCGACCAGGGCCCGGACGAAGGCAGGCAGGGACTGAACAACCTGCTGTGCCATGGCGGCAAAAACCTCGTCCTCGCGCCGGTACGGGTCTACGATGTCCGCCGAGTCAGGCGCCAGCGGAGGGGTCAGACCTCGAGCCGCCGCAACCTTCTCGGTGACCCGTTTCACCCACCCACGCGGATCCGTGAGGATCACCGGAGCGGTCGGCCCGTCGATCCCTGTCACGAGATCGGCAAAGTCACAGAAGGTGAACACTCGACGCAGGGCCTTGGGGCACATCAGGGCCACCTTGCCGCGGTGCGCACGGGTGGCGGTGAGCACCAAGTCGGACTCTGCGATGAGGCCAGGGGTGAGATCTCGCGCCCTGAACCCGGAGGCGTCGCCACCGCGGGCCACGAGCTGCGCTGCGGCCTGAGCATCCATGGGCGATCCGACCAGCGCGGCCGTACCGGCGCTGCGCACGACGATGCCCAGCTCGGATCCTGATCGGCGCTCGTCAAGCTCGTGCTGCAGCAGTCGCTCGATAAAGGGAGAGCGGCAGATGTTGCCGGTGCACACGACCAGGATCCGCGCCTGCTCGCCCACTATCGGATCCCTTCAGCCCACACGCTTGAGCTGGGCCGACACATGGCTCTGCAGGCTGCGGCCTACCGCAGCCATGTCCATCGCCCAGAAAAGCTGGGAGTCAGCCAACCCGTACATCCGCGACCCGGCGTTGTACTCCTTGGCCGCTGGGCTACGCAGGACCCCGTCGGTCCGCAGCTCGATGACGGGCTTGCCAGGGTCGCGATGGCCGACGTACATCTCCACGACACCGGTTGGGTGAGTCAGCAGCAGCTCGATCTCGCCTCTCTCCAGGACCCGCCAGAACCCGAGCTCGACGGCCAGCGGACGCACCTTGTTCCCGGCCTCATCCAGCAGCCAGGTCCGGCTCTGCCACTCCAGGAAGGGGCGGCCGTCATGGGAGCAGACAACCTCCTGGCCAAAGTGGGCCGACTCGATGGTCGGATAACCCAGGACACCAGCGCCCTCCCAGCGTCCGACCAGCCACGCGAGCGGCGCCAGAGCTGGTGCAAGGTTGACGTCAAGTTCGAAGGTCATGTCAGCGCCGGCTGCTTTCCTGGGAGACGAAGACGGTTACCACGCGCTGATCGTAACCTTTCCCCATGCCGTCGAAATCGCGTCACCTGATCATCAAGCTCACGGTGGGCGTCGACTCCCCCGAAAAGCTGTCCCAGGCGTTCACCGTCGCCGCAACCGCAGTGGCAAGCGGCGCCGTGGTCAGCCTCTGGCTCAGCGGGGAGTCCACCTGGCTGGCGGTCCCCGGCAGAGCCGAGGAGTTCTCGTTTCCACATGCTGCCCCACTGAACGACCTGCGCGATGCGGTGCTGGCAGACGGGCGCATCACGGTGTGCAGCCAGTGCGCGGCTCGCCGCGACCTCACGCAGGCTGATCTGCTGCCGAGGACCCTCATCCGAGGGGCGGCGGCCTTTGTTGAGGAGATCCTGCAGGACGGGGCTCAGGCACTGGTCTACTGAGCAAGCCATGTCTGGGCATGGCGAAAGTCAGGCTCAGCGCAGCGGAGCCAGGATCACGGGATCAGCAGCCGGCCCACGACGTAGACAACGACGCCACCGGTCAGCACCGAAGCGCAGGCGCTGACCAGCTGGGAACGCGCGCCGCTGATCGCCGGCAAGGCTGCCAACACCCGCCGGACTGCATGGCTGACACCGGCCGCCAGCACCCCGAGCAGAGCCGCTGCCCCCCAGCCCACGGCGCCCAGCCGGTGGCCGACGAGGATGGCGACAATGCCTCCGGCCAACATCGCCAGAGGCAGCAACCAGGCGATCAGCCGCCGCGAGGCGCCAGCCAGATCGGTCACCGCTGAGACTGCCATCGCGGTCGAGGCAATGGCCACCACCCACGCGCCATGCTCGGTGCGGGGCAGCGCCACGAGGCTGGCGCCGGAGACCACGATGGCTATCGCTGTGATAGTCGAGGCGACGGACTCCACCAGCCGCGGGCGACCATCCCTGCGGGCGAGCTGGTACAGGAACGCGACAATCATGGAGCCGGCCAGCGCGGCCGGCATCCACGCCAGGAAGGGGTCGTCGACGGTCACCAACGCGGTCCCGATCGCCCCCGCGGAGCCCACGGCCAGCACAAGGGTGGTACCTGCAGGGCTGGGCAGTCCGAGCAGCCCCGGCCAGCCCCAGGCGATGACGCCGGCGGCGAGGGCCACCGACAACGCGACCAGCGGCGCTCCGGCGAACGCTGTGATGGTCAGCAGGCCCGACAGAGCCACCACGGCGACCGTCACCAGGGGCTGCAAGGGCATCTCGGGGACCGGGAGGGTGACCGGTCCGGCTGCGGCACGCGCCAGCGCGCGGGACACGCGTGTCAGTGGTGGAGTTTCGGGCGGGACGTCGGTCACGTCTAGCATTCTCCCATCACCCGCCGGCAAACGGAGGCAGCACCTCCAGGGTGCTGCCTTCGGTCAGCGGTTGGGAGGCAGTAACCGCGTGCCCGTCCTGCAGGATCGTGGACACCCCCAGGACGACTCCCAGGCCCGCGTGCGCGGCCGCAGCTGCCTGCAGAACCTCGCCGACGTCGCGCCCGCGAAAGGTCTCGGTGTCACGCCCTGCCGCAGCGCGCGCTGACGCCCAGTAACGGATCCTGACGTCCACATCGCTGCGGGTCACGCCCTGGCCACTGGTCATCGGGGTATCTCCTGGGGTGTGTGTGAGGTCTCATGGGGCGAACGAACACCCCAAACGGGGGGGCACTGACCTATTGTGCCAAGAGTGGCCCACCTGTTGCTGCTGACCAACACTCTGGCACCCAGTGCCGAAGTGCTGCCGTCGCTGTCGTTGCTCAGCCACCACGTGCACATCGTGCCTGCCGAGCCTGCCGCCCTGATCGACAGCCCCCGAGCCGATGTCGTGCTCGTGGACGCGCGCCGTGAGCTCGCCGCGGGCCGGTCCTTGTGCCGGATGCTCCGCGCCACCGGCCTGTCGGTGCCGCTGCTGGCCATCCTGACCGAAGGCGGCCTGGCCGGGCTGACCGCGGAGTGGGGCGTGGACGACGTCCTCCTGGAGACGGCCGGGCCGGCCGAGGTCGAGGCTCGTCTGCGTCTGGCCATGGGCTCGCTGGCCCTGTCCGGTGACGACGCCCCGGACGCCGGTCAGATCACCGCGGGTGAGCTTGTCATCGACGAGACCAGCTACTCGGCAAGGGTCGGCGGACGGCTGCTCGACCTGACCTACAAGGAGTTCGAGCTGATCAAGCACCTCGCTCAGCACCCTGGTCGAGTCTTCACCAGGGCGCAGCTGCTTCAGGAGGTGTGGGGCTACGACTACTTCGGCGGGACGCGCACGGTGGACGTCCATGTCAGGCGCCTGCGGGCCAAGCTCGGCCTGGAGCACGAGCTGCTGATCGGGACCGTGCGCAATGTCGGCTACCGTTTCGTGCCCGAGCCAGCCCCGGGCGCGAGCGAATCGCTGACAGACGCCTGAGTAGGTCGCCATGGTGATCGTGCAGGTCGACAACGCGGAGCCACTCGAAGAAGAGCAGCGCTGCGCGGTGCTCGGGTTGGTCAAGGCCGCCACCGAGGTCGACCAGGTGGCGCCGCTGTCCGAGCAGGTCCTGCTGGCGGCTCGAGACGCCCACCTCGGCTCAGCCACAAGCTCGTTGCACCTGCTGGCGTATGCCGGGGCGAACCTCGCGGGCTATGCCCACCTCGAGGCAGGCGCGGGTGGCCAGGGCGCCACCGCTGAGGTCGTGGTCGACCCGTCACATCGGCGAAGAGGCGTCGGGAGCGCACTGATCCGCGCCCTCGAAGCCGGGCTGGCACCCGACGGCGCAGCCCTGCACCTCTGGTCGCACGGCGACCTCGAGGCCGCCCGCGCCTTCGCCAGCCGCGCTGGCTACTCGAGCGTGCGCGAGCTCTGGCAGATGCGGCGACCTCTGCGATCTGACGTCTCCTCGCTTCCGCCCGTCATGGTCCCCGAGGGCTTCAGGACCCGCAGCTTCGTCGTCGGCCGCGACGAGGAAGCCTGGTTGCGGGTCAACGCCCACGCCTTCGTCAACCACCCCGAGCAGGGCCGGATGACCCGCTACGACCTCGACCGGCGAATCGCTGAGCCGTGGTTCGACGCCAAGGGGTTCCTTCTCATCGAGGACCTGCGTGCTCTGGCGCCCACACTTGCCGCATCTCACTGGACCAAGGTCGCCGCGGCGGCGGACCCGCAGATCCGTGCCACCCAGGGCGAGGTCTATGTGGTCGCCGTGGACCCCGCCTACCAGGGGATGGGGCTTGGCCGGATTGTGACCGTCCTGGGCCTTGCGCACCTGCGCCAGCAGGGCCTGACCGAGGCGATGCTCTACGTCGACGCAGACAACCAGGCGGCCGTGGCGACGTACACGCGACTAGACTTCGCCCGCTGCGCCGTGGATACCATGTACTCACGCATCGTTCATACGCCGGTGTGAGGATGGGGACATGACCGCACACATATCAGGGTTTCCGAAGGCTGTCGGGCAGACAGGGACCCTGCCCGCCTCGCTCGAGCCAGAGCTGCGGTCTGTGATCACGGCCCGCCCCCGGTCCTCGAACGGTCAGTTCATCCGGGTGGTCCGGGCCGAGAACCCGCCACTGGACCCCGAGGCGCTTCCGGAGGACCGTTTCCTGGAGCGCGAGATCTCCTGGCTGCAGTTCAACGAACGCGTTCTTCAGCTTGCCGCCGACCCGTCAGTGCCGCTGCTTGAGCGGGCCCGCTATCTGGCGATCTTCGCCAACAACCTCGACGAGTTCTTCATGGTCAGGGTGGCCGGCCTCAAGCGCCGCATCGCAACCGGCCTGGCTGTGCGCTCCGCCTCCGGCCTGGAACCGCGTGAGGTCTTCGACGAGATCTCGTCGGTAGCCCACAAGCTGATGGCCACCCATGCCAGCTTGTTCGAAGACCAGGTGCGCCCCGCCCTGATCCAGGAGGGCATCACCATCGTGCGGTGGGATGAGCTCAGCGCCGGGGAGCAGGAGGGGCTGCACGGGATGTTCCGGGACCAGATCTTCCCGGTGCTCACCCCCCTGGCCGTCGACCCCGCACACCCGTTCCCCTACATCTCCGGCCTCTCGCTCAACCTTGCCGTCCTGCTGGTCAACCCCAAGACCAACGTGGAGCACTTCGCTCGGGTCAAGGTGCCCCGGCTGCTGCCCCGCTTTGTGCAGATCCAGTCGCCAGAACCGACACCTGCCCATCCCTTCAGCGCACGGTTCGTTGCCCTCGAAGACATCATCGCCGCGCATCTGGAAGAGCTGTTCCCAGGCATGCAGGTCAGTGAGCACTTCACCTTCCGAGTCACCCGCAACGAGGACCTGGAGGTCGAGGAGGACGACGTCGAGAACCTGCTCGCGGCGTTGGAGAAGGAGCTCACCCGGCGTCGCTTCGGCCCACCGGTACGCCTGGAGGTCGCCGACGACATGGACGACCACGTGATGGACCTGCTCGGGCGAGAGCTGGGCGTAGAACACAGCGAGGTCTATCGCCTGCCTGCCCCGCTGGACCTGCGGGGCCTGGATGTGGTGGCTGACCTCGAGCGATCAGAGCTGAAGTTTCCGGCCTTCGTGCCCGGAACCAACCCCGACCTGGCTCCGGTCGAGAGCTCACAGGCCAGCGACATCCTCGCCTCGATCCGGGCCAAGGACATCCTGCTGCATCACCCCTACGACTCCTTCTCTACCTCGGTCCAGGCGTTCATCGAGCAAGCGGCAGCAGACCCGAAGGTGCTGGCCATCAAGCAGACGCTGTACCGCACCAGCGGCGACTCCCCCATCGTGGACGCCCTGATCGACGCTGCCGAAGCCGGCAAGCAGGTGCTGGCCGTCGTGGAGATCAAGGCACGCTTCGACGAGCAGGCCAACATCTCCTGGGCCCGCCAGCTCGAGCACGCAGGTGTCCACGTCGTCTACGGCGTCGTCGGCCTCAAGACCCACGCCAAGCTCTCCCTGGTGGTCCGACAGGAGGCCGAGGGGCTGCGGCGCTACTGCCACATCGGGACTGGCAACTACAACCCCAAGACCGCAAGGCTGTATGAGGACATCGGGCTGCTCACCTGTAACCCGCAGGTCGGCGAGGACTTGACCCGGCTGTTCAACCAGCTGTCGGGATGGGCCCCGCGCAGCAGGTTCAAGCGTCTCCTGGTGGCGCCGCGCTCGGTCCGCTGGGGTCTGATCGACCACATCGACGCCGAGATCGAGAACGTGCGCGAAGGCCAAGGCGGTTATGTCGGGTTCAAGCTGAACTCGATCGTCGATGACCAGCTGATCGATGCGCTGTACCGGGCCTCGCGCGCCGGGGTCCGTGTCGACCTGTGGGTCCGCGGAATCTGCGCCCTTCGCCCTGGGGTGCAGGGGCTGTCCGAGAACATTCGGGTGCGCTCGATCCTGGGTAGGTTCCTGGAGCACTCGCGGGTGTTCATCTTCGGCGGCGCAGGCGACCCGGTCGTCTTCATCGGCAGTGCCGACATGATGCACCGCAACCTCGACCGCCGGGTCGAGGCCCTGATCCGGCTCGTCGACCCGAGGCATATCTCGGACATGACCTCCCTGATGAGCCTGGGCATGAGTGATGAGGTGAGCAGCTGGCACCTCAACGGTGAGGGCAGATGGACCCGACACTGCCAGGACGCCGACGGCAAGAAGCTGCTCGAGCTTCATGACACGCTGATCGAGAACAACACCAGGCGGCGCCGCAAGGCCCGTCGCACGGTGATCTCCACCCGCCGCTGATGACACCGTGATCCCGGCAGCCGGAGCCCTGCCATGGCGTCGCCGACGTGGTGCCCTGCAGGTCGCCCTGGTTCACCGACCACGCTACGACGACTGGGCCTGGTCCAAGGGCAAGCTCGAACCGGGCGAGGAGTGGCCGGTCGCCGCGGCGCGCGAGGTCTTCGAAGAGACCGGTTTTCACGTGCGGCTAGGGCGTACCCTGCCCAGCTCGGAGTACCCCGTCGCGGACCAGCGCGGTGATTCGACGACCAAGGAGTGCCGGTACTGGGCTGCCGAGGTCGTCGGTGGTGACGGAGCGCTGCGCAACGAGATCGACGACGTCGCCTGGCTCGAGGTGCCCAGCGCCATGACCCGGCTCAGCTACCCCCGTGACCACGACCAGCTCCGCGCCCTCGAACAGGCAGACGCTGCCGGGACCCTGACCACCTGGCCGCTGGTCATGATCCGGCACGCCAAGTCCCGGTCCCGCTCGAGCTGGCCCAACGCAGACCGGCTGCGACCGCTGAACCCTCGCGGCCGCGAGCGCGCCAAGGCACTGATCCCGGTTCTGGCTGCCTACGGCGTGACTCGGGTGGTCACCTCCCCGTCCGTGCGTTGCCTGGATACCGTCCTGCCGTATGCGGTCGCCGCCGGAATACGGGCCCGGCTCAAGGCGGGGCTGTCCGAGGAGGGTTTCGCCGAGCAGCCTGACCGCGCGCCCTATCACCTGACCCGGCTACTGGACCGCGGCAACGCGGCGGTCGTGTGCAGCCACGGACCGGTGCTCCCGGCGCTGCTGGAGCGCCTTGCCGGGATCGCCGACCCCGACGGCTCAGCCCAGCTAGCCCTGTCAGAGGCCGCTGACGGCGGCATGGGCAAGGGTGAGGCCCTGGTGGCCCACCTGGTGGGGACCGGGGACCGGGCCCGCGTGGTCGACGTCGAGCGTTACCCCGCACCGTGACCGGGTACCCCGCCGTGATCGGCACCTGACTCCGCCTGGGGCCGGCGTTCACCCGTTCCACGTGAGCAAGCCTGCCCGCGGACATCCGAACGCCTCCTGGCGTTCATGTGCTGTTCACCTGTCCCCCAGCAGCACGTCATTCGGCCTCCATATCCTCTTCCCGGCGGGCACCCACGCTCGCTGTACTTCCCCTGTGTGGAGAGGCTCAAAAATCGTGAAACTCCAGTCTCGTCGGCAACTCGCCAGTGTCACGGGCGTTGCCCTGGTCAGCACGCTCGCTCTTGCTGGCTGTGGCTCCAACAACAACACGACTGCTTCTTCGACTGCTTCTTCGAGTGCTTCAGCAGCCGGCGGCAGCAGCAGCAGCGCGTGCCCGACCGGCACCCTCAACGGCGAGGGGTCGACGGCCCAGAAGAACGCCATCCAACAGGTCATCGCCGACTACCAGACGACCTGCAGCGGCGCGACCGTCAACTACAACGCCACCGGTTCCGGCGCCGGCGTCAAGCAGTTCACCGCTGGCCAGGTCGACTTCGGCGGGTCTGACTCGTCGCTGAAGAGCACCCCGACCGCCGGCACGACCGGCACCGAGCAGACCAACGCCGACAAGACGTGTGGCTCCCCCGCCTGGAACCTGCCCATGGTGACCGGGCCCATCGCCGTGGCCTACAACCTCAAGGGGGTCCCCAAGCTGGTCCTGACCCCCTCGGTGACCGCCAAGATCTTCAACGGTGCCATCACCACGTGGAACGACCCGGCGATCGCGGCCATCAACAAGGGCGTCACCCTGCCCGCGACGCCCATCAAGATCTTCTTCCGCTCTGACGAGTCCGGCACGACCGACAACTTCACCAAGTACCTGAAGGGCGCCGCCCCCAGTGACTGGCCAGCGGCAACCGGCAAGAAGTGGACCGGCAAGGGTGAGGGCAAGCAGGCAAGCTCGGGTGTGTCCAACGCGGTGAAGTCCACCGACGGGGGTATCACCTACACCGAGTGGTCCTACGCCAAGGACGACAAGCTGGGAATCGCCCAGATCGACAACGGCGCCGGCCCTGTCGTGCTGTCCGGCCCGGCGGTCAGCAAGGCCGTCAGCGCCGCCAGGCAGACCGGCGCTGGCAACAACATCGTGCTGAAGCTGGACTACGCCACCAAGGTGCCGGGGGCCTACCCGATCCTGCTGGTGACCTACGAGCTGGTGTGCTCCAAGGCCAAGAGTCCGGCGAAGGTGGCACTGCTCAAGTCGTTCCTGACGACCTTCGCCTCAACTGGCGAGCAGACCAAGCTGCAGGACATCGGCTACGCGCCGCTTCCGGCCAGCATCCAGGCCCAGGTCAACACCGCCATCGCCGCCCTGTCCTGATGCTGACCCGCGCTAACCTGGGCTGACATGTCGACCATCACCGGCGTCTCCACCGTGGACGAGCTCCCGGACCCCGAGGGGCACGGCCCCTTCGAGGGGGACCGCGCCTCCACGGGCCGGCTCGGCGACCGCCTCTTCGGCGGCACGGCCCGAGGCGCCGGTGTGCTGGTCATCGCGATGGTGACCCTGGTCGCGGTCTTCCTGCTCTCTCAGGCGATACCTGCCCTGGCCGCGGACAAGGTCAACTTCTTCACCTCAACCCAGTGGAACGTCGACGCGACCCCGCTGCAGTTCGGCATCGCCAACCTGCTGTGGGTGACCGTCCTGTCCTCGGTGATCGCCATGATCATCGCCGTGCCCCTGGGCGTGGGCGTGGCCCTGTTCATCACCCAGTACGCACCACGATGGCTCAGCCGGCCGGCGGCCAGCCTGGTCGACCTGCTCGCGGCCGTGCCCTCGATCGTGTACGGCCTGTGGGGCCTGCAGGTCCTGGGCACGCACATGGCCGGGATCCAGTCCGTCCTGGAGCGGCTCTTCGGCTGGTTCCCCCTGTTCCAGGACGCCGGGATCGACGCGTCCAGCACGGTGCTGACCGTCTCGGTCGTGCTCTCGATCATGGTGCTGCCCATTGTCACCGCGCTGTCCCGGGAGGTCTTCGCCCAGACCCCCACGCTGCACAAGGAGGCGGCGCTGGCTCTGGGGGCGACCCGCTGGGAGATGATCCGCACCGCGGTCCTGCCGTTCGGCAAGCCGGGGATCATCAGCGCCGCGATGCTCGGCCTGGGCCGGGCCCTCGGTGAGACCATCGCCGTCATGGTCATCCTGTCGGCGCTGGCCGACGGCACACCCTGGTCCTGGTCCATGTTCAACGGTGGCGAGACGTTCGCCTCCAAGATCGCCAACAACGCGGCCGAGTTCGACTCCCCCCAGAAGGCCGGTGCGTTCATGGCTGCGGGCCTGGTGCTTTTCACGCTGACTTTCGTGGTCAACGCGATCGCCCGCGTCGTGATCGAGCGCAGGAAGGTCTTCGCCGAATGACGGCAACGGACGTGACGTCAGGCTCGAACGTGGCCCCCATGGGCTCAGTAGTCCCCGGCGCGGGGCTCAGCCACCGGTCCGGGCCCCGAGCCCTGCGTAACCGGCTGGCCGCCGTCGTGATGTGGGCGGCCTTCGCGATCGCCATGGTGCCCCTGGTCTGGATCCTGTGGAGCGTGGTCACCAAGGGCGGCGCCATGCTGGTCAACGCGGACTGGTGGACCCACTCCCAGCGCGGCATCACCAACCGGATCGTCGGCGGCGGCGCGGTTCACGCGATCGAGGGGACCCTCCTGGAGGCCATGGTCACGGCCCTGATGGCCGTGCCGGTCGCGGTGATGACCGCGATCTACCTGGTGGAGTACGGCCGGGGACGGCTCGCCAGGGTGGTGAGCTTCACCGTCGACATCCTCACCGGTATCCCGTCCATCGTCGCGGCGCTGTTCATCTATGCCGTCTGGGTCACCGTCTTCGGGTTCCAGCGTGTGGCCTTCGCGGTGTGCCTGGCCCTGATGCTGCTCATGATCCCGGTCGTCGTGCGCTCGACCGAGGAGATGCTCAAGCTCGTGCCCAACGAGCTGCGCGAGGCTTCCTACGCACTGGGGGTGCCGAAGTGGAAGACCATCGTGCGGGTCGTGCTGCCCACGGCCTTGTCCGGCATCATCACGGGTATCCTGCTCGGCCTGGCCCGGGTCATGGGGGAGACGGCGCCGCTGCTGATCCTGGGGCCGTACACCCAGGACATCGCGACCAACCTCTTCGGCGGGCTGGTCCCCACCTTGCCGACCATGATCAACCAGGACCGCACGGAGGTGCTGCAGCCTGCCGTTGACCGCGTGTGGGGGGCGGCTGCCACACTGATCCTGCTGATCCTGCTGCTGAATATCGCCGGTCGCCTCATCGCCCGCCTCGGGGCGCCCAAGACCTGACCGGCACCGCACCAGCTCTTGCCGCAGACACGAAGGACGACTAGACCTCATGGCCAAACGAATCGACGTCAAGGACCTCACCATCTTCTACGGTGCCTTCAAGGCTGTCGAGGAGGTCACGATGACCGTCGAGCCGCGCTCTGTGACGGCCTTCATCGGCCCGTCCGGCTGCGGCAAGTCGACGCTGCTGCGCACGCTCAACCGGATGCACGAGGTCATTCCCGGCGGTCGGGTCGAAGGGTCGGTTCACCTCGACGACGCCGACATCTACGGGGCGAACGTGGACCCCGTGGCCGTTCGGCGCACCGTCGGCATGGTCTTCCAGCGACCGAACCCGTTCCCGACGATGTCCATCGCAGACAACGTGTCGGCGGGGCTGCGGCTCAACGGGCTGAGGGACAAGAAGAAGCTCGCCGAGAAGGTCGAGGCCTCACTGCGCAAGGCGAACCTGTGGGACGAGGTCAAGGACCGGCTCACCAAGCCCGGCGCCGGGCTCTCCGGCGGTCAGCAGCAGCGGCTCTGCATCGCCCGGGCCATCGCGGTCGAGCCTCAGGTGCTGCTGATGGACGAGCCCTGCTCAGCGCTGGACCCGATCTCGACGCTGGCCATCGAGGATCTGGTGGGCGAGCTGAAGAGCACGTACACGATCGTCATCGTCACCCACAACATGCAGCAGGCGGCCCGGGTCTCTGACCGGACGGCGTTCTTCAACCTGGCGGCCACGGGCAGGCCCGGGCGGCTGATCGAGATGGACGACACGCAGAAGATGTTCAGCAACCCGAGCCAGCGCACCACGGAGGACTACATCTCTGGCCGCTTCGGCTGAGCGTGCACCGCGGGGGCGCTAGTGGAAGGGGATCGTCAGCGCATAGACCAGGGCGGCCACCACAGCGGCCCCGGGCAGCGTCAGGACCCAGCCGGTGACGATGTTCTTGGCCACCCCCCAGCGCACCGCAGACAGCCGCTTGGTGGCGCCGACACCCATGATCGTCGCGGTGATCGTGTGGGTCGTCGAGATCGGGACGCCGAAGCCCAGCCCGGCAACATACAGGATCGAGGCTCCCGAGGCTTCGGCGGCGAAACCCTGAGGCGGGTCCAGGTGGATGATCTTGCGGCCCAGGGTGCGCATGATGCGCCACCCACCGGAGTACGTCCCGGCGCTGATGATCAGGGCGGTGGAGATCTTGACCCACAAGGGGATCGACGAGCTCTTCTGGTAGCCGCCCACGGTCAGGGCCAGCACGATGATCCCCATGGTCTTGCCCGCGTCCTGGAGCCCGTGGCCGAGTGCCATCGCGGCTGCCGACAGCGTCTGGGCGTAGCGGAACCCCCGTGTGGCACGCCCGGGGTGCCGACGGCGGAAGATCCACAAGATGGCGGCCATCACGAAGTAGCCGAGAATGAGCCCGATCACCGGCGAGAGCACCATCGGGATAACGATCTTGTCCAACACGCCCTGCCACAGGACCGTGGTCCCGGCCGCAAGGGATGCGCCGATCATGCCGCCGAACAACGCATGGGACGATGAGGACGGCAGGCCTTTCCACCAGGTCAGCAGGTTCCACGCGGTGGCGCCGACCAGGGCAGATCCGACGATGATCAGGCCGACGATGCCAGAGGGCGGGTCGATGATGCCGCTGCCGACGGTGCTGGCGACCTTGGTGCCGATGAAGGCCCCGAAGAGGTTGAACACCGCAGCCATCACCAGCGCGGTCCGCGGCGTCAACGCCCGGGTCGAGACCGAGGTCGCGATCGCGTTGGCGGCATCATGAAACCCGTTGGTGTAGTTGAAACCCATTGCCAGGGCAACGACAACGACAACGGCCAGCAGGTCCACGAAGGTCAGGACTCCTTGACCGCGATGCTTTCAACCGTGTACGCCGCGGTCTGGAAGGCGTCGGCGGCGGCTTCAAGCTCGTCGATAATCTCCTTGAGCTTCAGGACCGTGATCGCGTCCTTGCCGTTGTTGAACAGCTCGGCCACCAGGCGCCGGTAGGCCTGGTCAGCCTCGTTCTCCAGACGGCTGATCTCGCTCCAGTACTCCGGCAGGTCGCCCATCGCGCGCAGCCGCGGCATGGCCTGTGCAGTCAGCTCGGACATGCGGGCCAGAACCGCCACCTGGGCGGTGATCCCTTGGGGCAGGTCACCAATGCGGTACAGCACGATCAGGTCGGCGGCGGCCTCCATCCGGTCCATGCAGTCGTCGAGCTTGGACGCCAGACGGTAGATGTCCTCGCGGTCGAACGGGGTGATGAACGAGGAGTTCACCTTGAGCATGATCGCGTGGGTGGACTGGTCAGCAGCGTGCTCGATGTCTCGTATCCGCGATGCCACGGCCTCACGCTCGCAGCGCTCGGCACCCACCAGGTTGGTCAGCTCGTGGGCGCCATGGACCAGATCGTCACCCAGCGTTGTGAAAAGTGCAAAGAAACTGTCTTCGTGCGGAGTGAGACGAAAACCCACGGTGAGGCTCCGGTGGTCGGGAATGTTGCCGACCCGATGCTAGAGCCCCAGGCTCCTCATCACCCAAACGGCTGCGTGCCGCCATGACGGCTGGACCTGACCTAGCGCTCAGGTTCGTCCGCGCTACCGGGCTCTTTCGGATCCACGCCCAGGAGCTGGTCCACCTCGTCCTGGTGCAGGGGCCGCTCGCTGGATGATGCCGCCACCACGAGCTCACTGACTAGCTCGATCTCCGACTCCAGGTCGTCATCGGTCAGTTCGTCGTCGTCTTGGGTATCGTGGTTTCCGTCGGCGGCCATGGTTCCAATCTACCCGCCAAGCCGTGACAGTTGCCTTTCTAGCCCGAAGTTACGTGTTTGAAAACGCGTGAAACCCCTGCTGACCAGGGGTTTCACGCGTTTTCAGGTTTCGGGTTCTGGCTACTTCAGGGTCAGTGGGATCGGAGCGCCCAGGAGTTCGAAGGCGCGGCGTTGGGTGGGGGTGGGGATGGCGAGCAGGTCGAAGCCGGACTCGTCGTGGCCGACGACGCGTAGGTGGTTGCGGGTCAAGGTGGC
>Ga0208079_1000666_pt1 | contig 18694 bp, 19 predicted proteins | sample NGESurdeep092012_5_FD_184474 | JGI IMG/M metagenome (GOLD analysis project Ga0208079, IMG submission 184474) | Arctic peat soil microbial communities from Barrow, Alaska - NGEE Surface sample 210-2 deep-092012 (SPAdes) | ecosystem: Environmental > Terrestrial > Soil > Wetlands > Peat ... | reverse complement strand
TTATTTCGGGCGTTTTTTTTCCACCGGCTTGCGCCCGCCGCCAGTCCTGCGCGCGCGGTCCACTGCCACATCCTGAGTCAACAACTGCTGTCGTCCGCGGGCCACGGTGTGTGGATCGAGATCGAGGAAGTCGGCCAGTTGGCGATCGCCGCCACGGCCCAGTTTCAGCGATTCCAGCCCGGCATACAAACGGCGCTGTCGCTCGTCCAGCAGACTGTAGAACAAGAGAATCGAGGCTTTCAATTCCTCCTCGGAGACCGCCAACACAGACGCATCCGGGAGAGTGGGGACGGCTTCCACGGTGCGGCGCGTCAGTAGCTGGCCTCGCTGGATGTCGCGGTCAGTGGCCGTGTAAAGGTACCGGCCCGAGACCATCTCGCGAGTCACGCGGCGCTGCTGCGTCAACTGATGCAGTGCGTCCGGCACTTCGACGTGCAAGGCGCGCGCCAGTTCATCGGCGAAAAAGCCGCGCGGGGAACGATTGACGAACCTTTCGGCGGTGGTCAGCAGCGTGCCGCTTCGCGAGAACCAGACGTCTGCTTGCGACCACAGTCCAAGGTCGTCAAACCGGGCGATTTCACGCAGCGTATAGTATCGGCCGCGATGGGAGTAGCTGGTGAGGTAATCGAGCGGTTTGAGCTTGCGGAAGACGGTGACGTCGACGGGGTTGCCGAGGGCTTGCTTCATTTCGTCGAGGGTGGCGATCTGATTGCGCAGCAGAAGCGCGCGCAGTGCGTCGGAGCGGTAGGAGAGGGGTCTCATGATGTTATAGCACCGACTACGCCGATACCTCCTAATCGGTACTATACAAAATCGAAAGCGCGTAGGCCACCACTCACCGATGACCACACAACGCCTGTGTTTGCAGCTTGTGACGGTGCTTCACACTTTAAGGATCAGTGCTGTGGCGAAGACAGGTTATGACAGGTAACCGACCACATGTGAGTAGTTAATGTTGCGGTCGCGCTAAGGCTGGGCTGCTTCTGCAGAAGCAGGGCCGCCGCGACGGCCACCATCGGCGTGGCCATGCTGGTGCCGCTCGGCTCGAAATAATAGGCGAACCCCTGCGAGGTCCCGCCGCTGATGTAGTAGCTGTTGGCCACCTTGTTCCCGAAATACGCGTTCGTCAGCCCGAGGCCCGTGGGCAGCGCGGCGATGATCTTGTTGCCCGGCGCCACCAGGTCCGGCTTGGCCACCTGATCGAACAGCGTCGGACCCTTGGAGCTGTAACTTGCCATCTGGTCGTCGCCGCGCGACATGGTCTTCACGTCTTTCATGGCGCCCACCGTAATCGCGTAGGGATCGTTGCCCGGTGAACTAATGGTGCCGTAGCCCGGGGTCGCCTTCGAATTGTTACGGCCCTCGTTGCCCGCGCCCACGACCACCACAATGCCCGCCTTCCATGCCTGCTCCACCGCCTGGCACAGCGGATCGAGCGTGTAGCTCTCCATCACCGGACGGCCCAGCGAGAGATTGATGACCTTGATGTTGTACGTATTCTTCAGAGCGATGGCGCGCTGGATGGCCGCAATCACCATGCTGTCGGTACCCGCACCGTTCCGGCCCAGCACCTTCAGGTTCACGAACCTGACTTTGGGTGCCGTCCCGCAGAAAGTGCGCGTATAACTCGACCCCGTCGATTGCGACGCATCGCCGCCCACGATCGCCGCCACGTGCGTGCCGTGGCCGTAGCGGTCGAACACATCGTTGCCTTCGGCCAGATTGAAGCTTTCGGAGTAGACCACGCGGCTCGCCCCGGTCGAGGTTTGCAGGTCGGGGTGGCTGTCCATGATGCCGCTATCGATCACCGCCACCGTCACGCCGGTTCCGTCCCAGCCGTGCTGGCGGGCGATGCTGGCGTTTATTGCGGGGTTGGCATAGTCGCGGCCACGCGCCGGTCCGGCGCCACGTATTCCACGTCGGGATCGTTTTCGAGATCGGCTAGCGCGCTCGCTGGCAACGTGTAGACGGCACTGTTGACTAGTTCCAGAGTGCGCTTCAACCTACCGCCCACTTGGGTCATCTTGGCGTGATGCTTTGCATCGGGCCGGCGTGTGTAGCGGACAATGACGGACACCTGCTGGTCCGGCGGGACCGCAGCCAGGTCCCGCGAAACCTTGTGGCTAGCGGCGAATCCGAAGGTCGCGGTCAGGAGAAAGAGAAGAGCGGTTTTTCGTATATACACGACCAACACGAATGCACGGCAGGCTCCATTTCACGAACCCTTTAGTTTCATGAGTGTGTCTTATGACGCCTGAGACACAATGTCCTCCTCGGGCGCTTACGGGACGTTCTGTCTCATGGCGTGTGGGGCAGGCAATCCTGCCTGCAGCCGCCTTTCAGGCGGCCCTTTCGGGTCAGGCGCGACTCTCCGCACTCAGCCAGGGCCGGCTGAAAGCCGGCTGCAGCCAGGATTGGCTGCCCCACTTGTGCCACAATTCTCTGGTGCCTTACCGGTCGTCTCTTGGTTCGATGGTCTCGATGGTGCGGGACCGAGTGATTTCTCCGCTGGAACTGGTGGACGCCCACCTGCGGCGGATCGAGCAGCGCAATCCGTCGATCAACGCGTTTGTCACGGTGCTGGCGGATGCGGCGCGGGAAACGGCGCGCGTGCTGGAACCGGGCGGCACGCTTGGGTTGCTGCACGGCGTCCCGGTCACGGTGAAGGATTGCTTCGATATGGCCGGCCTCGCGACGCGGGTAGGGTCGGTGGAACGGCCCCAGACGCCAGCGTCGCGGGACGCTACCGTAGTGGCGCGCTTACGCGCCGCGGGGGCGATCGTGATCGGACGCACCAACACGCCGGAAATGCTGAAGCGCTACGACACGGATAACGCGATCACCGGGCGCACCAACAACCCGTGGGACGTGTCGCGCACGCCCGGCGGGTCGAGCGGCGGGGAGGCGGCGGCGATCGCGGCGATGTGCTCGGCGGGCGGGGTGGCGAGCGATGGCGGCGGTTCCATCCGCATGCCGGCGCACTTCTGCGGCGTCGCGGGGCTGAAGCCGACGCCGGGCCGGATTCCGGGCACCGGGCACACGCCGTCGCTGGGCTACCCGGCGGGGCTGGTCACGGTGGTGGGGCCGATGGCGCGCACGGCGGCGGATCTGCGGCTGCTGTTTTCGGTGCTCTCGGGGTACGACGGGCAGGACGCGTTCTCGGCGCCGGCGCCGCTGCGCGAACCGCTGCTGGACGGGGTCCGGATCGGCGTGTGGGAGCAGTTCTACGGGGTGCCGGTGGACCCGGAGATCCGCGCGGCGGTGCGCATGGCGGCGGCGCTCGCGGGCGATCTCGGTTTCACGGTGGACGGGTTCGAGCCGCGGGGCCTGGAACGCGCGCCGAACCTCTGGAGCTTCTTCTTCAGCCAGTGGCTGGACGCGGGGAAAGATCTCACGGCGGAAGCGGCGCTGCTCCATCTGGCGGCGCGCGCGGCGATGCGCGCCGCGCTGTTGCGCCAGATGGAGCCTGTGCCGGCCGTCCTGATGCCGGTGTTCGGAATCGCCGCCTTTCGCCACGGGGAGAGCCGGTGGCAGGTGGAGGGCAAGCAGATCGGGCTGTTCCAGGCGGGCATGCCGGCCGTGGTCGCCAACGTACTCGGTCTGCCGGCGGTGACCATTCCGATGGCGGTTTCGAGCGCGGGAGTGCCCATCGGGGTGCAATTGATGGGGCGGCCATTTGAGGACGAACTGCTGCTCGGGATCGCCATCCGGCTGGAGCAGGCGCGCGGCCCGTGGGCCGGGATCATAGAATAGTATTGATGATTCCGAAATTATGCCTGCTTTTGGGATGCGCGGCTCTGGCCTGCGGGGCGCAGCCGCAAAAGGTATTTCCCTACGCCTATTCGCAGGAAGACCTGCCGAACGGGTTGCGGCTGATCACGGTCCCGACGGATTACGCCAACATCGTCGCCACCTACATCGTGGTGCGGACCGGCTCGCGCAATGAAGTGGAGCCGGGGCACACCGGGTTCGCGCACCTGTTCGAACACCTGATGTTCCGCGGTACGGAGAAGTACCCGCCGCAGAAGTACAACCAGACGCTGAACCGCATCGGCGCGGCATCGAACGCGTCGACCGACGACGATCTCACGGTGTACCACACTACATTTTCCAAGGAAGATCTGGACGCGGTGCTGGCCATGGAGGCCGACCGCTTCCAGCACCTGAAGTACGCCGAACCCGAGTTCAAGACGGAGAGCCTGGCGGTGCTGGGCGAGTACAACAAGAACAGCGCCTCACCGTTCAGTAAACTCAACGAGGTGCTGCACGACACGGCGTTCGACAAGCACACCTATAAGCACACCACCATGGGATTCCTGAAGGACATCGAGGACATGCCCAACCAGTACGATTACAGCCTCAAATTCTTCGACCGCTATTACCGGCCGGAGTACACCACGATCATTGTGGTGGGCGATGTGAAGGCGAAGGCCGTGCGCGCCATGGTGGACAAGTACTGGGGCGAGTGGAAGCGCGGGAGTTACCAGCCGGATATCCCGGTGGAGCCGGCGCAGAACGGGCCGCGCACCGGTCATGTGGACTGGCCGAGCCCTACGCTGCCCATCGTGGTGGTGGCCTTCAAAGCGCCGGCGTACAACGATGCGACCAAGGAGACGGCGGCGCTGGACGCGCTGGCGAACCTGGCGTTCTCTAACACCAGCGACCTCTACCAGAAGCTGGTGGTGCAAGAGCAGAAGGCGGATGCAGTTTCGGCAAACGCGCCGGGAAACGTCGATGCGGGGCTGTTCGAGATTACCGCGCGGGTGAAAAAGGTGGAGGACATGGATTACGTGCGCGAGCGGATCCTGGAGACGGTGAAGACGTTCCAGGAGAAACCGGTGGACACGGCGCGGCTGGACACGGTGCGCAAGCGGCTGCGCTATCGGGTGGCGCTGAGCATGGATAACAGCGACACCATCGCGCAGATTCTTTCGTATTACGTCGCGCTCAAGCGAACGCCGGAAACCATGAACGCGCTCTACGACCAGTACGCGACGCTGACACCGGAGGACGTGCGGCAGGCCGCGGCGAAGTACCTGGTAGAGAAGGGCCGGACGATTGTCACGCTGACAGGCCCTGGGGGTGGGAAATGAAGTCAATGGTGGGGCACGCTTCAGCTTGCCAACGCCCGCTTGAGGGCGCATTTTTTCTCGGCTGGCTTTTGCTTTTCGCCTCCTGCGCCTCAGCGCAGATTCGCACCGTGGCGCTGCCCGGGAAATCGCCGCTGGTGACCTTCCGCATCGTATTCACGACAGGGTCGGCGGCGGACCCGGCGGATAAACCGGGCCTCGCGTATCTCACGGCGCAGATGATCGCCGATGGCGGCACCAAGCTGCTGACATACAAGCAGGTAACGGACGCCCTGTTCCCCATGGCGGCCGGAGTGAACGCGCAAGTGGACAAGGAAATGTCCATGTTCGGCGGCGCGACGCACGTGGATAATCTGGCGGCGTACTACAAGCTGCTGCGCGGCATGCTGCTGACGCCCGGTTGGCGCGAGGACGATTTCCGCCGCGTCAAGGACGACGCTATCAACGCCATCAAAGTAGGCCTGCGCGGCAATAACGACGAGGAGTTAGGCAAGGAAGTGCTCTACGAGACGCTCTACCAGGGGACGCCTTACGGGCACTTCAACGGCGGCACGGTATCGTCGCTGGAGAAAATCTCGCTGGACGACGTGAAGGCGTTTTACAAAAGCCAGTACAGCCAGTCGCAACTGATTATCGGAATCGCCGGCGGGTATTCGCCGGCGTTCCTGGCGTCCATGAAGAAAGACTTCGAGGCACTGCCGGCGGCGGCGAGTCCCAAGCCCAAGATGGCAGCGCCGGCGGCAATCGATAAGTCACGCGTCGTGATCGTGGATAAGGATACGCGGAGCGTGGCGTTCTCCATCGGTTATCCCATCGACGTGACGCGCTCGCGGCCGGATTACGCGGCGCTGCTATTGGTGTCGAGTTACCTGGGGCAGCATCGCATGAGCAGCGGCGTGCTGTACGATCGCCTGCGCGAGAAGCGCGGCTTGAACTACGGCGATTACGCCTACATCGAGTACTTCCCGCGCGGCATGTTTTTGATGGAGCCGCAGCCGAACCTGGCGCGGCACCAGCAGATTTTCCAGGTGTGGATCCGGCCGGTGGAACCGCCGACGGCGAAGTTCGCCTTGCGCCTGGCGCTGTTTGAACTCGATAAGTTGCACAAGAACGGTCTGACGCAGGAGCAGTTCGAGCGCACGCGCGGGTTCCTGAGCAAATATATCAACGTGCTGACCCGGACCAAGCGCGCGGAACTGGGATATGCCATCGACAGCCTGTTTTACGGCATCCCTCCGTACAACGATTACCTGAAGGCGCAACTGGCGAAGCTGACCCTGGCGGACGTGAATCGCGTCATCAAGCAATACATACGGACGGACCACCTGGTCGTCGCGGCGGTGACGCGCAACGGCGAGGACCTGAAACGGCAACTGGCCAGCGAGGATGCCTCGCCGATGACCTACAATTCGCCGAAGCCGCAGGAGATCGCCGACGAAGATACGCTGGTGGTGAAGTGGCCGCTCGGTTTGAAGGCGGAAGATATCAAGGTGAAACCGGTCAGCGAGGTATTTCAGTAATGGATCTCAAACTTGTTCCGTTGGAAGTTCCCGAGGGCGGCAATCTGATTCTCGGGCAGTCGCACTTCATCAAGACGGTGGAGGACATTTACGAGGCCATCGTGAACACGGTCCCGCAGATGAAGTTCGGCGTGGCGTTCAATGAGGCGTCGGGCCCGTGCCTGACGCGGGTGGACGGCAACGATGAGGGGTTAAAGGTGTTAGCGGCGAAGAACGCGAGCGCCATCGCGGCGGGGCACATCTTCGTGGTGGTCATGACGGAGGGATACCCGATCAACGTGCTGGGGCGGATTAAGGATGTCCCCGAAGTGTGTTCCATCTTCTGCGCCACGGCGAACGCGGTGCAGGTGGTGGTGGCGGAAAGCGAACTGGGCCGCGGCGTGCTGGGCGTGATCGATGGGTCAATGCCGAAGGGCGTCGAAGGCGCGGAAGATGCGGAAAAGCGTCGCGGGTTCTTGCGGATGATCGGGTATAAGAGGTAGTGCTTTTATCCGATCTTTCCGTGCAAGGTTATCCTAAGGGTATGCAGGACGTCCTCCCTGACGGTGCAACCCGCGCCACCTTTGAAATCCGGGCTGAGCGCCCGATGGACGAGGAGGAATACTTCGAGTTCTGCGCCAAGAATCCCGAGCTGCGCATCGAACGGGATGGTCACGGAGAAATCACGATCACGCCCCCTGCCGGCGCCGAAGCCGGATTCCGTAACAGCGATCTCACGGCCCAACTGGGCATGTGGTCTAAGCGGGACGGACGCGGCCGGGCATTCGATCCCAGCGCGGAATACATCCTCCCCGACGGCGCCGCGCTATCGCCGGACGCTTCCTGGGTACAGAGCAGCCGGCTGGAGCAGTTCACCAAGGAACAGAAGAGACGCTTCCTGCCGCTCTGTCCGGATTTCGTCGTGGAATTAATCTCCCCGACTGACCGGCTGCCCAAGGCGCAGGCGAAGATGCGCCAGTGGATCGATAACGGGGCGACGCTCGGGTGGCTGATTGATGCGGATCGGCGCACGGTCTATGTGTACCGCCCCGGGCGGGAACCCGAGGAACTGGTGAACATCGATCACCTCCCCGGCGAAGGAATTGTCGAAGGATTTCGCTTGGAACTGGGCGAGATCTGGAGAGGGCTCTAGCGGAGGCATCGCGCAGTGTGCCCGAGATTCGTCCAAGGGATGCCAGCTTCCCAAGCTGGATGTCGCCCCCCCCGCCCGCTTACTTGAGGTACGCCCCCAGCGGATTCTTCCCCAAACCCTTCAAGCCCTCGATCACGCAATCCGCGTTCAACTCGGCGCCGGCGCGCGAGGTGTGCGTATGCTCATCGCCAAACAGCGGCTCCACTTTCTCCGCCCCCAGCGCATCGTACTTGCGCGCGACGATTTCATTCAAATCCACCAGCCCGACCCCCTCGCCGGCCGCCACCTCGGCAGCCCATTTGCCGTAGGAGTCGCTGGCGCGCACCGTCTTGCCATCCTTCCAGATCTTGCGCGGCACCAGCGAACACACGATCGGCGTCGCACCCCGCGCCTTCGCATCCGCAATGAACTTCCGCAGATACCAGCCATACGTGTGCACCACCTCGTGCGCTTTCGTGATGGGGTTATCGATCTCCTGCGTCTCCTCGCCCGTGCCTTTGATCGTGCCGCGCGCGCGCGCCGGGTCGGCCAGCGGGCCGCTGTCGTTATGCCCGAACTGCATCATCACCACGTCGCCCGCCTTCAGCATGGCGAGCACCTTCTCCCAGTGCCCCAGCGTCAGGTACGTGCGGCTGCTCAATCCGCCCACCGCGCGATTCACCACGTTCACCTTGCCGGTGTCGAAACGGTCCACCAGCGGCTCGCCCCAGCCCCACTGTCCGTTGGACCCGTCGCCCCGCCCGTTGCGCACCGTCGAATCGCCGATCAGAAATAGTGTCGGCAGTTTCAGGTCGCGCGGCTCCGGCAGCCGCAGTCCCGCCGTCACCAGCGCGACCGGGTACTTCTCCACCGCCTGCCCCTTCGCCGACAGGAATGCCGCCAGCGGACTGTGGATGCCTTTCAGCCCCGCGACCACCAGGGACGCGGTGAAGTCCGCGCCTTCCGGACTGGTGTGCGTGTGGTCTTCCGGAAACCACGCCTTCACCTTGACCTCGCCCAGCTTGTCGTATTGGTCCGCGATGGCGTTGGTCACGTCGGCGAAAGGCACTCCCGCAGCCTTGGCAATCTCACTCGACCACTTGGAAAACTGCCCGTTGGCGCGCTCCACTTTGCCTTCCTTCCAGATGTTGCGGACCGTGAGCGAAAGCACCACTGGGAGCGTCCCCGCGGCCTTCGCCTCATCGATCATTCGCCGCATGTAGTGCCCGAAGGTGTATACCGTTTCCTGGCTTCCGTTGGGCAGCGTGAATTCCTTGGACTCTTCGCCCAGCCCGGGCAGCGAGCCGCGCGCCCGGTCCTTGTCCGGTGGGCCGCCATCGTTGTGCCCAAACTGGATCAGCACAGAATCGCCGGGCTTCAATTCCGCGCGCACCTTCTCCCACAGACCCTCGGTGATAAAGGTGCGGCTGCTGCGCCCGGCGTGCGCCCGGTTGGCGGTGTGGGCCTTCCCCTGGTCGAAATAGTCGCCGAACGGATCGCCCCAGCCCCGGCGGTCGGCGTTGCTGGCCGTGGAATCGCCAATCACCCATACCGTCGGAACCTGCGCCGCTGCCTCTATACCGATCACCGCCATGCCGATCAGCGACATGGTGGTAAACGCTTTCAATGACTTCATTTGGTTCGTATTCTACTGCCAAACCCGGTCCGCCCGTGCGTTACCATAGCAGTCGGCCTCCAGACGCCAGATCAGTTTTGCTACATGCTGCGATCCATCGATTCCCGCCGCCGCGCCACCATCGGGTACATTGCGCCGTTTCTGGCTTTCGTCGGTATGATGGCGGTCGAGCGCCTCATCCCGCTGCCACCCCAGTGGTTGTACCCGGTGCGCTTCCTCATCGTGACCTCGCTGATCGGCGCCCTCTCCTGGCCCTACCTCTCCTTCCGTCCCAGTGCCCCGTTGGCCAGCATGGCCATCGGAGTGGCGGTCTTCGTCATCTGGGTGGCGCCCGACGTGCTGTTCGGATACCGGCATCACTGGCTCTTTGAAAACTCCATCACCGGCTCTGCCGCCAGTTCGCTGGCACCTCATTTGAAGGCCAACTTAGGCTTCATGTTGCTGCGCTCCGTCTCCTCCGCGATCATGATCCCCATCCTGGAGGAACTCTTCTGGCGCGGCTGGATGATGCGCTGGCTGATCGATAGTGACTTCCTCACAGTCCCGCTCGGCAAATATGTGCCTTCCGCTTTTTGGATCGTGGCCCTGCTGTTTGCCTCCGAACACGGTCCGTATTGGGAAGTCGGCCTGGCCGCCGGAATCGTTTACAACTGGTGGATCGTCCGCACCCGCAACCTCGCCGATTGCATCCTCGCCCACGCGGTCACCAATGCCGTGCTCGCTGCGTACGTGGTGGTTGCCGGCCAGTGGCAATACTGGCTATAACCGGATTTATCCCGCGCGCGTCCCACATAGTGGCAGGCACTCAGAAGCGTTCCTTCTCCCTGTCTTCGGCTCCGGACGCGGAATGTCGGGCCCGCGTTCCGGAGCTTGACCGTTTTGGGGAACGCTGGCCAAGAATTCGCCCCAAACCGGGGACTGACATGAATTTCGGGCGCAGTTTGCCGGAAATTCGCTGTCTGTTCCCGGTTTGCCCGCCGGATACGAACCCACCCTCGTCGTGTGCCCCAAAACGGTTAAGCACCCCGGGCCCGCGTTCCGGAGCGCGCGCTCGCTACAATAATTGTTAACCGATGATCCAACTCACAGGGGCCGGGAAACGTTACGGCCCCAGAATCCTTTTTGAAAACACCGACTGGCTGGTGACGCCCAACGAGCGCGCCGGCATTGTGGGCGCCAATGGCGCCGGCAAGTCGTCGCTCTTGAAAGTGCTGGCCGGCATCGAGGGACTCGATTCCGGCGTCATGACCACCCAGAAGGGCGTCACCCTCGGCTACCTGCCCCAGGAAGGCCTCTCGCTTTCCGGCCGCTCTGTCTTCGCCGAGTGCATGACCGTGTTCGCCCACCTCCGTGAGCTCGAAGTGGAGCAGGAGGACCTGGCCCACCGCCTAGCCGAACTCGACCCCTCCAGCCCGGAATACGGGCAGGTCGCCGAGCGGTTTCACCAGGCGGAAGGCGAGTTCCGCGCCCGCGACGGCTACACCATCGAATCTCAGGTGGGCGCCGTACTGAGCGGCCTCGGCTTCCCGCAGCGCGATTGGAAACGCCGCACCGAAGAGTTCTCCGGCGGCTGGCAGATGCGCATCGCGCTCGCCAAACTGCTCCTCGAAAAGCCCAACCTGCTGCTCCTGGACGAGCCCACCAACCACCTCGACCTGGAGGCCCGCAACTGGCTGGAAGAGTACCTGGCCGCCTACCCCAATGCTTACGTGCTGGTTTCTCACGACCGCTACTTCCTCGACGTCACGGTGCGCAAAATCGTCGAGCTCTGGAACAAAAACCTGCACTTTTACACCGGCGGGTACTCCCGCTACGAGGTGCAGAAAGAGGAGCGGCGCACGCAACTTCATGCCGCTTACGCGCACCAGCAGGACCGCGTCCAACAACTGGAAGCCTTCATCAATCGCTTCCGCGCCCAAGCCACCAAGGCCAAACAGGTGCAGAGCCGCATTAAGGAGCTGGAGAAGATCGAACGGATCGAAATTCCGCCGGGAGAGAAGACCATCCATTTCAGCTTCCCGCAGCCCAGACCGAGCGGCCGCATCGTGGCCGAGTTCAAGAAGGTCTCCAAGGCCTACGGCGATCACGTCGTGTTTTCCGATGGCGACCTGATCGTCGAGCGCGGCGACCGCGTGTCCCTGGTGGGCGTCAACGGCGCCGGCAAGTCCACCATGATCAAGATTCTGGCCGGCGCCGAGCCGGTGACCTCGGGCGAATATATCCTCGGTCACAACGCCCAGCCCGACTATTTCGCGCAGGACCAATACAAGGAACTCGACCAGAACGCGCGCATGATCGACGATTTGGCCACCGTCGCTCCGCGCGCCACCAATACCGAGCTGCGCAGCATCCTGGGTTGTTTCCTCTTCTCCGAAGACGATGTCTTCAAGCCGATTGGGGTGCTTTCCGGCGGCGAACGCAACCGCTATGCGCTGGCCCGCATGTTGATGGTGCCGTCGAACTTCATGCTGCTCGACGAGCCCACCAACCACCTGGACATGCGCGCCAAGGATGTCCTGCTGACCGCCTTACAGGAGTACCACGGCACCGTCGTCTTCGTTTCGCACGACCGCTACTTCATCGACAAACTGGCCACTCGCGTGATCGAAGTGGAGAACGGCCTGGTCCACGTTTACCCTGGCAACTACGAGGACTACCTCTGGCGCAAGCAGGGCGGCGGGAGCGCCCCAACTCCAGCCGGCGATTCCCCGGCGGCTCCCGCCCCGGCCCCGGCCGGCACCCCGGCGCCGGCAGAGCCTGCCAAGGCCCCGGCAACCCGCCTCAACCCCATCAAGCTCCGCCAGATGAAGCAGCGCAGCCACGCCATTGAAGACGAAATCACGCGCCTCGAAGTCGAGATCGCCGACTACGAAGCCGCCCTCGGCAACTTTGTCAATGTCGATGAAACTAAGAGAGTTACAGAGCTACTCGAGGCCCGCCGAGCGGACTTCGAGGCGCTTATGATTGAGTGGGAAGACGTTGCGCAGTCGATTGAGGCGAACTCGTAGACCCTATTCCTGCATCGGCATTTGCTGTTCGATCTCGCGCCATGCGCTGATCTTCAGCCTGCGGCACACCCAGCACAACGGCTCCCCAGCCGCCAGGACGGTTGTCTCCGCGCCGCACACCGAGCACTTCTCCATCTTCTTGAGACGGTCCGGCGAGACGGACTTCTTCGCCTGTTCCAGCAGGTCGGCGGGAACTACCGGCTCGGGTTTCGGTTGGATCTTACGTTTCATCGGGCCCCAATACAACTTTTACTATGACAGAAAGCAACTCGGCGGACAACCTAACCTCAGGTGCCCCGGTACTATGCCGCTTCCGGAATTTGTATTACCACCGCCACTTCCAGGGAAGACCCGCAGCGAGGGCACTTCTGGCCGGCTGCAATCCTGGCATATTTCCCCTTCAGATCGATCTCCGCGGGGACGGTGTGAGTGCATATCGGGCAATGTGCCAACCCTTGGATGTGATTTTCGAGTAAAATTTTCATTTTCCACTCCTCCTCATCTCATCGGACGCAGGGCAGTGGCCACTAGTTGTCGAAAGTTTCGTAAATATTTCTAAATCGTACTCGATCATCCGGGGACTGACAAGACTGACATGGATTTCCGGCGCATTTTGCCGGAAATTCGCTGCCAGCCCTGTCTGTCCCCGGGTTCGGAGCCCACTCCCCGCGGTGGTTTTTCGACTCTATCCCCGGTTTCGCCAGTGATACGCTGGAGAGTATGACGCAGCAGCCCTCGCCCAAGATTCAGTTGATCAACACCTCCGAGTACCGGGAGAACTATGCCAATAGCGTTCAGATCCGCGTGAATCTGTGGGATTTCTTTCTCATGTTCGGCCGGGTCAACCAGACTGCCGCGGACAACGTGGCCATCCACAATTTCCAGGGCGTCTACCTCAGCCCCCAGCAGGCCAAGGCCCTGCTCAACATCCTGCAACAAAACGTAACCCAGTACGAAACCGCCTTTGGGGAGATTAAGCTGGAACCCCACGCCGACGGCGGCATCGTCCAATAGCCGCTCTAGCCACCCGCCCGGTTCAGTTTACGCTGGGACCGGCGGCGCGCGCCGGCATCGAAAACTCCTGAACGCCCGAACGGCACAGGTATTCGAGCAGCAGGATCATCTTGAGTTCCTGGTCGGTGGAGCGCATCCGGGCGCGGTCCGCCCGCGCCTGTTGAAAACGCGCAATCCGTTCCGCGATCTCCGCCCGATTGCGCGCGCAACGCACCTGCGATTCCAAAACGCAAGAGCCCAGAAACTCGGCGATAAATTGAAGTTCATCGGAAGAGAGGCCGGCCAGAAAGCGGCGGGCCGTCGATTTCAGCGGTTGATCGGCACACGAAACAAGGGCGGCTACCAGGGAATTTCGCACGGCAGATCTCCTGTCGGTGAGGAAGCATACTAAGCTATGTGGATCTGTACCGTATTATGGCGAATCCCGCAAGCGCGTGCAAGGGGCTCCCCTCCGTGGGGTGCTTAAACGTTTTCGCGCAAGGCCGGCCATTGAATACGCCCCCTGGAAGGATACGTCCCATTTTCGTCGTGTGCCCGAAAACGTTTAAGCATCTCCCTCCGTGCCGACCCCACCACCCGCTATCATAATGTACGGAATTCCTCATGCCCGATATCATCAACGAATATCAGAAGTGGAAACAGCAGGGTGAAGACCTGCGCGTTCAGGCGAAACACGCCATGGAGAACCGGTTTCGCGATCTCCTCTCCGAGGCCGTGCACATCGCCGAAGAGTACCGCACGGATTTCGGCGCCGTCCTGAAGCCGCCGCCCGCCGTCACCGCCTTTCGCTACAAGGCATCCGCCAAGCTGAAAGCCAAGAAACCGGCCGGCAAGGCCAAACCCGCTGTGTCCGCCGAGCGCGCCACGCCTAAACCCGAGCCGCCTGCCGCCAAGCCCAATCTCAAAGTGGCCGGACTCCAGAAGCGTCTCGCCACCGCCAAAAAGAAACTCGAAGACGCCAAGGCCGGCGGCGCTACCACCCGTCCTTACGAAGACAAGGTCTACGAGATCGAAGACGAGCTGCGCCTGGCATTACAGGCGTAGGGGGAACGGTCGGCCCACTCCGCGTCGAACCGCTCCCGTGTGACGAACGATTTCTGCGTCCCCGCCCCCAGCGTGGAGAGCGCGGCGTACAGATTGGCGCGCGCGATGGCGTCCATCTCCGCCAAGCCCTCGGCCAGAAAACACGCCAGGCTTCCGATGAACGCATCGCCCGCCCCGGTGGTATCCACCGGTTGCACCGCGAACGCCGGCACATGCGTCATCCCATCGGGACCCGCGCACAGCGCTCCGTTGGCGCCCAGCGTCACGATCACGCGCCGTACGCCGCCATCCAGCAGCTTCTGCGCGCACGCCCGCGCGTCTTCGAGATTGTGCACCGGCATCCCGGCGAGCGCTTCGGCTTCCGTCTCGTTGGGAATCACGTAGTCGGCATGCGCCACCTGCGCCAGGTCCAGCGCCTGTCCCGGCGCCGGATTCAAGATCGAGCGAATCCCATGTTCGCGCGCAAAGCGCAGCGCGTAGTAGACCGTCTCGATGGGCACTTCCAACTGCATCACCAGGAAGTCCGCGCCTTCCAGCACCGGAGCCGCCGCATCGACATCGGCGGGTGAAAGCCGGTCGTTGGCGCCCTTCACCACCCAAATCCGATTCTGCCCCGAGCTCTCCACGAAAATCGGCGCCACCCCGCTCGATACCCCGGGCGTGGCCAGCACGCGGCTGGTGTCGATCCCGCGCGCCGCGAAGTTCTCGATATTCGCCGGCCCGAACAGGTCGTCGCCCACGCGCGCCACCATCGCCACTTGCGCGCCGCACAACCGCGCCGCCACGGCCTGGTTCGCGCCTTTGCCGCCGAATCCCAAGCTGAACTCGCGCCCGAAGATGGTTTCGCCCGGACGTGGAAACTGGTCCGTATACGTGACCAGATCGATATTCGCGCTGCCGATGACCGCAATCCGCGGCTGATGTTTCATAGCATTGCCAGCTTACCAAAGGTACAATCCCTTCATGACGAGCTTCATGACGGGCCTCATGACGAGATGGATACTCTGTGCGGCATTGTCACTGATTGCCGCTCCGGCGCGCGCCGAGACCAACGCCGAGCTCAAGGAGCAGGTGCGTCAAACCGAAATCGCCTTCGCGAAAACGTTGGCCGATCGCAACGCCGCCGCGTTCGCTTCATTCCTCGCCACGGAGACGGTATTCATGTCCGGCGCCCGCGTGACGCGTGGCGCCACGCAAGTCGCCGAGCGCTGGAAGGCGTTCTTCGATGGTGCGCAAGCCCCGTTCTCCTGGGCGCCCGAAACCGTGGAGGTGCTCGACTCGGGCACGCTCGCGATGTCGTCCGGCCCCGTGCGCGATCCCTCCGGCAAGCGCACAGGCACGTTCAATTCCGTATGGCGGCGCGAAGCAAATGGCAAGTTGAGGCGGTTGCCAGATGACTTCGTCGGCGAGCGGCACGTCGTCGTCGTGAAGCGCGAGGCAACCAGCACGCCGAACTGGGAAACGTGCGAGTTTGAGGAGTGGCCTGGGCCAGTGCCGCCTGGCGCGCACGATGACGCCATCGGAATTTAACCGCCATGGCGCAGCGGGATCGCGTGTGATCCGGCCGCGGGCGTCCCGTTCACAACTGAAGCATCTCGACGACGCAAAGCGGGTGTGGTTGCCGAACGACCGGGCGCGGCATCGAATCTCCGTTGACCGGCCCGACGAAAGGGGCTAATCTTTCTGCTTCATGAATTCAGACTCGACTACCTCTGAAGATACAAGGAAAGATGTCCTTGGCATTACCGCATGACCGCGCCGCAAAGATCGACTACTTGCGAAGCCGCAAACCGTGCTAGATTTACCGCCATGGGAATCCGAAAATCCGTTTTCTCGCTGCTGCTTCTCGGCGCGGCCGGCATGTACGCGGCGGACGCCGACCTAGATTCATCCATCGCCAAAAACCGGATGGGAACGCTGGTGATCCGGACCGCCCCCGGCGCCAAAGTCACCGTGGAACAGGTGCGCCATGAGTTCTGGTTCGGCGCGACGCTGCCCGGCGGCGTCTTTTCGGGGCGCACCTCTCCGGCAGACATCGCCAAATGGAAGGAGATCTTCACCAGCCACTTCAACGCCGGCGTCCCGGAAGCCGACTTTAAGTGGGACGTCATGGAACGGCAGAAAGGCCAGGTGAATTACACTGTCGTGGACAACATGCTCGCCTGGGCCGGCAAGGAAGGCATTGCGCTGCGCGGCCACTGTATTTTCTGGGGCGTGCCGAACCATGTCCAGCCCTGGCTGAAGGAGATGAACGACGACGATTTCAAAGCGACGGTCGCGCAGCGGGGGCGAACCATCGGCTCCCGCTATCGCGACCGATTCGCCGAGTACGACCTCAACAACGAAATGATGCACGCGAATTACTACGAGCAGCGGTTCGGGATCGACTTCATCCGGCAGATGGCGCTCTGGGTAAAGGAGGGCGATCCGAACGCGAAGTTGTTCGTCAACGATTACGACATCACCACGGGCAACCGGCTCGACGACTACGTGAAGCACATCCGCAAACTGCTCGATGCCGGGGTGCCGATTTCCGGCATCGGCGTGCAGGGCCACCTGCATGGCGACTCGTTCGATCCCGCGGCCTTAGAGAAGTCGCTCGACGAGCTGTCGCAGTTCAAGCTGCCGATTCGCATCACCGAGTTCAACTTCCCCGGCCAGCGCTCGAAGTACTACACCGGCGACCGGCGCGCCGCGATGCCGCCGGAGGAAGAGCAGGCCAAAGCCGAGGCACTCAAACAGTTCTTCACCATCTGCTTCGCGCACCCCTCGGTGACCGGCATCATGATGTGGGGCTTCTGGGAAGGCGCCAACTGGATCCCGCAATCGTCGCTGTACAAGCGGGACTGGACGCCGCTGCCGGCCGCGAAAGCGTACGAAGACCTGGTCCTCAACAAATGGTGGACCCGCTGGACGGGGACCGCCGACCGGCAAGGCCGGGCCGAGGTGCGCGCGTTCTATGGAAAGCATAAAATCACGGTGAACGGGAAAGAGACGGTGGTGACCCTGACGAAAGCCGAAGGAAGCAAAACCGTGGACCTGAATTGAGCGGTGGCCGTCGGGATTGGTCCCCATGAGTCTGCATCACGCCGCCGGTTCTGCCCCCAAGTCACTTGGCTGCGTCATGCCCTATCCGCACGTCTACGGTTCGTCCAGAGCGCCGTATCCGCGACTCTTTAGAGCGATGTTCAGCCAAGAAAGCGGGCCAATCCCTGGTGTGGGGTTATCGGAAACTGACTACAATGCGCGGGCCGGCGGCTTCGGTCGCGATGCCGCGCCCTCACTACGGACGCGGCAGAACGTAGCTGAGCGCGATCTGGTCCGAGGGGCCCGACCATGGACGAAGCTTGCTCAGTTCAGTCCAGGGGTGGACAACGCCGGAGTCCTTGTCTTGAATCGCCCAATGGCCGAACCGGCACTGGTGGAGGTCGACGACCGCCTCGGCGATGCGTCTGGCTTGCTCCACCGTACTCGCCCTGTCCCATAAAAATCGGTTGACTTCAAGATCGGCAAGCCAATCCACGACCTCAGTCTCTAACCCTGAATTGCGAACTTAAGCGAGGAGTTTTCCTTGCAGACGAACTCAAACAGTACCGGGACTGCTCACGCGGGCCGCGCCGCAAAAGCGATGGATACCGGACTTGCGTTTTGCACCGGCGATCCCGTGACAGCCAGCCGGCCGGTCGCAGCGTCGGCACGGTATGTGACCACGGTGTCGGACTGCTCGTTGGTTGCGCATAGCAATGAGTGAGACGGATCGAACCCAATGTAGCGGGGCGTGCGGCCCTGTGAGGGCGTCCAACCGGCGGAAGTAAGCAGGCCAGTCCGTGGATCGGATGTGAACGTGGCGATACTGTCGTGTCCGCGGTTGGAGCAGTAGACGAAGCGGCCGCCCGCGGATACGGCAATCTCCGCGGCGGTATTCTCGCCGGTGTAGTCGGGTGGCGGCGTGGGCAAAATCTGTACGGGCCGCAGACTGCCGCGCTCCGCGTCCCAAAAGTACGTCGTGACGGTGCTGGCGATTTCGTTGACCACCCACGCGATGGGCAACCTGGGATGGAACGCCGCATGGCGCGGGCCGGAGCCGGCGCGAGCGGCTGCGGCGCCCTGCTCGGTGGGAGTCAATTTGCCGGTTGCCGTATCAAAGCGGAAGACGAACACGCGGTCCAGGCCCTTGTCCGGCACGATCACCGAGCGGCCTCCAGGGTCGAACACCACGTGATGCGGATGGGAACTGAGCTGCTCGATGCGATGGGGGCCGGGCTGCCCAG
>Ga0208079_1000664_pt1 | contig 18726 bp, 20 predicted proteins | sample NGESurdeep092012_5_FD_184474 | JGI IMG/M metagenome (GOLD analysis project Ga0208079, IMG submission 184474) | Arctic peat soil microbial communities from Barrow, Alaska - NGEE Surface sample 210-2 deep-092012 (SPAdes) | ecosystem: Environmental > Terrestrial > Soil > Wetlands > Peat ... | reverse complement strand
GCTCACGTGGGGCCGGGCGCATATGCGAAGGACCGGACCCCCTCGGGCACGTGCTCACACTGCCAGACGCTCTCGAATGCGGCGGCCCGCGCGGCGAGCCGTTGGCGTTCCTCCGGCTCCCCGTGAGCGGGGACCGGGTGTCGTCCAACCCATTGGTCTGTCGCACTCTGGAACGCTCTGCGCTGACCATGCTCGGCTGGACGATCCCCAAGCGGAGCAGCGGGATCAGCGCGAACCCCATCGGTGGCGAGCTGTCCGACGGCTGGGCTTGCACATACTCGACAGCCTGCTGACAACAGGAGCGCCAAGTATCACCCAGGCGTGACGTGGAAGAGCCGGGCCGTCCGAGCGGTGTGAAAGGCCCACGGGGGGGCACCGGCGGGGCGGTTACCGACGACGTGAGCGGCTCATATGGAGGCCTGTCCGGTCAGTCGCCGCGGCAGTCGGGGCCGAACCCGTCGCCAGGTGACTGAAGCAATCCCCACGGCCAGAACAGCGATCAGCAAGGCCGCAACAATGTCCTGGCCGTGGTGCACGTGCGCAGCCATCCGGGAAGCACCCAGCACAAGGCTCGCGACCAGCAGTGTGACGCCGAGCCAACGGCTGTACATCATCACCAGGAGGGCGACCGTCGCGGCGACTGCGGTGTGGTCGGAGGGGAACCCGTTGTCGGCACCATGGACGAACAACGGCCTGATCAACGGATCCGCGACGAAGGGCCGGGGATCTGTGTGGATAGCCCCGGCCAACTTGATCAGCACGAACACGATGACCAACGACACGACCACCTGCGCGGCCAGGTCCACCTTGTCCTGCCGGGGAACGAAGAGCCAGATGACGGCCGCCGCCGCCAAAATGAAGTAAAGGAGGTACTGGGCGACGAAGACGATCAGGGCATTCATAATGACCCAGCCTGACACATGTCTGTGAGACATAAGAGACTCCTGCGCACATGCACCACCCAGCCTTTTCACCCTTGATCCTCAGAAAGAGCACCTACCGTCGGTGACGACAACCGGCGCGCCCGCCCGGACGCGCGAAGAGGTGGCCGTAATGGCATTGACGAGACACCCATGGCGCCGCCGCGCGACCGGCACGCTGGCCGTGCTTGTGGTCGCGCCCATTCTGGGAGTCGCCATCTTGTGGCCGTTGACACCCGGCGTAGCCAACGCCGACCAGCTGGTTCGGACGCACCTGAGCGCTTTTCACAGCGCTGATCTCATTGTCTTGCCCAGACCGGACCGGGTGGCGCAGGCCCTGATCGCCACCGAGGACAGTCGCTTCTTCCAGACGCCGGGGATCGACCCTGTCAGTGTGGTGCGGGCGGGCGTGGGCACCGTGACCGGAAGCAGCGACACCGGCGCCGCAACGCTCGAACAGCAGCTCGCCAAGAACCTCTACTTCCCCCAGGACGACGGACTTGTCGTCAAGGTGCAGGAAGCTGAGCTCGCCCTTCAGCTGGACGCGCACTACTCCAAGAACGACATCCTGCGGATGTACCTCGCCGACGTGTACTTTGGCCACGGTTTCTACGGTTTGCCCGCGGCGGCCAACGGCTACTTCGGTGTGACCCCGGCCCAGCTGAGCTGGGCACAAGCCAGCATGCTGGCCGGTCTGGTCCAGGCCCCCTCGGCGTACGACCCCATCGACCACCTGTCCACGGGGCGCCTGCGCCAGCGACACGTGCTGGACCGACTGGTCGCCACCCATGCCCTGTCGGCAGCACAGGCCGACGCCGCCTTCGCTGCACCCCTTGGACTGCGCTGAAACCAGTACGGTCAACGCGCGAGAGTGCTCAGGAAGTTGGCAGCGGCCAGGATCGCTACGCACGGACCGGCGCCCTGGTCGCCGGACTGTGTAGCCGCAGCTGGCATCGATAGTCCGGGTCGGCTGCGCATCGGGTTCGTCTCGCGGCACTAAATCCGAGGGGACGGCCGGGCCGATCGTCACGTCTGCGCGGTGTGGGTATCGGTCACAGCTACCTCATCGGCCCACGACAACGACCCGGGCATGTTCGCGCCGTTGGCCAGGGTTTGGCGCCCATGAACCTGACGGTCGTGAAGTGCTGCTGGCTGCTCGCCGCATAAGCGGTCGATCCGAGCGAGCCCGGCGATGGTGGAACCCGACTGCGTTGCTCCAACTTCCCGTGGCGCACGACCCAGCACGATCACGTCCGGCTCGCCCCGCGCAACGGACACCTCTGTTACCTCCACTTCAGTGAAGTGCTCCTTCATCCGCGCGACAAAGGCGGGCGTGGGCCCTGCGCTCCAGATCGTTAGCACGCCTTCTGGTGACAGCACGCGCGCGGCGGTGCGCAGTCCGTCATTTGCGTACAGCCAGGCGTTACCGGGTGACACCAGCCACTCGGGCCCGTTGTCGACGTCGAGACAGATCGCATCGAGCGAGCACGCAGGCGCGTTAGCCAGCCAGTGAACCACGTCGTCTTCGTGGGTGCGGACGCGCGAGTCACGCAGCGCGTCCCCGTTCACTAGCGCCAACGGGCCCCGGTTCCACCGCAGCACCGCCGCTTCCCGCTCGAGGACGTCGACCTCACTGACGCCGGGATGAGCGAGCGCCGCAGCCAGCGAGAACCCCACGCCAAGTCCGCCGATCAGCATCCGACCTGGCGGCGGCATGCGATCAGCCGCCGCGGTCACGTGCAGTCGTTCCGACCCGCTGCTCCGCGTGTCCATAAGGAAGACACCGTTCGCCACGATCTCGTAATGCCCGCCACGTCGCTTCAGCACCAACTCACCACAGCAGCCGACAACCCGCTCGACGACGGTCGTGTCTTGCGCCATTTCAGCAGGCTACAACGAGGGCTCACGGGGCAGCCGACAGCCTCCAGGCGGCGTAGGCGGCTCGTTCCTGACCGATCGCCCCCTCTGACTACACCTTCAGCGCAATCTCAGGCCACCGCCCTTGAGGCGCTGGCTATCTGACTTGCCACCGACAACGCCCGCCACTCATCGGCGTGGGCCGTCGCAGCGGCCGATCAACCAGCGCGGCACTGTCCGGTGTCTGCAATGACGAGTGAAAGAAGGTTTGCTGAACGTGCCCGGCAAGGTTAGCGTTCTGAAGTGCGCACACGTCTTCGCCGCGATCTGTCGGCGGCCATGAAGGCTCGAAACCCCGTCGCCGTTTCCGCGTTGCGGTCAGCACTGGCGGCGATCGAGAACGCCGAAGCGGTTGAGGTCATCACCCCGCGGCAGGTAGCCGGTAACGAGTACATCGCGGGCGCGACGTCCGGTCGTGCCGCCGAGGTTGAGCGCCGCGCACTGACCGACACCGATGTGCGGGGACTCGTGCAATCGCAAGTTGACCAGCGATCGATGGCGGTGCGGGAGTATGAAAAGCTGGGACGTCAGGACGTTGCTGACCGGCTGCGGGCAGAGGCGGACGTGCTGCGTGGCTATCTACCTTCCTCCCAATAGCAGAACGGTCCAAGGCTGCGGTGGTCGCGTTGGGCCCGGCCGCGCCGACCGGTCCCGATGAAGGGGCCATTCCCGGTGGCCGATTCGCTTGCGGTGCAGGTGAGTTCGGCAGCGGTAGCCAGCTGCGCCAAGACAAACCGCCGGACAAGGGATGCCACACGCCGCCTTGAGGCGAACCTGGCAGGTCTGGGGGAACGGCTCGGCTGGGAGATCTTGATTGGCGCTGACGCCATCGGCTACATCACCTGAGAGGTCACCCGTTAGCGGACCCGCCGTAGTCTCGTCGTCATGGACATGCGCAGACTTGGCAACTCCGGCCTGAGCGTCTCGGCGGTGGGCCTGGGCGGCAACAACCTGGGCCGCGCCGGGACGGCGACTGAGACGGCAGCCGGCGCAGCGGCCGTTGTGAACGCAGCCGTCGATGCCGGGATCACTTTGTTCGACACCGCCGACTGTTACGGCAAGACCCCTGGCTTGAGTGAGGAACTCCTGGGCCGGGCGCTCGCAACGCGACGTGGGGACGTCGTCGTGGCGACCAAGTTCGGCATGGAGATGGGCGGCACCAACGGCCCCGACCACGGCGCTCGCGGGTCGCGTCGGTACATCATCCGCGCCGTAGAAGCTTCCCTGAGTCGGCTACGCACGGACTGGATCGATCTGTACCAGTTCCACACCCCGGACCCATCCACCCCGATCGAGGAGACCCTCGCCGCACTGGATGCCCTCGTGACATCGGGCAAGGTTCGCTACCTCGGCCACTCCAACCGCGCAGGTTGGCAAATCGCCGACGCAGATTTCGTGGCACGGATGAGTGGCAGCACTCGATTCATCTCGGCCCAGAACCACTACAACCTGCTGGACCGGCGTGCGGAACTCGAGGTCATCCCTGCGGCGCTGGCCTATGGGATCGGCGTCCTGCCCTACTTCCCGCTTGCCTCCGGGCTACTCACCGGAAAATACGGCAGGGGGACCGCACCGGAGGGCAGCCGACTCACCCGATCGCGCTCCCACCTGCTCCAGGAGGCGGACTTCGAGCAGCTGGGAGCCTTCTCAGCGTTCGCCGCTGCACGCGAGCTGAGCGCGGTCACCATCGCCGTTTCATGGTTGGCCGCCCAGCCTGCCGTGGCCAGCGTGATTGCCGGCGCCACCACGCCTGAGCAGGTCCGCGAAAACGCGCGGGCGGCCGGCTGGGAGCCGTCCGTGGACGACTTGGCGGAGCTCGACACGATCTTCCCCCGGGTGGCCCGCGTCGCCCTCTTCTGACGCACACTCAACCGCTCGGCGCCCGGCGGCGCCTCACTCGGCCTATTCAGTTGATCGAGATCGGTAAGCTCAGGCTCGCCACCACACTAATCGCGAGCCCGAGCCCGAGCGCGCTGCGCCCAGATCGACATGGCCAGGGCTAACATTGGCGGCGACAAGAAGGAGGCAGTTCCGTGGCCGCATGGATCGTGATCATCATCGTTGTTGTCCTGCTGGGGCTGGCAGTCCTGGCCTATAACGGCCTGGTACGTCGGCGTAACCGCACCCAGGAGTCGTGGTCGCAGATCGACGTCGAGCTCAAGCGCCGGCACGACCTCATCCCCAACCTGGTCGAGACCGTCAAGGGCTACGCGGCCCACGAGCGGGGAACCTTCGAAGCCGTGACGAACGCCCGGGCCGCTGCCGTCAGCGCCGGCGCCACCGGGGACCCTGCCAAGATCGCACCAGCTGAGAACGCCTTGAGCTCTTCGCTGCGGTCCCTTTTCGCCGTGGCCGAGAACTACCCGCAGCTGCGTGCGGTGGAGAGCTTCACTCAGCTGCAGGAGCAGCTCACAGCGACCGAGGACAAGCTGGAGTTCGCCCGGCGCTACTACAACACCAGCGCACGCGACTACAACATCGCCCTGCAGACATTCCCCCGCAACCTGCTGGCCGGGACCTTCGGGTTCCACCCGGTTGGCTTCTTCGAGGCCGACGAGAGCGATCGGGCAGTACCGAAGGTCCAGTTCGGGGACGGCGCCCCGTCCGGGCCGCCCGCGGCAGGTGGCCCACAAGACGGCCCACCGCAGCCCGGCCAGTCTGGTCCACCAGCCGGCTGAGAGTCGCTACGGCCTGAGAATCGCTACAGCGACTGCCCCTGTTCGATTCGCTCGAGGTTGGCGATCCGCTCAGTGATGGGCGGGTGGGTGTCGAACAGGTGGTGGAACCAGCTCTCGTGGTGCTGCAGCGGGTCGTCGATGCACATCGCTGCCGTCGCATGGTTGAACTTGGCGAACGGCTTGTCGTTGCTCTCCAGCTTGTGCAACGCAGAGATCAGCCCGGCCGGATTGCGGGTCAGGTCAACGCTGCTGACGTCGGCCAACGACTCGCGCCCGCGAGAGAGGGCAAGGCGGATCAGCGGGCCGACGACGAACGCCACCACGCTCAGCAGCAGCCCGGCCACGAAGATCAGCGCCATGACCTGCTCGGAGTCCTTGCCACGCGGGCGCGTGTAGAAGGCGCTGCGCCAGATGATGCTGGCTAACAAACCGGCCATGCCGATCAGCGTGCTGACGATGAGGATCAGCCGCACGTCGTAGTTCTTGATGTGGCTCATCTCGTGCCCGATCACACCCTCGAGCTCCTCGCGGTTCATCATCGCCAGCAGACCTGTCGTAGCTGTGATCGCCGCCTTGGCTGGGCTGATGCCCGTCGCGAACGCGTTCGGCGACGGGTCGTCGATGACGTACACCGCTGGCTTGGGGAGTCCGTCGCCGATGGCGAGAGCCTCGACGATGTTGTGCAGCTGCCGGTACTGGGTCGGGTCAGCCGGGCGGGCACCCGATACGCTCAGGACCAGCCGGGTGCCAGCGGTCAGCGTGTACGCGATGCCGCCCAAGGCCAGGAGCCCGGCAACGATCGCGCCAGTCACGACGTCACCAGCAACGGCGCTGCCCGTGGCATACGTAACATTCCTGGCGTACCTGGGTGCCCAGACCGCCACGATCCAGCCCAGTAACGCACCCAGACCGACCCAGACCACGAAGAACAGGGCGACATAGACCACGGCTCGGCGCTTGTTGGCTGCGATTTGCTCATACATCAAGTCCGATGCTACGCGGGCAGGCTGTACCAAGACGACCGCTATGCCCCACCCACCGGGCATGTCGCGGCCGTGTCCGGCGGACAATCAGGGCCTGGGTCTGGTCAACGTGAGACCTATCGGCGCGCTGACGTCACTGATTGGCAGTTGATGGGACCGGAGCCGTTGTCACCGGGTCGGGCCCGGGTGCGGGGCGGGCCGTGGACGGATCCCATGACGACCTGATGCCGTGTGCCGCGTCGGCGACCTCCACAGCCGCGGCGTTCACGCAGCGCAACTACACGATAGGGGCGGCAGGGGCCTGGAGCCGGATGCTGGAAGTCCAAGGCTTCGGTCAGAAGTTCGTCGACGCCTCCGGTCCCACCCTGGGCACGATCGCCATCAGCGCCAACCAGATCTCGCGCTACATCACGTTCAACGTCGTGCCGGCGGCACTCTGCCTGCAGCTCCGCCGCTGCCTGTATGTAGGAACGGCCCAGGAGCGGCATCTCAGCGAAATCGCCGTTGGCTGCCGGTCCGCCCAGGTCGTTTGAGGACCTGACACGCAACGTGGCCAGTGGCGGCCCGACCCGTATTGGCATCCCGCTGCGGGCCCTGCTTGACCTGATGCGGATGTCGGCCCAGGCTGCCGTTCTGACCTTGCGGCTTCCCACCAGATAGATGAGGAACTGTTCGGTGGCAACAACGCACCATCGGCCGTAGATTCGGCACCGCCACAGGACGCGGCCGATCGTCAGCAGCGGCTACTGCGAGCGCGGCAGCACCCAGGCCGGCTTCAGGGTGACGGCCAGGACGACAGGCGCGAGCATCACGCGTGGGTCTGCGCCCAACACGTCGCCGGGGCGGGCGGCCAATCAGGGTCAGCGACGCCGGGCGTTTCGGTCCAGCCTGTCCAGCCATTGACCCCTTCGGCGCGTTGTGGACAGGGAGACTATCCGGGCGGTGGCCTGGTGACCGGAGCGGCCTTCGCCGGACGGTTGACCAGTCGCGCTCACCTCAGATCCCTTTGTCCCTGGTCGTCTTTCTCGGGGTGTTGACTGTGGGTGCCCAGGTGGTGTCGGGTGCCTGCTTCCGGGCGAAGTTGCCTGGTGCCGAGGGTCCGGCAAGCAGGTCCTGATACAAGTCCTTCCTGCCGAACAAGACGCCGGCCCTAGGCTCAGATGAGTTTGGGGCTTTGGCCCTATTTGGACATATTTGCGCAACACGGTGGGGTACCTTGACTCGGCAGTCCGTCTGCAGATCGGAAATGGTGCCAAATGAGCCAACGCAGGCCGACGAGGAGGGCAACCCGCCCCGCCACGGGAACGGTCCAGAAGAAGTCCGGCAGGCCGACCGTCAACCAGAGGCAGACCCCCTGGGGCATTATCGCGGCGGTCGGGATGGTGCTGGTCTTCGCCGTCATCATCAGCGTCGCAGTGATGCGCGGGCAGCACACCACAAAGTCGGCGTCCGGATTGGGCCAGATCATTCCCTCCACGCCGATCGGCGCGCAGACGGCCCAGGAACAGCCGAAGCGCGTCGGTAACACCACCGGCATCTCAGGTGTGCTGGCCTGGGACACCGATGGCTGGCCGGGCAACGGGGACTCACACACCGGCGCGCTGGAGCACCAGCACGTGACCGGCCCGGTCACCTATGCCGTCGTGCCACCTGCTGGCGGCCCGCACAACGCGACGTGGATGAACGCAGGCGTCTATACCAAGCCGATCCCCAGCGAGCGAGCGCTCCACAACCTGGAGCACGGCGCCGTCTGGATCACCTACAACCCGGACCTGCCAAGAACCGAGATCGCGACACTCACCAAGTTCGTCGGCGAGCAGAGCATGGTTACGGAGTCCCAGCAGGCTTCCGGCGTCGCAAACCAGGCCAACCGATACGTGGACCTCAGCCCATGGGCGACGAACACGTTGCCCAGTCCCATCGTGCTCAGCTCGTGGGGCTACCAACTGCGAGTCACTTCGGCTGCCGACCCGAGGATGCAACAGTTCGTGAACACCTTCCGCAACAGCTCGAAGTACAGCCCCGAGTACGGCTCCGCCGTGGACGGGATACCGGTCCAGACCGGAGGCCGCCCAGCGCTCGACGGAAGCAGGCATCCGAACCCCGCTGGCTCGCCATGATCGTGCACCGAACGGCAACGGCACGGCGACTGGGGTTGGCCGGGTGAAGCCGATACACATCGCAAGCCTGATCACCGTCGGCTGGGCCGTCAATCCGCTATCGACACGCTTGCAGGACCGGGTTGACGGTCACCTCCGCAGGGGACCCGGCCTGCGGGCGTGCTCATCGGCGCTCGAAGACCGGGCGGCCTGAGGAGAGGGTGAGCTCGACGGAGGCGTCCGACAGCTCGGTCACCGGCGCTGTAAACACGTTGCGGTCGAGTACGGCGAGGTCGGCGCGCTTGCCGACCTCGATCGAACCGGAGTCCTGGTCGTCGTGGTTCACATACGCCGTGCCCAAAGTGAAGCCGCCGACCGCCTGAGCGAGTGTGAGTCGCTGCTCGGGCAGGAATGGCGGGTTGGAACGGTTCTGCGGGTCAATCCGGTTGACCGCGACCTCCATCTGCTCCAACGGGTTCGCGGTCGTCACCGACCAGTCGCTGCCCATCGCAATCCGGGCACCCTTGCGCACGAGGTCCGCGAACGGGTACTGCTGGTCGGCCCGGTCGCGCCCGAGGAACGGGATGGTCAGCTGCTCCATCTGCGGTTCCATCTGCGCCCAGTACGTCTGGCAGTTCGCCACGACGCCAAGCTCGCTGAACCGCGTCCTGTCCTCGGGCCGCACCAACTGGATGTGCGCGACGTGGTGTCGGTGGTCAGTCACGCCGTTGGCCGACCGTGCGGTGGCCACGGCATCAAGAGCGTTGCGGACCGCCCGGTCACCGATCGCGTGCATGTGCACCTGAAAGCCGTGCCGGTCGAGGGTGGTGACCGCTTCGGCGAGCTCCGCCCGGTCGACGTAGGCGAGGCCCGTGTTGTCGGTGTGCCCGCCGCAGCCGTCGCAGTACGGCTCCAGCAAGGCACCGGTGAAGTTCTCGAGCACGCCGTCGATCATGATCTTGACGCTGGTCGGGTGGAAGCTTCCGGCTCCCGCGACGGATCCACGCTCCCGCCTGGACAGCAGGTCGGCGACCTGGTCGAGGCCGCGGTGCCGATCCCACCACAGGGCTCCGACGACGCGCGCCGTGAGCTGGCCGGATGCCGCGATTGATCGGTATGCGGCCTCAGTCTGGGGCGTGACCCAGGCGTCCTGCCACCCGGTGATGCCGAGTGAGTGTAGGTGAGCCTGCGCGTTGAGCAGCGCGGCCTCCAGTGAGCCCTGGCCGGGCACGGGGACAACGTGGTCGCTGAACGAGTACGCGGCGCCCTCGTGCAGCATGCCGGTGGGCTCACCGGTGTGGGGATCGCGCTCGATCCATCCGTCCGCCGGGTCGGGGGTGTCCTTGGTGATGCCGGCGATCTCCAAGGCCTTGGAGTTGACCCACGCTCCGTGCACATCGCGGTTGAAGAGGAACACCGGCCGGTCGCCGACGATGTCGTCGAGGTCGTCCCTGGTGGGCTTGCCACCAGGAAAGTACTCCATAGCCCAGCCGCCACCCACGACCCACGGCTCGTCGGGGTGCGCGGCGGCGTACCGCGCTACCGCTTCAAGGTAGTCCTGCCGGCCATTGACCTCGTTGAGCGACACAGTAAGCCGGTTGCGTCCCGCAGTAGCCGGGTGGACATGGGCGTCTTGGAACCCGGCGATGACCATCCGGCCAGGCAGATGCAGGACATTGGCCGCGGAGCCGACCCGGTCGCGCACCTCAGCCTCACTGCCGACCGCCACGATGCGGTCACTTCGAATTGCGACCGCGGCGGCCCACGTTCGCGCGGGGTCGCCGCAGTACACGTCGGCTCCGGTGATGACGAGATCTGCGGGCTGGCTCACGAGCGACGCTCCCTGGTGGTTGGCTGATTCTGGTCCCCGGGCCATGGGAACGTGCTGACGTGAGGTGGTTGTGGCTCCGTGTGGGCTCCGGCCGTCCGGAGCCCACATGCCTCAGAGACTGATCACACCCGTGCGCACGTCCGTCATCCCGAGGAGCGTCCACTTGCCGCCGATGCGGCCCCAGCCGGTGCCGCGGCCGCCCGCGCCACCGAAAGGCATGTTGATGTCCCAGTAGCAGGTGCTGTCGTTGACAATGACCTGACCCACCGCCATGTTCTCGATGAAGCGGTACGCGGCGGCCATGTCCCGAGTGAAGACGGCCCCTTGCAGGCCGAGCTTGTCGTCGTTGGCGATGCGCAGCAACTCGTCGTCCGAGGCGCCGGTGATGATGGGCACCACCGGGCCGAAGGACTCCTCCCGCGACAGCAGGCTGTCCTCGGACACGTTATCCACCACGGTGAACTCGTAATAGAGATCGGTCGGCTGTCCGGCTCGGCGCTCGCCGCCAGTGCGGACCCGCGCGCCGCGTTCGCGGGCATCGGCCATGTGCCGGTCCATCTTTGCCGCGACACCCTCGTTGTTGAGCGGGCCGAGGTTGGTCGCCTCGTCGAACGGGTCGCCGAGGACCACCTCGTTGGCAGCCCGCAGTACCGCCTCCACGAACGAATCGTGAATGTCGCGGTGTACCACGACCCGCTCCGTAGCACAGCACACCTGGCCCGAGCACAGGGATGCGCCGTACACCGCGGCCTTCGCCGCCGCGTCCAGGTCAGCGTCGCCTAGCACCACCAGCGGCCCATTGCCCGAGCACTCCATGATCGATCGCTTCAGCCCGGCAGCGGCCTGTATCTTCGCACCGGTGGCCGAAGAACCGATGAAGCCGATAGCGTCGACGCCGGGGTGCCGTACCAGGGTGTCGCCGATCGTGCCCTCGCCCGGGACGATGTTGACCAGGCCCTGCGGCAGACCCGCTGCGGCGAAAGCCTCCATGGCCTTCAGCACGGTCAGCGGGGTGTTGGCGGGCGGCTTGACGACGTGCGCGTTGCCGGTGGCGAGCCCGGGGGCGACGAACTCGGCGAGCATGAGCAGCGGGAAGTTCCAAGGGGTGATGATGGCCCAGGTGCCCACCGCCCGGTGGAACGTGAACATGCGCTTGCGGCTGTCGGAGGACGGGAGTACCTCGCCGTGCAGCCGTACTGCGTCCTCGGCGTGCAGGTGAAACAGCTGCACCGCCTCCTCGACATCGGCGACCGACTCGGCGAGCGGCTTGCCCTGCTCCAACGTCTGGAGCCGGGCTAGATTGGGGACGCGTTTGCTGAGCTCGTCGCCGATTCGGTGACAGATCTCGGCCCGTTTCCACACGTTGAGTGCGGCCCACGCGGGCTGGGCATTGTTGGCAGCTTTGACCGCTGCGTCCAGGTCGGCCTCGGATGGTATCGGCACACTGCCCACGAGAGCTCCGGTGACCGGGCTCGTGACGTCGTACGTCTCCGGCCCAGTGCCCTCGACGTATGCACCGTTGATGAAGAGCTGTTGCCGGGAAGCGGTGGGACGGCTCATGCGTTGCCTCAATCTCCGATCTGGGGCCCGGCCCGGGCACGGCTGCGGGCCGCTGCCAGTGCGGCGAGCGTCTCGGAAGAGTCCATCGGACAAGTAGTGGTTGTCAAGGCGCACGAGTAAGCAATTACGACGCTCGCGGTTACTTGATCATTGCTAGCTGGAGGATAAGCGGGCGGTCCGAGAATGCGTTAAGGCGTACGGATCTGCATATGATGCAAACCAGCCAGAATCAGCGCGACCATCGACGGTTCCCGTCGAAGACCGGAGTGACCTAGTGGGATCCCTCGGCCCCACCGGGGCACTACGCATCGCGATCACCAGCTACCGCAGCGAGCCTCACTGCGGTGGGCAAGGCGTCTATGTCCGGCACCTGTCACGGGAGCTTGTCACCCTCGGTCACCGCGTAGAGGTCTTCTCCGGCCCACCGTACCCAGAGCTTGACGCGGGTGTGGCGCTGACCCGCGTGCCAAGCTTGGACCTGTATGCCGAGCCCAATCCGTTCCGGCTGCCGCGCCCGTCGGAGTTTCGCGACCTCACCGACCTGCTCGAGTTCGCGACGATGTGCACTGCCGGGTTTCCCGAGCCGCGGACATTCAGTCGGCGGGTGGCACCACTCTTGTCCGCCCGCGCCGGGGAGTTCGATGTCGTTCACGACAACCAGGGGCTCGGTCCGGCGTTGCTCGGCGTCACCAGGGCCGGGTTGCCGCTCATAGCCACCATCCACCATCCGATATCGGTCGACCGCGAGCTCGAAGTCGAGGCCGCAGCATGGCACCGGAAGCTCACAACGCGGCGCTGGTACGGGTTCGTGCGGATGCAGGCTCGCGTCGCCCGACAGATCGATCACGTGCTGGTGCCCTCACACAGCAGCGCGCAGGATGCGATCCGCGACTTCGACCTTCAGCCACACCAGCTGCATGTCGTCCCCATGGGCGTCGACACCAAGCTATTCCGCCCCCGAGGGCGCCGAGTACCAGGGCGCATCGTGGCCCTGTGCAGCGCGGACGTTCCCCTCAAGGGTCTTGCCGTGCTGCTACGGGCACTCGCCGCCTTGCCGGACGAGCAGGACGCCCACCTCACCGTGGTGTCGAAGCCGGCACCGGGCGGCAAGACCGAGCAGCTCGTCTCCTCACTTGGCCTCTCGCAACGCGTGCACTTCGCGTCCGGTCTTACAGACACGGACGTCGCCGAGCTGATGGCCTCGGCCGAGGTAGCCTGCGTGCCCTCGCTCTACGAGGGGTTCTCGTTGCCGGCGGTCGAGGCGATGGCATCCGGCACGGCGTTGGTCGCCAGCCGTGTCGGCGCCCTTTCCGAGGTGGTCGGCCAGGATGGTCGTGCGGGAGTCCTGGTCCCTGCCGGAGACGCGGGTGCGCTGACGGCAGCGATCGGAGGCCTGCTGCGCGACTCCGCCCGCCGTGCTGCCCTCGGGACGGCCGCCCGCGCGCGGGTTGAGGAGCGGTTCAGCTGGACGGCGACCGCGCAGGCAACCGTCGACCTGTACCGAAAGGCGATCACTGACGCAGCAAGGAGACGAACCCCCGAGCGGCTGCCGGTGGCCTCGTGCTGACCGTCGACTTCGACCGCCTCGGGGTCGTGCCGGGCCACGCTCTTCTCGACCTCGGCTGTGGCACCGGCCGGCATACGTTCGAGGCGTTACGCCGCGGCGCAGACGTGGTGGCCCTCGACCAGAGCGCCGAGGATCTGAAGGGCGTCGAAGCGATGGTCGCGGCGATGGTTGAAGCCGGTGAGGTCATAGCTCCCGACGGCCCGGTGACGCTGCGGGCCGACGCCCTTGCCCTGCCCTTCCCGGACGACAGCTTCGACCGGGTGATCGCCTCAGAGGTCCTCGAGCACATCCCCGATGACGGGGCGGCGATCGCCGAGATCTTCCGAGTCGTCAGGCCGCGCGGCCTCGTCGCTGTCAGTGTCCCGCGGCGGTGGCCCGAGCGGATTTGCTGGGCCCTGTCGGACGCCTACCACGAGGTCCAAGGCGGCCACGTGCGCATCTACCGCGGCCATCAGCTTATCTCGGCACTCGAAACCGCTGGCCTGGAGCCGCTCAGCAGCCACTACGCACATGCCCTGCACTCGCCGTACTGGTGGCTGAAGTGCGCTTCGGGAGTCGAGCGGGAGAACTCGCTTACCCGCGGCTACCACAAGCTGTTGGTCTGGGACATGACGCGCCGCCCGTGGCTCACCCAGACCGCAGAACGTCTACTCAACCCTGTCCTCGGCAAGAGCCTGGTCCTCTACCTCCGCAAACCGGGCGGGACCGGGTGACGCGCGCCCTTCCGCACCTGCCGGGCACAGTGACCGCCAACCAGATCCGGGCAACCGGGGACTACATCGCTGGCCAGCAGCTACCCAGTGGTCTGATCCCCTGGTTCCTCGGACACCACGGGGATCCCTGGGACCACATCGAGGCCGCGATGGCGCTAACCGTCTGCGGGCTCGATGACGCAGCAAGCCTGGCGTTCGAGTGGAGCGCGGCGCACCAGTCGCCGGACGGTAGCTGGCCGATGGAGACCGCTGGCAGCGACGTCCCCAACAAGGCCATCGACACCAACCAGTGCGCCTACCTCGCGGTCGGGGTGTGGCACCGCTGGCTGGTCACCGGTGACCGGGCCCAGGTCGACGTGATGTGGCCGACCGTGCGAGCAGCCATCGAGTTCGTCATCGGGCTGCAGCTGGCCTTCGGCGGGATAGCGTGGTCACGCAACGAAACCGGCGAAGTGGACGACAGCGCCCTGCTCACCGGCAGTTCCTGCACGGTGATGTCCCTGCGGTGCGCCATGGCACTGGCCGAACTGGTCGGTGACCCGCAGCCGGACTGGGAGCTCACCGCCGCGCGGCTCGCGCACGCGGTGGCGGTCCACCCTGACGCCTTCCTGGACAAGAGCCGGTATTCGATGGACTGGTATTACCCCGTGCTCGGCGGCGCCGTGCAGTGCCTCGAGGGCCGGGATCACCTGAACCGCAGGTGGGATGAGTTCGTCGTCCCGGGAATGGGTGCCCGCTGCGTCTCCGACCGACCGTGGGTAACCGTCGCGGAGACCTGCGAGCTGGTGCTCACTCTGGACGCAGTCGGCGACCGCCCACGGGCACGTGATCTGTTCGCCTCAGTGCAGCACCTGCGCGAGGGCGACGGCAGCTTTTGGACCGGGTATGTCTTGCCCGACCACGCGATCTGGCCCGAGGAGCGCAGCACATGGACATCCGCGGCCGTCGTCCTCGCGGCGGACGCGCTGGCGTGTTCCTCTTTGGGCAACGGGCTCTTCCGTGGTGTCGGGCTGCCCACGCTGATCCGGATTGGCGCGGCCGACTGCGACGCGCAGTGCATAACGCTCACCGGAGATCTAGCGTGACGCTCGACCCGGCCCTGGCAGCGGTGGCCGCTCGAACGAAGGGTTTCATGCCGGACGACGAAGCGGCGGCCCTGCGTGCGGCAGCAGCAACCGCCGCACCCGGTCTGTGGCTCGAGATCGGCACCTACTGCGGTAAGTCCACAGTGCACCTCGGGGCCGTTGCTGCCGAACGAGGCTCGCACCTGGTCACACTCGATCACCACCGCGGTTCGGAAGAGAACCAGCCGGGGTGGGAATGGCATGACCAGTCCCTGGTAGACCCCCTCAGCGGTCGGTTCGACACGCTGCCGTCTCTTCGGTGCACCCTCGCCGACGCCGGCCTCGAAGGCACCGTGAGCGTCCTGGTCGCGACCACGCAGCAAGTCGCTCCGTGGTGGACAACCCCGTTGACTTTGCTGTTCCTGGACGGCAATCACACCGAAGACGTCGCCCAGCACGACTACGCCGCATTCGCCCGACACCTCCTGCCGGGCGGTGTGCTTGCCGTCCACGATGTCTTCCCGGACCCGAGCCACGGCGGACAGCCACCGTGGCACGTTGTGCAACGGGCGCTGCGCGAAGGCACGTTCAACTTGGTAGGCGAGCACGGCTCCTTGCGCCTGCTACGGCGCACTACCCTCACGACTGCCGTTCCCGGATAGTCGTTCACGGTCCCAATGCGGACCGGCAGACTTGCCGTTCGGCCACCCTTACCCCGAACGTTGAAGCCTCAGCATTGCCCGTGAACCTCGAGCAGGCGCCGTGGTACCCATTGGCAGAGCGGCCGTGCATGCGCCTTCACCGGCGCAAGGCGATCGCATTCCTGCCGTTCCCCAGCTGGCAGTCGCTGGTGGGGCTCGTGACCTCAGCGACGGCCATCATGCATGCGTTCGCCCCCCCGTGTCGCGGCGCGCGCTGAGGCAGCGTGACCCCGACCCCGACGGCACGGCCGGCTGTCGGCCTATCGCATCCTGTCTCCCGCGTTCGTCTCGGCGAACCTCCTCATGTGCTGGTCGAGCTTCGAGGCGTTCTGGAAGCCATACCTCGCGCTTGTTTAGGTCTGGTCATCTTCGCGGTCCCCCGGACGCGACTGCCCGCCGCCGCACTCGGTCCACTCAACGCGCGCTCGGCCGTGTGGATCGTGCCATGGCTGCTCGGACTCGTCGCCATCGGCTACTTCGGCCGGTGCGGGAGCCCCAATGCGATCCCCAACTGGTGGGACCTGTTGCTCGTGGCCATATTGGCGATCGCCTTCTACGAGGTCGCCGAGAAGCTGGCCGTCAACGCCTGACCAGGTGCGCGAACTCATCACGGCCGAGGCCGAGGACGAGGATCTGTTGCCCGGCGAAGATGCTTCGCGGAGCGCCATAGGCCGCTGACGCCTCGGCGAGCTCAACCCTTCGTCGAGTCCACGACTTGGAGACGACATCCTTCAGCCGTAGACAATCTTGATCGTCAGCCCCAAGCCGATGAGAGCCAACAGCACGACGATCAGAACAGCGGCCGTCCTCATCAGGCCGGGCGCTCCAGCATCAGAGTTGTCGTACAACCCGCTCTTGCCGTCAGCGTCCATCTCCTGCCCCATGCCGCGATTCGCGCCCGAGCGGGTCCGGTCGCCGACTCCCGGCCAGGTTCGGTCCGAGGAGCCTGCCGTGGTGAAACGGCGCATCCAGGATCAGCAGAAGGACAAGGGCGACACCGGCAGCACTGAGGATGTACCACGGCCAGGGGCCGAGCACTGACAGTAGCGAGCCATTGCGTGGGACCGCCGCCAGGAACATGTAGTTGGAGCCGGTGAGCCAGTCGAACCAGCCAACGAAAGCCGTGTAGGCCACCGTGATCGCGAACACGCGCGTCACCGAGCCACGCCGTGGCCGCAGCCCAAGGCCGACCACGAGGAACAGGGCCGCGATCACTATCCCGAGGTGGCCAACAACGAACTCGAAGAACTCAAGTCGGGGGAAGCCGGCGGACAGATCCGGCGTAGCTACCGCCTGCAGCGTGCCGGCGAGTCCCCAAAAGTAGGTAAGTTCGACGGCCAGCAAGCACTGCGGCCACCAGCAGGCGATAGCGGCAACAATCAGCGCCACGTCGCAAAGCGCCAGTGGCAGCGAGGCCTGCACCGACCAGCGGCCGTCGGCCACCGGGACGCTCACGAACAAGAGTGCGTCGGCGACCAGGACGACCGAGATTGCGCGCCCGGCCCGGTAGACCCAGGGTCCCGGCCACCGCCGGCAGGCCGTGCAGAGGCCTACGCAGATCACGGTGCCGATCGCGACAGCGATCCAGTAGGCGACTGGAGTGCTCACCTGCTCATCATCCGCCGCAATGACAGTCAGGTCTGCAGGAATCTCCAGCAACTCACTTTGTGGTGTTGGCGGGTCCGGGGTGAAGTTACGTTAACGTATGTTACTGGCTGGTAATCGGTGGGAGGCACTATGACTGTCACGCGTGAACACGCGACGATGCTGAACGGGCACGAGTTCGCCTACCTGGACAGCGGCGAGGGTCCTGCGCTGCTGTTCATTCACGGGCTCACAGGGTCACAGCGCAACTGGGCCCATCTGATCGACGCGCTGGACCACGAGCACCGCGTGCTGGCGCCGGACCTGTTCGGCCACGGCGCGTCGGCGAAGGTGATGGGGGACTACTCGCTGGGGGCGCATGCGGCCACGTTGCGGGATCTGCTGGATCTGCTCGGCATCGATCGGGTGACCCTGGTGGGGCACTCCTTCGGCGGCGGCATCGCGATGCAGTTCTGCTACCTGTTCCCGGAGCGGGTCGAGCGTCTGGTCCTGGTCGCCAGCGGAGGCCTGGGACGGGACGTCAGCCCGCTGCTGCGTGCGGCCACTGTGCCCGGAGCCGAATGGGTCCTGCCGGTGATCGCCTCCGGCTGGGTGCGCGGACGGGTCGAAGCCGTCGGACGGCTCCTGACCAGCAGGGGCTGGCGGGCGAGTCCGGAAGTGACCGAAGTCTGGCGTGGGTTCACGTCCCTGGCTGACGCTGACACTCGACGAGCCTTCCTGGCCACAACCCGCGGCGTCATCGATCCGGGCGGACAGACCGTGACCGCCCATGATCACCTGCCGATGGCCATCGCGATCCCCACCCTGGTTGTCTGGGGCACGCGGGACCGGATGATTCCCGCCTGGCACGCGACCACCGCGCACGAGGCGATTGCCGGCAGCAGGGTGGTGCTGTTCGTGGGTGCCGGGCATTTCCCGCACCTGGACGAGCCCGAGCGGTTCGCCGAGCTGCTCAGTGACTTCATGGCTGGCTGAGTTCTCCCGCAGGCTGAGCGCCGTCTGCTTCCTGCGGCGGAGCTCGTCATGGCTCACCGCCCGGCGTCCCCGATCGAACCACCACAGCAGGTGTGTTCCTGGCCGGAAACGGC
>Ga0208079_1000661_pt1 | contig 18734 bp, 19 predicted proteins | sample NGESurdeep092012_5_FD_184474 | JGI IMG/M metagenome (GOLD analysis project Ga0208079, IMG submission 184474) | Arctic peat soil microbial communities from Barrow, Alaska - NGEE Surface sample 210-2 deep-092012 (SPAdes) | ecosystem: Environmental > Terrestrial > Soil > Wetlands > Peat ... | reverse complement strand
GGCTACAGTGCGGATTCCACCGTGGAGAAGACTGTTTGAGTGTTGTTGAGAATGTCACCACTCCGGAAAATATTTGGCTTTTAATTTTGAGATTAATTTCGAATCGGCTTTGAACTGCACCATGGGGCGAGTTGGCACTTCTAACAGAGCATCTCCCAAACCCAGCTCTTTGATTTTTAGGTTATAGGCCGTATACATTAAGTATTCCAAATTAATTACATCTTCGATGTTATAAGCCAGCAGAGTATCCAGTGCCGACTTTTTTCCTTTCTTGTATTCAGTCCAGAGATACACTGCCATCCTGCCATCAACACCTTCCAATTCGTTTCTGGCAAGACCAAATGCTTTTTCACAAGCCTTTAGACCCCCTGAAAAACCTAGACTTGCCAGAACATATCTGAGATCAATATGGCTTTGTTTCAATTCGATCCCAAAATATTGTTGAATAAATGGAACATCAAAGCCCTTGCCGTTAAAGGTCACTAGCAAATCATATTGGCGTATATCTTTAAGAAATTCATATAGGTTTTTGCCGTTTATGTAGTACTTAATTTCCTTGCCGTCATATAGCGCTATGGTCGTGATCTCACAATAATCAGGAGACAAACCGGTTGTCTCAATGTCAACGTAGGCCGTACATTTTGAAAACTCTTTGAAAAGTCGCCAGTGTTCAGATGATGGTAGAGATGCCGAGAAAAAATGATGATTACCAGACTCAAGTGCAAAGAATGAATCTAGCAGTGCATTTTTTATTGCACTTATTCTTTTTGTGTTCGGATGGTTGTGTTTTATAAATGCGGCCCAACTTAAGATGCCCTGAGCCCACAGTTTCTTTTCAAATTCTTTTCCGACTCCAGCTATATGTGAGAAAGTTCTTGTGATCATGCTGTCATGTCATTTGCTTGGTGTCGTTCCGGTATATAGGGAACACCTTTATTATCAAGCCAAAAAACATCACACGCCCAGTCATGCTTGTTGCGTTCTTCCCAAAGACACAGTGCCTCATACAGCATCGTCTTAGCTTCCTGCTCAGTAATGCGATTAACCTGTTGAAAATGTACCATCGCTTCATCAGCAACTCCCCGCAGGTACGCATTCCCAATATGTTTTACTGAATGGCAAGAGGGGCAAAGTGCAATCAACCGAACTAATTTTTGAATCTTCTTTAAATCGTCATATTCCCATACCTCATGCGCTTCGACAGGATGACGACCTCCTCTTTCACCGCATATCTCGCAAACATAACCAGCTTCTTCGTAACATTCTTTCCGAAGTGTATCCCAGTCACGTTTTGAAACCATGCCGCGCACATTTGAGAACCATGCGGTTCGGGGAACCAACTCAAATTCAAGCTTTAATAATTCGCTCGTTTTGTTTTTGGTCACTGGGGTATCACGCAAATCTATTTTGCTACCGACAGAATGAGATTTCTTTACCTGGGGGGCGCGCGGTTTTGTCGCGGGACATATAAGTTTCTTTTCCAGATGCAAGGCATATAACCTTTGAATACGCTTTACATCTTCCAAGCAAGCATTTTCTAATTCGTTCTGGTTGAGGGATTTTAATTTGCCTCGATCAATATTTTCGTCGGGAAAATTCGCAACAACGGCTTTTGCAAACTTAACAACCCGACCTTTAGATAACTTGGCTATTTCATCTTGAATTTGGATGTGCTGTCCATGCGGTGGAATTTTTGGAGAAGCGCCTTTCAATCCATAATATTTACGGAGAATCATGAACGCATTTCTTATGCCATCGTAGGTTATTAGCAAGTCGGCATTGATTATGATTTCAGTCAATAAATGTGCAGTTTCCGGCTTGAAATATGTAAATTGGTTCGTATCAATATCCAGCACGCCCGCTGCAATTAGAGGCTGTACGCCTGCAAACGTTGTGTTAGCTGAAAAAGAGGCAGAAAGCGTATGCAAAATAACTCGACTCATATATTCCTTCTTCATCACACAATAATTCATGCTAAGTGCTGTCTCGCTAGATTACTACCGTCTGTCTGGTTGCACTATATATAGAATGTCACAGTCACCCCGAAAGTCGTACCACCTGAGAAACGAACACAACACTCAAACAGTCTTCTCCACGGTGGAATCCGCACTGTAGCCGACTGTAACGACACTATTGATTTGAGTATTGGCTGTAACCTGCGTAAAATCGTCGAGTAACGCGGGTGTAATTCAATGGTAGAACGGCAGCTTCCCAAGCTGCATACGAGGGTTAGCTCCCGCTCATCAACTTCATCGCGCCTTATCTAATTGAGTGCTATATTAAAATTAAAAGTGATTACCGTCAGCATTAACGGCGCAGCGCGCCAACTTCCCGATTCCACCTGCGTTGCCGCACTGATCGAAGAGATGAGCTTGACCGGCAAGCGCATTGCCTTGGAGCGCAATGGCGAGATTGTGCCGCGCAGTTTATTTGCCGCGCAACAATTGGCGGATGGCGACAAATTGGAGGTAGTCGTCGCTGTTGGCGGCGGCTAAAAATTTGTCATTCCGGCGTAGGCCGGAATCCAGTTTTAGAAATTCTGGATCCCGTGTCGGAGCACGGGATGACGAGCTAATAGATTTTAAGGAAATGAAATGAACGACAAACTAATTATCGCAGGCAAAAGCTATTCGTCCCGCCTACTGGTCGGCACAGGAAAATACAAGGATTTCACCGAGACCAAAGCGGCTGTGGAAGCCAGCGGCGCGGAGATCATCACGATCGCGATCCGGCGCAGCAACATCGGCCAGAATCCGAACGAGCCGAGCCTGCTGGAAATCCTGCCGCCGTCGAAATACACGCTGCTGCCCAACACCGCCGGTTGCTACTCCGCCGAGGACGCAGTGCGCACCTTGCGTCTGGCGCGCGAATTATTGGACGGACACAGCCTCGTCAAGCTGGAAGTGCTGGGCGACCCGCAATCGCTTTATCCCAATGTGATCGAAACTATCGCTGCCGCCAAAACGCTGGTCGCTGATGGCTTCCAAGTGATGGTGTATACCTCGGACGACCCGATCATCGCCAAACAACTTGAAGACATCGGCTGTGTGGCGATCATGCCGCTGGCCTCGTTGATCGGTTCGGGCATGGGCATACTCAACCCGTGGAATCTGCAACTCATCATGGAACGCGTGCAAGTCCCGGTGATAGTGGATGCGGGGGTGGGCACGGCCTCGGATGCCGCGATTGCGATGGAGTTGGGCTGCGACGGCGTGCTGATGAACACTGCGATTGCCGGCGCACAGCAACCCGTGTTGATGGCCAGTGCGATGAAACAGGCGGTGGAGGCCGGGCGTTCCGCCTTTCTCGCCGGACGCATGCCGAAAAAACTTTACAGTGCCAGCCCGAGTTCACCGACGGCGGGTATCATAAGTTCGACACGCAGCTAAATAAATTATCCGTTCGTGCTGAGCCTGTCGAAGCAGGAACGGATTCAATCTCTACACTGCTCGACCCTTCGACAAGCTCAGGACGAACGGCTTGAAGTAAATTCAATGACCGACACAACCGATCTCAGCAAACGCCACATCCGCAGTTTCGTATTGCGCCAGGGCCGTGTCTCGCCTGCGCAGCAGCGCGCCTGCGAAGAGCTGCTGCCGCGCTTCGGCATACCATATGCCGCGCAACCGCTGGACCTCAAGCTGGCTTTCGGGCGCAGTGCGCCCAGAATCCTGGAAATCGGATTCGGCATGGGCGACAGCACTGCGGCCATCGCGCTTGCCCATCCCGAAAATGATTACCTCGCGCTTGAGGTGCATACGCCGGGCGTGGGAAATCTGCTCAAGCTGATCGATGCACAACAAATCGCCAACATTCGCATCATTCAGCATGATGCCGTGGAAGTGCTGCGCGACATGATAGTAGCGAACACACTGGACGGCGTGCACGTCTTTTTCCCCGACCCTTGGCACAAGGCGCGCCACAACAAGCGCCGGTTGATCCAGGCTCCGTTCATCGCGCAACTGGTGGATAAACTCAAGCCCGGCGGTTATATCCATGTCGCGACAGACTGGCAGGATTATGCCGGGCAGGTATTGTCAGTATTGAGCGCGGAACCGTTGCTGGAAAACACGGCGGCAGACTACGCCCCTCGCCCGGTTTATCGACCGCTCACGAAGTTCGAGCAGCGCGGGATACGCTTGGGGCACGGGGTATGGGATTTGTTGTTTCGCAGGAAAATATTGCCCGGGTAAATCAAGCGCCTTTGAACTCCAGATTCGGCGCGCGGTTCAACAGCTCTACAAGCATCTCTACAGCGGGAATATTCTCGTAGAGAATGCGGTACACGGCTTCACAAATAGGCATGGCAACTTCCAGCTTTTGCGCAAGGCGATGTACTTCGCGAACCGTGTAAACACCTTCGGCAACATGCCCCAGCCTGCGCAGGATTTCCGGTAAATCGTGCTGCTGCGCCAACAACAAACCGACGCGGCGATTGCGTGACAAATCACCCGTGCAGGTCAGGATCAAATCCCCCACTCCGGATAAGCCGCCCAGCGTTTCGGGACGCCCGCCGAGTTTCAGTCCGAGCCGGGTGATTTCGGCCAAACCGCGCGTCAGCAACGCGGCGCGCGCGTTAAGGCCCAGCCCCATGCCATCGCAGATGCCGGCAGCGATCGCCAGCACATTCTTCACTGCGCCGCCGACTTCCACACCGATCACATCGCTACTGGCATAGATACGCAGGCGCGCATGGTGAAGAGTTTTCGCCGTACTGCGTGCAAACTCTTCGTCAGCAGAGGCAAATGTCAGTGCGGTGGGCAATCCGCGCGCGACTTCCAGGGCAAAGCTGGGTCCGGACAGCACACCGCAATGAAAGCCTGCCGGCAATACTTCGGCAACTACCTGGTGCGGCAATTGCGAGGTTTCCGCCTCGAAACCCTTGCATGCCAACACCACGCCGAAGCTGCGTGAAGACTGTGCAAGCTGTTGCAAAGTGGAGCGCAATGCGGCCGTTGGCAATGCGAAGATCACCAATTCGGCGGCCGCCAATGAGGCAGAAAGATCCGCGCTGAATTCGAGACTGGCCGGCAGCAAAATATCTGGAAGATAGCGCTGATTTAAACGCGTGGATTTCATCTTACTGATTAGCGCGGCATCGCGTGCCCACAACGTAACGCGGTGATTGGCAGACAGACTGATGGCGAGTGCTGTTCCCCACGCTCCCGCACCGATGATTGTAATATTCATGTCAGTTATTCCAGTTCCGTTTCGAAGGTCACGCAAGCTTGTCTTGAGGTCAACCGAAGGCACAAGGTGGAGGCGAATATGGCCGCGCTAGCGGCAAGCAAAATCCAGAGTGATTTTTCTGGTGAATGGAACTGAAATCAGCCGCCCCATACCTCGGTGCTGCGCACATACCCGACATTTCCATCTTGATGACGCACTTTGATCCAGCCTGTTCCGGTAGACTCCAGACGCTCCAACGCCACTTGCTGGCGCACTTGAAATATTCGCGCCGCACCAATATCCGGCTCTGCGCGCACGTCCACCAACGGCAACAGTGCAAACACATAGCGCTTATTGCTTAATATGCGCTGCTCAACCCAATACAAGCCGCCTGAACGGTCGCGTACCTTGACCCATCCGTCCAGCGTGACGATTTGCTCCAAAGGCATATAGCGGTTCACCACGAAAAGTTTTTTCGCTTTGCTGGATGGCGCGTCATATAGTATTGCGCTGCTCTCGCTGACCGACACATAATCCACTGCATGAACGCCATTTGTGCCGAGGAGCAGCACAATTAGAACAGGCAAAAATGGGGAATTAAGCGATTTCATTCAATGTGTGGTCGTTGATGCGGCTTCCTGTGTCTGGCGCCTTTGTTGCTGGTAAAGTTCATCGAAATTGATCGGGTTCAACAGCACTGGCGCAAAACCACCACGAACAGACACATCGGAAACCACGGTGCGCAAGTATGGAAATAAAATGTTCGGGCACATCACCGCCAGAATCGGCTCCAATTCCCCGGCCGGCAGATTGCTTATCTGAAAAATGCCCGCTTGCTTGGTCTCGATCAGAAACACTACTTTTTCGCCTATCATCGCAGTGACAGTCGCCATCACAACAACCTCGAACAAGTTTTCCTGAATCGAAACAGCCTGGGTGTGCAGCTGTACATCAATTTGCAGACCTTCACGCTCCAGGAAAATGCGCGGGGCATGGGGAATTTCCAGTGAAAGATCCTTTACATAAATTTTGTCCAAACTGAAAACTGGCAGGTTCTTTTCCTGTACCGCGTCGGTCATAATTGTTTCCCTTGAAATATTTGTACCAAAAACCGCATGTCAATTTAATCCGGATTTTGCCAACAGCTTGTCCAGTCCGCCGGCGTGGTCGAGCGCTGCCAGATCATCGTAGCCGCCGACGTATTCACCGTTGATGTAGATTTGCGGCACGGTGCGCCGTCCGGTCTTTCCCATCATCTCGGCACGTAATTCGGGTTGCAAATCGACCCGGATCTTCTCGATCTCTTGTACGCCTTTGCGCTTCAACAATTGTTCGGCGCGTACGCAGTAGGGACACACTGCTGTACTGTACATCAATACTTTCGCCACACTTATTTCTCCAAAGGCAAATTGGATTTTTGCCATGCCTGGACTCCGCCCGCCAAATTGTAAACCTGACTGAATCCTTGCTTGCCCAATATAAAGCAGGCTGTACCGGAACGGTTGCCGCTGCGGCACACTACCACTATTGGCTGGTTCTTGTATTTTTCCAATTCGCCCATTCGTTCTTTAAGTTTGCCCAAGGGAAGCAGTTTTGAATTCAACACATGTCCTGCATCATATTCGCTCGATTCGCGCACATCCAGCACGACAGCGTTCTTGTGATTAATGAGCTGCAACGCGGCCGCCGAATTCACCTCTTTGATACCACGGAATCGGTTGCCAAACAACGACCACAACAGCATGATGCCGCTAAACACGGCGATGGAGATGGGAAGGATATTACTGGTGATGAACTGCACGGGTATACTCCTGTTCTTTTTGGAGGGCGAATTCTAGCAGAGCCGAAAAGTGCGCGGGATCTTTCTCAGCCAAATTCTGCAACAGCTGATGTGCGTCGCTATTATCAGGGTATGACCAAATGGCTTGCTCCAAAAGCCGCTTAGCCTGTTCCAGCTGACCGTCCTGCGCCAGGAAAAATGCTTGCCGGTAAACCACCCTGGCATTCGGGTTAAAGCGCATCACATTGGAGCCTACTGCTATTTTTTGTTTAAGGTGATCATCATCCACTCCAGCGGATGCAATGATAAACATCTCGGCATAAGGTGACAGCAGCAAACTGCTTTGTAACGCAAGCAAACCTTCACGGGCACGCTGATATGCTTGTGCAGCATTACCGGAGACCGGTCGTATTTCCATTGTATCTTTCAGTTGTTGATAACCGCTACGTAACTGTATCAGCGATAACAAACCCAACAGCAATATCACCGCCAGCGAAATCCGCCAGATATTACGCTGGGCAAATCGATATTTTGTTTCATCGAATGCCCCAAGCAGAAACGCTGCAATCGCCAGGAAATAGGTGTACCACAATGGATATTCAAGCAGGCTGTGGATAGCCAACACGCCCAACGCGGAATAACCCCACCAATTCGCTGCGCTGGGCAACACACGACGTAGACCGTAAAACCAAACCCCCAACGATACAAACAATGCCAGCAATCCTGCAATGCCCGCTTCCGCAGCAAGCTGAAAAACCAGGTTATGCGCATTGTTGTAAAGTCCGAAAATATTGCTTGGGTGCAACAACGGCAGCAACTGGAAGTGATGCCAGGCGAATTGCCCGAAACCCACCCCCAACAACGGGGATTGCATGAACATCAGCCACGCTTCGTGCCACAAATACAAGCGGATGCTGCCGCCGGTATCTCCCCCACCATTATAAGCAAGCATACGCTGCACCGTGGTCGTGCCGTTATCCGCTCCGGACATGAACGACATTTGCACGATCAGGTGCATCAGTCCAAATCCGACAACCAGCAGCATGCTATAACGCAGCAACGGTCGCATTGTGGCATCTCGTCGCGCCGACCACCACGCCAGGCCAACCATCAAAAGCATATACAACCACGAACTTCGCGAACCGCTCAGCGTCATCACAAACAGCAACGGCATGGCCAGCAGAATCACATAACGCGATTTCAACTTGTGCTGTTGAAACAACAAGCCTAATGAGATTAAACCCAATGCAATGTAATTGGCAAAATGATTGGGTTGTGCCAGATTCCCATAAATGCCAGAGGAAACTTGCCTCACAACCACCTCATCCAGTGGCGTATGCCATTGGTAATGCTGCAGCACGCCAATCAAGGCACTGAGTTCCGCGCCTATCAGCGAAGCAATCGCCAATACGATAGCCAGCCTCTCGATACCGAAACAAACGCGCAACCTTGCCCCTAAAAGCATCACCAGGGCCGCAAACAGCAGGTACAAAATATAAAGCAATGCCTGGTCGAAATAGGCCACCTTGCGCAAGGACAATTGCAACAACACAATGACGATCAACGCGATGGGCAATTGAGCAATACGAGGGACTTCCGGCTGTTGCCAGAAATCACGGACAGCCAACACGGAGAATGCCATTACACCCAGCATGGCACTCCACCACTCCTGATCAAACGTGGTTAACGGATTTTCATGGCGATAGTGCAGGAAAGGAAAAACCCACATCAGCGCGACCAAGGCCAAACTGATGTGGGCTAACTTGATATCAGGCAGCCTGATCGACTGCAGTGTTTTTCTTAGCACGAACCGTTTTTTATGCCGCATTTTGCGAGAATACTATTCAGCGGACAGATTTGGGTGAAACCGCTTTGAAACAGGTTCAGACCGACGAAGGCAGTGAAGAACAAAAAGTATTTGCTCACGAATACTGGGCTGGCTTCGACTCCCAGCGACAAAGTCAGCAAAATGAAAGAGCCTGCGACGATACGGACTATGCGTTCTGTACTCATTAATTTGAAACTCCTATTGAGATTTAAACGGATTTTACTGCAATTTTTTGTACAGCGTGGCGTAATACAATACCGGGATGACCACAAGGGTTAGTACTGTTGAAACCAGAATGCCGAATATCAGTGAGATTGCCAATCCATTGAATATCGGATCATCCAGTATGAACAGCGCGCCCAGCATGGCAGCCAATCCGGTCAATACGATTGGCTTGGCGCGCGCACTTGCTGCCGCGATCACCGCGTGTTGCGGATCCACTCCATCGCCGATTTGCATGTTGATGAAGTCTACCAGCAGTATCGAATTACGCACGATGATGCCCGCCAGGGCGATCATGCCTATCATCGAAGTCGCGGTGAACTGGCTGCCCAACAGGGCGTGTCCCGGCATCACGCCGATAATGGTAAGCGGGATCGGTGCCATGATGACAAGCGGCACGACGTAGGATTTGAATTGTGCCACCACCAGAAGGTAAATCAGCAAAAGGCCCACGCCGTAAGCGATGCCCATGTCGCGGAAAGTTTCGTAAGTCACCTGCCATTCGCCGTCCCACTTCAGCGCATAACCCGCATATGGGTCGCTGGGCTGATTAATGAAATAGCTTCCCAGTTTTCCGCCTTGCTCCAGTGGCATGTTGCTCACTTTGCTGTTGATGCCAAACATGCCGTACAACGGGCTGTCGAGCTTGCCCGCCATATCGCCGAACACATACACCACCGGCAGCAAATCCTTGTGGTAGATCGGATAGTCCCTCTGCATGTTAACCACTTGCACCACCTCTGAAATCGGCACCAGCACGCCGTCACGAGCCCTGACTTTGAGTTTCAGCACTTCATCGATACGGCTGTGCAGTTCGGCGGGCAGGCCGATGCGCAATGGCGGAGCATATTTCGAGTCGGCATCGTGCAAAGAGATGACATCCTGACCGGACAACGCAACGCCGATCACATCCACGATGTCTCGCGGCTCTACGCCCAACAGCGCAGCCTTGCTCTGCAATACCTGCAACAACAACTTCGGTGCTGGCTCCGTGACAGTATCGTCTATGCCGACGATGTCGGCAGTCTTGCCGAATTGTTCGCGCACCTTGGTTGCCACTTCGCGCGCGCCCTCATAATCAGGCCCGTATATTTCCGCAACGATAGGTGACATCACCGGCGGTCCGGGCGGCACCTCGACGATCTTCACATTCGCGCTCCAGGCCTTGGCGATCTTTTGCATCGGCGCCAGCGCGGCACTGGCGATCTCATGGCTGCTGCGACTGCGATGATGCTTGTCACGCAGGTTGACCTGGATATCGCCCTGCTCGGCGTCACTGCGCAAGTAATATTGGCGCACCAGCCCATTGAAATTGATCGGTGACGACGTCCCCGCATAGGCTTCGTAATCAGTTACTTCCGGCACGGTCGCCAGATAACTACTGATCTCATGCAACACCGCACCGGTTTGTTCCAATGGCGTTCCGGTAGGCATGTCCACAACTATTTGGAACTCCGACTTGTTATCGAAGGGCAGCATTTTCAGTATCACCAGCTTTACCACTCCCAGCGACACGGCCAGCAGCAGCCCGCCAAGTATTGCCAGCCACAATTTTCGCCGCGCCGGCTTGCCGTGAATGCCATTCAGGAACGGGGTCAAATATTTTTTAAAGAAGCGATGAATTGTAGTGTCGCGTTCGTCTTTGAGTACCTCGTGATGCGCGCCAGCGAAGCGCAGCACCAGCCAGGGCGTGATGACGAAAGCCACCGCCAGCGAGATCAGCATGCCCATACTGGCATTGATCGGAATCGGGCTCATATACGGCCCCATCAGTCCGCTGACAAAGGCCATCGGCAACAACGCGGCTATCACCGTAAGGGTGGCGAGTATGGTCGGACTACCTACTTCATCTACCGCTTCCGGAATGATTTCCGACAGCGGCTGATGAGTTGCCAGGATACGACGGCGATGGATGTTCTCCACCACCACAATCGCATCATCCACCAGAATACCGATCGAGAATATCAGCGCGAACAGTGACACGCGATTCAGCGTGAATCCGTACGCCCATGATGCGAACAAAGTCGCAGCCAGCGTCAACATTACGGCGATGCCGACCACGAAAGCCTCGCGCCGTCCCATGGTAAGCCACACCAGCGCGACCACGGCAACTGTGGCGAACAGCAGCTTCTCGATCAGCTTCATCGCTTTGTCGTTTGCGGTTTCTCCATAATTGCGCGTGGTGCTTACATGTACATCGTCTGGTATGACGCTTCCCTTTAACTCTTCCACGCGCGCCAGCAACTTTTCGGCAATTTCCACCGCATTTGCACCCGGCTTCTTGGTGATTGCCAGCGTCACTGCGGTGAACTCTCCCTTTGCCTTGATTTGTTTGTCAGCTGCAGCGGGTCCTGTTCCCAGCCACACATAACTGCTCGGCTGATCAGCGCCATCCTGCACTTCGGCGACATCACGCAAAAATACCGGCTTGCCGTCGGACACCCCGATCACCAGTTGTTTCACTTCATTGGCATTGCTCAGGAAACTGCCGGTCTGCACCAATACTTCGCGATTGTTCTGCACCAGATTGCCGGCATTCTGCGACACGTTGGCGGATTGCAAAGCCGCCCGCACGTCTTGCATGGTGAGCTGATATGCATTCAGACTTTCAGGGTCGAGCAAGGCCCGCACCATGCGCTGGGTAGCGCCCAGTGTAGTGACTTCACGTGTTCCCGGGACGCGTTTCAATTCCGCTTCGATGGCGTGTGCCACCTGTGTCAGTTCGATTCCGCCGCCTGCCGTTTGATCTCGCCACAGCGTCAGCGCGACCATCGGCACATCGTCTATACCTTTGGCTTTGATGATGGGAGGCAAAACGCCCAGTGTGGCCGGCAACCAGTCCGCATGGGAGTTCAGCACGTCGTACAACTTGACCAGCGATGGCACATGTTCTTCGCCGACTTTGAACTGCACGGTAATAATCGCCATGCCAGGCTGGGCTACCGAATAGACATGATCCACCCCGGCGATTTGCGACAGCACCTGCTCGGCTGGCGTTGCCACGGTTTTGGCCACATCCTTGGCGGAGGCGCCCGGATATGCGATCAGCACGTTCGCCATGGTTACATTGATCTGCGGTTCTTCCTCGCGCGGCGTCACCAGCACCGCAAATGTACCGAGCAGCACGGCAACCAGTGCCAGCAGCGGTGTCATTTGAGAGTGCAAAAAATATTTAGCGATGCGTCCCGAAATGCCCATGTTGTTTCGATTCCTGAATTAAATTGCCGCCAGAATGTGGCTCAAGGTAACTGGTATAGCTTCGTTCATTTTTGTTGAACGCTTAGCATGCCCGCCTTGACCGGATCCATAGCGACCTTTTCGCCCGGATTCAAGCCAGCCAGCACCTCGACAAAACCATCGGCGGTAGCTTCCCCCAAACGCACTTGGCGCAACTTCACCGCATTCTTTTCATCGACGACATAGACTGCCACCACCTCGCTACGATGCAAAACTGCGCCGTTGGGTATGACTAATTTGTCAGCCTTGCCCACCACAAAATGTGCACGCACAAACATGCCGGGATATACACCGGCTTCATCGTTGGGCAGGTAAACGCGAACCTGCGTGCTGTGAGTGCGTGCATCGGCGAGTGGTTGCACCGAGATCGATGCCGCTTTTACCCAGCGATTCAAGGAGGGTAGTTCCACCATCACTTTCGGGTGCGTGCCTATATCCTGTAATTTGTATTGCGGAACACTCACGATTACGCGCATCTCGGCTGGATCAAACCCTACCATCATGGGTTTGCCCGGCGTGACCATTTCGCCCACTTCCACCAGACGTGCCGCGACCACTCCGCCGTAGGGTGCGATTACATCACTGTAGCCACGCGTCAGGCTGGCTTGTCCGGCACTCGCCTCACTTGCGGCCGCTTGCGCTCTGGCCACCTGGTAATCGGCCTGTGCTTTATCCAAAGCGGATTGACTGATGAATTTTTGCTCGAACAGCTGCTTGGAACGCTCATATGTTGCTTTTGCGTTCTGCAACATTACTTGTGCCTGCATCACTTGTGCATTGCTGCCCGCCAAAGCTTGCGCTGCTTCGCGTTCATCTATGCGCAAAATCACTTGGCCTTTGTTTACGCGGCTACCGACATCAAAATTTATTTCCTTGATACGTCCGCTAATCTGTGCAGATACGGTGGACTGCCGCGTAGCCTCAACCAATCCCTCAACACTATAAGTTTGTTCAACCTCGCGATACTGCACGGGTGCAACCGCAAGCTGCTCGGCAGAGTGAGCAGTTACAGCGCCCATCAGTAAACCGCCAACTATCCAGGATCGTTTCATTTCGCTTACCCCATTTATATGGCTTGTAATATTAGAATATACTAATATTCTAACTAAATAGCAACTTACCTCGTGCAAAACACATCGCGCATCATTACAACCAATTTGAGAGTGCGTAAATCTCCGATGCGGTAGAACACTCGATTAGCATCCTTGCGTGTCGCCAATACGCCTTTGTCGCGCAATATCGCCAAGTGCTGAGAAATATTGCTCTGGGATGTGCCGACCTGCTCCACGATGTCCTGCACACTGATTTCCTGATCACCGAGTACGCACAAGATCTTCAGGCGCAACGGGTGTGCAATCGCCTTGATGGCTAGTGCTGCCTGTTGAATGTCTTCATCCCTGTCTATCAGTTTGTTTACCATTTGATATCCTTAATTAATCTGCCGAGTGGCGCACCAACTGGACCGAATTCGGCTAAAATGCGCCCTTGTAAAATTACCATCCGCTTATATTCTACATCAATGAACATCACCCCTGTTTTGCTACTCATCCTGGACGGTTTCGGCTACCGCGAGGATGCCGATCACAACGCTATTCTGGCAGCCCGCAAGCCCAACTGGGATAAACTTTGGCTCAATTATCCGCACATCCTAATCAACGCATCTGAAAAATTTGTGGGCTTGCCTTCCCTTCAAATGGGTAATTCCGAAGTGGGTCACCTCAACATCGGCGCCGGGCGCGTGGTTTATCAGGATTTAAGCCGCGTTGATGTCGCGATCGAGGATGGCAGTTTCTACGCCAATCCCGTATTAATCAAGGCTGTTGCACTAGCCAAACAAAACGACAGCGCTTTGCACATCATGGGGCTGCTTTCTCCGGGTGGGGTGCATAGTCACGAAAACCATATCTTCGCCATGTTGGAAATGGCCGCTCGCAGTGGTTTGAAAAAAGTCTATCTGCATGCTTTTCTGGATGGGCGCGATACTCCACCCAAAAGTGCGGCCCAATCGCTACAGCTCTTGCAAGAAAAATGCTCCGCATTGGGAGTCGGTCGAATAGCCAGCATCATTGGCCGTTTTTACGCAATGGACAGAGACAATCGCTGGGAACGTGTGCAACCTGCCTATGAATTGCTCACCCAGGGCCGTGCCGATTTCACCGCACCAGATGCATTAAGCGCACTGGAACTGGCATACGCACGCGGAGAATCCGATGAGTTTGTCAAGGCAACCGCCATTGCGCCGAATGGCGCACAAGTTATTACCATGCAGGATAGTGATTCGGTGGTATTCATGAACTTTCGCGCCGACCGGGCCCGCGAAATCACGCGCGCCCTGACAGACGAGTCTTTCAGCGGATTTACGCGTGCGCACCCTCCGAAGCTGGCCTGCTTTGTCACACTCAGCCGTTATGGCGACGATTTTGATCTGCCCTGCGCTTATACCCAAGCCCCCATCCACAACGGTTTCGGCGAATATATTTCAAACCTTGGGCTGAGACAATTACGCATCGCCGAAACGGAGAAGTACGCCCACGTCACTTACTTCTTCAACGGTGGCAGGGAACAACCCTACCCCGGCGAAGAGCGCATATTGGTGCCATCACCCAAGGTTGCCACTTATGACCTGCAGCCGGAAATGAGTGCCTTCGAAGTGACGGACAAGCTCGAAGCCGCGATCCTTAGCCGACAATATCATGCAATCATCTGCAACTATGCAAACGGCGATATGGTCGGGCACAGTGGCAATATGGCAGCGGCAACGTTAGCCATCGAAGCATTGGATATTTGCATCGGGCGTGTGGTCAAAGCGATGCAATCCATCGGCGGCGAAGTCATCATCACCGCCGATCACGGCAACGCCGAGCAAATGCTTGATCGTGCCACACACCAAGCGCACACCGCACATACGTTGAATCCGGTGCCTTTCCTGTATATCGGGCGCAAAGCCAAGCTGGCTGATAATGGCGCACTTCGAGACCTCGCACCCAGTCTGTTGACGATGATGGGTTTGCCTCAACCGGATGAAATGACTGGGCACAGTTTGATTCAGATACAGTGATTTTACCCGCACGTTTACTGTCTCTGTTTTTATGTAGCCTGGTTCTATTCAGCACTGCATATGCCAGTCAACAGGAAGAACTGGAAAACCTGCGTAAGCGCATCGCCACGATGCAGCGCGAAATGGATAAAACCAGCGAATCGAAATCCGGGGCAGCCGATTCTTTACGCGAGTCCGAACGGGCAATCAGCAACAGTAATCGCAAACTTGCCCAGCTTGCAGCGCAACAATACGCTGCGGATATCAAGCTCAACAAGCTGCAAGCACAGCAGCAAAGATTGAGCGCCAATATGGCAGGGCAACAAGTTCTGCTCGGCAATCTTCTATACCAGCAATATCTTGGCGGCAAGCAGGAATATCTCAAGCTATTGCTGAACAATCAGGACCCTAACCAAGTCGCGCGCGATTTGCAATATTACCAATACATCGCCCGCGGCCGCGCTACCTGGCTCGCCACATTGCGCAACGATCTTGCCGCGCTAGATGTGGTCAGCAAGGCCACCCTCGATCAGCGTTCGGAACTGGCTTCGTTGCGCATGGAACAAGCTTCTCAGAAACAAACACTCGAAAAGGAAAAGCATGCCCGGCAACGGATGCTGGTCAAAATTTCAAATCAATTGCGTCAGCAACGCCGCGAGATTAACCATCTGCAACATGACGAAAACCGCTTGGCGCAACTGGTCGAGAGGATAACCAAAATGCTATCCCAGCCAAACTCAAAATCTCTGTTTCACAATGACAATCTACCGGACAATCGTTTTGATGGCAGTCCATTCGACCAACTCAAAGGCAAACTGACGCTGCCGATCAGGGGCGAGGTCACCAATCGCTTTGGTACACCTCGGCCCGACAGCTCGGTACATTGGAAGGGGCTTTTTCTTAGGGCTCCCAGTGGTCAAGCCGTCAAAGCGATCGCTGCCGGGCAGGTGGTATATTCTGACTGGCTGCGTGGTTTCGGCAACCTGCTCATTATCGATCACGGCAAGGGATATATGAGCTTGTATGGAAACAATGAAACGCTTTATAAACAGGTTGGAGATGTGCTGCGCGGCGGTGATACCATTGCAACAGTCGGGAATAGCGGCGGCAACGAGAATTTCGGTTTATACTTTGAACTGCGCCATCAAAGCGAGCCGCTCGATCCTATGAAATGGATGGCTACAAAATAACATTGAGGGAATTATGCGTTTTCTGGAAAAAGTAGGTTTGGTCGGTTTGGGTTTGGTTGCGGGCATTTCAGTCAGCCTGCATTTCGCAGCGGTTGCTGACAAGGAAACACTCACCACTCCGCTACCTATCGAGGAATTGCGTGCTTTCTCCGAAGTTTTTGGTCGCATCAAGAGCGACTACGTCGAACCAGTTACCGACAAAAAGCTGATCACTGACGCTATTGCTGGCATGTTGAACGGGTTGGATCCACATTCCGCTTATCTGGATGCAGATGCGTTCAAAGAGCTGCAAGTCGGCACACACGGTGAGTTCGGTGGTCTCGGTATCGAAGTCGGCATGGAGGACGGAGTGGTGAAAGTCATTTCTCCGATTGAAGACACACCAGCCTACCACGCCGGCATCAAGAGCGGCGACTTCATCATCAAGATCGATGACACGCTGATCAAGGGCATGTCATTGAACGATGCGGTCAAACGTATGCGCGGCAAACCTGGCAGCAAAATCATTTTGACCATCATTCGCAAGGATGAGCCCAAGCCTATCGAGATTACGTTGGTACGCGCAGTCATCAAAGTTCAGAGTGTAAAATCAAAACTTCTGGAATCTGGTTATGGTTTTGTCCGTATCACCCAGTTTCAGGAACAGACTGGCGAGAATCTGGCCACCGCGTTGGAAAATCTTGTAAAGCAGAACAAGGGCCCGCTAAAAGGCTTGGTTCTTGATTTGCGCAATGATCCGGGCGGACTTCTGACTGGGGCAGTCGGGGTTTCATCGGCTTTTTTAGCCAAGGACGAACTGGTTGTTTATACCGAAGGTCGTACCGAAGAAGCCAAAATGCATCTGACCGCCAGCCCGGAAAATTATCTGCGCGGAAGTGGAGCGAGTGATTACCTGAAGAACCTGCCCGATTCCATCAAGAGTGTGCCACTGGTCGTTTTGGTGAATTCCGGCTCCGCATCCGCATCCGAAATTGTGGCTGGTGCTCTGCAAGATCACAAGCGCGCAGTTATAATGGGCACACAAACTTTCGGCAAGGGTTCAGTACAGACTGTTTTACCATTAGGCAATAACACCGGGATCAAGCTCACTACAGCGCGCTATTACACGCCGTCGGGAAGGTCCATACAAGCCAAGGGCATCGTACCTGACATTCTGGTGGACGATCCCGCAAATGCAGGGCACGAAAGCAGCTTGTTCCGTTTACGTGAAGCCGATCTGGACAAGCACCTGATCAATGACAGGCCGTCTGAAGAAAAACCAGGCAGCGATATCAAGAGCACACCTTCCCCGCAGGGTTCCAAGGAAGATACGACAAAATTCACACCGACCGAATTTGGCTCAAAAAATGACTATCAATTGAATCAAGCAGTGAATCTTCTTAAAGGGATACAAATACTACAGGGTAGATAATCCTACCGCCGCGGGATCGACATGATTGAATCGGTTGAATTGAACAAACAACGAGATATCGTATTTGATGCTGAATCATTTGGCAAAATTGAGCGTGCCTATCTGTTGTTGTCAGGTCTGCCCGACTGCAAAGTCGAGTATGGTGATGCGCCGAATACCCTGCGTATAGCTTACAACTTGCGCCATTACACGCTGGAGGGGTTGGAAAGCGGCCTGATCAATGAAGGGTTTCAGCTCGACGACAGTCCATTGCACGCCATCGGTCGCAAGATCATCTATTATTGCGAAGATACCATCTGCCACAATCTGGACATTCCTTCACATTCAACAAAAATGTATGAGCGGGAAGTATTTGTCAAAGCATATAGCCAACAGCCACACGGCGACCATGACGACACGCCTCCGGAGTTGCGCGATTACAAATAGCTGATAGCATCAAACAACAAAGCCCTCGATAACGGGGGCGTTGTTGTTTGCAAGGATCTGACGATACTGCAGTTGCAACAGGTCGCCCACTGCAAAATTTGTTCGGCATATGCAATTCCGTACACAAAAATAAAAAGGACTTAGGGATTAGCTAAGTCCTTGTCATTTGGTGGGCCGTGCGGGGATCGAACCTGCGACAAACGGATTAAGAGTCCGCTGCTCTACCAGCTGAGCTAACGACCCGATTTGGTACAAACATCGAAGTGGCGCGCATTATCTGAAATGCTTACTTATCTGTCAAAGTTATTCATTTGAAATACATGCGCTCCAAACGCCAACGCCCTCGAAGAGAGGGCGTTGTCGTTTATGAAGGAGTCTGACGATGACCTACTTTCGCATGGGTAATCCACACTATCATCGGCGCGGAGTCGTTT
>Ga0208079_1000660_pt1 | contig 18748 bp, 15 predicted proteins | sample NGESurdeep092012_5_FD_184474 | JGI IMG/M metagenome (GOLD analysis project Ga0208079, IMG submission 184474) | Arctic peat soil microbial communities from Barrow, Alaska - NGEE Surface sample 210-2 deep-092012 (SPAdes) | ecosystem: Environmental > Terrestrial > Soil > Wetlands > Peat ... | reverse complement strand
AGGCTTCGATATTGGTGAGGGAGTAGCTGTTGTCAGTCTTAGTGAGGGCCTGATTGGTCAGGCTGGAACCGCCCGGGCCGTTGATGGTAACTGCGCCGGCGTCGAGGTTGGTTACCGTGCCGCTGACGCTGGTCGTGCCGGTGGTGGTCGCTTGAATCACCTGGCAGCTTCCGGACTGGATGGTGGACACGTTCCCTTGAGAAGCGGACGCCAATTGGAAGCCGGTGATCTTGCTGAAAGCTCCGGCTATGGAATTGGACTTCACGCTGCCCACCGAAGGCAGGGTCATCGCGAACTGCGTGAGCGAGAAATAGCCGGTCGTGTACGTCCCGCCATTATCGAAGTTCCTCAACTGCTGGGTGGTGTAGCCCGGGGCGACACACGCAGTCGCGGAATCGTCCGGCGCGATGGCAATAAACGAGGGGTTGCTGAGCACGCCGTTGACCGACACCTGGAAGGACACGGTGCAGCCAGTGGGTATGTCCGAAGGCAGGGCGAAGTTGATCTGGTCGGCGCCAGCCAGACCAGGCGCGCGGCCCGCGTAGAGGGGCGTAATGCTGACTCCGCCCACGATGACCTTGACGTTCACGCCGTTGGCGTTGAAGTCGAAGCCCGGGGAGGCGGTATTATCGCCGCCCGTGACCGGCCCCATGCCGGTGGCCCAGGCGATCAGAATCTGTCGAGGACGGGATGGCGAAAAGGTGTAGCCGCCAGACGCGAAAGTGGTGAAGCGGTCGATATCGAGTTGGGCCGCCGAGATGTAGTTCTGAATTACCGCGAGACCGCTGCCGCTAGAGTCCGCGGTAATCAAGCCGAGTTTGCGCTGCACCACCTGGGTCGCGAACGGCGCGCTGACGGTGCCGTTGGTGACGGTCACGTTGTAGTTGCCCGGCGTTACCGAGGAGGGCAATACCGCCGCGAGCTGGTTGACACCCCCCTGATTGTACAGATAGACCAGATACGCGTCGGTGCCGGCGCCGCCCGCGGCAGGCGTAAAGGTGATCTTGACGCCGCTGGAACTGGCGGGAAGCGGGAAGCTCATCTGAGTGAAGCCGCTGGCGCTGAGGGTTGTCCCTTTGACCACGAAGATGCTTCCCTGCGCGATGTTCTTGGTGTAGCTGCCGGCATCCAGCACGGCGGTGATGGTGGGCACAGGTGGAGGCGGGGCTCCGCCGGTGGTAATCGTGAAGGTTCCCGACGTGAAGGTGGTGAGCTTGAAGCCGGACACGATGTCACCCGAGACAGTTCCGGTGAGAGCTATGGGGCTCGTGCCACTCGTCGCGCCGCTGTAAGTGCCGGTGCCGCCCGTGATGGTCATGTTTACCGTGGCAACGCCTCCGTTAAGTATCGAAAGAGGAACTGTAAGTTTTCCGCTCAGAGTCCCGCCTGCATCGAGAGTAATCGTGTAGTCGGCGACCACGCTCGCGCTGGATAGGTCGAGCGGGACGGTGCTCGCAATCTTTCCGGTACCGAGACCCCCCGTAAAGCTCACCGTGCCGGCAATCGCGAAGCTCGTGAAGGTCGCCGATGGGGTGCCAGTCGCATTCACTGTCAACGTCGTGTTGATGACAGCGGCCGGCACCGCCGCACAAACCAGCAGCGCCAAAGCCAAACTCGAAAATGTTCGTCTCATAGGTCTGTTAGAGTCCTCCACTCTTGAAACGCAGGAATACGGGGAAACTTGGTTCATTGCAGCACAACACCGGTCCCCACCCGGCGGGCTAGCTTAAGAGTTTACCGCGGTTACCGGCCCCCGTCTAGTACTCGTTGCCCATTATTTTTGGCTCAATCCGCCATCAATGGCCAGAATTTGTCCTGTAACGAAATTCGACGCTTTCAAAAAGTAGACGACCGCTTCGGCGATTTCGGCGGGTGTGCCGCCGCGCTGCGCGGGAGTATTCTCGATCATACGTTTGCCGCGCTCGTCGATGTCTTCGAAGGGGATCACGCCGGGGGCCACGGAGTTCACCGTGATTTCGGGAGCGAAGGCCTTGGAGAGCGCGCGCGTGAGCATGATGACGCCAGCCTTGGAAGCGCAGTAGTGCGCGTGCTCGGCCCAGGGACGAATGCCGCCCAGCGAACTGATGTTGACGATGCGTCCATGGCCCTGCCGCTTCATGAGGCGCGCGGCGTGCTGGCAGCAGAAGAAGACGGCCTTCAGGTTGACGGAGTGGATGAAGTCCCAATCCTGCTCGGTGATGTCGAGCGGGTCGAAGCGACTGAAGCGAGCGGCGTTGTTGACCAGGCCGTCGAGGCGTCCGAGGCGCTGCTCCACGTCGGTGAACATGCGCTGGATCTCGGGCACAGATTCCAGGTTGGCGCGGAAGATGTCGGCGCCGCCGCACTCTTCGGCGGTGCGGCGCGCTTCGGCCTCGGAGTGGTGATAGTGTATGGCGACGCGCGCGCCTTCCGCGGCGAGACGCAGCGCGATGCCGCGGCCGATGCGTTTGGCGGCGCCGGTAACGAGGATGGTTTGGCCGGCAAGACTAGAGTCGTTCATGATTGTGGGGCGGACCCCCTGGTCCGCGGCCGACGCCCTCGTCGGCTTGCTTCGTTGGCTACAGAAGCGGGTCCAGGGGGACCCGCGCGGACCAGGGGGTCCGCCCTACGCCGTCGGTTCGCCATGGACTTCGATCTCCTCGGGTTCCACGCCTTCGCGGGTGGGTTCGGGCAGGCGGCCGGTAACGTGGGCCCAGCCCCAGAATATCGCGGTGGTGGAACTGAGCGCGCCGGCGATGGCGCCGATGGTGCGCGGGTCCCAGTGCTGGCTGGCGATTCCGGCCAGGGTCATGGACACCATCATGACACTCCACTGCAGGGATTCGATGGTGGCGAAGACGCGGCCGCGATATCCGTCGGCCACGTTACGCAAAAGCTGCATCATATTCAGTGTGCTGCTGACGCCGACGGCGGCGCGCGAGATCGCGATGAAGACCAGCGCCCAGGCGAAATTGCGCATCTGGCTGAATATGATGTACGAACCGCCGTGACAGATGTAGCAGATCACGATGGCGCGCTTGTAGTTTTGGAAACTCAGGCGCGGCCCGATCTTGTAGGAGATGGCGCCGCCGATGAGCAGGCCGATGCCGGCGCAGCCCCAGATCATGCCGATGCCGGCGGGGCCGCGATTGAAGACCATTTCGCCGAAGATGCTGAACAGAATCTGCGCGGCGCCGCCGCCGGTGGCCCAGCCCACGGCGATCATGCCGATGCCCAGGATCAGCGGGCGGCTGCGCATGTAGCGCAGTCCTTCGACGTATTCATGCCAGGGGCGCACCACTTCGGATTCGGTGACGGAGGCGCGCGGCGGGCGAAAGCCGCGGCCGGGCAGGAACAGCCGCGAGATGCACAACGCGGAAATCAGAAACGAGAGGGAATTGGCGACGAAGGCCCATTGGAAACCGAACTGGGTCACGCTGGCGCCGCCCAGAAACGCGCCGATGGAGAGCGTGGTCCACTGCGTGGTCTGGGTCAGCGAATTGGCGGTGTGCAGTTCCTCTTTGGTGGCGATGGAGGGCAGAATCGCGGCGCGCCCGCTGGTGAAGAACGGCGAAGCCAGCATCAGCAAGCCGCTGAGCAGATAGATCAGCCAGGTTGCGGTCCGGTCGACGGTGAGGATAAAACCGAGCGCCACCACGGCGCGCACCAGGTCGCTCGCAATCATCATGCGCTTGCGGTCGAAGCGGTCGAGCAGGACACCGGCCAGCGGTCCGGCGAGGATGGCCGGGATGGCGCGCGCCAGCATCACGCCGGTGACCACCATGCCGTTATGGGTCTGGGCCAGCACGAGGCCGAAGACGGCGATGTTGTTGAAGTGATCGCCGATCTCGCTCACCACCTGGCCGATCCACGTATTGCGGTAGTTGTGGTTGCGGCGCAGTAGTGAGAGGAACGCGGTCATCGGTGGTAGGACAGGCCTCCTGGCCTGTCTCCCTTGAAGCTCTTTGGCATGCCGCTCACCCCAACACCTCTTCCCTCACCGTGATGCTGCGAATGAAATCGAGATCGAGCGCGTAGCCGAAACCGGGTTCGTCGCGCAGCGCGATGGTGCCGTACGGCGTGGTTTCGACGGCGGGCTGGATGATGTCCCGTTTCCAGTAGCGCTGGCTGGCGGAGACGTCGCCGGGGAGCACGAAGTTAGGCAGGCTGGCGAGTGCCACGTTGTGGGCGCGCCCGATGCCGGCCTCCAGCATGCCACCGCACCAGACCGGGATGCCGGCGGCCTGGGCGATATCGTGCACACGTTTGGCCTGGCTGAATCCGGCGACGCGGCCGAGCTTGATGTTGATGATGCCGCAGGCGCGCGCCATGATGGCCTGCTCGGCGTGGTGCGCGGTGCGAATGCACTCGTCGAGGCAGATGGGGGTCTGCAACTTCGCCTGGAGGATGGCGTGATCGATGATGTCGTGGTGATCCAGCGGCTGCTCGATCATCATCAGGTAAAAATCGTCCAGTTGGCGCAGGTGATCGGTGTCGGCGAGGGTGTAGGCGGAGTTGGCGTCGGCCATCAGCTTGATCGCGGGGAAACGTTCGCGCACGCGGCGGACCACATCGACGTCCCAGCCGGGCTTGATCTTCATCTTGATGCGCTGATAGCCCGCGGCCAGTTCGACCTCGATTTTTTCGAACAACTGCTCCACGGAATCCTGAATGCCGATGGAGACGCCGCAGGGAATCTCGCGGCGCGCGCCGCCGCCGATCTGCCGCCACAGCGGGACTCCGTGGATGCGCGCTTCCAGGTCCCAGACGGCGGCTTCCAATCCGCCGCGCGCCATGTTGTGGCCGCGGATGTGGGCGGTCAAGGGGAAGACGTCTTCGGCAGTTTGGAGCGGTTTGCCGAGCACGCGCGGGGCGACGTAATCGTGCAGGATGCTCCAGGCGGAGGTGGTCCACTCTTCGTTGTAGAAAGGGTTTTCGCCGGCGGTGACTTCGCCCCAGCCGGTGACGCCGTCGCCAGAGACTTCCACCAGAATGATGTCACGGCTATAGGTGCGGGAAAAGCTGGTTTCGAAGAAGTGCACCAGAGGCATGCGGATCTGGCGCAGGGTGATGCGGTCGAGTTTCATTGCCATGGTTCCAGGAGGTAGACGCCTTCGGTTTTGGTGCGCTCAAAGCCGGTGACGGCGAAGCCGCGAGAGAAGGCGTCGAGGAAAAGGCGAGCGTTGGACTGTTGGATTTGGCGCGCGCGGTCGCTCGCCTGCTCGCGGATGACAGCGATATCGGCGGGGTAGGATATGCGCTCGGTGGGGCAGGCGGGGTACCCTCTGGGTCCGCCTGCCAACCGGGATCTCGACCAAGAGTTGGCAGGCGAAAGCGCCTGCCCCACCGCCCCCCCGAGGATGGAGTGGACGCGGGGCGAATCGATCCACCATTCGGCGGTGCAGCGGTCCGTGGGCAGACCGCCGTGCAAGGGGCTGGTGGTGGTGCCGTACTGGTTTTCCTGGTAAACGCGCACGATGGCGCCCAGCTTTTCGATGTTGAGGAAGGCGTTCTTGAGTTCCAGCGGATCGAAGGTCCACTCGATGAGGGCGATGCCGCGCGCCAGGGCATCGTCACGCTGGCGGAGTTTGAGGCGGCGGCCGATTTGCGCGTTGCGATACGCAGGCAGTACGCCCAGCATGTGGCTGTGCAGGTAAGGGCGCCCATCGGGCTTGATGCCGGGGATGGCGAAGCAGAAGCCGATCATGCGGGGGCCATCGTAGGCGCCAAACACGTGGCCGCCCACCTTGGCCACCACCGCCAGGAAACGCATGGGGATCAGTTCGCTATCGGCGTAGCTCCAGATGGTCTTCTGCATCTCGAAAATGGAATCGAATTCCTCGAGATGGAACAACTGGCGAATTTCGATGGGCGCTACTTGCGCTTCGCCTCCTGCCACAGCGCCTCCATTTCGTCGAGCTTCGCGTCTTCCGGTTTGCGGCCCTGTTCGCTCAGGCGGGCTTCGATATGGCTCCAGCGGGCACGGAATTTCGCGTTGGTGCGGCGCAGGGCCTGTTCGGGATCCACTTTGACGAAGCGCGCCAGGTTGACCAGGACGAACAGCAGGTCGCCGAGCTCGTCTTCCAGTTCGTCCTGCGCGGCGTTGCGGCGCGCAGTAGCGAACTCGGCCAGTTCCTCGTGGAGCTTGTCGAGCACCTGCTCGGCGTTCTCCCAATCGAAGCCGACGCCGGCGGCGCGGGAGGCGATCTGCTGGGCTTCCACGAGCGCGGGCAGCGCGCGCGGCACCCCTCCGAGCAGGCCAGTGGTCCGCTTGCGCTCGGCCTTGGGCTCGGCGTCCTTGACGCGGCCCCAGATGGACAGAACCTCGTCGGCCGAGCGCGCCGATTCCTCGCCGAAGACGTGCGGATGGCGGCGCACCAGTTTCTGGTTGATGGCATCGAGCGCGTCCTCGATGCGAAACAACTGCTGCTCCGACGCCATTTGGGCGTAGAACACCGCTTGCAGTATGAAATCGCCTAATTCCTGTGTGAGTTCCCCCCAATCGCGATGGTCGATGGCGTCCAGCACCTCATAGGTTTCTTCGAGGGTGAAGGGCTTGATGCTGTCGAAGGTCTGTTGGCGGTCCCACGGGCAGCCGCCCGGGGCGCGTAAGCGGGCCATGATCGCGACCAGTTGTTGGAACTTTTCGCCGGCAGTCTCTTGATTCATTCCGTTTGGGGGAGCGATTTCCCTCAATGTAACATATCGAGTATGCCCGACCTTCTTGTACCCAATCCTGGCGCTTCTCGCTGAAGGCGGGGCACGAACTGCACCACGTGCGGGTGCTGTGCGAAAAGTACGGGGGGTGTAGAGCCGCCTGGAAGGTGCAAAAAACAGTTAAATATCTTAAATTAGTGGTGCAATTTCCCTCGCTTTCGGTTAGACTGGTTTCAACTATTTGGTGGGCAGCTAGAAATCTTTCGGGGGAGTACCATGTCGTTTTTCTGGAAACGGATGGCTTTGGCGGTTGCCGCCACAATGATCGGCGTCCTGGCGCCAAGCTCCAGGGTACAAGCGGTAGCCAAGGACAATGCGACGCCGCCTTCGCCAAGCACACCATTTCAGAGTTTCACTAACGTATCGAGCGACCGCTCCCGACCCAGAGAATGGCGGCTGAGTGTATACTAATCAGGACCTTGGGGTCTGAAAATGGAAGTTCCGGGTTGGGTGAAGTTTTGAGAGGAGCATTAATTATGTCTCGCATTACAACAGTTCTTGCGCTGATTTTTTTATCGGCCTCCGCCATTTTTGGGCAGGCCGTTGCCATCGGCAGCGTCAGCGGTACGGTCGCGGATCAGAGCGGCAGCTATGTTCCGGGCGCGACCGTGAATATGACGGAGACCGACAAAGGGACCGTCCACACCGTGACCACGACCTCGGAAGGCCGCTACACGTTTAACAACCTGCCGACAGGACCGTATCGCCTGGACGCTCAGGCGAAAGGCTTCAAGAATTACGTGCAGACCGGCATCGTGCTGCAGGTGGCGGAAAACCTCACCCAGAACATCGCGCTACAGGTTGGCGCGTTGACCGAAACGGTGGAAGTGACAGCCGGCGCCAGCATGGTGGAGACCAGGGATTCGTCGATCTCCCAGGTCATCGAAACGCAACGGATCATGGATCTGCCGCTCAATGGCCGGAATCTCACCACCTTGCTGATGATCTCGGGAGTCGCCACCGGCACAATGACCTTGAATGGGGGCGATCTGACGGGCAATAAGAACATGGGGGGCTCGAACGGTTCCGGCCAGTTTTCGGTTGCCGGCGGGGCGGCCAACGGCTTGAACTACCTGCTGGACGGCGGCGATAACAACGACTCCTTCAGCAACGTGAACATGCCGATTCCTTTTCCGGACGCCGTGCAGGAATTCAGCGTGCAGACCAACGGGTTGCCGGCTCAATACGGACTCCACCCCGGCGGCGTGGTCAACATCGTGACCAAGTCGGGAGCCAACGCTTTCCACGGCGATCTGTTCGAGTTTCTGCGCAACGGCGATCTCAACGCCCGCCAGTCGGCAACCCCGTTGCGCGACACCTTGAAGCGCAGCCAGTTCGGCGGCGTGGGCGGCGGCCGCATCATCAAGGACAAGCTGTTCTTCTTCGGCGGCTATCAGGGGACCCGGCAGCGCAGCGACCCGGCGTCCCAAATTGCCTATACGCCGACCGCGGCCACGCTGGCGGGCGACTTCAGCGTAGCCGATGGATCAAACAAATCCGGCGGTTGTCTCGCCACGGCGAGAGCCTTGAAAGACGCCAGCGGCGTTCTGTATCCCAACAATCAGATTCCCAAGACCACATTCGATGCCGCCGGTCTCAAACTGGCCTCCACGTACCTCCCTTTGGCCACCGACCCGTGCGGGAAAGTTTTCTTCGGCTATCTCACCAACAACCCGGACGACCAGGTGATCGGCCGCATCGACTACAACGTCAGCAGCAAACAGCAGTTCTTTGGACGTTACTTCATCTACCAGTACAAGGCGATATCGTTATTCGATGGCCATAACGCCCTGCCCACCGGAACCCCCGGCAATGAACAACGTTCCATGACCATGACCATCGGCGACACGTATACCATTAGCCCTACGATGGTCAACTCGTTCCACGCCACCTTCGACCGGCGCCGCAATAACCGCGCGTCGGCTGCCAACTTGTTCAGCCCGGTGGACCTGGGCGTCAACATGTTCATCAACTACCCGCACTATACGCAGCTCTCGGTCAGCGGCTACTCGGGAGGTGGATTCAACGTCGGCTGCGGCACCTGCGCATTCTCGAATTTCGACATCAACACCTACCAGTTGGCGGACGATTTCACGATCATGCGCGGCAAGCACCAGATCGCTTTCGGCTTCGATGGCCGCAAGGATCAGTTCAATTCCTTCAACCACCAGCAATCCAACGGTCAGTGGACCTTCAACGGGTCCACCAGCGGCGACGGCCTGGCGGACCTGCTGATCGGCCGCTTTTCCAACTTGACGGATGGCAATGTAATTTCCGATTACCTGCGCCAGACGGTTATGGCCGCGTACGTGCAGGATGCCATCAAACCGACGTCCCATTTGACCATCAACCTCGGCGTCCGCTGGGAGCCCTCCGTGCCGGCCTACGATAAGCAAGGGCGCGGCAACCAGTTCAGTTGGCCTCTCTTCAGCCAGAACTGGCATAGCTCCGTGTATCCCACCGCGCCGGCGGGCCTGATCTTCACCGGCGATAGCGAGAACCATTACGGCAAGGCGCTCACGGCCGCCCACTGGGCCACGTTCTCGCCCCGGCTCGGCATCGTTTGGGATCCCAACGGGGACGGCAAACAGACCATCCGCGCGTCGTTCGGCCTGATGCACGATACCACCGAACTCTTCTATCCCGAGCGTTGGACCACGAATGCGCCCTATGTCTCTTCGCTCACGCTGACCAGCGGCCAGTTCTCCAATCCGTTCGCCAGTTACGTATCGCCAACGGGCAAGCCCGGCGACCCGTTTCCGGGCGCCGCCGTGTTCCCGGCCGGAGGCGCTTACATCAGCGTTCCGGGCAACCTGAAGGTGACTTACATGATGCAGTGGAATGTGAGTTACCAGCGCCAGTTGGCCAAGGATTGGATGGTGACCGCGAACTATCTGGGCAACGCCTCCCGGCACATCTGGGGCTCCACCGACATCAACTATTCCATCCCCACCGCCGGGGCCAGCACGAGCAACACCAATGCCCGCCGTCTGACCTCTCTTCTCAACCCTACGACGGGCCAGTACTACGGCAATATCCAGCAGAGCGACGACGGCGCCAACGCCGAGTATCACGGGCTTTTGATGAAGGCCGAAAAACGCATGGGCCACCATTTCGCGCTGCACACCACTTACGCCTACAGCCACTGCGTCAGCTCGTGGGATTTCGCGGGAGAATTGGCGGGCACGATTTACCAGAATCCGCTCAACCGCGCCACCGGAGAGCGCGGCAATTGCGGATATGACCACCGGCATTCCTTCACCACTTCTTTGGTGGCCCTCAGCCCCGGGTTCGGCGGCGGCCCTGCCCGGTTTATCACCAGAGACTGGCAGGTTTCGCCGATCATCAGCATGTTCACCGGCAACCCCATCCAGATCACCGACGGCAAGGACATTTCCCTGAGCGGCCAGAACCTGGACCGCCCCAATGTGATCTTGCCGGACCAGGTGTACGGTGCCCCAAAGACCGTCCTGCAATATCTGAACCCGGCCGCCTTCCAGTGCGCCGGTTCCAACTCTGCCTGCACGGTTTTTAGCGGCCAGTTCGGCAATCTCGGGCGCAACTCCCTCTATGGACCTGGCCAGAGAAATTTTGACATTGCCGTGAGCCGGCAGTTCCAGATGCGTGAGCGGTTCAAGATGGAGTTCCGTTCCGACTTCTTCAACATCCTGAACCACGCCAATTGGAACAATCCTGTGTCCAGTCTCAGCAGCGCCGCCACGTTCGGCCAAATCACCACCTTCGGCGCGCCGAGAATCATTCAAATGGCGATGAAGTTGTACTTCTAGGCACCCTGGGGCATGGCTCGCACGAGCCCTGCCAATCGGTAAGGACTTACGCCGGCGCGGCTCATTTCGGTGGGCCGCGCCGGTTTTTTTGCCAACGTGGTCACGCAAGCGGATTGACGCAACGCCACAATCACCCTACACTGAAACAGTGCTCATGGCCCAATCGCAATAATTACCATGAAGACCTATAGCTTCAAAGTTGTGGTGGAGCCGGACGAGGATGTCCTGGGTAATGCGGCGTGGTACGCCTATTGCCCCGCGCTCGAAAGCGCCGGCGCCGCGACTTCGGGACGTACCAGGGACGAGGCGTTGAAGAACCTCAACGAAGTGATCCACATGATCGTCGAGGAATCGCTGGAAGAAGGACGGCCGCTTCCCGAAGGCCCCGCGGACGACGTTGCGGTTGCCGAGGTCTCGACGGAAACGCCACGTATCGCTGTTACTGTCTGAAACATGGCCATCGACTATCGGGGCCTCCGCTCGCTCACCGCGCGGGAACTCATTGCCGCACTCCACCGCGACGGCTTCCATTTTGTCCGCCAGAGAGGATCGCATCGACGTTATGCGCATGCGGACGGACGCCGCGTGACGGTCGCGCCACACGGCGGCGGCGACACATTCACGATGAAAACCCTGAAGTCCATGCTGGAGACGCAGGCGAATTGGACGACGAGCGACCTGCTGCGCCTCGGGCTTATTCGCTGAGCGGCCTGGGCGTTACAGCGAGGGGTGTTGGGCACGCGCAGGCATGGCGCGGCGCCTTATGCCACACTGGAGATTACACCTCATATGGCTGAATCTCCAATCACCGCACGCGCGCAGGACTTTGCCGCCTGGTATCAGGATGTCGTACTGCAAGGCGACATGGCCGAACCCGCCGAGATCGTGAAGGGCTGCATGGTCATCAAGCCCAACGGGTACGCGGTGTGGGAAGTGCTGCAACGCGAACTCGACCAGCGGTTCAAGGCCAGCAATCACCAGAACGTCTATTTCCCGCTGCTCATCCCGCAGAGTTTTCTGCGCAAGGAAGCCGAACACGTGGAAGGCTTTTCGCCGGAACTGGCGGTGGTCACCATCGCGGGCGGCAAGGAACTGGAAGAGCCGTACGTGATCCGTCCGACCTCGGAGACCATCGTGGGCCACTTTTTCGGCAAGTGGATTCATAGCTGGCGCGATCTGCCGATGCTGCTCAATCAGTGGGCCAACGTGGTCCGCTGGGAACTGCGCACCCGCATGTTCCTGCGCACCACGGAGTTTCTGTGGCAGGAAGGGCACACGGCGCATTCCACCCACGGCGAAGCGCTGGAGGAAGTGCTGCGCATTCTCGATCTGTACGCCGAGGTGGCCGAGGACATCATGGCGATGCCGGTGATTAAGGGCGTGAAGACGCGTGCCGAGAAGTTCGCCGGCGCGGTGCGGAGCTACTCCATCGAGGCCATGATGCAAAACGGCCTGGCGCTGCAGGCGGGCACGAGTCACGATCTGGGGCAGAACTTCGGCAAGGCGTTCGACGTGCAGTTCCAGAGCAAGGAAGGGCAACTGGAATACGTGTGGCAGACCAGTTGGGGAGTCAGCACGCGCCTGATCGGCGGGCTGATCATGACCCATTCCGACGATAAGGGGCTGGTGCTGCCGCCGAAACTGGCGCCCATCCCGACGGTGCTGGTGCCGATTTACCGCAAGGACGAAGAGAAGGCGCAGGTGCTGGAGGCGGCGCACCGCATCGCCAAAGAAGTGGGCGCCAAGGTGGACGACCGCGACGGGCAATCGCCGGGCGCGAAGTTCTTTCACTGGGAGCGGCGCGGGGTGCCGACGGTCCTGGAACTGGGGCCGCGCGATCTGGCCAGCGGCAAGATCGTGCTCAAGCGGCGCGACACGGGCGTCAAAGAGCCGGTCGACCAGACGGCGATCGCCGGCAAACTCTCCGCCACGCTGGCCGATATCCAGACCAGCCTTTTCACGCGCGCCCAGCAGCGCATGAAGGCCAACACGGTGCTGGCCAATTCGATCGGGGAAGTGGAATCGATCCTGCAGGACGCCACGGGGGAAAAAGGCGGCGGCAAGTTCGTCATGGCCCATATCAAAGACGATCCGATTTGCGACGCGCGGCTCAAGGAGTTCAAGACCACGGTGCGCAACATTCCGCTGGTGGACGAGTACGATGGGCCGGGCAAGTGCATCGTCACCGGGGAGACGGTGGCCCAGCGCGCGGTGATCGCCAAAGCGTATTAGGCGGGCGCGTTATAAACCCCCGCGTTATAAAATAGATTCGATGAGCGACGAAGTTATTAACGAATCGCAGCAGGAAGCGCCGCGCATGCCGCTGCCCCCGGCATCTTTCCTTTTTCTGGTGCTGTCTTTGCGTGCCCAGTGCGAGATCCAACTCGGCCTGATGCACTACGGCGACCCAGAGAAGCCGGAACCCGATCTGGAACTGGCGCGGCACACCATCGACATGATGGGCATGCTGCTCGAGAAGACCAAGGGCAATCTCAGCCTGGAAGAGCATCGCATGCTGGAGAATTCCCTCACGGAACTGCGTTTCCGCTACGTGCAGGTGTCCGACGAGGTGGCGAAGGCGGCGGCGCAGAAAGCCTGAATGCCATCGCCCGCCTGCAAAATCACGGTACTGGGCTCGGGGACGAGCGTGGGCATTCCCACCATCGGATGTCATTGCGACGTGTGCACTTCGTCCGACCCGCGGGATAACCGGCTGCGGCCCTCGATCCTGGTGAGCTACGAAGGGCGCAATGTCCTGATCGACACCACGCCGGATTTCCGCACGCAGGCGTTGCGCGCGCGCATCGATCACCTGGATGCGGTGGTGTTCACGCACTCCCACGCGGACCATCTGATGGGCCTGGACGACGTGCGTCCGTTCAACTACCGGCAGAAGGGACAGATCCCGATTTTCGCGGCGCCGGAGACCATGGCGGCGATCCAGCGCTGTTTCCAGTACATTTTCGACGGCGGCAGGAAGGAATCGAACGTCCCGAAACTGGAGGCGCGGGTGATGGACGGCGCGCCCTTCGATCTGTTCGGCATGGAGTTTCAACCGGTGCCGGTTCTGCACGGCAGCCAGATGATTTATGGATTTCGCTTCGGCGCGGCGGCCTACCTGACGGACCATAGCGACATCCCGGAATCGTCCCTCGCGATGCTGGGCGGGCTCGACGTGCTGTTCCTGGATGCGCTGCGCTATAAGCCGCACCCCACGCATTCCACCGTGGAGCGTTCCACGCGCACGGTGGACCGGCTGGGACCGCGGCGGGCCTACTTCACGCACATCTGCCACGACCTGGCGCACGAGCGCGCCGAAAGCATGTTGCCGCCGCACATCCGCCTGGCCTACGACGGCCTGGAAATCCAAGTGGCAGGGGTGCGGTAGGCATGCAGGTATATCGCAGCCTGGCCGGGCTCCCGCGCGATTTCGGACCCAGCGCGCTTTCCATCGGCAACTTCGACGGGGTGCATTTCGGCCACCGGCGAATCCTGCGCCGGGTGAAAGAAATCGCGGCGGAGCGCGGCTGGAAGGCGTCGGTGCTGACGTTCGACCCGCACCCTACGCGGGTTGTGGCGCCAGGCCGCACGCCGCCTTTGCTGACTTCGCCGGAGCGGCGCGCCGCGCTGATGCGCGAGGAAGGCATTGAGCACGTGCTGATCTTGCCGTTCACGCGCGAGCTGGCGATGCTGACCCCGTTGGAGTTCGTCGAGCAACTGCTGGTGAATGCGCTGGGCGCGCGAGCGGTGCTGGTGGGCGATAACTTCCACTTCGGACACCGGCAGGCGGGCAATGTGGCGGTGCTCGCCGAGCTGGGACGCAAGTTCGGCTTCGAAACCGAGGTCGTTCCCGCGGTCGCCTGGCGCGGGCGCGTGGTCAGTAGCAGCGGCATCCGCGAGTTGATCCGCGCGGGAAAGGTGTCGCTGGCGGCGCGCTTCCTGCAACACGCGTACGGACTGGAGGGCGAGGTGATGAGGGGGCGCGGGGTCGGCTCCCGGCAGACGGTGCCGACGCTGAATTTGGCGACACGGGCGGAAGTGATCCCGGCGAACGGCGTCTACATTACGCGCACGCGGGACCGCGCGGACGGCCGTGAGTGGGATTCCGTCACCAATATCGGGTACCGTCCCACCTTCGGCGCGAGCGATCAGCTCACGATCGAAACCTTTCTGCTGGACGCGCTCGCTCTCGAGACGCCGGAGCGCATCCGCGTGGAGTTTCTCTGGCGCGTCCGCGAGGAGCGCAAGTTCGAGAATCCGGAGGCGTTGCGGGAGCAAATCCTCAAGGACGTGCGCACGGCGCAAGCCTACTTTCGGCGCGCCAAAGCGTGGACGGGACCGGCATGCACTTCCTGCTAAGCGGGCTGTCTATTGTCCTGTACGATCTGCTGCTGGCGGGGGATAACGCGCTGGTGATCGCGCTGGCGGTGCGCTCCCTGCCGCGCCATGAACGGCGCATCGGCCTCATCGGCGGCGCCAGCGCCGCGGTGGTATTGCGCGTGGCGCTGACCGCGGTGGCGGCGCGCCTGCTGACCGTTCCGTATCTGCAGATCGCCGGCGGGCTGCTGATTCTGTGGATCGCGGTCAAGGTGCTGATCGACGCCAGCACGCCGCCGGATCGAGCGCCCGCGCCGAAGCGCTTCTGGCAAGCCATCTGGTACATCGTGGTGGCGGACCTCACCATGTCGACGGACAACGTGCTGGCCATCGCCGGCGCGTCGAAAGGCGATTTCCGGCTGATCGCGTTCGGCCTCGCCGTGAGCATTCCCTTCGTCGTGTTCTCCAGCAATCTGCTGTCGAAATTGATGGATCGCTTCCCGGCGCTGATCTATCTGGGCGCGGGCATTCTGGGCAGGTTGGGCGGCGATATGATTCTCACCGATCCCCTCGTGATGCGTCTCTGGCACCCGGGGGATGTGGTCCGCTATGCGGTGGAGGCGGCACTGGCGATTGCGGTGATCGCGGTCGGGAAGATGGTCGCCGAGGCTGGCCGCCGGCGTGCCGGCGCGCAGTGACAACTACTTCAGCCCGGCTTGCGTCTTCTTGGGCAGTCTGGCGAAGACCAGGTCGTAGGCTTGCCGCAGGAGGCGCTTCAACTCGGGCCTCGGGATGGCGTCTTCGGTTTCGAGCGTCACCCACTGGGCGCGCGCCAAATACGGTGCGGGAATGATTCCCTTGCGCTCGCACAGCTCCGCGAAATCCTCGGGCGAGCATTTGAAGGAAACCCAGTGATCGGCGGCCTCCAGTTCCGCCATGGCGTAGATCTTGCCGGCGATCTTGAAAACCAGGTTCGCTCCCCACTGCACCGTTTCGGTGGTGTGGGGCAGGGCCATGCAATAACGGCGCACCCAATCCACATCCATCGCGGAGCTACACCTCCAGTTTCCACGGCGAACGATACTTGGCTTTCAGGAACGGCTTGATATTTTGCTGCTTCACGGTGAACGCCTTGTCGTCCCAATCCAGCGTCACGCCGTGGCGCAGCGACAGATTGGCCAGCACGCAGGTGGCGGTAGTGCGCACGCAGGTCTCGATATCGGCGATCGGCTTCTCGCGCGTTTTAATGCAATCCAGCCAGTTGTTCCAGTGCGGCACGTTCATGTCCGCCATGGCCTTGTTCGTCTCCGCCACCGACGGCGACTTCTTATCGTTGGGAAAGACCCAGTAGCCGCCGCGGTTGACCATGAGGGTCGCCTTGGTGCCGTGGAACGCCGTGCCGTAGGTGTTGTCATACATGGGGAACGGATTGGCGGTGCGGCTTTCGTAGGACGCGACGAAGGCCGGGTAGCGGTAGGTCACCATCATGGTGTCCGGCGTCTCGACGTTGTCGTTGACGTAGAACTTGCCGCCCTGCGCGGCGATGGAGGTGGGCATGACTTCGTCGTAGGCGAACTGCACGATGTCCATCAAGTGCACGCCCCAATCGGTCATGGCGCCGCCCGCGTAATCCCAGAAATAACGGAAGGTGGACCAGCGGCCCTCGGCCACGCCCCAGCGATTGGCGTTGAAGGCGCGCTTGGGCGCCGGACCGAGCCACAGATCCCAATCGAGACCCTTGGGTGGATCGGTGTCCGGCGGGTTGCCCCATCCTTCCTTCTTCGTGGTGCCCGTCTGGAAGGTGCGGCAGAAGACGATATCGCCCAGTTCGCCGCTCTTGACGATCTCGCGCGCCTTCTGGAAGAACTTGCCGGATCGCTGCATGGTGCCCGCCTGCACCACGCGCTTGTACTTGCGCGCGGCTTCCACCATCTTCGGGCCTTCGTCGATGAAAACGAACGAGGGCTTCTCGACGTAGACGTCCTTGCCCGCCTTGCAGGCCTCCACGGTCATGTAAGGATGCCAATGGTCGGGCGTGGAGATGCACACGGCGTCGATGGATTTATCGGCCAGGATCTCGCGGAAATCCTTGACGGCTTTGACGCCCTCGAAGCCGAGCCGCTTGGCCTGCGCCTGCGCGCGTTCGAGAGCGGGCTGGTAGACGTCGCAGACCGCGGCGATCTGGAAGCCCGGGACCTTGGCGGCGTACCCGATATTTCCCGAGCCCATCTGCCCGATGCCGATGAATCCGATATTGACCTTGTCGTTGGCGCCCTTGAGGTTGCCCGTAAAGATGGAGGAAGTGAGGGCGGCGGCGCCCGCTGCCTTGAGAAAGTCCCTGCGTCCGGTGGATGCTTGTGCCATGCTCATAGTTGTATCAGGTTTTTCGGACCCGGACATCCCACGACGCGGGCTTTTTGGCTTGGTCACCCCACTTGCGACCGCGGATCCAGCAGGGAGTTTAGACGTTCTTCCGGAATTCCCGACTTTTCGCGCGCCACATCGCGAATTGTGCGGCCGGTGGCATGGGCTTCCTTCACGAGCACGGCGGCCTCCTCGTAGCCAATCTCGCCAGTCAGCAATGTGCCCATCCCGAGCGACTGCTCGACAAAGCCCTCGGCGCGTGGCCGGTCGGCCTCTAATCCGTCTACCAGTTTTTCCGCGAAGTTGCTGGTGCCGGCAGCTAGCAGTTCGATGGCGTCAAGCAGGTCAAATGCCATCACAGGCATCATCGCGTTGAGCTCGAAATTCCCCGCTGCCGAACACCAAACGATGACGGCGTCATAACCAATCACCTGCGCGCAGACCATCAGCAGGCTCTCGGCGATCACCGGATTGACCTTACCCGGCATGATGCTCGATCCCGGCTGGACTGCCGGCAGTTTCAATTCTCCCAATCCACAGCGCGGCCCGGAACCAAGCCAGCGGATGTCGTTCGCAATCTTGGTCAGAGCCACTGCGTACGTGCGCAGGGCGCCGCTCAGGAAGCAGGCTGCATCGCGCGCGGCCTGCGCTTCAAAATGGTTGCGAGCTTCGACGAAGGGCAGTCCGGTACGCCGCGCGATCTCGGCAATGGCGCCCTGGGCGAACCCAGGCGGCGCATTCAAGCCGGTGCCCACCGCGGTTCCGCCGAGAGGCAGTTCATAGATGCCGGGTAGCGCGGCTTCGATGCGCTCACGCGCCGCTTCCACTTGACGGGCGTAGCCGCTGAATTCCTGACCCAGGCGGATGGGTACCGCATCCTGCAAGTGAGTGCGCCCGATCTTGATAATGTCGTGGAACTCCGCGGCCTGACGTTCCAACGATGCGCCGAGTTGTCGCATGGCCGGCAGCAACCGTGCGGCCAGAGATTCCGCGGCGGCGATGTGCATGGCGGTGGGGATCGCGTCATTGCTCGATTGACCTCGATTCACGTGATCGTTAGGGTGGGCTCGGGCGAGATGGCCGATTACTTCATTGGCGTTCATATTTGTGGAAGTGCCGCTGCCGGTCTGGAAGATGTCGATCGGGAACTCATCGTCGTACCGCCCTTCCACGACCTGCTCTGCCGCGGCTTCGATAGATGCCGCCAGAGCCGCCGGCAGGCGACCCATGCGGCCGTTCATGGTTGCGGCGGCGCTTTTGATTATTCCCAACGCACGGATAAACGATCGTGGGAAGCGCTTACCGCTAATCGGGAAGTTGTGGACAGCTCGCGCTGTCTCGGGTCCGTAGAGTGCCGAGGCGGGCACCTGCATGTCCCCCATGGTGTCGCGTTCGATTCGGAAAGAGTCCGTCATGATTCTATTGTGAAGCCTTGCGGAAGTCTTGCGGGCGCTCGAACTGGCAATACCGATGGACAGTACGTCACAGACCGGCGCATTCCCCCTTACCTCAGACACGCCCACCCTGGATGCCCCGGTGGTTCGCGTGGCGGCGAGGGATACCTTTGTCCCCTCAGCCGCCAG
>Ga0208079_1000659_pt1 | contig 18767 bp, 18 predicted proteins | sample NGESurdeep092012_5_FD_184474 | JGI IMG/M metagenome (GOLD analysis project Ga0208079, IMG submission 184474) | Arctic peat soil microbial communities from Barrow, Alaska - NGEE Surface sample 210-2 deep-092012 (SPAdes) | ecosystem: Environmental > Terrestrial > Soil > Wetlands > Peat ... | reverse complement strand
GGAAGTCGACGCCGTCGACGTACCCCATCACGATGGAGAGAATGCCGTCCCGGGACTCCGTGATCTCGTAGCACCGCACGATGTTCCGGTGGCTGAGCGCCGAGAGGATCCGGCTCTCCTTGAGGAACCGTGCCTGCAGCTCGGGGTCCGACGCCCACCCTGACATGACCTTGATCGCCACCGGCAGGCCGGTCCTCCGGTCATTCGCGAGGTAGACGCGCCCCATTCCCCCTTCGCCGAGGACGCGGGAGATCGTGTAGTGGTCGAACTCCGGCGGCGTATTTGAAAAGCTTGCGATGCCCATTGAAATTCCCGGAGATTGTATCGCCCAGGGTCACGCCTCGTGGACGCCGCGAACGCCGGGGCGCATCACGACGGGCCGCGCGGCGGGACGCCCGAAAAGGAAGCCCTGGCCCCACGGAACGCCCATGCTCCTCAGGGTTTCGAGCTCGCGCGGCGTTTCGATGCCCTCGGCGATCAGCTCGGCGTCGATGCGCTTGCCCAGCGCCGCGAGGGACCCCACGATCTCGCGCTTGATCCGGTCCTCGTCGAGCCCCGAGACCAGCGTGTGCGCCACTTTCACGTACTCCGGGCGGAGCTGCACGATGGACTCGAGGCCCGAGTAACCCGAGCCCGCGTCGTCGATGGCGAATCCGAAGCCGGCCGCCCGGAGTCTGCCTACGACCTCGCGGAAGGCCGGGTAGTTGAAGACGACTTCCTTTTCCGACAGCTCGAGGACGACGTCCCCGTGCATGCGGCCCATCTCGGCGAGATTCCGGTCGTCGAGAAACACCGAGTGCGTGAGAAGCCGCGCCGACGCGTTCACGAACAGGCGCTTGCTGCGCGCGACCCGCGGAAGCGACGAGAAGACGGTCTCGACACACAGGCTCTCGAGCTCGAGAACGAGATCTCCCTCGCGCGCCACCGCGAAGAGCTCGTCGGGCATCTCGAGCTCGTGACCAGCGGGTCCGCGGATGAGCGCCTCGTATCCGAGCACGTCGCCGGAAGCCACGCCGACGATGGGCTGAAACACGGCGCGAAGCCTCTTCGCGGAAAGAAGGGCCTTGAGACGCTCGACGAATCCTTTCTTCTCGCCGCTCTCGCGGGCGTCCGCGAGGCGCGTCGCCTCGGCCAGCGCCCGCATGACCTGCCTGGAAGGCCGAACGCGGGGGTCGTCCGGAATCACGAGGGCGGTCGCGTGAATGTGCATGAGGTCCACCGAGGAGCGTCCGAGCGCCTGCTTGAGGCGCCGGCCGACGCTCTGACGCAGCCGCGCGGCCTCCGCCTCCAGCGTGACACCGCGCCGGCCGGGGGCGCGCCGCGCGAGGTCGAAGAGAAGGAAGACGCCGTCGGAGCCGTTGAAGGACATGACGAGGAGGCCGGGCGCGAGCGGCGAGGACGCGACGTCCTCGCGCAGGCTCGCCGCCGTCACCCGCAGGATGCGGTCGTACAACTCCCATCCGTAGAGGCTTTCGACGCCCGCGAACCGCCCGAGCTGAATGTAGATGACGCCAAGGTTCGCGACGCGCTCCCCCTTGAGGTCGGCGAAGGGATGCAGCGTGAGGCCCGTGATGGCGTCGTGGAAAAGCGACTCGAGGCGCAACCTCTCGATCTCGGGCACGTCCACCGGCATCCGCTCCGCCACGAGCCTCAGGGAATCCGCTCGTCGCCCTCTCGTCGCTCTCATGCTTCTCCTCTTGCCGGCGCGGCCGCCGTCAGCGCGCGCACGCGCGCCCGCAGCTCCTCGGCGCGAAATGGTTTCGTCAGATGGTCGGTCCCGCCGACCTGCATCGCCGTGATCCGGTCGCGCACCTCGCTGCGCCCCGTCAGGAAAAGGATGGGCAGGTCGCGGGTGAGCGGCTGGCGGCGCACGATCTCGCAGAGCTCCCAGCCGGTGAGGCCGGGCATGTTGACGTCCAGGACGAGGAGCGCCGGAGGATCGCGCAGGACCGCCCGAAGCGCCGCCGCGCTGTCGCTCGCGCCGTCCACTTCGAACCCGTCGAGGGACAGGACCATGGCCACCGCTTCGACCATCGCCGGATCGTCATCCACGACGAAGATACGTCCGCTCACGCGCCGGCCTCGCGCGCGATGGGGAACATGATCGTAACCTCGAGCCCGTGCCCCGGCTCCGAGAGCAGCGAGATCTTTCCGCCGTTCTGCTCGAGCAGCTCCTTCGTGACGCCGAGACCAATGCCCCGCCCCGGCACGCCGGAGGCCGACGCGGACGGGCTCCGCCAGGCGAACGTGAACGCATGTTTCTGTTCGTCCGGCGTCATCCCGGCTCCGGTGTCGCTGATCACGACGAACGCGTGCTGCGCAACCACGCTCGCCCGCACGCGCACCTGGCCGCCGGCCGGCGTGTACTTGACCGCGTTGTCGAGCACGTTCCGGAACGCGCGCTGGAGGGCGACCGGATCGGCGGCGACCGGAATCTCGGCGCCCTCTGCCACGAACTCGAGGCGCATGCGGCCTCCGTGGGCGAGCCGGTACGATTCGACGAGCGTGGAGAGGACGCGCACGAGATCGGAGCGCGGCGCGGGAGGAGCCGAAGGGGCCGAAGGAGCCGCGGGGCCCGACGCGAGCGGCACGGAAGCCGGCGTCCGCGGCGGCACCCCCGCGAGCGACTCCATGAGCGCCATCTCGCGCGCGAACCCCGCGAGATGCGCTTCCGAGGGCAGCTCTCCACGGCGCGCGGCCTCCGCCACGAGGTCGCTGTAGACGCGCAGGACGGTGAGCGGCGACTTCAGGTCGTGGAGCACCTCGGCCCGCGGATCGCGGAGGGCGTCCCGGTCGCCCCTGTCGTCTCTCTCGACTCGGTCGCCTTTGACGTCTCGGGACTCGAAAACCCGCGCGGGCGCCTTCGATCGCGAGGCGAGCTCGACTCCGAGAGCCGCCGCGGCCGGCCACACGAAACGCAGGGCCAGGGATCGCGTCGCCGCCGCCGTGGGGGCCGGTGACAGGACGACGAGGAGGGCGAGGCCCGCGTACGTCCCCACGAGGAGGAAGCGCCCGCCTTCGCGCGAGATTACCGTCTCGACCGCGACGAAAACGACCAGGAGCGGGAAGAGATCGCTCGCCATCCCACCCGTCCTCGCGAGAGCGACGAGCGTGAGAGCGAGAGGCACGAGGAGGCGCAGCGGCGCGGCAAAGAGCCCGAGGAGGCCTGTTCCGAGAGAGGTCGCGAGAAGGGCGCCCGACACGAGCGCGGCGGCCGCGAGCCCCGCCAGGGCCGGGACCTCGGCGGGAGGGGCCGCGCCCGACGCGAGCAGGACGAGAAGGGACAGAGACAGGAAGGCCGGCCCGAAAAGGCCTGCCCCCGCGGCAGCGCTCAGCGGCGGGCGCCCGTCCAGACCGACCTCGGAGCGCGCGCGCGCCTTTCCGGCTCAGTGCACATACGCGCACCCCACCCGCATGCGACCGTCCGCCAGGGGAACCGCGCTCACGCGGCGCATCGCCACGCAGTGCGGCTCACCGCTGTGCCGTTGCAGGATCTCTCCCTCGATCCGGTCGGGAGTCTTCTCCCTGTTCGTCATGAAGGAGATCCCGCCGTAGGAGATGTCGTGCACCTCGGAGGTCGTGGATTTCCGGGCAATGCCGCCGCTTCCGCCCATCCTCACCGTCAGGCCCGGAACGTTGAAACGCGGGAAGCGCCGCGTCTTCTCGAAGGGCTTGGCGTTCTGCCGCTTCGACGCGTAGAGCCGGATGTCGCTCATCTTGAGGAGGAAATCGAGCAGGCGCCCGTCCGTCGGGAACGTCGCGACACCGTAGTTCAGACCCATCTTGAGGCCGACCCGAAGCGGCAACCGGATGGCGGCGACCTTGTGCCGGATGCGTTCGGCCACGGCGAGGCTGTGGACCACGTCGCTGTTCGGGAGCACCGTCACGAACTCGTCGCCGCCGTACCGGCAGCCCGCGTCCACCACGCGGAGCGACTCGCGGATGACCTTCGCCGTGCGCACGAGGATCCCGTCGCCCACCGGGTGGCCGAGCCGATCGTTGATGGACTTGAATCCCGCGAGATCCATCATGAGGACCGACACGACACCGCCGGCGCGCTCGGCGCGCGAGACTTCGCGCTCGAGATGATCGTGGAGGAAGCGGCGGTTATAGAGACCCGTGAGCGGGTCGGTGATCGCATTGACGCGAAGGGCCGAGATCTCGTGGTCCGAGAGGATGCGCGGCTCCTTCAGCTTGCCGAGGCGGCTGTGGAACTCGTGGAGGAGCGCCGTCAGGAGCGAGACGGGCGCCCCGAGCACTCCGTCCATCTTGCCCCACGCGCGCTCCACGCGCGCCCAGAGGCGGGAAACCTCGTTCAAGGGAACCGTCACCCCGGTCCATTCGACGAGCAGCAGCCGGAGCAATTCGGCGCGCGTCACGCCTTCGCTCGCCGCGACCAGCTCCCGCTCGAACCGCTCGCGAGAGAAGCCGCGGGCGCGCCCGAGACGAGCCAGCCGGACTACCCGGGCGGAAAGATCTTCTTCGGGCAGCATGTGGCTTGCGTTCTCTAGTTCTCTTCAGCCGTGGCGCCGCACGGAGGCGGCTTCGACGAGCCCGCCGTCGCTCTCCTTCGCGAGCGATTCCACGGCACGCACGACGTCGGCGACGGCTTCTCCCACCGGGAAGACCAGCATGAGCTGCCCCCCCTGGAGAAGGTCCACCAGCTCGCTGTCGCTCGAGGCCCAGAGGACCCTCCGGCCGGCGACGAGCAGCCGCGCACCGGTTACGTCCGGCCGGGTCGGATCGAGCCGGCGAAGCGTCTCCACGACGCGGCGCACCTGGGCGAGGCCGAATCCCGCCGCGCGCAGCTTCCCCGCGAGGCGAAGGCGCACGACGTCCGCGAAGGAATAGCGGCGCCGCGATCCGTAGCCCGCCGCGCTCGCGTGAGAAGGCGACAGGAAGCCGAGGCGGTCCCAGTGATCGAGTTGCCGCGCCGACAGGCCTGTCAGGCGCGCGACCTGCGCGGTCGAGAACGAGGCGTAAAGGATCCGGCGGTTGAATTTCACGCGTGTATTTTGGGCATGATACGTCGATTCTGCGCCGTGCAAAAGGAGAAAAATTCGGGCCCCTACGCCGGGACGTTCGACGCGAGGCGCTGGAGGTCGGACCAGCGCGCGTAGAGGCGGTCGATCTCGGCCTGTTTCTCCCCGAGCGATGCCAGCAGGGCGACGAGCTTCGGCGCGTCGCTGGCATGCGCGGGATGTTCGCTCTCCTCGCGAAAGGCGTCGCGGGCCGCCTCCGCCGTCTGGATGCGCTCTTCCATCCCGTCGAGCTCCCGCTGTTCGTTGAAGCCGACCCGGCGCTTCCGCGCCGGGATCTTTGCGGCGGAGCGGCGTGCGGGAGCGGTGCCCTTCTGCTCCGCGTACCACGCCTCCCACTGGTCGAGGCCGGCGAGCGCCGTGAGCATCCCGTGGCCCTTTTCGTCCCTGGAGAACGCAAGGATGCGGTTCGTGACGCGGTCCAGGAAATACCGGTCGTGCGTCACGAGGATGACGGCGCCCGGGAAGTCCGCAAGGCAGTCCTCGAGGACCTGAAGCGTCGGGAGGTCGAGGTCGTTCGTGGGCTCGTCGAGGACGAGCAGATTCGTCTTCTTCAGCATGAGCCGCGCGAGGAGCAGCCGGCTCTGCTCGCCGCCCGAGAGGCGACGCACCTTCATGTCCTTCTGCTCTTCCTTGAACAGGAACCGGTCGAGGTAGCTCCGGATGTGGACGAGAGAGCCGCGGTAATCGACGTGGTCCCCTTCGGGGCAGATCGTCTTCGCGACGGTCGTCTCCGGATCGAGACTGTCGCGGCCCTGCTCGAACGTGACCGGCTGGAGATTTTCCGCGCGGAAGACCTCCCCCGTGTCGGGCTCTTCCGTTCCAAGCAGGGTCCGAAGAAGCGTCGACTTTCCGCAGCCGTTCGGCCCGAGGAGGCCGATCCGGCTCGCAGGCGTCACGAGGAGGTCGAGATTCGAGAAGAGGACGTTTCCGCCGTAGGCCTTGCCGATGCCTTTCGCCTCGATGAGCCGCTTCGGGTTCTTCTCGGACGACTGGAAGTCGAGGCGCACGTTGCGGGACTGGTTCCTGTCCGACAGCTGCCCGACCTCGTCTTCGAGCACGCCCGCCCTCTGAATGCGCGCCTGCTGCTTCGTCGAGCGCGCCTTGGCGCCTCTGAGGAGCCACTCGGTCTCGCGGCGAAGCTGGTTCCGGAGCGACGACTCCCGCTGCGCGTCCGTCGCCAGGCGCTCTTCCTTCACCCTGAGGTACGTCGCGTAGTCGCCGCGGACGTCGAGGAGGCCGTTCGCGTTCCGCCGGTCGAGCTCGAGGATCCGGTTCGCGACGCGCTGCAGGAACAGCCGGTCGTGCGTCACGGTGAGCGTCGCGAACGGCGCGCGGGCCAAGAGCTCCTCGAGCCAGAGGATCGCCTCCACGTCGAGATGGTTCGTGGGCTCGTCGAGGAGCAGGAGATCGGGCTTGCGCACGAGCTCGCGCGCGAGCGCAACGCGTTTCTTCCACCCCCCCGAGAGCGCCCTGACGGGCGTCTCGGGCGAGCGGCCCTCCGTCGCGAGCGCGAGCCGGGCGATGTACTCGTCCGCCGCGAACGCGGCCTCCCACTCCTCCTCGCCGGCGTGCGCGCCCGCCGCGCCCTCGAGCACGGCCGCGCGGATCGTCGCGCCTTCGCGGAACACCGGCATCTGCGAGAGGTACCCGATCCTGAGGCCCCTCTGGGTGGCCAGCGTGCCCTCGTCCGGCGGGATCTCGCCCGCGAGGATCGACAGCAGCGTCGACTTCCCGGCGCCGTTCGGGCCGATGAGGCCGATGCGGTCGCCGGAGTCCACGGAACAGGCTATCCCCTCGAACAGGGGATGCGAGCCGAAGGCCTTCGTGAGACCGGCTGTGGTCAGGAGAATTCCCATGGAACGAGACTCGGCCTCCAAGCGTCCAAAGTGAGAGATGGGAGGAAGGGAGAAAGTGGCGGGGCCGACGGGGCTCGAACCCGCGACCTCAGGCGTGACAGGCCTGCGCTCTAACCAACTGAGCTACGACCCCGAATTCCGTCCCATAACAGCCGCCGCGGGACGGGACGCGGAGTATACAGAGGCGGTGAGGGGCTGCAAGCGGTGGTGGGAGGTATCGGGATCGAACCGATGACCTGCTGCGTGTAAAGCAGACGCTCTGCCGCTGAGCTAACCTCCCAGATGCAATGCTTTGCGCGCCAGAGTCAGGGGTACCATCCCCGCCACTTTGCCCATACCTTGCCCGGCGCGACAGAACGGCGTCAGGAGGGCCGGCAGGGCGGCGACGTGGCTCACGAGGGGGACCCTACCACGGCCGGGCGGCACGGGGCAGCCACGCGGCCGGGGCCGGCCTTCCGCTCCAACGTGTTCGCGAACGTGGGCAGGGCTTTGACCCAAGCCTGTACGTCGGCCTCCCGGTAGGCCACGCGCGCACCGGCGCCACCCCCGAGCTTCACGAACTGCGGCCCGCGTCCCTGAGTCCTCCAGACGGCGAGCGTCTGTACGTTGCGGTCGAGGAGAGCGGCGAGCGTGGCCGGGGAGAGTAGCTTCATCGAAGCCCCGATTTTAAAAGATCCCGACGCGCAGCGGGAGATCTCGACCAGCTCGTCCGGTGAGGCGTTCTCGATTTCGTCCAGGAGACGAAGGTGAGTCCCTTTCATGCCGCACGTGTCGCTAAGGCCGGGCCGGCGGACGCTCGGGCTCCTGGAGCCTCCAAACCGCCCGGTTTGCGGTGCCCAGCGAGGAACGGGCGGCCTCGGGCTGCCCGCTTTTTCTTCGGGCGCAGGACCGCCGCGACCCTGTTGAAGTCCGCGACCTCGAAGATCACCGTCGCCTCGGTGTCCCCAACCTGATGCGGCGTCGCGCCGGCCGCCTGAAGCTCCGCGAGAGCACCCTTGACGCGGTGCGTCGTGATCCACGCCTGAAGCCGCGTCCCGCCGTGCGGGTAGATCGCGCCCTTCCAGCGCGCGCAGGGAATCTCGAAGTCCCACGGGTCGCGCTCGTGGCCCGTCTCATGGTCGAGGCTCATGGCGATCCGGTAGGCGGGGAGGGTGTCTTCTAGGTGAACGCAGGGGGCCGCATCGAGTAACGGCGCGGCGACGGGCGAGTGGAGCCTCATGCCGCGAGCTTGGCGCCGTTCCAAGGGTGTGGCCCGTGAGATCGGTCGATGGGCTCCTCCTGCTTGATGACGGCCGGCGCTGTGTTGCCCGTGGCCGTCTCGGCATCCGTGTCGGGCTTTTTTGTGACGGGCTTCCTGGCCTTCTCCCGGGCTTCTTTGAAGGGCAAACCCTCGCTGACAAGGCGCGACATCTCGCGGCCGTCAAATGGGCAATCGTGCTCTAGTGCGCCTGCGGCGTCTTGGGCTCCGCAGAGCATGCACGTGCTGCCGCGTTCTGGATTGAACGGCTCGGCATCATCGGTGCTTGCGGGCGTAGCAGGCTTCGTCGTGCCGGGCTTGGGCGCCTCGTGATCCGGGCAAGGATTCGCGGCCGTGAAAATACGCCAGCAGACCTTGCATCGGACCGTGATGTCGCCGGGCTTCATCGCTTTCATCCTCGCGAGCTCGGCCTTGCGCTCGGCCTCGTACTCGGCGCGCTTCCCGGCGCGCCTCTTCGTGCGCGGCTGGTATGGGTGTTCCTTTGTGGCGAGCACCATTGTGTCGGACTTCTTCGCGGCGGGCGCCTTCGCTGTCTTCTTGGGCCTCTTCGGTATGCGAAGACAGAACGCTTCGATCCAGTTCTTGCAGAAGGCTTGGGCTTGCTCTAGTTCGAGGTCGTCGATTCTGATTTTGTTCAACTTGCCCATTGCCGTGCGGGCGATCCTCATACCCTCGCTCGGCGCCGTGGTTATTGCCGCCAACGTCTTCTGCGACGCACACACCTTCTCAGCCGCCACCGCGAGCGGCACCCGCCCGGCCTTCACGTCGGCGAGCAGTTCCGGCGAGCCGTGCCGCTTCACGATGCGGAAACGCTGGACGGTCTTTCGTCCGACGTGCATCAGCTCTGCGGCTTTGGCGAGCGAAGGGCCATTTGGCCCTTTGGTCCGGTCCCCGCCCCGTCCCAGCGTCGTGAGAGCGTCGGCAACGTCCGCGCGCTGGACGGCGTCTAGATGGCGGCGGGCCAAGTTCATCGAGATGACGAAGGCGAGGGGGTCGTCGCCCGTGTACGAACGGAACCTCGGTTCGACGTGCGCCAGCTCGCAGGCGCGAGCCCTGTTCCGCCCGTCGAGGATTTTGCCGTCGAGCGTCCATATCGGCTCCCACAGGCCGTTCGCCTTGATGTCTGCGACGAGTGCGTCGAGGTCGGAGCCTTCGAGAAGCGGGAAGAGATCCGCGATCTCGTGGAATTTGATGGCGGTGCTCATGCTGTGGTCGTCGTCGGTGCGGCCTTGTCTGACACCGGAACGTGCCGCCACGTCTCCCCGGTCAGGACGCAGCGAATTGTCGGGGCACTCACGCCGAGGGCTCGCGCAAGCCCCGACATCGTGGCGCCCTGGGCTCGCAGGTCCCGAATCCTTGACACGTCCTCGTCCGTGAGCTTGGAACGGTAGTGAGCTGAGCCGTGCACGTAACGCGGCAGAACGTCCTTGAGTTGCATGTTTTTCCCTCCGTCCCCGTCTTTCTCCTAGGTAGTGTCGTGAGTACGTGGAATCTTTCACGAAAGCAAGCCAGAGGCGCCTTTTGCTGAAAGATCCTCCGCTCCCGCGGTACGACCCGAATGACAGACGTGCAGCAGATCACGAAGTCTGTTCCATGTCCAGTGCGAGAGGTACACACAAGCCCGTATTGGTTAGTTCAGTTGCGACTCTACTTGAGCGATTTCTGGCCGCCACGACTTGATTCAAACCTGTCGTGACTTTGCCTAAGCGGCTTGGTGTTAGCAGAGCGGGCGGTTTTGGCCAGCCCTCGTTTCTTTTTTTCGGAAAGATCGGCCCCTTCTCCTTCGGGAGCTTCCCGCGAATCGGAAACGTCACGATGATCTCGCGGTCAACTGCGTCGTGAAGGATCTTCTCGAGGACGGCACGGGTCCGGTTGATCGAAGCGGGCGAGTAGGAGCCATGCCGCAGGACGGTGTCACTCGCTCGCTGACGCCAATAACGCACCAACATGTGGATCTCTAAGGAAGTCGGTTCAAAGTGAATTCGGGTGTCATCAAAAGTGGGCGCTGTCGTCATCTGTATCTCCCTGAAAGATGTCTCTGATAACCTTCAAAGAGATAGTGGCCTAGCCCCCCACGCGCGCATGCTTATTTAGGCATTCTTGGCATGTCAAGCCCTGAGAGCAACTGTTAGGCGATGAATCAAACCGGCGGCTTTCATTGGCGTTTTCGCTCGTTTTGATCGCTCAAAACCATCGCGAAAATATATTTTGCGTTCGGCACTTGTCACTGTAAGTGGGGCGTCAAGGAACCCACGGAGAAAGTCGAACTAGCCGTGCGCGATGATAACACGACGGGTTCTCACTGCCACATGTGGACGGCCCGTCTTCCAACACCTGGTCGCCTCGCCGTCGTCAGGACTGCATAGAATGGTCTCTGTGCGCGCCAGAGGGGCCTCAGGAGCCACAGCCGACTCAGGGAGAGCCCGTGGGTCACTTCCTCGACCTTTGAGGGCTAAGGGCAATGGAGCGCCCGATTAGGGGGCTGCTAGCGTCACTTCTCGAGGCGGGACTTCAACGGGAAGGGGCGAACAGGAGACGCCGTCAGGATCGGACTGGCTCAGGGATGTCTTCGCGTTGGCGTCGTCCCTCTCTAGGGACGCCACTCGCTGATTTCTAAAGGGTCGTGACGAGGTCCGGCATCGATCATTTAGTGAGCCGCGCGACACCCCTCGTGGGAGTCCACCGGGGGGGGTAGGAACCCGCTCTCGTTTCGGCATTTTGAGCGGATTGGAGCAAATCAAACGAAATCCGAAATGGGCATTTATATTTGGCGCCCTATAGCGAAAACATTGAAATGAATTGAAGGAGACTAACCTCTGGGGAGGGGAACCAGAGGTTACCCCTTTTCTCCGAATGGCGGGATTCGTCCTTTATTTCAATTCGGCTATAAGCCTGTAGAGAACTCGAAATCATCTACGGAATCTCCCCGTGGCCTCTCGACGAGGGACTCTCACCGACGCTGTACGGACAGACGTCAAAGGGAGGTTGTGGCAACGACCGAGGCACCACAAACGTATGGAATCTGCCTGATCCTAGCCCCGAACCGGTCTTGGGTTTCTAGGGATCGCTTCTCAGACGCCTCCTTCCAGAAGGCCCGGAAAAACGCCCATCCTGAGCAGATCAGTAGCCTCCTATACCACTATCTAATGGGGCCAACTTATGACCATGACAAGCAGACCGCTGGGACGAGGTAGACCACGAATCCCTGACAAGCCGCAGGGGAAGATGACTCAAGAAGAGAAGAAGGCGTCTCTGCACAGGACGGTCGCGAGGCTGTATCGAGAGAGAAACCGCGAGCGGTACCGGGCTTACCGGCGAGCGTACCGAGAGAAGAACAGAAAGCGGATCAGGATGTACCAAAGGGCTTACATGCGGGCGTACTACCGAAGGGATCGGCCAGCACGATCTGGCCTTAGGGAGCGGCCATGAAGAAGCGGAAACGAGGTAGAGGCCGGATCGAGCAGTTCTGGTTCAGCAGCGAAGGAGATCCGCGGGCAGGTGAGGAACGCAGAGCGTGGGCCGAGCTTGCTGCGCTAAACCTACAAGACGAGCACTGGCAGGAGGACGTTCTGGCAGTCGTCGAAAAGATTCTAGTTTCGTTTGAATGGCGCTTGGAGCGCCTCCGGAAGGTCATCCAAATCCAGAACCAGTCTTCGGAATGAAGGAAGGGCTAGACGAAAGCCAGAAGCTCGGCGAAGAGAGTCTGGGATGGTTGGAGAATTTCTTGAAGAGACTCTCGACCAGACCGTGGACGGAGGAGTTCTTGGCTACCCTCCCGAAAATAATCCGGGCGCAGGACGTTCTTCGTGCAGTCAACGATTTAAGCTGGCTCGACGAACGGAATATTCAGAGGCGGGCTAAGCACAGAAAGAAGGTCGCCCGTCTCCGGGCCGAGGCTCGCGCCAAGGATCTGGACGGCTTCCGGCGTAGGGAACGTGAGTCTCGGGCGAGGCGCAGGAGGGGTGAGCGTGATCGGGACGGAGGTAGGGCCGCGGCAGTCCGTGCCGCAAGCAGGATGGAGATTCTGAAAGCGTGGCCAACGGGTTCAGAGGCAGTATCTCGCGCCATTTCGGGACTTGGCACGTCAAGGAGACGTTCGCGGGAGTAGACGGAAGGGTGAAAAACGAGGCTCTTTCGCTCTCTCGAATTGAAGCTCCCGTCGCTCGTGCCGGGCGTGAGTTCCCGGTGGCGAACTGCTATGTCTTACGGCGTCCGCCTTGTTTCTTGTTCGTGAGCAGCGTGTCGTCACGTTCAAGGTCGCGGACGATCTCTTCGAGGGGATACGTGGACGGACTCTTCGCCCGGCTTCCGCTCTCGTCCGCCCCGGCAAGATCGACGTGAATGATCTCGATCCGGGCGCGGCTTGTTCCAGAAGCCGGGGCCGATCCCGGTAGCTCTTCGGCAGCCCGGCGTCATCCGGGAAGTCCGGAAGAGTCTCGGGATCGACCGTCCCAGGGCCATCACCTACGCCCGGAACCTCCTGGCGAAGTACCCGACCCTCGAGGCCAAGAAGGTCATCGAGGATGTGAAGGAGAAGTTCGGGATCAGCCTTGCGGCGCCCGACGTATCTCACCTCCGACCCGGGAAGAAGAAAGTCTCCGGGCACCTCCGCCGCGCTCGTGCCCGGAAGAAGAAGGTGGCCGCAGCGAAGGTCAAGCCCCAGCCGAAGAGGGAAGGTCGGCGTTCATTCGCGGCGCTCTCGGCAACCCACAAGGCGACGGGAACCCCGGAGGAAGTCGCACACTTCTTCCGGTCGCTGGTGCAGTAGAGCCCCTCCCCTGAGGCATGCGCGGCCCACACATAGGGTCTCCCCGGGGCGAGAGATGAAACTCCGAGTCGTAAGGACGCGGCTCCGAGGCGCTTTAACATGTCAAAAGACCCCTGTTATGGAGATGCATGGCACACCCCCAGGGTGGAGAGAGGCCGGAGGGTCTTCACTTTGCGACCCGCTGGCAGCCTAGCAGCCTGACGGCTCGCGGCTGTACCTACGGTTCATACTTCCGTCCGTGAAGCGGCATTCAAAGAACTCCCGTGCTCAACGGGAGGAAACAGAGCGGGAAATTGCAATCCGCGCACTGGCTGCGGAACCCGAGGCACGCCGGAGACCCGAGAGGGAAGAACTCCGGCTTCCGGCAAAACCCTTCGAGGCGTACTACCTGCGGCGTTTCGCTTCCCTTCGAGATGCGCTCAAGGCGTACCGAGCAGATAAGCCGATGGAGGAGCTGCCGTCGAAGATGCGGGGCAAAACCACATCGACGGTCGTCGCCGAAACAAGTACAGAAGACCTCGTCAGAGAACTCGATGAGGGCTTCCGATCACGGACGCACCTCATCGGCCTCATATCCCGGATGGAGGCGGAACTGAGATCGGGAGAGACGCCGGATTCTGGCTTCGTAAGGTTCGTGGTTGGCGAAGTCGAGAAACTGCGTTCGCGGAAGGTGAGAGGAGCTTTTCATCAAGCATCGCTCGTGTGCGAATGGGAGAAGGTCCCGCTCTGCCGCGCAGCCGTTGATCAGATCATCCGTGCCCTCGGTCCCGACGGGCTAGATTACGAAGGGGCGTTAAGGTTCATCGACTCGAATTCGGACTCGTACCTCCCGCACAAGGACCGGACCGAACGCGAACTGAAAGCACTTCTCCGATACCCCGATCCGGTCCGGAGTCTGGCAGCCGACCTTGAGTTCCACGTCCGTTCTTTGGTCTGGGCATATGCGTCGCCGGACAAATTCTTCCTAGAGATCGCACCAAGGCGGTATCTGCACGATTTCGATCCCCGCGTCCTCGGACCCGGCTCGAACGCTGTAGCCCGTGCGGTATGCCTTGGAACCACGTTTTGGCGGTGGGGCTTCGGAGCCTTCAAGAACTTAGTCGTCGAGGACGCATTCCAGTCGCTCATGTCCGATGGAGGTCTCGCCTTACAGGTCTTGGCTTTGGCAGAAGGACGTAGGGTTTACTCCGAGGGTCGCCCTCCGGGAACTGGTGTGTCGCCGCAGGACGCTCTTGAAGCCCTCGAACAGGCGCGGTGGTACGTCGGGGACTTGGACCCGGGGGCGCGGGCGGAAGACCTAACTATCTTCCCTGAGCCGCAGGAACCAGCGCGGCGGCGGAGCCCTTCACGCGAGGCTGCGGCAAGAATCCGGGCGGCAAATGATCTCCAGATTTCGCGTGAGACCCTCAGGCGGAAAGTGAAGAGCGTCCAACCCAAGAAGTTCGAGTAACTTTCTTGCCGCTGTAAGCTCTTGCGCGGCGAGGCGTAACCCGTGTCCTATCAATATCTTCCGGTGTGTCGCGCTCTGGCTGCTATTCGTAGTGCGTGCGCCGACGCTGTCATCCGGACCAACGCCCAGATCGCTCCGAAGCGGGAGTAGTCCTGCGGACCAAGGGACCGGTCACGAGCGGACGCGACGGGATCGCAGTTGCTGATCCCGGGCCGAACCAACCACTCCGCCCAGCGTCATCGTCTCCGGGCGGGACCGGCCCAGCGGGGAGTGTTACGGCAGCACTTCCTCCGCTCTTTCATGAAATCCGGATCGGACACGGCACGACACCCCATCTAGCGAATCAAGCTCAGGAGGCAACTAACATGACCAACATCCCGGATACCCCCAAACGCGATTCCAACATCATAGACAGCCTCGACCTCAACCAGAAAGTGCTGGCTTGGATGCGTTATCGGGTTGCAATGGATGTACTAGATTTGATCCGCGACGAAATTGGCGAGCGGGAATGCAACGTTCTCCGGGAGATAGTTCACGAGGCGCTCTTGGGGCGTTTTGATTGGAAAGACTGGGATCCGGTTCTGGACCGCATCGATGCCTATCAGCAGGTAGTTTCGTTGCAATCGGCTCTGGTGTCTGCGGAGCTGTCTTGACGTTTAGGCGAACGCTCGAGTGTGAATGGTGCGGAGCTGAACTTCACAGCTGGCCTACGGAGTCCCTGAATCTGCCTGAGACGGAATCGGGAAACAAGGCTCGAAGTTCGACCTGCCGTGGTCACAGAAGGCAACCTGACGCGAATGCAAGGCAATTTAGGGCCATCGGGGATGGGGATTGTGTCGCATGTTTTCACTGAGGGGGCTGCAGTCCGTGCAGTGGCTGGCCAGCCCACTATCGACGGAGGGTTATGTCAGTGAAGAAGAAACCTCAGGACGATTCATGGATCTTTCGGCCAGGCATCGACCGGCTAGAGGATGTCTGGGACGGCTCTGCCAGCGATCCACCGGAAGATGAGGAGCCGAGTATCTGGAGTGAACTTGCGGCGGTAAGTCCGTCGGATCCGCTCTACAGAGTAAAGATCGGGAAGATTTACGAGAAGAACTTCCTTTGGGTCGAGGAATTCTTGGCGCATCTTCCGGTCGTTCGGGCGCAGGACGCAAATAGGGCAATGAGTGACCCGTCGTGGCTCGACGAGGACAGCTATGGCCGCCGGGTAGTCTCCCTCTCCTGACACTACTAACGCGCGCGACTTAACTATGGCGACGTACGCACAAGTGAGCGCGACCATTGACCGCCTGGACCTACCGGATGTCGCCGTCTGGACATTGGTAATCGGCTTGATATATCTTGCTACCTGACTAGATGCCGCCCGGTGGCCGCGGACCGGGACTGTATAAGCGCTCCGAGGGGCTGGGGAGTTTCCGCACCGCTCCAAAATCTTGAGGAGCAGCTGTATGAATTCACCCCAGTGCGACCCGAATCCCAATCATGGTACGACGACCGAAACTCGTGATGAAAAGGCAAGAAACATCGGTGCAGGTGGGGTTGGCGCAGCTAACCTAGCCCTTTCCGGATTCACCGTGCTTCGGACGCTCGGGCCCCTTGCGACGAAGAGGTTCAGCGTCGATCCGAGAACAGGCGAGGTCGTGAAAACTCCGTACGGCAATGCGAAATGGTTCTCGGCTCAGACGGTCGAGATCAGCAACATATACGGCCTGTCAGCCAAGCTGAGCGCGCTGGAAGGTGATCCGCGCGCCTGCGTCGTACGTGGCGGCCTCGCCGAGGGCGTGGACACCGCGCGGATGCGACGCCTCCTCTATGCGGATGGCGATGACAAGCCGAGTCTTGTCGGTCGGCCGCGCCGTTGGATCATGGTTGACTTCGACAACGTCCTCTGCCCGGAAGGACTGGATCCCGTGGCCGACCCGGAAGCGGCTGTCGCCTACCTGATCTCGCTTCTACCTCCCGAGTTTGCGGACGCGACGTGTCACTGGCAGTTCGGGTCGAGTCAGGGGTTCAAGCCCGGTCTGCTCTCGGCGCACCTGTGGTTCTGGCTCGACCGGGAGGTCGAGGACGCCGATCTCGAACGGTGGGCGAAGCAGCACAAGTCGATCGGCATCGACCCGGCGGTCTTCCGGCCGGCTCAGGTCCACTACACGGCAGCCCCCGTGTTCGACGGGATTCCCGACCCGCTCCCTTGCCGGTCCGGACTCCAAAAAGGGGCGGTCGATGTGGTTGCGATCGTCCTTCCGGCGCGAACGCAGGAGAAGCCGCGCGGTTTCGGCGGCGGGCTGAAGCCTGCGGTCGGTTTCGACGGGTACCTCGCGAAGATCGGAACCGAGGATGGATTCCATGAGCCGATCATGTCCGCGATCGCAGCCTACGTGCACGCACATGGAGCAGACGGCACGGATAGGGACGCCCTCATCGCGGTGATTCGTTCCGTCGTGCTGGACGCCGATCCGGGCGGGCGCGACGAGAAGGAGATCGCGCGGTACGTGTCGGACGGGTTTCTTCGCGCCAAGATCGACTGGACGATCGCTCGGGAGAGTGCAAGCCCTCCCGCCGATGAAGCCTGGCAGGCCGGCCTCATCTGCTCCGTTGACCGGTATGGAAAACGCAAGCCAAGAACTGTCGTCGCCAACGCAATCCTGGTCCTGCGGAACGACGTCCGCTGGAACGGCGTTGTCGGGTGGGACGAATTCGGCCAGCGGCTTTCCGTCCGCCGGACACCGCCATACGAGAACACCGACCGCCCGTTCGAACCGCGGGACTGGCGCGACGAGGACGACATTCAGACAGCTGCGTGGCTTCAGACCGAATACGAACTTCTCGTAAACCCTGAGGTTGCCCGTCAAGCGATTCTGACGACCGCTCGGGACAATTCGTTCCACCCTGTTTGCGACTACCTCAATGGGCTGCACTGGGACGGCGTTCTGCGCCTGAACTCGATGCTGACCACCTACTTTGGTGCCGCGGAGTCCAAATACACGACGGCCGTTGGCTCTCGGTGGCTCATCTCAGCGGTCGCCCGCGTCTACTCGCCCGGCTGCAAGGCGGACCACGTCCTGATCCTTGAGGGCCGTCAGGGGCTGATGAAGAGCACGGGTCTCCGGGTTCTCGGCAGCAGTTGGTTCACGGACGAGATCGATGCGATCGGTTCCAAGGATGCCGCTACACAGCTGCAGGGCGTCTGGATTGTGGAGCTCCCCGAACTCGATGCCATGAGCCGCCCCGAAGTCAGCCGCATCAAGGCTTTCATGTCGAAGTCCTTCGACAGATTCAGGCCGCCCTACGGCAAACATGCGATTCGCTTCGAGAGGCAATGCGTGTTCGGCGGCACGGTCAACCATAGCGACTACCTCAGGGACGAGACGGGAAACCGCCGATTCTGGCCGGTCAAGTGCTCCGCCGTGACGAAGAGTGGCGAGATCGACATCGAAGGCCTTAAACGGGACTGCGACCAGCTTTGGGCCGAGGCGGTGGCGCGCTACATGGCGGGAGAGAAGTGGTGGCTCGAGTCGGCGGAACTTGTCGCATCGGCTGAGGTTGAACAGGAGGCGCGCTTCCTGACCGACGCCTGGGAGTCCGAGATTGCAGGCTGGGTCCGCGCGAAGGACTGGACGACGATCGGCCTCGTCCTGACCGGGATCGGTGTGGACACTCCGCATCAAACCCAGCCCGAGCAAAATCGCGTCTCCCGCTGTCTCAAGCGGCTCGGCTGGCAGCGTAAGCAGCGCGTCATCGACGGAGTCCGGGTGTGGGGGTACACCCCGGGCGCACCAGTAGCTTCACCAGTAACGGCCGGCGAGAGTGGTGACGACAAACCCACGGGTTCATCGGCCTCATCACCACTCTCACCAGTATCACCACTTACTAATGAAACAAAAGAGGCAGGAGGGGTAACAGGAGGAGGTGGGGTACGGGTAGGGGGAAGAGAAATGCTAGAGATCTAGATGGGTGACCGGTGCACTGGTGCAAGTGGTGAACTGGTGCTACCCGCCCCCCCGAACACCCCGGGCTGACCGTCCTGCCGAGGTCTGCCCGACACGTTCTTCTCTGACCCTTGTTTGGAAGCGTTCCGGTCGACCTCAAGGGCAGAGCGCGGCAATCCCCCGTCCCCCCTGAACGACCATCGGGCCTCTAAAACCCGTCCCGGCTGTTACCGACCGAGCGGCGGGTAACACTGCCGCATCGCCAGAACAGTCCTGTCCGCAGAAAGCCTGCACCCACCATGGCCGCGTTTTCGGGAACTACCGTCGCAGCGCGTAGATACGTGTGCCGTCGCGACCCCCTCCGCTCATCACCATCGAGACCGTTCCGACACGGCAAGCACCTCGACGACCGAAACTTCTGCTTTCTTAGAAGGAGAAACCTAGAGACCGCCCGCACTTGA
>Ga0208079_1000658_pt1 | contig 18786 bp, 15 predicted proteins | sample NGESurdeep092012_5_FD_184474 | JGI IMG/M metagenome (GOLD analysis project Ga0208079, IMG submission 184474) | Arctic peat soil microbial communities from Barrow, Alaska - NGEE Surface sample 210-2 deep-092012 (SPAdes) | ecosystem: Environmental > Terrestrial > Soil > Wetlands > Peat ... | reverse complement strand
CTTGAGATGCTTGACGCTCTCAATAAGAAGCTTGTTGAAGAGGATAAAGATCCGATAGCATTTGATCACGATTGCCGCGAAGGTATCTGTGGATCGTGCGGGATGTATATTAATGGTCATCCTCATGGACCTGTTCCCGCAATTACTACATGCCATCTGTCAATGCGATACTTCAACGATGGAGAAACGATTTGGGTGGAGCCTTGGAGAGCAAAACCTTTCCCGGTAATCAAAGACCTTATTGTTGATAGAAGTGCATTTGACAAGATCCAGATAGCTGGCGGCTTTATCTCTGTGAATACAGGAGCTGCACCTGAAGCAAATTCTATCCTTGTTCAAAAGACAAAATCGGATAATGCTTTTGACTCTGCAATATGTATCGGATGCGGGGCGTGTGTTGCTGCATGTAAAAATGCTTCAGCAATGCTCTTCGTCTCAGCGAAAATATCACAGTTCGCTCTTTTGCCACAAGGACGAGTAGAGGCAAAAGAGAGGGTAAGAGCAATGGTAGAAAAAATGGACGAAGTCGGGTTCGGTAATTGCTCAAACACAGGTGCATGTGAGGCAGAATGCCCGAAAGAGATAAAACTTGCAAATATTGCCAGACTGAACAGGGAATTCTATAAGGCGTTCTGAATATGAAAAAATTGCTTCTGTTGTTGTTTTTCTTTAATATGATTCTCTCTTCCGGGGCTCAGTCAATCATTAATCGCGACCCGGAAATCAAAAAGATGGTTGATGAAATATCAAAGGAGAAAATTGAACAGGATGTGCGTAAGCTTGTAAGCTTCCATACACGTCATAATATGAGCTTGCAGAATGACCCTTCACAAGGGATAGGTGCAGCATGGAACTGGATAAAATCAGAGTTTGAAAAGAATATCGAGGCGTCCGACGGACGGCTTGAAGTTAAATTTGAGGAATACTCTGTTGGAGGAAAGGGCCAGAGAATTCCACATCAGGTTAAACTAAAGAATGTTATTGCAACTCTTAAAGGGACTAACCCTGATGATGACAGGATTATTGTAATCAGTGCCCATCTTGATTCCAGGGCAACACTGGATAATGATAGCACCGGTTATGCTCCCGGTGCAAATGACGATGGATCGGGTGTTGCAGCAATACTCGAGCTTGTGAGGATAATGTCGACCCGGAAATTCTCCTCTACGATAGTATTTATGGCTGTATCAGGAGAAGAACATGGTTTGTATGGTGCAAAATTCATGGCAACAAAAGCAAAACAGGAAAACCTGAATATAATAGCCATGATCAATAACGATATGATCGGAAACAGCGGTTCAAGCGAAACCCTGATAAACGACAATACCAGGGTAAGGGTTTTCAGTGAAGGAGTTCCCGCTTTTGAAACCGAACAGATGACAGCCATGAGAAAATTTACATCAGGAGAGAATGACAGTAAAGCCCGTGAGTTTGCAAGATATATTAAAGAGACCGGGGAGAGATATGTTGAACAGATAAACGTGACACTCGTGTTCAGAAATGACAGGTTTGGGAGAGGTGGTGATCATACGCCCTTTTGTCAGGAAGGGTTTACTGCAGTGAGAATATGTGAATATAATGAAAATTATGACCGGACCCATAAGATCCCTGCCGTTGTTAACGGGATTCAGGAAGGCGATCTACCGGAGTATGTTGATTATGAATATGTCAGAAAAAACGCTGGGATTAATCTTGCAACAATCGCCAACCTGGCTCTTGCCCCCTATGAGCCTGTAAACTGTGGAATCATTACAGGTCGACTTACAAATAAAACAACGCTAAGATGGGAATCTCCTTTGAAAGGTGTTAAACCGACAGGCTACTACATCCTGATGAGAGAAACAATTCAACCCTCGTGGGAAAAGAAGATCTTTGTACAGGGAAACGAAGCTACTGTACCCTATTCGAAGGATAATTACTTTTTCGGAATCCAGTCGGTTGATGCTCTTGGTCACGAAAGTATTTCAGTATTCCCAGGACAGGCAAGGCGACAAGATGCACCGACCAACTGAAAACAGATCTATTCATTCGGTACAGAAAACAGATCCATGCTATTTATTTCTAGAGCTGAAAGAATTCCGTAACCCATTTCTTTTTCATAGACACAACCTGTATCGATAGGAATTACCTTCGATTTTTCTGTAATAAGATTTTTTATATATGAGATTTTTTTGGGTCGATGGCCGTGAATAATGGTTTTTCCCGACAGCATAGCATGCTGATAGGAAGTTCTGCATTCCCAAACCATACTATGTTTATCAGCAAATGGATCAATTGCAAAATCATCAAAACCGGCATGAACAAAAACCACGTCGTCAATTATCCTGTAAAATTCGAGTGAGGTAAAAAATTCCAGATAATGGTTATCAATTTCTTTTATATTCTGACTTCCAAAACTATTTAAGGTTGACATACCACTGTTCAGTAGCCAAAGTGGAAGAATTTCCGGATTATAGAAAGAATCTAAAAGCATAACTTCATGATTTCCGGCGAGGGGCGATACATTGAAGCCCAAATTCTTAAGATCAATAATAAAATCTATGACTTCTTTACTCTGATCTCCACGATCGATGTAATCTCCAAGAAGGATGAGCTGATCTGATTTTTTTAGTTTGATGCAATTGACAATCAGCTCATAAAATGGTTTAAAGCAACCGTGGATATCACTTATTGCAAACAAACGTCCCATGATTTGAGTTACTCAGAGATTCAGGAGCAGATTGATTCCACTTCTTTTACAGTTTTTGGTATTGGCTTACCGAGAAGCTTGTGACCTTTTACGGTAATCAGAACATTATCCTCAATACGAATTCCTCCTATTGACATGTAAGAATCAATTTTGCTGTAGTTAATAAATTCCTTGAATTTCCCTTCAGTCTTCCATTTTTCTATAAGCTCCGGGATAAAATAGCAACCCGGTTCTACAGTAAAGACATGTCCGGGTTTATATGGCAAGGCAAATCTCAGAAATGCTGTACCAAATTGCTCGCTGCGTTTAACCTCATCGTTGTATCCTATGAAGTTTTCTCCAAGGGCTTCCATGTCGTGTACATCAAGACCCATCATATGCCCAAGACCGTGAGGCATAAAAAGTGCATGAGCGCCTGCAGCAACAGCTTCATCGACATCACCTTTCATTAATCCTAAGTTTTTCATCTCTGTCGTAATGATCTTACAGGCCATAAAATGAAGATCGCGATTGGAAATGCCCGGTTTTGTGGCTTTAATAGCCTCAGTATTAGCTTTCAGGACTATTTCATATATCTCCTTTTGCTTCTGGTTGAATTTTCCTCCTACCGGGGTCGTCCGGGTTATGTCGGATGCATAATGAAGATTTGTTTCAGCACCTGCATCAGTAACCATCATCTTCCCTTTAGTGAGTACATTTCCATGTGAATGGTTGTGAAGAGTCTGCCCGTTTATACTTAAAATTATGGGGAATGATGTGCCTCCACCTTTTGCGAGCGCTATTCCTTCAATTGTTCCGAATATATCCTGTTCTTTTACTCCCTGTTTACACATTTTCATTGCAGTTACATGCATGTCGTATGCTATATCGACTGCTTTTTCTATTTCATCGATCTCAACTTTTTCTTTAATAGACCTCATTGAAATAACAGCTTTTATCAGGTCCACGGATGCATGTGTTTTCATCTGGCATGGATTCTCCTTAAGCAGCTTAGCTAGGGTCATTTTTGTTTCGCCACGATATGGAGGAAGAAAATGAATTTTTCTCTTTTTCGACAAGGCATCTTTAATAGTATCCTCCAGCCTAGCGACAGGTGCGGAATCAGTAATACCACACTTACTGGCAAGCTCTTTGACATTCTGTTGAGGCCCCATCCATATGATGTCATCCATATCGTAATCATTCCCGAATATTCTATCCTTGCCGGAATCGAAATCTATTAGTCCTATGAATCCTGGCAGATCGAGACCAAAGAAATATAAGAAATCACTGTCCTGTCTGAAATGATAGGTGTTATCGGGATAATTCATCGGTGCTTCAAGATTACTGATGAAGAGCGCGATTCCTGTTTTTAGTTTTTTATGGAGTTCTTCTCTCCGCCTGATATATACTTCACTTTTAAACATGGTTCTGATTTTAATGATAATTCAGAAATTACTAAATTACTACTCATATGACTATATTCCTACACTGTCTATAGAATATTTATTCGAATAATTCTGCGAAAGGGAACATTTTCAAGTTGTTTGCGTATTATATAATATGTGAAAAACTTTCAATAATGCTTTTACTTAATTCAGCCGCTCAGAAAATAATAATGAATGTCATTTTTATGCGAATAGCCTTGGTTTTTAACAAAAGAATGTTATATTCGCAATTGCCATGATAATAAATTAACCATTTCTTCCGAAGATGCCTTACAGAAGATTGCCCAATACTGATACCGCCAGAATAAAGGCGATGAAAACTGCACTCGAAAAAGGGAAAGAGCTTCCTCCGAACAAACTCGCATTCTCATCAAAATCAATAGTCCGTCTTCAGAAGTTTCTGCCTCAATTTGAACACAACTGCCAGCTCTACCGTCAGGCTTTAGCTTCACAAAACAAGAAAAGCAGAGAGTATAGTGACACATTAAAGAAGGCCCGGATTTATCTTACTCACTTTATCAGGGTGATGAACATGGCTATATTCCGGGGAGATCTTCCTGCAGAAACCCGGGCTTTTTACGGACTCACAACTGATGAATCGACAGTTCCCTCATTTAATACCGAAAATGAGATGATGAGTTGGGGAAGAAGGATAATAGAAGGTGAAGAATTCAGGATAAAAAAGGGAGGAAGCCCGATAACCAATCCTACAATTGCTGTTGTAAAAGTCAGATTTGAAAATTTCATTGAATCATGGACTTATCATAATACCCTTGCAAAAAAGACTTCCGATTATACAGAAAAGAATTTGATATTGCGAAAAGAAGCAGATGAATTGATTCTTCAGTTATGGAATGAGATTGAAAACACACACAGCAATCTTCCTGAAGATATCAGAAAAACCAGGAGTGAGGAATACGGACTGGTTTATTTCTACAGGAAAAGTGAATTAGATAAGGTAAATGTCGTTGAAACCCAGGCTCAGCCCTTGCTATAATCAGTTTAAGATACCGGTTCCTGATCTATATTCATCACATCAGAATCTATTTTTCTATTCCTGAAATAATAAAATATTACAAAACTTATGACTATCGGTAAAGGCAGGTAGATTGCCTGATGCCATAGAGGCACATCCGATGGTGTGTTTAATTTCTCCAGGCCTTGTATATATACCAGAATTACAGGAAATGCATTATTTACAAAGTGTGCAATTATTGGTAACCACAGATTCCTGCTCCAGAAAAAGAGATAACCAAAGGCCAGACCAAGAATGAACCTGGGAATAAATCCATAAAACTGGAAATGGATAGCACTGAATAAAAACGAAGTTACCCAAATTGCGGCATGGCCGGATTTGAACATGTTATAAAAGATCTTTTGGAATACACCTCTGAATATGAGCTCCTCTGCAACCGCAGTAATCAGACCAATTGTCAACAGGTTAAACATCATTAACCAAAAGGATTTTGAAACTATAAGCAGATCGGTAGTCGTATCAGCATTATTTTCCATATCCGTCATCCAATGCTCAACACCAGAAAGCCAGCCAGGAAGATGCATCGTGGAGTTAATTTGTCCGGTAAAACTAGTGATCGGGAATATGCAAAAAGTCAAAATAACGACCAGCCCAATCTCTTTCAATTGAGGTATTTTAAACTCAGTAAATTTCCCTGAGAATCCGGAATTCATCAGTCTGAGTATGATAATTGAAGGAATGGTAAATAATGCTAAATCCTGAACAATCAAAAGATATCTGAGAAGTTTAATATCGTTGGCTCCTAATGATGTGGCAGATTTTGTAAGCATGGACAAATCGCCGTCAAAAAAAAATATTCCGGCAAGATTAAGAATAAATGACAACACGCCACCAACTCCCAGAATTATCAATAATGATACAAAAAACTGAAACACAGGTTTTTCCCTGTACAATTTAAATCTTACCTGGTTATCCTTCATTTTTGTAATTTTGCAGCACTTAAATATAAACAAATATGTGCTTGTAGGTACGTTGCATGCAACGTACCTACAATAATTTATTATACTAAATTAAAATATCCGGAACTTGAAACTAGGCAACACATTATTAGGTGAGTACCCCTTACTCTTAGCTCCTATGGAGGACATTACAGATCCGTCTTTCAGGATGATCTGCAAGATAAATGGTGCTGACTTCATGTACACAGAATTCGTTTCATCTGACGGGTTGATCCGTGATGGTCAGAAGAGCGTGAAAAAACTTGATATTTATGATTTTGAGAGACCAATAGGTATTCAGCTGTATGGACACCTGATAGATTCCATGGTTGAGGCAGCTCTTATTGCTGAAAAGGCTAACCCTGAACTGATCGATATTAATTTCGGATGTCCAATGAAAAAAATTGCCAATCGAGGAGCCGGGGCCGGGATGCTCAGAAATATACCTCTGATGATTGAAATGACTGAAGCTATCGTCAAAGCAGTAAAGTTGCCTGTTACAGTAAAAACAAGGCTGGGTTGGGATGATGATAATAAGAATATTGTTGAGATTGCAGAGCGGTTGCAGGATGTTGGCATTCAGGCATTAACAATTCATGGCAGGACCAGAGCTCAGCTATATAAAGGAAACGCCGACTGGACACTAATAGGTGCTGTGAAGAATAATCCAAGAATGAAAATTCCGATAATTGGCAATGGAGATATTGATGGACCCTCAAAAGCTAAGGAGATGTTCGACAAATACGGAGTTGATGGTATAATGATTGGACGGGCTACAGTCGGAAGACCCTGGATTTTTCGTGATATAAAGCATTATCTCAAATGTAGCGAGCTTCTGCCTGAACCTTCTGTTAATGAAAAAGCTGATCTGGCACTTCTTCATCTTGAAAAATCTCTTGAGTACAAGGAGGGGAAAAGAGCTATTTTTGAAATGCGCCGGCATCTTTCAAACTATTTTAAAGGGTTGCCCCATTTTAAGGAAACACGGCTTAAGCTTCTGACCGCTATTGAGGTGGATGATATCAAAAAGCTTATTGAGGAGATCCGTGAAAAATGGGGAGACTTCAGGAGTGATGATAAGACATCAATATATAATATCTGATACTGCACCTGATTCGATAACCAAAGCCCATTACTTTCTTTTTGCCTCACCCCAACCCCTCGCCTTAAGGAGAGGGACTAACCTGGTGATTATATAAGTCTTACACTCCATCTCCTGAAGGAGCAGGAGTTGGAGGATGAGGTAACAAAGTAGAAGAAGAACCAGCGGGATGAGGTAATAAATCAGCAACAGAAACAACCGGATGAGGCAACGGTACAATTATTTTTCTAAAGAGTACCGAAAAATTCTCCCATTTGAAGATCATTTTCAGAACGAAAATGAAGACCATTCCGATTACTACAAGTGCAGCAAATTCGGTCCAGGGATGTATATTAAACTGTTCATATAAGGCTGGAGTTTGTAAAGCGGATGATGAGTTAGTTACCATGATACACAAGAAAATATTGTTCGCTGTATGCGCTCCCATTGAGACTTCAATTCCGTCGTCAAGGATTGTAACAATTCCAAAAATAATACCAAAGACTATATATTGTGGTATCATGGTGAAAAATCCAAATTCTTTTACCTCAGGATTAAAAGAATGCATAAGACCGAAAAGGAGTGAAGTCATTAATATCGGAAACCATCTGTTCTTAACCAGTGCCGCAAACCCCTGCATCAGATAACCTCTGAAAAGTATTTCTTCAAATGCAGCCTGAAAGGGGATAAACAACACAGATATAAGAGAAAGCATCAGAAGCGAAGCAGTTTTATTATTAAGTGAGAAATTTGAAGGATCAATTTTAAGGTAGAAAAACAGATAAAGCGTAGAAAGAACCAGCCAGACTGCAGCTGATATAAAGAACCTTTTCCACCTGATTTTTCTTGTCCCGTTTATCGTAACTCTCACTGTCCGGTTGTTTAATGGCTTTACCAGAATAATGAAAGCTAAGAGACCCATTATAAAAGGAACCATCATCATAATAAAACCTATATTCGGGCTGACACCTAAGATACTTAAGTCGTTAGGGTTGGCAGAAAGTTGCGAATACACTGCCGGGTTTGAAGCCGATTTATTAAACACCGCAATAAGCAAAGGTATGGCCCCTATCGTGTTCGACACTATAAGGACTACTGCAAACATCAGGATATATCGCCAAAAGGCATTTTTGCCTGTAAATGTTGATTCAAGATGATTCATGGAAGCAATTTGTTTTTTAAAATTCAGAGCTTATCCTTTTTGGATAATCAATGGAGTAATGAAGTCCTACACTTTCATGTCGGTTCTGCGCCATCTTTATTATGATATAACCAACATTTATAAGATTCCTTAGCTCGCAAATCTTTTTGGAAATAAGCGATTTTTTATAAAGCCGCTCTGTTTCCTCATATAAAATATCGAGACGCACCATAGCTCTTTCAAGCCTGATGTCTGATCGTACAATACCTACATAATTGCTCATGATCATCTGGACCTCTTTGGAACTCTGTGTTATGAGCACCATTTCCTCGAGATGGGTAGTGCCTTTATAGTCCCATTCAGGTATTCTTTCTTCGAATGTAAGATCCTTAAGTCTTGGCCCTGAATGAATAGCTGCCCTGTGAGCATAAACAGCAGCTTCTATAAGTGAATTTGAAGCAAGTCTATTTGCTCCATGCAAACCTGTAGACGAGACTTCTCCTAAAGCATAGAGCCTGTCAATATTACTTTGTCCGTTGATATCAACTTTAATACCACCGCAGGAATAATGTGCACAGGGCACTACAGGTATCATATCTTTTGTAAAATCAATTCCACGTTCAAGACAATGCTCATAAACATTCGGAAAATGGTCTTTAAGTCCTTCGGGGTTAAGATGTGTGCAATCGAGCCATACATGATCATCTCCCCATATTTTCATCTCATTATCGATGGCTCTCGCAACAATATCACGTGGTGCCAGAGACCCCCTGCTGTCGTACCTGTTCATAAACCTTTCACCTGAAAGGTTCTTTAACACAGCTCCATATCCGCGTAATGCTTCTGTAATCAGGAAGGACGGTTTTTTCTCGGGATCGTATAATGATGTGGGATGAAACTGGATAAACTCCATATTTTCAATTGTTCCTTTTGCCCGGTACACCATTGCAACACCATCACCTGTGGCTATTTCAGGATTTGTTGTAGTGAGGTATACATTTCCTATTCCTCCGGTTGCCACAATGGTCACTTTTGAAAGTAATGTAATAACCTGCTGGTTAACAAGATCAGCTACATACGCGCCGAAACACTTAATGTCGGGATAATTTCTTTTGACAACTTCTCCAAGATGATGTTGAGTAAGTATTTCAATTGCAAAATGATGCTCAAGTATTTCAATATTGGGTTCATTCCTGACCCTTTCCATCAAAGTCATCTGGATACTTTCACCGGTTTTGTCCTTATGATGCAGTATCCGGTACTCGGTATGTCCACCCTCTTTTGCGAGATCGTATGTTCCGTCCTCCTTTTTATCAAAAGAGACGCCCAGGTTAATGAGATCTTTTATCCTGTCGGGAGCCTCATGAACAACCATTCTGACAACCTCTTCATTACAGATCCCTCCTCCTGCTATCAGTGTATCATTTATATGTTTCTCAAAATTGTCAGGTTCACTGAATACAGCAGCAATACCCCCCTGCGCATATCTGGTATTTGTATCTTCGAGATTTGCTTTTGTAACAACTGTAACCTTTCCGTACTTCGCAGCCTTTAGGGCAAAAGACAGGCCTGCAATACCTGAGCCTATTACCAGAAAATCAGTTCTTTTTTTCATAACGTCAAAACTCAAAAGAAGGGGTAAAGATACAAATAGATTTAAAGGTATAGAACCTTTTAGAAAAGTGCAAAAACCAACCACCTCTCCCCTTCGGGGTACTCCTCCTTTAAAAAGGAGGAGAAAAGTATAATACTGTATTTCAATAGTTTCCCCTCCTTTCCAAAGGAGGGGTGGCCCCGCGAAAGCGGGGACGGGGTGGTTAAACTCAGGTTTTAAACGATCCCTAGTAAATGGAACTCGTTGTATAACCCAACATTTTCAATTACTTTTGTCTCCCGCTAAAGTAAAATAAAACAGTTATGGCTCAGGAAGATAATTTTAAAAAGCTGGTTGCTCATTGCAAGGAATATGGATATGTTTTTCCATCAAGTGAGATCTACGACGGATTAAGCGCAGTATATGACTATGGTCAATATGGAGTTGAACTGAAAAACAACATCAAGAAATACTGGTGGGACAGCATGGTCCTTCTCAACGATAATATAGTCGGTCTTGATTCAGCTATATTTATGCACCCGACAATATGGAAAGCTTCCGGCCATGTTGATGCATTCAACGATCCCCTTATTGATAATAAAGATTCCAAGAAAAGGTACCGGGCAGATGTACTTATTGAAGAGCACCTGGCTAAGATTGAAGAAAAAATAACCAAAGAAGTAGATAAGGCCAGGGAACGGTTTGGTGAAGCATTCGATGAGAAGAAATTCAGGGAAACAAACCCGAGAGTCGTTGCAAACCAGTTAAAGATTGATGAATTAAATGCACGGTTTTCAAAAGCTCTTAATGAGACCAACCTTGTTGAACTGAAACAGATTATCATTGACAATGAGATTGTATGTCCGATTTCGGGTACCCGTAACTGGACAGATGTCAGACAATTTAACCTGATGTTTTCGACCGAAATGGGATCAAACGCCGAGGGAGCTAATAAAATTTATCTTCGTCCCGAAACAGCTCAGGGGATCTTCGTCAACTTCCTCAATGTTCTGAAGACAGGGAGAATGAAAATTCCGTTCGGGATAGCACAGATCGGAAAGGCTTTCCGGAATGAAATAGTTGCCCGCCAATTCATTTTCAGGATGCGCGAATTTGAACAGATGGAGATGCAGTTCTTTGTGCAGCCAGGCACAGAACTTGAATGGTTTAAAAAATGGAAAACAACCAGAATGAACTGGCATCAGGCTCTTGGCTTCGGAAGCGAGAATTACCGCTTTCACGATCATGTTAAACTTGCACATTATGCAAATGCCGCTACAGACATTGAATATAAATTCCCTTTTGGTTTCAAAGAAGTTGAAGGAATACATTCCAGAACTGACTATGATCTGAAACAACACCAGGAATACAGCGGTAAAAAGATGCAGTATTTCGATCCTGAAAAAGGTGAGTCATATGTGCCTTATGTTATCGAAACATCTATCGGTGTCGACAGGATGTTTCTCCAGGTAATTTCCGCTGCATATCTGGAAGAGGAATTGAAAAAAGAAGATGGCAGCATAGATACCCGGGTAGTGCTTAGATTACCTTCATTCCTTGCTCCGGTTAAGCTGGCAGTAATGCCTCTTGTTAAAAAAGATGGTCTGCCTGAAATTGCCGAAAAAATTGTTCATGACCTTAGGTTTGACTTTAACTGCCAGTATGACGATAAAGATTCAATAGGCAGAAGATACAGACGACAGGATGCAATCGGTACTCCATATTGCATAACCATTGACCATGATACCCTTAATGACAATTCAGTAACCATCCGAAACCGCGATTCGATGAAACAGTACAGGGTAGAGATCAGTCGGTTGCCTGAGATCATTAAAGAAAATGTGAGCATGAAAAAACTATTGGAAAAACTTGGAGCATGAAAACCTTTCTTGTCAATTTCGTCAGAAAGGCAAAGGGACTTGCTTTGTTATTGAAAATCCATTTCATACTGAATCCTTTTTCAGGTTTCTTTATGTACCTGGCTTACCTGGCAAAACTTTCCGGTTGGGTAGCTAAAAACAAATCAGGTGCATTTTACAGCGATTTTTATTCCTACAGGTTTAAATATGGTAAAAGGACCCTGGTATATCAGTGGATCAATGAAAAATACCTTAAGGATATCCCGATAAGCTATTTTGAATTTGGTGTAGCAGGCGGACATTCGTTCCTGTGGTGGACGGAAAATCAGAAGCATCAGGATAGCAGATTTTTTGGGTTTGATACCTTTACCGGACTTCCGGAAAACTGGAACATTTTTAAAAAGGGTTCAATGTCGGCCGACGGTAAATTACCTGAACTTGCTGACTCGCGATGCACATTTAAAAAAGGCCTGTTCCAGGAAACATTACCATCTTTCCTAAAGGATTACACTTTTGGTAAAAGAAATGTGATACATATGGATGCTGACTTATATACTTCTACTTTGTATGTGCTTACCTCCCTGGCTCCTTACCTGTGTAAGGGAGACATCATTATTTTTGATGAGTTTGGAGTGCCTCTTCATGAATTCAGGGCATTTATGGATTTTACAAAATCGTTTTATCTGGATTATAAACTGATAGCTGCCAGCAATAATTTCTATCAGGCAGCATTCACAGTGAATTAAATCATTACTTATGCCAGCGATGCAGATCCCCGTTTTAATCATTACCTATTACTGGCCGCCAAGCGGAGGAGCAGGAGTGCAGAGGTGGCTCAAATTCTCGAAATACCTGCCTGAATCTGGTTGGGACCCGATTATTCTTACCGTCGATCAGGCAGCTGCAGCATACCCGGTTATTGATAATTCACTTGCAGATGACTTGCCCTATTCAGTAAAAGTTTATACTACCCCTGCCACAAATTATTTTAACATTTATAAGAAGGACAAATCAAGAATCCCTTCCGCGGGCTTTGCAAATAGTGTGGATAACACATTTAAAGGAAAGCTCCTTCGTTTTGTCAGAGGCAACTTTTTCATTCCCGATCCAAGAAGAGGCTGGAACAAATATGCTTTTAAAAAAGCCTGTGAATTGATTGAAAAGGAAGGGATTAGACATGTAATCACAACGAGTCCTCCGCATTCGACACAACTTATCGGACTGAAGATTAAAAAAAGATATCCGGCATTAAAGTGGATAGCAGATCTCAGGGATCCATGGACAGACATATATTATTATAAACAGTTCTATCCGACAGTCCTTTCAAAAGCAATTGATCTTAAATTAGAAAAGAGTGTCTTGCAGAAAGCTGACAAAATAATAACTGTCGGAGAATCGCTCAAAAAACTCTTCTCTGCGAAAGCATCGGGTGTAGAAAGAAAAACGGAGGTAATTACAAATGGATACGATGAATCTGATTTTAAAGAGGTTCCCAAAAGTATTCCCAAAAGGTTCACTATTACTTATGTTGGCACTCTCTCAGATATATATCCGATTGAAGGTCTGATACCTGCACTGAAGAGCCTTCAGGCTTCAGGTAAAGATTTTTTACTTCGGTTTGTAGGGACCGTTTCAGAAAAAACAAAAAAATTGCTTCAGTCTGAGATACAGGAAAATTATCTTGAATTTCTTCCATATGTAATTCACAGTGAAGCAATAAAATACATGATGGGTTCATCACTTCTTGTTTTAATAATACCGCTTCATCAAAGTAATAAAAGCATTATTACTGGTAAAATATTTGAATATCTGGCTACCGGGAAACCAATTATTTGCCTGGGGCCTGTCGAAGGAGATGCTGCTGAGATAATAACGTCATGCAAAGCTGGTAAAACATTTGCTTATTACGATACTGTAAATATATCTGAATTCGTGACAAATTCAGGAAGGCAACCTGAAGTGTCAGATGAGGAAGCCGTTAAAAAATTTTCCCGTTTAAACCTTACAAAGCGTATCATCGGGGTTTTGGAATCAAATGATAATATTTTGTGAGATGAAGATCCTGATGATACTTGAGACAGAGTTCCCGCCCGATGTAAGGGTTGAAAATGAGATGCTGGCCCTGACAGAAGCCGGACATGAGGTACATCTTGCATGTTCAACAAGGAAAAACCGGCCGGAAAGAGAGGGATTTGGGAAATCAATAGTCCATCGTAAGAAAATGCCCACTTTTATCTACAAGAGCAGCGTCGGTTGTCTGAAGTTCGCTTTCTATTTTAATTTCTGGCGAAATTTTGTTTTCTCTATCTGTACAAAAGAAAAATTTGATGTAATTCATATACATGATCTCCCTTTAAGTCAGATAGGAGTTGATGTAAAACGAAAATTTAACACCAGACTTATAATTGATCTGCACGAAAACTGGCCGGCCCTTATAAAAGTTGCCACACATACCCGGACTATTGCAGGAAAATTACTTTCATCAAACAAACAATGGGTGCAATATGAACTGAAAATGTTGCCCGAAGCAGACAAAGTAATTACGATTATTGAAGAAGCAAGGGACAGGGTAATCAGTCTTGGAGTTGATAGCAGCAAAGTTTGTATGGTATCAAATACAATCAATTTTGAAAATCTCTCAATCCAGGTTAAAAAAAATAATACAGATGAGTTAACTATCTTTTATGGAGGAGCCATTAACAGACATCGGGGACTTCAACTGGTGCTGGAAGCTATAAAGATGTGTGTTTTAAAAAAAATAAAAATCAGATTTTGGATTGTTGGAGAGGGAAGCTTCAGAAAGGAACTTGAAAAGATTTCAATGGAAATGAAGATTGATTCCCAGGTAAATTTCTTTGGTCACAAGCCATTTAATGAAATGCTCGATATCCTGGCTGAATCTGATGCTGCAATTATTCCTCATTTAAGGACTGAAAATAATGATGCATCAAGTCCTAACAAACTATACCAATACATGTATCTGAATAAACCGATAATTTCATCTGATTGCATATCTTTAAAAAGAATTATAAATGAGACACATACAGGGTTTATTTACAAGAACGATTCCCCTGAAGAACTCTCTCATCTGCTTGAGAGGCTGTCGGGTGACAGGAAACTTCTTAATGAAATAGATGGCAACGGTAGAAAAGCTGTAATGGAAAAATATAACTGGAATATTGATAAGCAAAGGCTGATTAAGGCATACAATGAATTAGCAGATAAAAACCGCAGGCTTTCGTAAAACTAATGTTATTTATCAACCGATAAAGATGAAGACTCTTGTTTTGATAACATCTCAATTCCCTTTTGGAACAAGCGAATCATTCCTTGAATCAGAGTTTCCATTCCTGATTAAAAATTTCGGGAAGATCATTATTATAGCACAAAATGTTTCCGGAAAAAGGACCCGGATTGTCCCTGATGGCATAATTATTCACAGATATAATACGTCCACTTCATTTTCAGAATTTCTCCGGTTGCCAGCTCTCCTCTTTCTGAATTTCAGCACTATATTAAATCTGTTACACAAGGAGGTCGGTTTCAGGAGAGAAACGGGATATCACATTTCATTACGGAGCTTTCTTTTTCTTTTTAGAAAGGTGATAAAAACCTTACAATTAAGGGAATATATAAAAGGAAAACTGTTAAAAGAAAATATAGCCCAGAATATCGTTTTCTATTCATATTGGCTAAAAACAGGAGCCCATGCAATCTCCTTGCTTGAATATAAGAATAGTATCAAAATAGCCAGAGCTCATGGCAGTGACCTTTATGAGGAGAGAACAGATTCCGGCTATCTGCCTCTTTTGAGTTTCTTGGCACAGAAACTGGATGCAATTTTCTTTACTTCCAAACATGGAATGGATTACTTTTCTGCAAAAGTCAAACGAAAGAGAGACAATTTCTTTGTTTCGCGGCTTGGCGTAAACGGACCTGAAGGTAAAAACTTGAAAGCCAATATACCAGGTGAATATGTAATTGTGTCTTGTTCAAATATGATTCCTTTGAAAAGAATTGATCTGCTAATAGATGCTTTGAATACCGTTCGATATCATAAAAAAATAGTGTGGTTGCATTTCGGGGATGGTGTCTTAAGAAATGAACTGGAATCTTTAGCCAGGACTAAACTCGTTTCAACAGATAAAATCAGGTATCGGTTTATGGGGCATTATCCCAATAATGATTTGTTGGATTTTTATAACCTTAATAAAGTTGATCTTTTCATCAATACAAGCTCAACAGAGGGAATCCCTGTAAGCATGATGGAGGCTCAGAGTTTCGGAATTCCTGTAATTGCAACTGATACTGGTGCTGTGAAAGAAATTGTGGTGGAAGGAACCGGATCACTTTTACCTGTTGATTTTAAAACGGGCGATCTTTCAAAGATGATAGAGTACTATGCAAATTTACCCGATAATGAATATGATAGTATCAGAATGAATGCAATCAGGAATTGGGAATCAAATTTCAATGCAACATCGAACTATAAAGATTTTATAATGAAGGTTAATAGTATCTTAGCTTCCGAGAAGTAACGGATTAATCTCTTACATTATGAGGATAGAACCTGAAGTTTTAAAGTATCTTAAAGGAGAGGCCTTTAAAACCAGCCTTTTTGTTGATATCGGAAAATCAAAACACAGGATCATCTCCAGGGAAGCTGCAATAACTGAACTGATCAGAGATAAAAATGTCATTCATATCGGTTGTTCAGATCATATACCTGTTATTAAACAGAAAATAAGCAATAACAGCTGGCTACACAAACTAATAACCGATAACGCAAAAAATTGTGTCGGAATCGATATTGACAGGGAGAGCATCGAGTTTATAAAAAAGGAAACGGAATATCAGAATGTTTTTCACGGGGATATTCTTACAGATAGTTTTGAAGTTATAGACGAAAAGAACTGGGATTATGTTGTTTTCGGCGAGATAGTAGAGCATCTCGATAATCCTGTAAATTTCCTGAAAGTCTTCAAGGAAAAATACGGAGAAAAAGTAAGTAAATTTATAATTACAGTCCCAAGTATTTATAATATTCATCAGTTTAAGAACATGAAGAACTATCTTGAGATAATAAATTCTGATCACAGGTTCTGGTTCACTCCTTATACAATAGCTAAAGTTCTTGTTTCTGCCGGTTATAATCCTGAAAGAATTATCTATGCAAATTTGCAAAGTCTGAATATTAAAGAATTAATAATCAGAAAAATAAAACGAATTCTTGGGATTAGTGCAGGATATCCCTTTTACTATTTTAATACTATCATAATAACAGGAGATATAAACTGAAATCGGATTCTTTTCCAATGCTGAAGTCAATCAAGATATCACTAAAAGACACTATAGTCTACGGTCTCGGGAATGTTGCCGTAAAAATTGTCGGACTATTGCTCATTCCCATATTTACAGATCAGAAGTTTTTTTCGACCGATCAATTCGGTGTTATGGGAGTTCTTGATATTTCAGCTATTGTTTTAACCGCAATGCTTGCTTCAGGTCTGCCTCAGAGCCTGACCCGATGGTTTTGGGATAAAGATCATAAGGATAATCAGAAGGGTATCTTTTTCATGTCTCTATCTTCCCAGATTATTGTATCGTTATTATTTTGTGCAGTACTAATCCCTCTTTCCCGAACTTTGTCTTTATTGATATTCTCAAAAACCGACTGGGCAAGAGTAATTGCATTTGTAATTGTAGCTTCCGGTATTCAATCGATTAATAATGTGATAAATACCTTAATGAGGCTCCAGTCACGATCGGTACTTTACACAGTGACAAATTTGTTAAAACTTATTCTTGTTCTCTCGCTGACATTGTATTTTATAATAGTCAGGAAAATGGGTCTCGAGGGCATTTATCTTGCACAGGTTATTGGTAACGGATTCATTGTGCTGCTCCTTCTTGGATATACTATAAAAAATACCCGGATATTCTTTGACAAGGCTATTTTCAAATCGATGAATGTCTATGGATTCCCTCTTTTGCTGGCTAATATTTCAGCCGCGTTACTTACTGTAATAGACAGGTTTTCACTTAATTCACTCACAGTTCTTAAATCAGTTGCTCTTTATACGTTTGCTATTAAGATTACAAGTGTTTTAAAATTGGTACTTGTTGACTCAATAAAACTCGCGCTTGGCCCAATGATGATAAAGCGGATAGGGACACCTGACAGTAAAAGATTCTACTCAAAGGTACTTCTTTACTCTTCGTATATTCTTATGTTCGCCATTGTCGGCGTTTCACTTTTTTCCTTTGAAATAATAAAAGTCATTTCTAAGTCCAGAACTTATTGGGATGCTGTAGCCATCATCCCCTTTCTGGCTCTTTCCAATTTTTTTGTTAATATGAAAGAAGTTACTGTCTACGGTTTGCATATTGCAAAAAAAACAAGGATAATTGGTTTTATCGTAGTCTTCTGCACTTTACTTAGCCTGGCTCTTAATATTTTGTTAATTCCGATATGGGATATTACTGGGGCTGCAATTGCTACTTTACTGTCGCAGTTTATTTACTGGTACGCCTGTTACTATTATTCACAGAAGGTATTTTTTGTACCATATGAAATCAGAAAAATAGTTGTGATGCTGATTACCGGAGCTGCATTATCTTTTTCCAGTTTATTAATAAACGGAATGGATCTTCTGCCGAGGATGATCATTAAAACCTTATGCCTGGTCAGTTTCCCGTTTATCCTGTATTTGTTTAATTTCTATGAACCTATTGAATTACAGGTAATCAGAGGATTTATCACCAAATGGTCGAAAATTAAAGACCTGAAAACCAATCTTCATTCTTTGAAAGGGATATCGGATGAACTGTAGAATATCAAATCCTTTAACCGCGCGAGGAACACCCCCCATCCCCCCCAAGGGGGGGTTAAAGAGAAACTGAGCACTTTACAATCAATATGATTCAATTAATTCAGTTAAATACATAATTTTGCTTTTTCCCCGTCGGTAATCTTAAAATACTTCGAAATGCAAATTAAAGAAAAGATCAAACCCGCCCT
>Ga0208079_1000657_pt1 | contig 18791 bp, 14 predicted proteins | sample NGESurdeep092012_5_FD_184474 | JGI IMG/M metagenome (GOLD analysis project Ga0208079, IMG submission 184474) | Arctic peat soil microbial communities from Barrow, Alaska - NGEE Surface sample 210-2 deep-092012 (SPAdes) | ecosystem: Environmental > Terrestrial > Soil > Wetlands > Peat ... | reverse complement strand
CGTTCGGGGTTCCCCAATCGCTCGCGCAGCCAGCACCGGGTGTGGAAGCGGCAGCCGGACGGCGGGTTGGCCGGGGATGGGATGTCGCCCTTCAGGATGATCCGCTTCTTGCGGTGGCGAGGGTCCGGATCCGGGATCGCCGACAGCAGGGCGACGGTGTACGGGTGGCCCGGATGAGCGTAGATCTCGTCGACGTCGGCCAGCTCCGCCATCATGCCCAGGTACATGACCCCGACCCGGTCGCTGATGTGCTCCACGACGGCCAGGTTGTGGGCGATGAACAGGTAGGTCAGCCCCAGCTCCTGCTGGAGGTCGTCGAGGAGATTCAGGACCTGGCTCTGGATCGAGACATCGAGCGCCGAGACCGGTTCGTCGAGGACCACGAATTCCGGGTTGAGGGCGAGGGCACGGGCGATGCCGATGCGCTGGCGCTGGCCGCCCGAGAACTCGTGCGGGTAGCGATGGATGTGGCTCTGGTTCAGGCCCACCTTGGCGAGCAGCTCGCGGACCAGCTCCTCGCGCTGCTCCTTGTTCGACATCCCGTGGACCAGCGGGCCCTCACCGACGATCTCGCCGACCGACATGCGGGGGTTCAGGCTGGCGTACGGATCCTGGAAGACGACCTGGAGGTCGCGGCGGACCGCCTTCATCGCCTGGCCGCTCAGTGAGATGGGCTTCCGCCCGGCCTTCCGTTCCGCACGAGTTGGGACGTCGAAGATGATCTTGCCGTGCACGACCACCCGCCCGGAGGTGGGAGGAAGGAGGCGGAGAATGACCTTCCCCAGCGTTGTCTTCCCGCAGCCGGATTCGCCCACGAGCCCCAGCGTCTCGCCGTTCCGAACGGTGAAGCTCACGCCATCGACCGCCCGGACTGCGCCGATGCGGGCCACGCCGAGCGGACCGCCGCGGATCTCGAAGTGCTTGTAGAGATTGTCGACAACGAGGAGCGGCTGCTCCGCGCCGGCCGGGGCGGGGACCGGAGCCGGCTGTGTAGCGGGCATGGGGTTCGGGGCCTGCTCGGGACTCATCACTCGACGCTCAGCGCCACGGCCGCGTCAAGCGCGACCTGTGTGCCCGGAGCTTCACCCACGGAGGGCGGACCGCCGGCCGGCGTGAGCCAGCACCGCGACAGGTGGCCGGGAGCCACCTCCTGGAGCGGCGGGGCGACGTCGCAGATCGGCATCGCGCTCGGGCAGCGGCGCTGGAAGAGGCATCCCGCGGGGAGATTGAGCGGGTTCGGCACGACGCCCTTGATCACCTCCAGGCGGTCGCGCTTTTCGCCCAGCCGGGGAATCGAGGCGAGCAGGCCGCGGGTGTACGGGTGGTGCGGGTGCTCGTACACGGTGTTCACGTCGGACTGCTCGACGACCTTTCCCGTATACATCACCACCACGTCGTCGGCCATCTCAGCGATCACCCCCAGATCGTGGGTGATAAGCATGATCGACATCCGGTTCCGCTCTCGTAGCGCCTTCATCAACTCCAGAATCTGGGCCTGGATCGTCACGTCGAGCGCGGTCGTGGGCTCATCAGCGATGAGGAGCTCCGGGTTGGTGGAGAGGGCCATGGCGATCATGACACGCTGGCGCATGCCGCCGGAGAGCTGGTGCGGATATTCCTCGGCCCGGCGCTCCGCATCGGGGATCCCCACCTGGGCGAGCATCTCGATCGCCCGCTTGCGGGCTTCGCCCCCGCTCAGGCCACCGTGGATGGAGACCGCCTCGGCGATCTGGTTGCCGCACGTGAAGACCGGGTTCAGCGAGGTCATCGGCTCCTGGAAGATCATCGAGATCGAGTTCCCGCGGATCTCGCGCATCTCGTCGTCGGACACCTCGGTCAGGTTCTGCGCGCCAAACGTGATCGTGCCGCTCACGATGCGGCCCGGCCGCTCGATAAGCCGCATGACCGAGAGCGCGGTCACGCTCTTGCCGCAGCCGGATTCGCCGACCACGCCGAGCGTCGCGCCGTTGCGGATGCTGAAGCTCACCCCGTCGACTGCCTTCACGAGGCCGTCGGCCGTGGCGAAGTGGGTCCGCAGGTCGCGGACCTCGAGGAGCGTGCCCGCGTCTCCCTTCCTGGTCATTGCCTCAGGCCTCGATCCGCTGCCGCGGATCGAGCGCGTCCCGGAGGCCGTCGCCCAGGAAGCTCGCCGCGAGGACGAGGAGGATCAAGGTGATCCCCGGGTACCAGATCCACAGCGGCTGGCGATAGAAGTAGTCCTGGGCGTTGGTCAGCATGTTGCCCAGGCTCGCCTCGGGGGTCCGCAACCCGAAGCCCAGGAACGAGAGGGCAGCCTCGGTGACGACCGAGTCGGCGATCCCCAGCGTCGACGCCACGACGACCGGCGCGAGCGCGCTCGGGATCATGTGGCGGATCACGATACGCCGGTCGCTCGCCCCGAGCGCCTTGGCCGCCTGGACGAAGTCCGACTCACGGAGGCGCAGGAACTCGGCCCGGACCAGGCGGGCGGCGGTGGTCCAGCCGGTCAGGCCGATCGCGAAGATGATCACGAACACGTTCCCCTGACCCATGAACGCTACGAACATGAGGACCAGGAAGAACGTGGGCAGCGACAGGACGATGTCGATGATGCGCATCAGGACGTTGTCCACCCACCCGCCGACGTAGCCCGCGATCGAGCCGACGGTCGTCCCGAGGCCAGCGATGATGAGGACCGCAAAGAACCCGATCGTGAGCGAGGTTTGCAGTCCCCGCATCAGCCGGAAGAAGATGTTGATCCCCAGGTTGTCGTAGCCGAGCGGCGCCGCCAGCGATGAAGGGTCCTTGGGGCCGTGGGTGAGGCTCGTCTTGAACCAGGCATCGCCCCCGATCAGCGGGACCGCGATCGAGGCGGTGACCAGGACCAGCATCAGCACCAGCGCGATCGTTGCCAGGCGGTGCTGGAGGAAGCGCTTGCGGACCAGCTGCCAGTACGTCCGCACCGGGACCAGGTCGACCTCGTCGATCTCGGTCGCCGGCCGTGCTGCGCGCGAGCCAGGGACGGGGAGCCCCTCCGATCGTGCCATGCCGGTGCTTCCTCCGCTCAGTACGTGATGCGGGGGTCGACGACCGCATAGGCGACGTCGGCCAATAGGTTGCCGATGATGACCATGACCCCGCCGATCATGACCGTCGCCAGCACGACCGGGTAGTCGCGCTCCGTCACCGCCTGGACGCCCAGGAACCCGAGCCCTGGCCAGGAGAAGACCGTCTCGGTGATCGCGGCCCCGGATAGCAGCGCAGGGACGGTGAGACCGAGCAGCGTGACGATGGGGATCAGGGCGTTGCGGAGGGCGTGCTTGAAGATCACCTGGCGGTCGGCCAGGCCCTTGGAGCGCGCGGTCCGGATGTAGTCCTGGCGCAGGACCTCGAGCATGGATGCACGCATGTAGCGGCTCCAGCCGGCCACCTGGATGACGGCCAACGTGGTCACCGGCAATACGAGATGCCACAGGAGGTCCAGGAGGTCACCCTGCTTGCCGAAGCTGTTCTGCCCGAACAGCGGGAACAGGTTGAGCTGCACGGAGAATGTCTGCTTGAGCATGAGGCCCAGCCAGAAGGTCGGCAACGCGTAGCCGATCGTCGAGAACGTCGTGATGATCTTGTCGGACCAGCTGTACTGCCTGACCGCCTGCAGGATCCCGATCGGGATCGCCACGATGACGGTCACGAGCAGCGACATCCCGGTGAGCCACAGGGTGGAGGGAATCCGGGCAAAGATCTTGTCGCGGACCGGCAGCCCGTCGGTGAACGAGTAGCCCCAGGCCGTGTTATCGAACGGGAACGTCCAGAACTTGCTGAACCACTTGCCGAACTGGACCGGAAGCGACTCATTGAGCCCGTACAGCCGGATGAGGTTGTTGATCGTCTCCGGGCTCACCCGGGGCGTGCGGAACTTGTCGACCGGAGAGCCAGGGGTCAGGTGCACGATGAGGAACGAGATGAGGCTGATCCCGATGATGATCGGGATCGCCTGGATCAGGCGGCGGAGGATGTAGGACGCCATGCGATCAATGCCTCGCCTAGATTCCGCGTCGTCTCGTCCCCGGGAGAGCCGGCCTGCGCCGGACACCATCGTCCGGGATGAGCGAGCTCGCTCACCCCGGACGTGTTCTTACGCCGCCGGACGTGCGGCCTCTCTTACTTCTGGACGATCCAGGTGTCCTGGTTCCACCAATACAGCGGGCTCTTCAGGTCGATCGTGCCGTCGGTGACGACGGTGTTGGTCCCCGCCGCGAGCGACTTGGTGAGGCCGGCGTGGCCGGCGTCGGCCCACAGGAAGTAGTAGGGGACGTCGTTGTGAACGGCCGTCTGGAACTGCGCGTAGATGGCGATGCGCTTGGTCTTGTCGGTCTCCTGACGGCCTTGCGTCAGCAGCGAGTCGGCCGCCTTGTTGCACCACCCGACGAAGTTGTTCGAGTCCGGGCTCGCCTTGGTCACGACCTGGTCGCAGCCGAAGATGGACGAGTCGTCCGGATCGAGGGCGGTTGACCAGCCGCCGAGGTACGTGTCGAAGTTGTTGGGGTAGGAGAGCAGCGGCAGGAGGACGGTCGAGAAGTCACTCGGCGCGACCTTGATCTCGATGCCGCACGTCTTCAGCTGGTCCGCCGCGAGCTGGGCAAACGAGGTGCGCTGCGGCTTGCCGGACCGGACGTAGAGCGTCGTGGAAAGGCGCTTGCCGGCCTTCTGGTAGATACCGTCGGACCCGAGGGTCCAGCCGGACTTCTCGATCAGGGTCTTGGCGCCCGCGACGTCGAGAGTGTACTTGGGCACGTTGGTGTCGAAGGCCCACGAGGCCGGGGGCACGTTGGCATACACCGGGATGCCCTGGCTGTCAGTCGCCTTCGCGACGGTCGCGTCGTGATCGATGCACATCGAGAACGCCTGGCGGAGGTTCGCGTCGCTGTAGATGTGCGGCGCCCGCAGGTTGAAGCCGATGAAGTAGTAGCCGAAGTCAGCATAGTTGGCGAGCTGCAGGTTCGGGTCGTTCTGCAACGTCGCCAGCGCGTCCGAGACGACCGCGTACACCCAGTTGACGTCGCCCTTCTGGAGGGCGGCGGCCCCCGACGCGGAATCCTTGATGATCGGGGCATAGAAGTTCTGCGGCCCGACGGTTCCCGCGTAGTAGTTCGGGTTGGCCGCCAGCTGGACGGTCTGCCCCGCCGCGTAGCTCGCGAACTTGTACGGGCCCGTCCCGACCGGCTTCTGCTGGAAGTCGAGAAGGCGGAAGGCGGCCGCGACCTGGTCGTTCTGGGTTGTCGTGAGAGACTTGTTGAGGTCCCCGAGGGCAGTGGCGAGCGCCTGGCCGTAGCCGGTGGGGTCGGGCGAGAGATCGGGCTTGAGGTAGATGGCCTTGTTAAGCACGCCCGCGCCGAGCTGCACGCCGCCGGCCTGGAGGAGCGTCTCCAGGTCGGTCACGTACGTCGCGAAGTCGCACGTCGTGGGCTGCTTCGCCGAGCCGTCGCACTTGGCGTCCTGCGTCGCCTTGGAGATCTGGTCATCGAGCGCCTTCACCTTGGCCGCGTCGACCTTGCCGGCCGCCGCCTGGAAGGTGGCGAAGGATGCCATGACGGCCTTCTGCGGCATCACGAGAGTCGGCAGGTCCGTGACCAGGAACGGCGCGAACTTCGTCTTCAGCGTGAACACGACTGTCTGCGGATCTGGTGCCGCGACGGACTTGACGTTCGTCTGGATGTCCGAGCAAAAGGCCGGGATGAAGGTGCAGTTGCTCGACGCAGCGAGGTCGAACGTGAACTTCACGTCCGCCGAGGTGAAGTCGTCGCCGTTCTGCCACTTGATCCCGGGCTTGAGGGTGACGGTCCAGGTCAACCCATCAGCGCTCACGACAGGGAGCGCCGTCGCCATGTCCGGGACGACGTCGAGCTTGTTGTTGACCCGATACATGCCTGAGTAGATCAGGCCGTTGATGTAGGCAGTCGGAAGGTCCGTGTAGGCGAGCGAGAAGTAGGTTGGCTCGGCGTCCAGGGCGAACTTCAAGTCGGCGGATGCGGCCGCGCTGGGCGCTGTGCTCGCGGCTGCGCTGGCGGCGGAGCTGGGCGCCGCGACGGGGGCGGAGAGGGGCGCGGCGCTGGGCGCGGGTGTCGCCGAGCCGCCGCACGCGGACGCGACGATCGTGAGCGCCCCGAGCAGCGCGAGACCACGAAGTCTCAAGCTCATGGAGATCTATCCTCCTGTTCCCGGGCCACACAGCGTTCGCCGCGTGGCCCGCTCCTCCTGATGTAAGCGCTCCGGCCGGGTCGTGCGCAGGAGCACGCGGCCAGCAGAGCGCCCCGCAGATGTTCGCGCATTATAGGGTACGGCGGTTCGCGCCGGTCAAGAAACCCGCCGCTGCGCGCACGGCGGTTTCACCGCATCGCTGCCCCGGTCACCTCCTGTCCGCGCCGGTCGACGCTGGCTGGGGGCCGCCGTCCGGAACGTCCGATCCCGGCCGCGCGGCCGGGATCGAGCGCAGCACGACGACTGCGCGAGCGAGGTCGTCCGGGCGGGCCGCCCCGGCGGCCGTGTCCACGGTGGGGAAGACGGAAGTCGAGGGCTCCGGGCGCCGATCGCTCCCCTGCTCGAACACGACGGCCGACGGGGTCCGCGGCGCGATCCAGGAGCCCTCGTCGTACACACTCGCCGGGTCGCGTCGCAGCAGTCCCGGGCCCGCGAGCGCGCCGCACACGCCGATGGCGACGAGCAGCCCCGGGATTCCCGACAGGAGCAGCGACGGCCGCCGGGGCGGCACCACGAGTCGAAGGCGCAGGCGCGCCCACTCATCCGAGACCGGCTCTGCACACGAGGTCTCATCGTGGAGGCGCCGAAGGGCATGCACGATCAGGGTGGTCGCCTCCAGGTCCGCCTCACACCGCTGGCAGCGCTCGACATGGTCGAGCGCCCGACGCACGTCGGGCCCGGCGCACCGCCGGGCCGCGAAGTCCACGAGGGCGTCCTGGTGCGCGGCGCAGGGCGGCTCCCAGGGCAGCCTCACGGCTCGATCCCGACCGCGCCCGCCAGGGGCCGGTACGCGCCGCCGAATCGCCGGTCCTCCTCGAGCCGCCCTCGGAGCGAGCGGAGCCCGAAGTGGAGCCGCGACTTCACGGTGCCGACGGGAATGCCCAGGATGTCAGCGGTCTCCGTGATGGAGCGGCCCCGCAGGTAGAAGAGGACGATGACTGCCTGGTGCTTGGCCGGCATCGCCGCGATCCCGTCGCGCACGATCTCGCACAGCTCGGCCAGCTCGGCGTGGTCCGCGGGCTGGGCCGCGTGGTCGAACAGGAAGTGCGCCATCGCCTCGGTGATCGGCTCCCAGGGCGGCCGTCGCCGGGCGAGCCGGGTATAGGAGAAGTTGAGCGCCACGCGATGCAGCCAGGGCAACGGACTGGCGTCCAAACGCAATCGGCGGCGCCACTCGTAGGCCTTGGAGAACGTGTCCTGGACGACCTCCTCCGCGGCCTGGCGCTCACCAAGGAGCGCGTAGGCCGTGGCGAAGATGGGCCCCCGATAGCGCTCGAAGAACGCCTCGAACGCGTCGAGGTCGTCCTCGCGGATCCTTCGCAGGAGGGCCGCCTCCACCGGATCGGCCCGGCGCCCCGCAGCGTCCTGTTGATCTGTCGTCATAGCCCACGCGATACCCGGGGATCGTCCGGGCCGCCCCGGCCGTTCCCGTCATGCTCCATTACGTCGCAGAGGAGCGGCAGGTTCACGACGCGTCGCCGCGGCGCTCAGCCCGGGCGCGGGGGCTCGGCCCGGTTCTCGGGCCGCCAGCGCAGGTTCGGTTGGCGGGCGGCGGTCGCTTCGTCGAGCCGCCGAACGGGCGCCGAATGCGGGGCCGACGTCACGAGCTCCGGCGTCTCGTGCGCTTCCCGGGCGATCTCGAGCAGCGCGTCCGCGAACGCGTCGAGCGTCTCGAGCCGCTCGGTCTCGGTCGGCTCGATCAGCATCGCCTCGTCCACCGTGTGCGGGAAGTAGATCGTGGGCGGGTGGTAGCCCTTGTCGATGAGCCGCTTCGCCACGTCCAGGGTTCGGACGCCCGTCGCCCGCTTGAGGCCCGCGCCGGACGCGATGAACTCGTGGGCGCATGGCCCCGGGTACGGGACCTCGTACGCGCCGTCCGCCTCCAGCCGGCCGCGCAGGTAGTTGGCGGCGAGGACGGCGTCGTCGCTGACTTCCCTGAGCCCGTCCGCGCCGTGGGCCCGGATGTAGGCCCACGCCCGCAGGAGGATGCCCACGTTGCCCACGTGGCCGCGCATACGGCCGATGCTGGCCGGCCGCTCCCCGGGCCGCTCCAGCCGGAACGTCCCGCCCAGCTCGCGGAGGACGCGCGGGGCTGGCAGGAACGGGATGAGCGGCTCGCGCACGCCCACCGGCCCGGCCCCGGGACCTCCGCCGCCGTGCGGCGTCGAGAACGTCTTGTGGACGTTGAAATGCATGACGTCGAAACCCGCCTCGCCGGGCCGGAAGCGTCCGAGGATGGCGTTGAGATTGGCGCCGTCCATGTACGCGAGCGCGCCGGCCGCGTGGACCAGCTCCAGCAGCTCGACGATGCGGCGCTCGAAGAGGCCCAGCGTGGATGGGTTCGTGATCATGATCGCGGCGGTATGCGACCCGAGGGCCGCCCGGAATGCCTCCAGGTCGACGCCGCCGTCCGGTGCGGACGGGATGTTGACGGTCCTGAAGCCGGCCATGGACGCGGTGGCGGGATTCGTGCCGTGTGCCGAGTCCGGGATGAGGACGTCCGTTCGCTCCAGGTCCCGGCGTGCGCGGTGGTAGGCCCGGACCACGAGCATGCCGGTCAGCTCGCCCTGGGCGCCGGCCGCGGGCTGGAGCGTGACGGCGTCCATCCCGCTGATCTCCGCCAGGTCCCGCTCCAGCTCCCAGAGCATCTCCAGCGTCCCCTGGGCGGTCTCGTCGGGCGCGAGCGGATGCAGCGCCGCGAATCCGGGCAGTCGTGCCGCCCATTCGTTGACCTTCGGGTTGTACTTCATGGTGCACGACCCGAGCGGGTAGAAGCCCGTGTCCACGCCCCAGTTGAGTTGCGAGAGGTTGACGTAGTGGCGGACGAGAGACGCCTCGTCCACCTCGGGGAGCGCGGGCGGCACGGCCCGGCGCGCGGCGGCGGGGAGACGATCCAGTGCATCTGCGGGCGGCGCGGGGATGCGGCGTCCGGCGGCCCGGCCGGTGCCGGACAGCTCGAAGAGGGTCGGTTGGAGCTTCGGTCCCGTGACGCTCATCGAATCCCCTCCCCGATCCCGGCGACCGGGACACCCGCCTGGGCGCTCAGCTCGTCGCGGAGCGCCCAGGCGAACAGCTCGATCTCCTCCGGCGTCGTGGTTTCCGTCGCGCAGACGAGGAGGCCATCGGTGAGCGAGGGATCGCCCGGCTCCAGCTCCGCGAGCGGGATCCCGGCAAGAATCCCGCGATGGAGGAGCCGGCGGTGGACCGAGATCGCGTCGGGGACACGGACCGCGAACTCGTTGAGGTACGGGCCCGGGTGCAGGCGGGGCGCCCCGGCGTCGGCGAGCGCGGCGGCCAGCTCCGCGGCGCGGGCCGCGCCCGTCGCGGCCACGTCGCGGAGCCCCCCCGGCCCGAGCGCTGCGACGTACACGGCGGCGGCCAGGGCGCACAGCGCCTGGTTCGTGCAGATGTTGCTGGCCGCCTTCTCGCGCCGGATGTCCTGCTCGCGCGCCCGCATGGTCATCACGTAGGCGCGCCGGCCGTCGGCGTCGCTGGTCATGCCGATCAGGCGCCCCGGGATCTGGCGGACGAGGGAATCCCGGCAGGCCAGGATCCCCAGGTACGGGCCGCCGTATTGGGGCGGGATGCCGAGAGGCTGACCCTCCCCCGCCGCGATGTCCGCCTCGTAGGCGGCCGGCGGCGCGAGCACCGCGAGGGAGACCGGCTCCACCGCGGCGACGAACAGGGCGCCGGCCGCGTGCGCGAGCCGGCCAATCTCCCCCATCGGCTCCAGCAGGCCCAGGACGTTTGGCTGGGCCGCAACGACTCCCGCCACCGGCCGCTCGGGATCGTCCAGGAGGCGCGCGAGCGCCGCGAGGTCCGTCGTGCCCGCATCCGGCCCCTCGGTGGCGAGCGGAACCTCGTCGAACGCGAAGTCGGGACCCGCGAAGTAGGTCCCCAGCGTCTGGCGGGCCTGCGGGTGGACCCCCCGCGAGACGAGCACCCGCTCGCGGCGAGTCGCCCGGCAGGTCATGAGCGCCGCCTCCGCGGTTGCCGTCGCACCGTCGTAGTGAGAGGCGGAGACGACGTCCAGGCCCGTCAGCTCGGCGAGGAGTGACTGGTACTCGTAGATCGTCTGGAGCGTTCCCTGACTGATCTCCGGCTGGTAAGGCGTGTAGGCGGTGTAGAACTCGCCGCGGAGAAGGATCTGGTCGACCACCGGCGGCAGGTGGTGGCGGTAGACGCCCGCACCCAGGAAGCTGGCGAGATCGACGCGGTTGTGACCCGCCAGGGTTCGCAGCCGGGCCATCAGCTCGAGCTCCGTGAGCCCCGGCGGAAGGTCGATGGCGCCGGCCCGGACCGCCGGCGGGATGACCTCGAAGAGCTCGTCCACCGAGCTGATCCCGAGCGCCGCGAGCATCCGCGAGCGGTCGTCCGGGGTGTGCGGTCCGTACACCATGGGATCAGCCCTCCGCGGTGAGTGCCTCGTATGCGGCCGCGTCGAGGAGCTGCTCCAGCTGACCGGGGTCCGAGAGCCGGATCCGCAGCATCCAACCGGCGCCATACGGGTCACTGTTGACCACCTCGGGCGTCGCGAGGAGGCTCGCGTTCCCTTCGAGAACCTCGCCGGCCACGGGCGCGAAGAGGTCGCTGACGGCCTTCACCGACTCCACGACGCCGAACGTCGCGAACTGCGTGAGCAGGCGGCCGGGCTCGGGCAGCTCGACGAAGACGATGTCACCAAGCTGGTCGGCGGCATGTTGGGTGATCCCGACTGTCGCAACGTCCCCGTCGACGCGGACCCACTCATGCTCCTTCGTGTAGCGCAGATCGGACGGGATCATGGGCCGGGGAACCTCCGTGCTGACGCGGTCGCTGCCGCACGAACGTGGCGTCGTCCACCGCCGGGGCCGGCGGCGGGGTGGGTCATCGGGCCCGGGAGTAGAACGGGAGCGGGACGACCTCCGCGACGGCTCGCGTGTCGCGGATCTCCACCTCGAGCATCGTACCCGTCACGGCATCGCCCGGGGCGACGTACGCCATCGCGATCGGTACGCTCAGGGTCGGCGACTGGGTGCCGGACGTGACGACGCCCGTCCGTCGATCCCCCGCCCAGACCGGGTACCCGTGGCGCGCGATCCCGCGCCCACGCACCGCAAGGCCCACGAGCAGCCGCCGCGGGCCCGCCTTGGCGGCTCGGGTGAGCGCCTCGCGGCCCACGAAGTCCCCCGCTTTGGCCAGCTTGACGACCCGGCCGAGGCCCGCCTCGAAGGGGGTCGTGGAGCGGTCCAGCTCGTTGCCATAGAGCGGCATGCCGGCCTCCAGCCGGAGCGTGTCGCGGGCGCCGAGCCCGACCGGCACGAGGCCCGACGGTGCACCGGCGGCCAGGAGGACGTCCCAGAGCTCGCCGGCGGTCGCGTCGTCGACGAAGACCTCGAACCCGTCCTCCCCCGTGTAGCCCGTCCGAGCGACGAGCGCCGGCATTCCCGCCACCACGCCCTCGGCGATCGCGTAGTAGCGAAGGGTCGCCAGGTTCACGTCGGTGAGCGGCCCGAGGATTCCCCGCGCCGCCGGTCCCTGCACGGCCACGAGCGCAGTCGCGAGGGAGCGGTCGTCGAGGATGGAGCGGCTCGCGTCGATGCGCTCGGCGAGCGCATCGGAGACGACGGGGGCGTTGGAGGCGTTCGCGACGACCAGGAACCGATCATTGGCCAGCCGGTAGACGATCAGGTCGTCGATGACGCCGCCATCGGGAGCACAGATCATGGAGTACTGGGCGCGACCCACCTCCAGCGACGGCGGGTCCGTCACGAGGGCTCCGGCGAGCGCCTGGCCCGCATCGGGGCCCTCGACGAAGAGTTCGCCCATGTGGGAGAGATCGAACAGGCCGGCCCGCTCGCGCACCGCCCGGTGCTCGTTGAGGATCGAGGTGTACTGGACGGGCATCTGCCAGCCACCGAAGTCGATCATCCGCGCGCCCAGCGCGACGTGGCGCGACAGGAGCGGCGTGGCCCGCGACCCGTCAGCCGGAAGCACGATCTCGGTCATGCCCGGACCTCGCTGGCCCCGGCGATCATGCGGGCCGCTCGCTCGACCAGCGCGCGCTCCGTCTCGAACGTGAGCAACCCGGGCGCATCCGCCAGTGGGACCCAGCGCACCTCGTCGAACTCGTGGTCGTGCCCGCCAAGGTCGCCGCCGATCGCCTCCATCAACCAGAAGTGGACCGTCTTGTGGATCTTCGCGCCCCCTTGAGCGAACACGTATTCAATTCGGTCGATCGGGGCCACGATGCGCACCTCCAGCCCGGTCTCCTCGGCGACTTCACGGAGCGCCGTCTCCTCGAGCGTCTCGGGTGGGTTCGGTGTTCCCTTCGGGAGAGTCCACGAACCGCCGTCGCCCAGGCGACGGCGGTGGCCGGCGACGAGATGCGGAACGCCGGCGATGGTGCGGACGACAATCCCGCCCGCGGAGGTGGCGGTGGCGCGCCTCAGCCGCGCCACGGTGCCGACGCGGCGCGAACGCGACGACCGGGGCTCCGGACCTCGAGCTTCGCCCAGCGGACCGCCGCCAGCGGACCCGCGACACCGGCCGCGCGGTGCGGTCGCACAGGTGTGACCGCGCGCCAGTCGGCGCGCAGGAGAACGACCGGCCCGAGATCCGTCCGGCGAACAATCGTCGGGCGATCCGTCGAGGCCTGGAAGCCGACATGGCGATGGAGGCCGAGGCGGCGCTCCCGGTGCCGCGGCGGGGGCGTCGGGAAACTGGCCGCCGGGCGAACCGCGAACCTCGCGGCGAAGCTTCGCTGCATGTGCAGATCGTAGCGCCTCAGCGGCGATCTGCAAGTGCGGCGCGCAGGCGCGCCGCGGTTTCCGGCGCGAGGCCGCGCCGCGCCTCGGCGATGGTCACCTGGCGCCGCACGAGCGCGCGGTACGTGTCCAGCGTCGCGGGCGCGCCGCCCTCGAGCGCGGCGAGGTGGGCCTCGATGGTCCCCGCGTCCCCCCGGACGGCCGGGCCGGTGAGCGCGGGCGCGATCCCGAGGGCCCGGGCATTGCCGAGTGCCTGGGCCGCGAGCGGGCCGTAGACGGCGAGCGCGCCGGCTTCGTCGAGACCGGCTCGCGCCGCGACCTCTGCGATCACGTCGAGGAGCGCGACGAGGCCGCCCGCCGCGAGCACGGCGGCAGCGTGGTACGCAGGCTTCGAGCCCGGGGCCAGCCGGACGGGCAACGCACCGATCGACTGGGCCATCTCCGCGAGGACGTCGAGGATGTCCTCATCGCCCTCGATCGCCACGGTCGCGCCGCGCAGCGCCGCCAGGGCGCGGTCCACGTCCACGAATGCGACAAGCGGGTGGAACGACCCACAGGAGGTGCCGGCTGCGCGGGCGGCGGCCAGCACCTCGGTGCCGTGCAGGCCGCTGGTGTGGACCAGCGCCTGCCCGGAGTAGAGATGCATGCCGGCGGCGACGTCGGCGATCGCGTCGTCGGGCACGGCGATGATCGCGAGGTGGCACTCGTCGAGGACGCCGGCGGGCTCGGCGAACGCCCGGACGCCGGGGACCATCCGGCGGAAGCGCTCCCGGCGCGCCGGGTCGCGACTGGCCACGGCGCCCACCTGCCACCCGGCGGCGGTAAGGGCTGCACCCAGGGTCAGCCCGACCGGCCCGCCTCCCACGATCCCGATGATCGGGCGGCCGTTGTCCGGTGCCGCCACGTGCGGGTGCGCTTGCACCTCCAGGTGCACCTCATCGCCATGTCGGTGCGCCCCCGCGGGCAGTGATGGGTCGGCCGAGGATGCGGTCGCGGCAGCCACCACGTCCGCCGCGGCCGCATCCGCCGCGGCCGCGCGGCGCAGCTCCTCGAGCGTCGCCGGATCGCCTGGCGGGGGCGGGGTGGCATCGCTCCAGGCTCGCACGCGGGCTCCTCGCTGGGCCTCAGCCGCCGACGCAGGGTCACGCCGTGGCGGGGTACTCTTGGCCGTGACAGCGTAGCGCCCCTCGCGGCCCCCGCGCCGCCCGAGCAACGAACGAGGAACCCGTGCCGACCAGCGACCCGATCGGCGCCCGAGCCAGCCTCGGCCCGGGACTCCCGGACTACGTGCCCCTCGCCGCGCTCGCGGGCACGGTCGACCTCGCCCGCGCCCCGGTCACGATCAAGATCCTGCTGGAGAACGTCCTGCGCCACGCGGGGCGCGGCATCGTGACCGAAGCGGACCTCCGGCGCCTCGCGGGCTGGCGGCCGGGCGCCGGCGGCAACGCGGAGATTCCGTTCGTGCCCGCGCGCGTGATCCTCCAGGACTTCACCGGGGTGCCGGCCGTCGTGGACCTCGCCGCGATGCGGGACGCGATGGCGGCCCTCGGCGGCGACCCGGGCCGGGTCAACCCGCTCGTCCCGGCCGACCTCGTGATCGACCACTCGGTCCAGGTCGATCGCTTCGGAACCGCCGACTCGTTCGCCTTCAACGTCACCCGCGAGTACGAGCGGAACGGCGAGCGCTACCAGCTCCTCCGCTGGGCGCAGCGCGCGTTCACGGGCCTGCGGGTCGTGCCCCCGGGCACGGGCATCGTCCACCAGGTCAACCTCGAGCACCTTGCCACCGTCGTGACGGTCGCCGAGGAGGACGGCCGGTCGCTCGCGTTCCCGGACACGCTCGTCGGGACCGACTCCCACACCACGATGATCAATGCGCTGGGCGTGCTGGGCTACGGGGTTGGCGGAATCGAGGCCGAGGCCGTCCTGCTGGGGCAGCCGCTCTACCTGCCGATGCCGCACGTGGTGGGGGTCCGGCTGCGCGGCGCGCTTCCGAAGGGTGCAACCGCCACCGACCTCGTGCTGACCGTCACGGAGCGCCTGCGGATGCTCGGCGTGGTTGGCTCGTTCGTGGAGTTCGCGGGTGACGGGCTGGCCGGCCTCGCGCTCGCCGACCGCGCCACGATCAGCAACATGAGCCCCGAGTTCGGGGCCACCGCCACGATCTTCCCGATCGACGACGAGACGCTGGCGTACCTCCGCCTCACCGGCCGAAGCGCCGAGCTGGTCGACCTCGTGGAGCGGTACGCGAAGGCGCAGGGCCTCTGGCGCCTTCCGGGCGCCGGGCCCGAGTTCGACGTGGTCCTGGAGCTGGACCTCGCGTCGGTCGAGCCCAGCCTGGCCGGGCCGAAGCGACCCCAGGACCGGGTCCCCGTGCCGCAGACGCGGGCAAGCTTCGAGTCCGCGTTCCCGGGCGTGCTGCCCGCCAGCAGGGCGCCAGCCGCCGCGCCGGGAGAGGTCCGCAACGGCTCCGTGGTGATCGCCGCGATCACGTCATGCACGAACACGTCGAACCCGACGGTGATGGTGGGGGCCGGGCTGCTGGCCGCGAAGGCGGTGGCGCGTGGACTCCACGTGAACCCGGCCGTCAAGACCTCGCTCGCACCCGGCTCGCGAGCGGTAACCGCGTACCTGGAGCGGGCGGGGCTGACGGAGCCGCTCGCCGCGCTGGGGTTCGCGCTGGCGGGCTACGGCTGCACCACGTGCATCGGCAACTCCGGGCCGCTGGACGAGGCGGTCGCGCGCCAGATCGAGGAGCACGGGCTGACGGCGGTCGCGGTGCTATCGGGCAACCGCAACTTCGAGGGCCGGATCCACCCGCTCGCGCGCGCCAGCTACCTCGCTTCCCCACCCCTCGTGGTGGCATACGCGCTCGCAGGCCGGATCGATATCGACCTGTCGAGCGAGCCGCTCGGCGTTGGGTCAGACGGCGCTCCGGTCTTCCTGGCGGACCTCTGGCCGTCCGCGGAGGAGGTCCGGGCGACGATCGCAGAAGCGATCGACGGCGAGCTGTTCCGGTCCGCCTACGCCTCGGTGTTCGAAGGTGACGTCCGCTGGCGGGCGCTGCCGATCCCCGAAGGCGACCGCTACGCCTGGGACGCCGACTCCACGTACATCGCGAACCCGCCCTTCTTCGCCCACATGACGCTGACGCCGGACCCGGTCCGCGACATCGATGGAGCGCGAGTGCTCGCCTGGCTCGGCGACTCGGTGACCACGGACCACATCTCGCCCGCCGGCTCCATCGCCGCGTGGTCCCCGGCCGGCGCGTGGCTCCAGCAGCACGGCGTCGGGCCGCTCGACTTCAACTCGTACGGGGCCCGCCGCGGTCACCACGAGGTAATGATGCGCGGGACCTTCGGCAACATTCGTCTCCGGAACCGCCTGGTGGATGGGAAAGAAGGGCCGTACACCCTGCGCTTCCCGACCGGATCGGAGACGTTCATCTACGACGCCGCGATGACCTACCAGGCGGAGGGCGTCCCGAGCATCGTGCTCGCCGGCCGCGAGTACGGGTCCGGCTCGTCGCGCGACTGGGCCGCCAAGGGCACGCGGCTGCTGGGGATCCGGGCAGTCATCGCGGAGAGCTTCGAGCGGATCCATCGCTCGAACCTGGTCGGGATGGGCGTGCTGGCGCTGCAGTTCCAGCCCGGCGAGAGCGCCGCGAGCCTGGGCCTCACCGGGCGCGAGCGCTACACGATCGTCGGCCTCGGGGACAGCCTGGCCCCACGGGCGCGGCTGAACGTCGTCGCCACCGCCGACGACGCCGACGGGGGGCGCGAGACACGCTTCGAGGTAGAGTGCCGCCTCGACGGCGCGATCGAGGTCGAGTACTACCGGCAGGGCGGGATCCTGCCCGCCGTGCTGCGGCGGATCGCGCGGGAATCCGGCGCCGCCTGACCCGGACCGCGAAGGGCCCGCGCGGAGACGTCAGGCGCGCCGGGCCGCCCAGCGTCCGTCGCGGTCCTCGACCCGCAGCGGGATCCCGTAGGCGGCGGAGAGCGTCGCGTCCACGAGGACCCGATCGATCGGGCCGGCCGCGAGGACGCGCCCGCCGGCGAGGACCATTGCCTGCCCAAAACCAGGCGGGATCTCCTCCAGGTGGTGCGTCACGAGCACGATGCCGGCCGGTCGGGGCCGCGTTGCGAGCCCCGCAAAGGCATCCACGAGCTCCTCGCGCGCCCGGAGGTCGAGTCCCGCCGCCGGCTCGTCGGCGAGCACGACTTCCGGGTCCGGCAGGAGGGTCCGCGCCAGCAGCACGCGCTGGCGCTCGCCGGTCGAGAGGGTGCCGAAGGTTCGTTCGGCAAGGTCTCCGACGCCCAGCTGCCGCAGCAGCTCGAGCGCTCGCACCTGGTCGCGCTCCGCGTACGTGTCCCACCACGGCGCCAGCGCACCGGTCCGCGCGGTCACCACGACCTCGCGCGCCCGAAGGCGCGGGTCGACGCGCTCCGCGAGCGCGGCACTCGTAAGGCCGATCCGCGACCGCAGCGTCCGTGCGTCCACTCGGCCCAGCTCGGCACCGAGCACGCGAACGTGACCGACCGTCGGGAAGAGATTCGTCGCGGCGACCGCCAGGAGCGTGGACTTGCCCGCGCCGTTGGGGCCGACCACCACCCAGCGCTCTCCGGGCATGACAACAAGGGTGGCTTCAGCGAGCAGCCATGCCGCGCCGCGCCGGACGCCGATGCCGGAGAGCTCGAGCACGGGTGCAGGGCCCATGGCGGGCGCGAAAGCGGGTTCGACACGCACCGGGTGATCCTACGCGAGGGCGGGGCGTCGGCGGGCCGCGTCGGGTTGCGGCCGCACCATGCGTCGAGGGTGGACGCACCATCGGACGGCTCCAGATCGTCTTGTCCGCGCGCGCGGAGCCGCCCCGAGCTGCGCCGCGCTCGTCGAACCGTCGCCGGGAGCCCCGCATGCCCACCCGATCCGGGACCGCCGCCCGCCTTCTCGCCTGGTTCGTCGGCCTCGTGATCCTCGTCCTGGCCTTCGTTCCGACCGGCATGCTGGCGCTCGACTGGCTCGGCCCGGCCGCCGCCGCGACGGCGGTGTCCATCGGTTCCTTGGCGCCCGGCTCCGCGGTCCGCGCGAGCCCGACCCCGGCCGCCACGGTCCCCGTGAGCCCCGGGGCAACGCCCATGCCGACGCCCGTGCCGACGCCCGTGTCGACGCCCGTGCCGTCCGCATCGCCGGCCCCGCCAGCCGGCCCGTTCGCGATGGACACGTACCGGCGCGGCGTCTTCGTCTCCGAGGAGACGAAGATCTCCTGCGCATCGGCAGCGATCCAGATCGTCGTCAATCTCGTGGGGCCGCGGATCGACACCAGCACCGCGTTCCAGCGTCGGATCACGTCCCTCGCGGCGGACTTCACGACGCGCGACGACTCGAGCAACGGCGGCTGGGGCCCGGCTGGGATGGCGGCTGCGATCACACACCTTTCCGGCGTCCCCTACGAGCTGCGCATCGCCACGTCGCGAGAAGCCGCGCTCCGTCTCGCCGCCACGGCCATCCGGGCGTCAGGCCGGCCCGTGGTGCTCCTCGTCTGGCGCGGCGCCCACGCCTGGGTGATGACCGGCTTCACCGCCACCTTGGATCCGCGTGCGACGGCGTCCTTCACGCTGACGGCAGCCCGGATCCTCGATCCCTGGTTCCCGCGGGTCAGCAGCATCTGGGGCCCGTCGGCCCTGCCCGACGCGTCGCACGACCCGGCCAACCTGATCCGGAACTACCTGGCCTGGAAGCGGCCGGAGGGACCGTACCCGGGCCGGGACGGACGGTTCCTGCTCCTCGTGCCTGTCGCGGGTCCGG
>Ga0208079_1000655_pt1 | contig 18808 bp, 17 predicted proteins | sample NGESurdeep092012_5_FD_184474 | JGI IMG/M metagenome (GOLD analysis project Ga0208079, IMG submission 184474) | Arctic peat soil microbial communities from Barrow, Alaska - NGEE Surface sample 210-2 deep-092012 (SPAdes) | ecosystem: Environmental > Terrestrial > Soil > Wetlands > Peat ... | reverse complement strand
TGTCGCCAGACGCTGGAGCAGATCAAGCCGGGATGCGCGTCGCCACGAGCCAAAACGAAATCAAAATAACTCCAGTCGTTTGTGAGACACTACACTAGCGGCATAATTTTTTCAGCCTTTCGTTCCTCGCCGATTTCGTGTTTAGTATGCGCTGCTTATGAGCAAAACCGCATTGCTGTTTGCCGGACAGGGCGCACAGGCCGTCGGCATGGGCAAAGACCTCGCCGAAAAATTTCCACCGGCCAAAACCTGGTTCGACCGCGCCAATACTGCGCTCGGCTACGACCTGGCTTCAATTTGTTTCAACGGTCCGGAGGCTGAACTCACGAAAACTGAAAACGCCCAGCCTGGCATCTTCCTTGTGAGTTGGGTCGTATTTCAATTGCTCAAGGAACAGGCGCCATCGCTCAAATTTAATGCCACTGCCGGTTTGTCGCTCGGCGAATTCACGGCGCTGACAGCGGCGGGCGCGATGAGCTTCGAGGACGGCCTGCGCCTGGTGCGCCAGCGCGGCCGGTTCATGCAGGAGGCTTGCGAAACCACGCGCGGCGGCATGGCGGCGGTCATCGGTTTGGACGAAGCGCCCACGCGCGAAATTTGCGCCGAAGCGGGCGTGGTGCTGGCGAACCTGAACTGCCCCGGCCAGCTCGTCATTTCCGGCGAAGCGGACAAAATTGCCAAAGCCGTTGAACTGGCCAAAGCCAAAGGCGCCAAGCGTGCCATCGCATTGCTGGTGGCCGGCGCGTATCACTCGCCGCTCATGGCCGGCGCGCAACCGAAGTTGCAGGCGGAACTGGCCAAGGTGAAATTATTGCCACCGGTTGTGCCGGTGATTTCCAACGTCACGGGACAGGCACACGGCGTTGCGGCGGACATTTCCGCGCGGCTGGTCGAGCAGGTCACGTCATCGGTGCTGTGGGAAAAATCCATGCGCCATTTGCTGGCGCAGGGTTTCACACGGTTCATCGAACTCGGTCCGGGCACGGCGCTGAGCGGTTTCATGAAACGCATTGATAAGAAGGTGCAGATGCTCAACGTGGCGGATGTGGCCAGCTTGGAAGTGACGGGGAAGGCATTAGCCCCGTGAAACGTGAAAACGTGATGCGTGAGCCGAAGCCGCCCGTCAGTGTTCACGTTTCACGTTTTACGCATCACGTGTTTCGCATGATTTTTCGTGTGCATTCGTGCCGATTCGTGTTTAAACAGTGGCTGCCATGACACCTCGCAACGTCTCCTGACGGCCTTGGACCATTGCCAGCCTGACCGCGTGCCGATCGACCTTGGTGGCAATCAAACCGGCATTCACAAATTCGCCTACGAGAAACTCCTCGCCCACCTCGGCCTTAAAGAGGAGATCGTCATCATGGATCTCGTGCAGCAACTGGCCAAGCCGTCGGAGGCCGTGCTGCAGCGGTTGCGCGTGGATAACGGGATTGACATCTTTAATCCGGTCCAGATCTCGGCCAAGGACATGGATCCGGCGATGCTGAAGGCCCGGTTTGGAGACAAGGTTGTTTTCTGGGGCGGGGGCGTGGATTCACAACATGTGCTGCCGCGCGGCACCACGGAGCAGGTCCGCGAAAACGTCCGCGCCAACCTCGAAGCGTTCAAGCCCGGCGGCGGCTACGTTTTCAACAACGTCCACAACATCCAGGCCGACGTGCCGCCGGCCAACATCCTGGCGATGTTTGATGCGGCGTATGAATTCGGGAAGTACTAATCCCTGACCTGCGGTGCGGGCGCAGATGTGGAACGTTGCAGACGGCGTGAACCTGGAAGCGGCGGTGAAAACGCCGAACAGAAACGTCTTGCGGGTTGCGTCAAGTGCGGCGGGATCATCTCTCAATGCTTGACGCAAAACGAAACACGTAACACGCTTTACCGCCATGAAACAACTTGAGAATCAAATCGCCGTGGTCACCGGCGCGGGCCGGGGCATTGGGCGCGCCATCGCGTTGAAATTCGCCGCCCAAGGGGCCGACATCGCGGCCGTGGACCTAAAAACCGACTTTGTGCAGGAAACGGTGGATGAGGTGCGCAAGCTCGGGCGCAAAGCCTGGGCGGTGGCCGCCAATGTGGCCGAGGCCGCCAGCGTCGAGGCCGCCGCCGAGCAGATTTTGAAGGAGGCCGGCCGCGTGGACATCCTCGTGAACAACGCCGGCATCACCAAGGACGGCCTGCTCATGCGCATGAGCGAGGCGGATTGGGACGCCGTGCTGGACATCAACCTCAAGGGAACATTCCTGTTCACCAAGGCATTCAGCCGCGCATTCGTGAAACAGAGATCCGGCCGCATCGTCAACATCGCCTCCGTGATTGGCCTGATCGGCAATGCCGGCCAGTGCAATTACGCGGCGAGCAAGGCCGGCGTCATCGGCTTTACGAAGTCCGTCGCGCGGGAATTGGCCTCACGCGGAGTCACCGCGAACGCCATCGCCCCCGGATTCATCGAGACCAAGATGACCGAGGCGCTCGGCCCGGAGGCGCGGACCGCCCTGCTCAAGCAGATTCCATTGGCCAGTCTGGGCCAGCCCGGGGACGTGGCGGAGGCGGCATTGTTTTTTGCCAGCCCGGCGGCGCGTTATATCACCGGGCAGGTTTTGGCGGTGGACGGCGGGATGGTGATGTGACTGGAAAAATTTTATGATTCAAGGCTTGACGATTTTGGCGTTCATGGCATAGAGACAGGTCAAAATTAACTTATGGCAGACAAACCTATTGACCAACGGGTAAAAGACATCATTGTTGAACAACTCGGCGTGAAGCCGGACCAGGTAACGCCGGAGGCGAAGTTCATCGAAGACCTCGGCGCGGATTCGCTCGACACCGTCGAGTTGATCATGGCGCTGGAAGAGGAATTCGGCATCGAAGTGCCGGACGAACAGGCGGAAAAACTCCTGACCGTCGGCGATGTGGGCAAATACATCGAAGAACATCAAAAATAGCTGCGACTTTGGTCGCTTCGGGGCAGCTTGGCTGAACTCGGCTTGAGCCGCCCCTTTTGATTTTATGGCAAGCAACTGGATAGACCGCCGCGTGGTCGTTACCGGTTTGGGCGTCGTCACACCGCTGGGACATCAACTCGATGTTTTCTGGAGCAACCTCATCTCCGGCCAATGCGGCATTGACCGCATCACCGCATTCGACGCGACGCCGTTCGCCACGCAGGTCGCCGGCGAAGTGAAACATTTTGATCCGCTGCCGGCGTTTCCGTCGCCGAAGGAAGTCCGGCGGACGGATCGTTATTCGCAATTCGGCATTTTCGCCGGGCACCAGGCGCTGCTCGATTCCGGACTCGACCTCGACCGGGAAAACCGCGACGAAATCGGCGTCATCATCGGCTCCGGCATCGGCGGTTTGTCCACCACCACCGAGCAACTCAAAATTTTGTTCCAACGCGGTCCCGGCCGGCTCTCGCCGTTCATGATCCCGATGCTCATCGGCAACATGGCCTCCGGCACGTTCTCGATATACAAGGATTTGCGCGGGCCGAATTTCGCCACCTGCTCCGCCTGTGCCACGGCCAATCATGCCATCGGCGAAGCCTGGCGCTGCATCAAAATGGGCGACGCGCAGGCGATGTTCGCCGGCGGCGCGGAAGCGACGATCGTGCCCATCGGCATTGGCGGCTTTTGCGCGATGCGGGCCATGAGCACGCGCAACGACGATCCCAAACGCGCCTCGCGCCCCTTCGACAAGGAACGCGACGGCTTCGTCATGGGCGAAGGCGCGGGCGTCATCGTGCTCGAAGAATTGGAACATGCCCAAAAGCGCGGCGCGAAGATTTATTGCGAAATCGTCGGTTATGGCAACACGGCCGACGCGCACCATCTCACCGCGCCGTCCCCCGGCGGCGAAGGCGCGGCCCGCTGCATGAAAATGGCGCTGCGCCAGGCCGGCCTGAACCCCGGGGACGTTTCCTACATCAACGCCCACGGCACCTCCACGCCGCAAGGCGATGTCTGTGAAACGCAGGCCATCAAGACTGTTTTCGGCAGCCATGCGAAAAAGGTGGCCGTCAGTTCCACCAAAGGCGCGACCGGCCACATGCTCGGCGCGGCGGGCGCGGTGGAAATGACCGTTTGTGCGCTGGCCATCAAACACGGCGTCGTCCCGCCAACCATCAATTACCAGGTGCCCGATCCCGAGTGCGATCTGGACTACGTGCCGAACACCGCGCGCGAGTTGAAAGTGAACGTCATCATCAACAATTCGTTCGGCTTCGGCGGCCACAACGCCAGCATCGCGGCCAGGAAATTTACGGGCTGAACCGTGAACTTTCTTTCGTTAATTGAAAGCAAACGCGAAGGAAAAACACTCGCGCCCAATCAGATTGAAAATTTCGTCCGCGAGTTCACCGCCGGCAAGATCCCCGACTACCAGATGGCCGCGATGCTCATGGCCATTTATTTTCGCGGGTTGACCACCGCCGAAATCACCGCGCTCACGCTCGCCATGCGCGATTCCGGCGATGCGCTGAAATTTCCCAGGGACAAACGCCCACTCGTGGACAAGCATTCCACCGGCGGCATCGGCGACAAGGTCTCGCTGCCGCTCGCGCCGTTGCTCGCGTGCCTCGGTTTCCGCGTGCCAATGATTTCCGGGCGCGGCCTGGGCATCACCGGCGGCACACTCGACAAACTCGATTCCATTCCCGGCTTCAAAACCTTGCTGCCCGCAGGAAAAATCGTTGATCAGGTGCAAAAAATCGGCTGTGTCATCTGCGGTCAGACCGACCGGATGGTTCCGGCGGACAAGAAAATTTACGCGCTCCGCGACGTTTCCGGCACCGTGCCCAGCATCCCGCTCATCACCGCGTCCATCCTTTCCAAAAAGCTCGCCGAAAGCCTCGACGCGCTCGTCCTCGACGTGAAATTCGGCTGTGCCGCGTTCATGCAAACCAGGACCGATGCCCGCAAACTCGCAAAAGCGATGGTTGCGCTCGGGAATGAATGCGGTGTGAACACGCGCGCGATTCTCACGAACATGGACACGCCGCTGGGCCGCGCCGCCGGCAACTGGCTTGAGGTGAAGGAAAGCGTGGCGTGCCTGGAAACTGGTAGGGCTGACCTGCCGGTCAGCCAGGCCGCGCAGCAGCGCGGCCCTACCGATTTGCTTGAACTCGTCCTCGGTTGCGCTGCACTTTTGCTGGTCCAGACGCGCAAAGCCAAGTCACTCGTTGCTGCGCGCAAACGGGCGGAAGACTGTTTGAATTCAGGCGCGCCGCGAAAGAAATGGGATGAAATGCTCATTGCTCAAGGCGCTGATTTGGGTGCGTTCAACAAAAAGCTGGCGCTCGACCACACCGCGCCGGTGGTTGTCGAATTGAAAGCCGAAAAACCGGGCTTTGTTTCCAGGTGTGACGCGCGGCTCATCGGCGAAGTCATCCGCGATTTGGGCGGTGGCCGGCTCACGAAGGAATCCGCCATCAATTATGATGTGGGCATTGATCAGATCGCCAAACCGGGCGAGCGCGTGGGAAAGTCCGGCATCCTGTGCCGTATTCACGCCACCGATCGGATAAAAGCCGGGGTTGCCAGCAGGCAGCTCGAGGCGGCTTTCACCATTTCCACCCGACGCCCGCCCGCCATCCCGCTCGTGGCGGGGATTTTGCCATGAAACTCCTGCTCGCCTGGCTGCTCATTTTGGCCCCGGTTGGGTTCGCGGCGGAATCCACGAACCGCGCCGGCCACACGGTTGTTTCCATTGCGGGAGACGAATTCCGAATCAACGGCCAGCCGACTTACGCCGGGCGCACGTGGAACGGCCACAAGATTCAAGGCCTGCTGTTGAACGCGCGGCTGGTGCAGGGCATCTTTGACGACCGGAACACGAACACCGTTTCCCGCTGGGCGTATCCGGACACCGGCAGATGGGATGCGGAGCGCAACACCCGCGAGTTTATTGCCGCGATGCCGGAATGGCGACGCCATGGTTTGCTGGCCTTCACCATCAATCTTCAGGGCGGTTCGCCCGAAGGTTATTCGAAGGCACAACCGTGGCATAACTCGGCGTTTGAGGCCGACGGCTCGCTGCGGGCGGATTATTGCGCGCGTCTGGAGCGCATTTTGAGCCGGGCCGACGAACTCGGCATGGTGGTCATCCTTGGCTACTTCTACTTCGGGCAGAGTGGACATCTGACCAATGAAGTCACGGTGCTGTGCGCCACGGACAATGCCACGAAGTGGCTGCTCGACCACGGCTGGCAAAACGTGCTTGTGGAAATCAACAACGAATGTTCGCAGCCCTATCCCCATCCGGTGTTGCGGCCAGCCCGGGTCCATGAGCTGGTCGAACGGGTGAAGAACACGCATCGTGACGGTCGGAGTCTGCTCGTTGGCACATCGTATTCCGGAGGGGAAATCCCGGGCGAAAACGTCGCGCGCGCATCCAACTTTCTGCTGCTGCACGGCAACGGCGTCTCATCCCCGGAACGCATCCGCGAAATGGTGCGACAGACGCGGGCGGTCCCCGGCTACGTCCCCAAACCGATCCTGTTCAACGAGGACGACCATTTTCATTTCGATCAGCCGACGAACAACTTTGTTGCCGCGATCAGCGAGCACGCTTCATGGGGGTACTTCGACTACCGGATGAGGGGGGAGGGTTTCAATGATGGTTTCCAGAGCGTGCCGGTGAACTGGGGCATCAGCAGCGACCGGAAGCAGGCATTCTTCCAACTGCTCCACGATATCACTGGTGGCGGCAAACCTTGAAACTGCCGCCGGGTTTACAGCGACCCCAAAATTGTCTCCGCCGCCGCGCGCGGATTTTCGGCGGCATAAATCGGACGCCCAATGACCAGCCAGTTGGCGCCGGCGGCGATGGCTTCACGCGGCGTGAGCGTGCGTTTCTGGTCGTCGGCCTTTTCCGCGCCGGTGCGGACGCCGGGGGTGACCAGTTGGGTGCTGGGTGGGAGCGATTGCCGGAGTTTGGCGACTTCCAGCGGCGAGCAGACCAGCCCGCGCAGGCCGGCCTTGGTGGCCACGGCGGCGAGGCGGCGCACCTGATAATCCACGTTCCCATCCAGACCAATTTCCTTCAACGCGCCGGCATCGAGGCTGGTCAACACCGTCACGCCCAGGACCAGCGGCGGGCTGTGGCCGAGCCGCCACGCGGTCTCTTGCGCGGCCTGTTCGGCGGCCTTGAGCATTTCCAGGCCGCCACTGGTGTGCACGGTCAGCATTTGCACGTCGAGTTGCATGGCGGCGGCGACGGACTTGGCGACGGTGTTCGGGATGTCGTGGAATTTCAAATCCAGAAACACGAGCGCGCCCCGTTCACGAATCCGGCGCACAATGTCCGGTCCCGCGCTCGTGAACAACTCGCTGCCGATCTTGAAACCGCCGGAAACCGGAGCCAGTTGCTCCACGAGCTTCAACGCGGCCTCGGCCGTCGGCACGTCAAGGGCGACAATAATGGGATTCCGTGTCATGCAAGCTTCAAGTTACGGCAAACCTGCCGCCAGAAAAACAATTTCTTGCCATAGAACGGATATTTTTTTGAACAACAAAGCAACCAGGCAACGAAGGCATCGAACAACTTTGCTCCTTCGCTGCCTGGCTGTTCAACATTCTTCCTTCTTCCTTCCGCTTTCATTTTCCCCTAGGCTGCCAGCATGAAAGTTATCCGCCATAGCGACGCGAATTTTCAAGAAAAGCTCCGCGAACTGACCACACCGTCCAGCCTGTTCGACCCGGGCATCGAGCAACGCACCCGCGCCATCCTCGACGCCGTTCAAGTCCGCGGTGACGCCGCGCTGCTGGAATTCACCGAAAAATTCGACGGTGCCAAGCTCGCCGCCAACCAGCTCGCCGTGACGCAGGCGGAATTGATGGTTGCGTCACTCAAAGCCGATGAATCGCTGCGTGCCGCCGTGACCGGGGCGGAAAAGAACATCGCCAGTTTCGCCAGAAAATCGCTGCGCAAAAACTGGCAGATGAAAAATTCGCACGGCGCATCAGTTGGCGAGAAATTTGATCCGTTCCAGCGCGTGGGCGTTTACATTCCGGGCGGAACTGCGCCGCTCGTTTCGACCGCGCTGATGACCATCACGCTGGCCAAGGCGGCGGGTTGCCCGGAAATCGTCGCCTGCACGCCGTGCGGCCGGGATGGGTCAATCAATCCCGCCCTGCTCTTTGCGGCGCGCGCGTCGGGGGCGACGGAGATTTACCGCGTCGGCGGCGCGCAGGCGATTGCGGCCATGGCTTACGGCACGAAGACAATTCGCCGGGTGCAAAAGATATTTGGACCAGGTAATGAATACGTCGTCATGGCCAAGCGGCTGGTTTTCGGCTGGGTGGCGGTGGATCTTCTGCCCGGCCCAAGCGAATTGCTGGTACTGGCCGATGAGACGGCCGAAGCGAAGTATGTGGCGGCGGACATGATGGCGCAGGCCGAGCATGGTTCCGCGCATCACCGCGTCTGGCTCGTGACCACTTCGGCAAAACTGGTGAAGGTCGTGGAGAAGGAAATTGCGCGGCAACTCCCAAAACTGTCGCGGCGAGCGTTAATCGAACAAGACCTCAAGCACAGCGGCTGGCTGGTCCAGGTGAAAACCATCGAGGACGGCATCAAGCTGGCCAACCAACTCGCGCCGGAGCACTGCGAAGTGATGACGCGCAACCCGCGCCAGGTTTCCGCAGGCATCCTGACCGCCGGCGCGATTTTCCTCGGTCCGTGGTCGCCGACGGTGCTGGGCGATTACGTGGCCGGGCCGAGCCACACGCTGCCGACTGGCGGCGCGGGCGCATCGTTTGCCGGCCTGACCGTGGACCAATTCCAGCGCCGCACGAGCGTGGTGGAATACAACCGTGCCGCGCTGAAAAAAGCGCTGCCCGCCGTGAAAAAGTTTGCGGAACTGGAAGGCCTGGGTGCGCACGGGAAAAGCGCGGAAGTGAGAATGAAATAAGTTTTCAACATAGAGGCGCAAAGACGCGGAGATTCCTTTGCGACAAAGCTGAAAGTTAATATGATTCGGTTATGAACTACTGGCTCGACCTGTTCACGGGAACAACTTGGAATGAGTTCCAGAAATCAGGAGCTTCCATTTCTGGCTTTAGTCACCGGAAGCGAAAGATAATTCAAAAAATTCAGCCAGGAGATATTCTTCTCTGTTATTTAACTGGTGTCATGCGATGGGTTGGCGCTTTAGAGGTAATCGGTCTGTCCGACGATAAGACGCCAATTTGGAAAGACGCTGAATTCCCAGCTCGTCTAAAAGTGAAGCCGCTATTGATGCTTCTGCCGACCAACGGAATTCCGATGAGCGAGCTTGCAGGAAAGGTTCAATTCTATCAAACAAAAGCCGACAGCGGGAAATTCAAAGGCTTTGTTCGCGGAAGTCCGGCAGTCTTCAAAGCAAAGGAAGATGGTGATTTGATTCTTCGCTTGCTTCGAGACGCTGAAAAGTCGCCGGTTTCGCGGCCTGTGGATGCCAAGAAGCTGGCTCGAAAACCATTTTTCAATGCAGAACGCAAAAAAGGAAAACAGACAATCGCCACGGTTGTGTCTGTGCCAGAGTCTGAAGAACCCGAAAGTCTTGAGCAACCGGAATTACTCAATAAATCGGAGCTAAAAACTGCAACCACCCGACATCCAGAAATCCAGTATCAACTGATGACTCTTGGCGCTGAAATGGGATTTGATATTTGGATTGCACGCAACGATCGCTCACGATCTTGGAATGGCAAAGTGCTCGGAGAACATCCGCAAGTAATTGACGAATTGCCGACGCAATTTAACGAAGCTACGAATCGCACGATTGAATTGATCGATATTCTTTGGCTCAAAGGAAATTCAATTGCCTCCGCTTTCGAGGTCGAATGCACCACGAGTGTCTATTCTGGCTTGCTTCGCATGAGCGACTTGCTGGCATTGCAACCGAACATTGACATCAAACTTTTCCTCGTTGCCCCCGACGAGCGTCGTGAAAAAGTGAAACAGGAAATCTTGCGTCCAACTTTTTCGTTGAGAGAGAAACCGCTGGCGGAAATTTGTGGCTTCATTGGCTTTGGGAAGCTGATTGAAAAATTGGAAGGAATTCGCAGGCTTAGCTTAGCTTCCTCATTGAAAGAGGATTTTCTTTTGAAGACCGCAGAATTTTTTGCCGCCGAAAACGGCGATTGAAGTTTCCCGACTTGAGCGGTTGGTTGGATGGGTTAGAATCCGCCGTCGCCACGCGTTGGGTGGCAACCCCATTTCACTTGAAAACACTTTTTGCACTTATTCAGTGATGCAGTGATGCAGTAACATCAGATGCATGAGAACGACTTTGGACATTGAGGATGACGTATTGCAGGCGGCCAAGGAACTGGCGCAACGCGAGGGCGGCACGGTGGGACAGGTGATTTCCGATTTGGCACGGCGTGGTTTGAATGCGCCGACGACGAAACGGCGTCCGGGCTTGCGCGGCGGCGTTCCGGTGCTGCCTTCACGGGGGGAGCTTGTGACATTGGAGCACGTGCAAAAAATACAGGACGAGGAGGGTGTGTAATCCATGCGCAATCCACAATCGTTGATCCGCCCGCTGGTGCGCGAGCTGCACCCTTACGTCTATGGCGAGCAGCCGAAGATCAAGGGATTGATCAAACTCAACACGAACGAGAATCCATATCCGCCGTCGCCGAAGGTTCTGGCGGCGGTCAGGGCGGCGGTGGATGGCCGGTTGCGGTTGTATCCGAACCCGACGGCGCAGGTGCTGCGTGAAAAGCTGGCGAAACTGCACGGCTGTCACGCGGACAACATCATCGCCGGCAACGGCTCGGACGAATTGCTGGCGTTGGCCACGCGGGCGTTTGTGGAGCCGGCCAACGTGCTTCCGGTGTCCCGCCGGAAGATCAAACTTCATTCAGAAATGCCGGCAAGATGCCGGCAGCACGTTGTTCAATACTTCACGCCGAGTTATTCGCTTTACCCGGTGCTGGCGGATATTCACGGTGCGGCCAAGAATGCGGTGCCGCTCAAATCGGATTTCAGTCTGCCGGGTGTGGCGGAATTGAAGCGCGGAAAAATTTGGAAATTCGACGCGGCGTTGACTTTTGTAACAACGCCCAATGCGCCCAGCGGCCGCGGTTATTCGACGAAGGAATTGGAATCGCTTTGCCGCGCGCAGAAGGGCGTGATGGTGCTGGACGAAGCTTACGTGGATTTTGCCGGGGAAAACGCACTGAAGCTGGCGTTGAAATATTCGCATGTTCTTGTCGCGCGGACGTTTTCAAAGGCGTACTCGCTGTGCTTCCAGCGGGTCGGCTATTTCGTCGGACATCGCGACCTCATCGCGGCGCTGCACAAGATTCGTGACAGTTACAATGTGAACGGCCTCGGCCAGATTGCCGCCGAAGCAACGCTGGATGATTTGCCGTATTATCGGGCGAATTTTAAAAAAATCATCGCCACGCGCGAATGGTTGAGTCGCGAGTTGACGAAGCTCGGTTTCCGGGTTTTGCCGAGCCGGACGAATTTCATTCTCGCCCGGCCGCCGCGATTTTCGGCGCCGGCGTGGCGGCAAAGCTTGCGCGTCCAAAAAATCCTCGTGCGCTGGTTTGGCCGGCCGGAGGTGAAGGATTATTTGCGAATTACGATTGGCACGGCGGCGGAAGCGGAGGCTTTGGTCAACGCAGTCCGCAAAATTTTGAGGTAGCGTTGAGCCTGTGGCTCGAACAAATCGGCGCCCAGCGCCGACACCACACCAAAACCTTTTCTTTGACCCGCGCGGGTTTTTTGCTAAAAGCCGGTTGTGTATCTGGAATTCTATGGATTGACGCTGCCGCCGTTCGACATCAGGCCGAATCCGCGCTTTCTTTTTCTCACCGATAAGCATCGCGAGGCGCTCAATCATCTGCTCTACGGCATTCGCGAGCGGAAGGGCTACGTGCAGCTCACCGGCGAAGTCGGCGCGGGCAAGACCACGGTCTGCCGCGCCATCCGCGAACTCGAAGGGAAAATCCACCCGTGAGCCTGACCAACGATGCGCTTGAACGCGTGAAGGAAATTTCAACGAACACCCTTGCGCTGGAAGACGCGCCCGGTTCCCGGCAGGAATTGTTTCCGGGCAGATGACCCGATGTTCCTGCGCAAATCATTCGCCGCGTCCCCGCCGTTCGTCCGCGTCGCGCCATTTGTCATTTTTCTCGCGCTGACGTTTTGTCAGGGGCAATTCGGGGAAGCATCGCGCTACTGGTTTTACCTGGCGAAAACACTTGCCGGGGCGTGGCTGATTTTGGAAATGCGCCCGTTCGTTTCCGAAATGCGCTGGGCGGTGAGTTGGGAAGCGGTCGTGGTGGGTGTGGCGGTATTTGCCGCCTGGGTCGGGATCACCGGTGAATGGACGACGCAAAACTCACTTTGGGCAAAGTTCGGCTTCACCCATCCTTTGGGGGCTTCACTAAAAACCTGGAACCCAAATGAACAATTTGGTGATGGTTCGGCGCTCGCGTGGCTGATGATTGTAATGCGGATTGCCGGCTCGACGCTCGTCGTGCCGCCGCTGGAGGAAGTTTTTTACCGCTCGTTTTTGTATCGCTATATCGCCCGGCCAAATTTCCTGTCTGTGCCGCTCAACCAATTTTTGCCGTTGCCGTTTCTCGTCACCGCTGCCGTGTTTGGTTTCTCACACAACGAATGGCTGGCGGGCATTTTGTGCGGCGCGGCTTATCAATGGCTGGTGATTCGCAAGCATCGGCTCGGCGATGCGATGACCGCTCACGCGATCACGAATTTTCTGCTCGGTTTATGGATCGCCTGGCGCGGGGCCTGGCATTTTTGGTGAAATTTTTGGGAGGGCGTGCAGTCACACGTGCCCCGCCGGCCTGTTCGGAGAACGATCCCGGCCTGATTTACGACAGGCACAGACCGCCGCTACAACTTACTTCACTTCGATGTTGATGTGGTTGCGTTCCAGCGTGCTGCCTTCCTGTTGCGCGAGTTTGGCGAGCGCTTCGTAGTAATTGGCGAGCGAGCGGATTTCCTGCGCGCGGTCGGCGGTGAGCGTGTTTTGGAGTTGCAGCACGATGAAGGTGGTGCTTTTACCGACGGCGTATTTTTTTTGCTCGGCGTCGAGCGCGGCCTCGGCATAAATGCGCGCCTGCCTTGTGGCGCTCACGCTTTCATAGGCGGACTGAGCCTGTTTCACGGCGTTGTCAATCTCCACCATGACGTTTTGTTCAAATTGCTTCAATTGCAGCACAATTTGTTGCAGCGTCGCCTTGGTGGATTTGTATTGGTTGCGTGGGCCGACATTGCTGAGCGGAATCGTCATTTGCGCACCGTAGCTGTAAAATGGAGCGTTGCCCTCGTTGAATTGCCCGAACGTGCCGCTGAATTCCCTGCTGGCACCATTGAAACCGTAGGTGCCGATCAAATCGAGTTCGGGGAAAAGTTGATTACGATAATACTTCAATTGAATTCCCTGCTGTTTCACGTTTAGTTGCGCTTGCAACAAATCGGGCCGCTCGGTCATGCCTTTGCTCCAACTGTCCTGCAAATCGAACAACTGCAGCGGTGCGTTGGTGATCGTCGCCGTGGGTTGAATGTCCTTGTCGTGCCAGCGTAAATACTCGTCGGTGAGCAGGTTTTTCAAGGTGTTTTGGGCCGTGTTGAACGTGCTTTGCGCGGCAATCAAATTAGCCCGGCTCGTGGCCACCTGTGCCCCGTCCTGCTGCACGTCCAATTGCGCCAGTGTGCCGATCTGGACGCGCTGCCGGTCCTGATCGAGCTGTGTCTGGGCGAGTTCGAGGGCCTGCTGCTGCACCTTCACGTTTTCCTGCGCGTAAATCAGTTCGTAATAAGCGTTCTCGACGTCGGTGATGGAAGTGATGACCTGCAGACGCAATCCCTGCTCGGAATATTTCAACCGGTTTTTGGCGACTTGGATGGTCAATCGCGTGCTGTCAAACCAGAAATTTTTCAACAGCGGCTGGGTGAGTTGCACCCCAATGGAGCCGCTGCTGCTTTCCGTGGAGTTTGGGGAAGACATGAAGTTTCTGTCGGCTATGTTGCCGGTGAAATCGTATTGCAAACCCCACGGCAGCAAGCCGTTGATGCCGGAGTTGAATGAGTCCGACTTGGACGTGGTCGAGGGAATAGGGATTTGCTGCGAAGTGAATCCGCCGGGTGACACGTTGAAATCATGCTGGCCGGAAATGTTGAACAGCGGATCGTAACCGCCGTAGGCCGAGCGCAAATTGTAGAGCGAAACCTGCGGACTGTAGCGCTCGATTTGCACGTCGAGGTTGTGCTGCAAGGCTTCCCGAATGCAGTCCTCCAATGACATTTCGCGCGTCGCGGCGTTCCTGCCCACTGGTGCGGCGACCGTGCTCATGTCCATTGGCGCGGCGACCCCATTGGTGGCTGGTGGGAAGGCGGGCGCATGGGTTTCTGCCGGCACGACGATTGCGTTTGTATCCGTTTGTGCCACGGCCGAAAAAGCCGCGAGAATGAAAACCAAAATAACGCTGAAACTTTTCATGGTGCTGCAATTTTGCGGCTTTCGCCAAAACTCATCAAACTTAAGACGCTCTGGAGCGACCGAAGGTAACCACCCGGTTAATTCACGCCCGCGCCCGTCCAATAAACCCCGCACCGCGGCCAAGGTTGCAGCCAAATCATCGCTCAACCGGCTTTCGCCACGGCTGCGGGAACTTCCTCGATTTTGGCGTTTTGTTCGAGGAACGCGAGCACTTTTTCGTGCGCGACCTGGTCGTAAAGCTCCCTCACGCCGTTGCGCTTCTGCAAGTCCTTGAGGAATTTCTCCAGTGGAATCTGGTACGCCATCGCCAGCGACTGCACGCGCTTCAAAACCTCGTCCTGCGAAACCTGGATGCCTTCCTTCTCGGCGATGCGCTGAATCAGGAACGACAATTTCACGCGCTCCTTGGCGCTTTGCGCCGCGGCGGAATAAATTTCGTCCTTCTGTTTCTCAATCAAATCGCGCGCCACACCGCGTTGGGTGTTTTCGCGGACGAGATCGTAAACCACGGTGCGCGTTTCGTGCGCGACGGCGGTCTCCGGCAGGTCAAAATTCGTGGCGGTGAGCAGCGCGCGGATGATCTGGCCGCGAACCGCCCTGGCCTGTGAATACTTCAATTCATTCTCCAGATCGCGCTGCACACCTTCGCGGAGCTTCGGCAGGTTTTCCGCGTCGTATTTTTTGGCGAACGCGTCGTCAATCGGCGGCAGGACTTTTTCCTTCACCTCGACGACTTCGACTTCGTAAACGCCCTTTTTGCCCGCAAGTTGCTTGGTCACGAAGTCGGCGGGGAAATCCACATTCACCGTGCGTTTGTCGCCCGCCTTTGCCCCGATGATCTGATCGGCAAAACCGGGAATGAACGAGTCCGGCGCGGCGTCCACCCAGAAATTTTTCTGCTCCGTCAAACCTTTCGCTGTCGGCGCCGTGTCGGTGATGGGCTTGCCGTCGCACGTGCCGGTGTAATTCACCACCGCGATGTCGCCCAGGCGCAGCTCGCGCGCGACCGTCTCAAACTTCGGGTGCTGCCTGGCGAGCAATTCGATGGCGCGATCCACGTCCGCCACCGTGACCGATTTTGCCTCGCGTTTGGCCGGCAAGCCCTTGTATTCGGGCAGTTGAAATTCCGGAGCGGTCTCGATGGTGGCGGCGAATTGCAGTGTCTGGCCGCGGCCAAACTGGATTTCCTCGATGTCCGGATAGCCAATCACGGCGATTTTTTTCTCGTCCAGCGCCTTGCGGTACGAATCGCCGATGAGCTTGCGTTTGACCTCGTCCTTGATGTCCGGCTCGTATTTTTTGAGCACGAGGTTGCGTGGCGCCTTGCCGGGACGAAAGCCGGGCAGCGACGCCTGTTTCTGAAAGTCCTTCGTGACAGCGTCGAAAGCTTCATCCACGGCCTTCGCGTCCACTTCCACCCGCAGCAATTTTTTGCACGGAGCCAAATTTTCGACGGTGATATTCACAATAATTCCCGCTGGTCAGCGAGTTGTTTAAAATAAATGAACCACGCGGATTTCGTCAATGGTTTTGATGGCTTATCAATATCATTTCCGCTTTGATGTTGCCGGAATGAAGCGAACGACGTTCTTCATCACCGGCACGGACACCGGCGTCGGCAAAACCGTGCTGACCGCGCTGCTGGCGCGTTACTTGCGGGAACGCGGCGTCAGCGCGGCGGCCCTCAAGCCGATTTGTTCCGGCGGACGCGACGACGCCCGCGCGTTGCGCGCCGCCATGAACGGCGCGCTCACGCCCGACGAAATCAACCCGTGGCATTTCCGCGCTTCCCTCGCGCCTTTGCTCGCCGCCCGCCGCGAGCGCAGGCGGGTCGGGCTGGCCGACGTGCTGGCGCACGTCCGCACGATGCAAAAGCGTTTTAACGTTTTGCTGGTTGAAGGCGCCGGCGGCTTGTTGAGTCCGCTCGGCGAGAATTTTGACTCACGCGATTTGATTGCGGCCTTGCGTGCGACGCCGATTGTTGTTTGCCCAAACCGGCTCGGTGCGGTGAATCAAGTTTTGCTGACACTCGCCGCATTGCCGCGAAGCGCGTCTTGCCGGGCGCGCGTCGTGTTGATATCGCCGTCAAAGCCGGACGCTTCCACTTCGACGAATGTCAGCCTGCTTGCCGAATTTCTGGACGCGAAGAGAATTTTTTGTTTGCCACGCCTGGGCGGGCGTTTTGACCCGGAGAAAGTTTTGAAAGATTCGCGCATACGGCGGACGTTCCGCGTGTTGGTGAAATGAATTCAACGGAGCGCCGGCCTCCGGCCCGGCGCGTTGCGGCCAGCCATCCGTATCGTGCCGGGTCGGAGACCGGCGCTCCAATCAATGTTTCACCGGCGTGTTGGTGAGCAGGAACGATTCGCGCCACGGCTGGTGATTTTTGTAAAGCTGCAATCGTTGTTGCAATGGCTCGAGTTTCTTCATTTTGGCGGCGGTGGCAAGGTCAATCGCCCTTTGCGTCACTTCCTGCGCGTTGGTGAAATCGCCGGTCTCGGCACAGGCCATGCCGAGCGCGTCGAGCACGAACGGTTGCGCGCCGCCGGTCAGGACTTTGGCCTTGACGGCGAGCACGAGCGCGGTCCGGCCGTCGCGAATTTGAGGATTTTCATTGGCGGCCAGCACGTGGGCGGTGTAAGCGAGGATTTGAAAATTATCCGGGTCAATCCGCAGCGCTTCACGAAACTCATCAATCGCCTCGGCATCGCGGCCTTGTTTGAGACGCATCTTGCCGATTTCGAAGTGCGCCCACGGATAGGTGGGATCAAGCCGCGCGGCTTCTTTGAATTGGCTCATGGCTTCGTCGAAACGTCCGAGTTCGGCTAGAACAATGCCAGCGCCGTTATGCAAAGAAGGCAGGCGGGGATTCAAAAGCACGGCCTCGCGATATTCGACGAGCGCTTTATTGGGGTGGCCCAAATTGTCGAGCAGATTGCCGAGATTATTGTGAATATGATAAAGTTCCGGCGCAAGTTGTTCGGCGGCGCGGTATTCGGCGAGCGCCTCGTTTAATTTGCCTTTCTGTTCGAGCGCGACGCCCAGGTTGACGTGCGCGACATGATTATTTTTTGTCACCGCGAGCGCATGAGCAAAGAGCGTTTCGCTGTCGTGCCAGTAACGCAGCTGGTTTTCGGTAAGAATCAAACAGGTCGCGAGGATCAAAGCGGCTGCGGTTGCGATTGCCTTTTTGGGGAATTGAAATCGATCCGCCAGATCGCAAACGCCGAATGTGACGGCGAGGAACACACCGATTGATGGAATGTAAGTGTAACGATCGGCCAATGCCGCCCCGCCGACTTGCACGAGCCCGATGACGGGCACGAGCGTTCCCAAAAACCACAGCCAGCCAACGGGTAAATACGCATGCGCCCGTCCTGTCCGCCAGACAAAACTTGAAATGATGACCAGTATGACTGTCGATGTTATCGCTGCCATCAATATCCAGGTTAAATGGTCGGACAGCGGATAAAAAACCGCGAGCCCCACAGGCCAGACCATTTTCAGCAAATAAAGCCCGTAAGATGCCAATGCGTTACAAAACCGATAATGCAGCGGAACGAGTTCGAGTGAGGCGACCGCGTCGCCACTTCGTTGAGACTGAACAAGAAATGTTACGACGCACGAAACTGTCGCGAGCAAAAAGAACGGCCATTTTTCCAGTGCCAGACGGGAAACAGTCTTAACTTCCAGTTTAAAATCCGGAAGTCTTTGCAACGGCCAGTAATCCAACAACAGCAGTACAAACGGGAGCGTGACCAGCATGGGTTTGGACATGAGACCGAAGGTGAAGAACGCAAGAGCGGTCCAGAAACTGCGGCGGCAATTTTCCTTCGCGTATTTTGCATAGGCCAGCAGGGTCAGCAGCGCGAAAAAGGTGCTCAACACGTCCTTGCGTTCGGAAATCCAGGCGACGGATTCCACGTGCAGCGGATGCCACGCGAACAACGCGGCGACGAACGCCGCCGGCCACAATTCGCCGGTGAGCCGCAACAGCAACATCAGGAGTAAAACCACATTCGCCGTGTGAAACAGCACGTTGACGAGATGGTGCGCGCCGGGGTTGAGGCCGAAGAGTTCGCAGTCCGCCATGTGCGAAAGCCAGGTGAGCGGATGCCAGTTGCTCGCGTGGCCGGTGGTGAAGGCCCATTGGATTCCCGTCCACGTCAGTCCTTTTTGCACGACGGGATTTTCCGTGACGTAATCCTGATCGTCGTAATTCACAAAACCGTCGCGCGACGCCGGCAAATAAGCCAGCAGCGTGATGAGCGCGAGCAACAGACCAATGAGACGCGGACGAAACATCGGGTTCTTTGTATGCGATTTTTTCCGCGCGGCAAG
>Ga0208079_1000652_pt1 | contig 18826 bp, 19 predicted proteins | sample NGESurdeep092012_5_FD_184474 | JGI IMG/M metagenome (GOLD analysis project Ga0208079, IMG submission 184474) | Arctic peat soil microbial communities from Barrow, Alaska - NGEE Surface sample 210-2 deep-092012 (SPAdes) | ecosystem: Environmental > Terrestrial > Soil > Wetlands > Peat ... | reverse complement strand
CTTGCGAACCTGTTCATGCACTACGCGTTCGATCTGTGGCTGACGCGGGAGTTCCCGATGGTGGCCTTCGAGCGTTACGCCGACTTATGTTGTGCCCGACATAAGCGGACGAGTTCGCAAGGAGATTGGCGACTTTGCCACTCCGAATGCAGAGAAGACGAGGCGTTTGTTAGAGGGCGTCGGCTTCGATCCACGGGGCAGCTGGACGTGGAAGACATACGCGGTAAGGGTGTTGGCCCGGTTACGGTCAGGCCCGACGAGGCTGAGACGAAACTCAACGAGTGGCTGAAGGTGCGCCACGCGATTGCGCATGGCCACGAGTCCCTGCCCCGAGTCAAAGTCCTGCAGGCCGTGCGCCAGGCACCGAACGCTGCGAATGATCCGTCGCTCCGACTCGTCGACGCGACCCAATGCCTCAGCCTCGTGCGAAAACTTGTGGAGGTCACTGGAGGTGCCCTAGCGGCACATCTGTCAGCCACGGCTCCCCGTTGGTGAGCCTCGGGGAATGTCGGTGAAGGATCGGCATGCGCGGCACCTCGCGGCGCCTGTCGCTGATTCGGCTGAACGACTACAGCGGCACGACCCGGAAGGGTAGTTTGAGGCGATCGCCTCAAACTACCTCAAACGCCTCGACGGGCTCGTGCCGGTCGACTGGGATGTGGGGCCGGGTTCCCCTAGAAGATCGTGTCCACCTCGACCTTGGCGCGGGCGTGATCGGGGATGCTCTGCATGCTGAAGGTTTTGGTCGCGCCGGCGCGGAGCTGGTTCATCAGGCCGTCCGCCGTGCCGACAATCTTGCCGTCCGGGCCATAGAAGGTCGCCTTGATCGTTGCCGAGTGCTCGACGGTGTCGTGGTTGGTCGCCTCGGCGTGCAGGTCCTTGCCGAGCGATCCGGCGATTATTGAGATGTTGTCGATTGTCATTTTGTCGCCGCCTACAGCTGGTGCCACAGCCACTGCCGCTACCTGGGGCGGAACGGGCGCTGTCGCTGCCATCGCCCGCACGGTGGCGAGTCTCGATGGCAGCTGTTGTTTGAAGTTGGCGATCTCCCGGTTCCAGGTTGCGACCTTGGTCTGAATCCCGAGGTCTTTTGCCAGGCGGTCATGTAGCTCATCAAAGATGCCGCCGATCTCGTCGTCCGTGCCGAGCACGCCCATCTGGACGTTGCCGATTTGCTGGATCGCTTCGTTCCGGGTCAGTGGCGGCACCACGATCGGGTATGTTGGCGCGCCCAGGACCCAGGCGCCCCCGAGTTCCATGAGACAGATCGGTCGAGTCAGAAAGGTCTTCGACACCAACTCGATAACGAGGCCGGCACCTTGCAGTGACCGCCGCAGGTAAGTGCCGACATCTTCACCGGACGGAATGCCGCTGCTGCGATCCGATGAGTAGAAGATCCGGCCTTCCGGCACCCCACCCAGCACGAGGGTGTTTCGCAAAAGGTCGGCGAGCGCTTTGTCTGCGAAAGCGTGGCTCAGAAAGAGAGGCGTGTTTGTCTGCACGGCGATAGCTCCTTGGTAGACGTCGCGCGGTCCCCGCGCGGGCTGGTCTTGCGTGTGTCCATTGCCGAGAAACTGAGCGACGGCATCCAGCACCCGGTCAAGGACACCCCGTCGATCAGCTTCGTGCAGGGCTTCGTTGATCTTCGCGCGCTTGTTGTTCTTGTCGCCAGCGCTGCGGTAGGCCGCGCCGAGATCATGGGCGTCGAGAAGCTCTGGCTCTCCGCTCCTGAGCGCGCCAGGAGACGTTCGACGAGCGCGAGGCGGTCGTCAGGCGACCAACGGGAAAGCACAATCTGAGGTTAGTCCGCACGCCGTTGGGTGATCTCACTCACAGATCGGGCCGAGGTCTTGTCCGTGACCGAGGCGGAGCCACGAGGGGCCAACTGGTGCCGGTTACCCATGGAGGCTCCGCTCAATCGGTCGGGGTGGGGCGGCCGCTCGTGGCGGTCGAAGTTCTCGCGGGCGACGGTGATCTCCTTCTGGTCGTCGTATGCTCAGGCGCGCATGGCGGGAAGCGTTTGCGACAGGCTCGTGTCCAGCGTGGTAAGTCTGTATTCGACCTTGGGTGGCACTGTCGGTGCGGTACACCACGTCGCCCCATTCGAGGGGTACGCAGGGTTGCGTCAACATTTCCTGGCTCACCCCTTCGACTCGGTCCCAGGCGCTGGGTGTCGCGACTTTCCGACTCTCCCGTGGGCGGCAGGGGCCTGTATCACCCCACGAAGCTACGAGTTCGCCCGCACTGTCCGCACGAGCGCCTGCAGCGCGCTCACTTTCTGCTGCTCGAGCTTCACCGGTTCGGACACCGTGCTCGGATTGGAGGTGGTTACCGCCAGCACTATCGGTGGAATCCATTCCCTTGCACTTGTGGATGGTGAGGATCCGGACGGCATCGTCCTCCGACAGTCGCATCAAGGCCGCGAGCGGGTCGCCGTCCTTGTCTAGTTCCTCTTGGAACGCGTCGATGGTCTGCTCGATGATCTGGTCAAGCCGCTCGCCGCGCTGGTACTCGGGCGAGAGCGCGTGCAGGACTGGCCTGGTGACGAGTTGTAGGAACTCCGTGACGACGGTCTTCCACTCCTCGGAGCTGCCCCGTTATACGGTCAAACGTGCTCAGACTCAAAATGATCATCTCTTTCGTTCGCGGTCGCTTGCGGACGCCGGCCAGCCCACCGCCGGGCGACGTCCGCAACCGTCGTACGGTCAGTTGGTGAAGCTGCTCTTTGCCTTCTTGAGGGCGTTGTCATAGGCGGTTTTCGGGCATGGTAGGAGTCTCGGTGAGGCAAGCCGTCGATCCTCGGGTTCCTTCGCCTCAACTCAGGACGAGCTCGACCGTGGCGAAGGAGTGCGCCGGCAGGTCGACGACGAGCGTGTCGCCCTCGCGGCGCAGGCCGTCGAACTCCTGGGGTGAGACCGCCGCCAGGTTGTCGACGGTGTTGTGGGACTGCACGGTGGAGGCAGTGAGGATGCGGGCGGCGCCCGGCTGCCACCCGGCGCCCCGCAGGTCCAGGCGCACCTGCGCGGTGCCTCGCGCGTCGAGGTTCGTCAGGGAGACCAGCCCCCGCCCGTCCTTGACGCTCGCCGATATGGAGACGGTGTCGATCTCCCGGTCCGCGACCGTGTGGCGTGCGCCCGACTGCGTGACGTGGATGGCGAGATTGGTGGCGCCCTGGTGGCCCTTGTTCATCTCAAAGACGTGGTACGTCGGCGTCAGGATCAGGTGTTCAGCGTTGGTGAGCACCATGGCCTGGAGGACGTTCACGGTCTGCGCGATGTTGGCCATGATCAGGCGACGGGCGTGCTTGTGGAAGATGTCGAAGTGCAGGCTCGCCACCAGGGCGTCCTGCAGGGTGTTCTGCTGGAAGAGAAAGGCTGGATTGGTTCCCTCCTCGACCTCCCACCAGGTGCCCCACTCGTCGCAGATGAGCCCGATTCGTGCCTCCGGGTCATAGCAGTCCATGACGCGGGAGTGCCCGGCGATGATCTCGTCCATCCGCCAGGCGCTGGCCATCGTCGTGTAGTAGTCGTCCTCGGTGAAACGGGTGGCGCTGATCTTCTCGTCCCAAGAGGGTCCCGCTGTGTAGTAGTGGAACGAGAGGCCCTGGTAGATGTTTCGCGGCCCCTTCGCGCACCCGAGGCAGCTGATCGACTTCATCAGGGTCTCGGTCCACGCGTAGTCGTCGTCGCGCGCCCCCGCGGCGATGCGGTAGAGCGTGTTGTCGCCGTGGTCGCGGCAGAAGGTCGCGTACTGCCCGGCAAGGTCCGCATAGTGCTCCGCGCGCATGTTTCCCCCGCATCCCCAGGCCTCGTTCCCCAGGCCCCAGAAACGGACCTTCCACGGCTCGTCGCGTCCGTTCTCGCGCCGCAGGCGCGACATCGGGGAATCACCGGAACGAGTGAGGTACTCGACCCACTCGCTCATCTCCTGGACGGTGCCGCTCCCGATGTTCCCCGCGACGTAGGGCTCGGTTCCGAGCATCTCGCACAACGCCATGAACTCATGGGTGCCGAAGTGGTTGTTCTCGATCACGTTCCCCCAGTTCGTGTTCACCATCGAGGGCCGTGATTCCTTCCGGCCGATGCCGTCGCGCCAGTGATACTCGTCCGCGAAACACCCACCGGGCCAGCGCAGATTCGGGATGTCGAGCGCCCGCAACGCCTCGACGACATCGGTCCGGATGCCCCCGACATTGGGAATGGTCGACTCCTCACCGACGTAGAACCCGTCGTAGATGCACCGACCGAGGTGCTCGGCGAAATGGCCGTACAAGTCACGACTGATCCGGGGCCCGGGGACATCCAGGTCGACGACAGCAGTGGTAGTGGACCCACTCGACATGTCTTTCCTCATTTCTCGATGGAGAGGTGGCAGGTGATCCCGGATGCCGCGAATCCCTTGACGAGCTCAATGACGTCCTTGCGGAACCCGTCCTCGTCAGCGGTCGGGTGTTCTGGGTCGCGGATTCCGGTGTAGACGCAGCGTTCGAGGTGCTCGATAAATGAGCCGAAGGTGCGGCGACGCACTGGTCCCACGCGGAACGCGGGGTCAATGGTCAAGGTGGCGGGTAGCATGAGTGCTCCATTTCAACGGATGGGTAGCTCTGGATGCCGACCGTGAGAGTCGGCCGATTGTGCTCGGCAAGGGCCTCCAGCCAGGTGTGCTTTTTCTCGAAGTGACGCTTGATGACTGGGGATGTGACGACGAGCTGATCAACTGTGTAGAAAGTCCTTACGCGCAGGGACCGTCTCTGCCGCGAGGAACACCTTCACGACGACCCCGGTGCTGGAAACGTTGACATCGTTCAGACTCACGTCAAGCGACTCGGTACTCCGAGTCCATTCGACCGTCTCCTTGTCGCCGAGCACGCTGATCTCCTGAATTCCACGAGTGAGCAGTCCGCTTCCTGAACCGAATCCGCGGATGCGGGCGACCCCGTCGTTCGGTCGAGCGAGCAGGATCGCGTAGACATAGTCGCCCGTCACGTCCCGGCGCGTTGTGAATCGGATGTCGCGCGAGGTGTATTGCGGAGTGTCCCCGTCCACGAACGAACCCGCTTGGACTTCGGTTGGCCCCTCGGTAGGGATCAGCCACGGCCGCGACGCAAAGATCGCCTCGCCATTGATCGCCAGCCAAGCCCCCATCCCGCGGAGCAGTTGACGCTCGACCTCGGGGATGGTGCCATCGGGCTTCGGACCGATGTTGAGGAGAAGATTACCGTTCTTAGAGACGACGTCGACGAGTTCAGCAATGAGATCTTCAAGACGCTTGTAGTCGTGGTTCTCAATCCAGCACCATGCGGACTTCGAGACGGAGGTGTCGTTCTGCCAGACTTCCGAGCGGATACCACCCATCGTGCCGCGCTCGATGTCATAGACCGCACTGCCCTCTGGGAACGCCTCCCACTTGTAGTTGATGACCACTTCGCGCTGCCACTGCGCTGCGCGGTTGTAGTAATAGGCCGCCAGCCTGCGACGGTAGGGCTCGAACGCCGGGTGCTCGATCCACCAGTCGAACCAGAGAACCTGAGGGTGGTACTTATCGATGATTTCGACCGTGCGAAGCAGCCAGTCCTCGAGGAACTGCTCGTTCGGTGCCGTCTCCTCCCTTTGCGCCGGGCCATAGAAGTCGATGAAGCGTGGGTCGAGCACATCCGAGTCGAAGCGGGCACCGCCGTTCATGAAGAACCAATGCTCGGCACGGTGCGAGGACGCACCCGACACCATCCAGGCGCGCTTGGTTGCCTCCGCGAGCTCGCCATAGACGTCGCGCGATGGCCCCATCGCGGTGGCTTTCCATCGCGAACGATCGGTGTCGAACATCGCGAAACCGTCGTGGTGCTCGGCCACGGGCACCACGAACTGCGCACCTGCCTGGCGAAAGAGTGCGGCCCACTGGTCCGCGTCGAAGTCCTGCATCCGGAAATCGGGAATGAAATCCTTATATCCAAACTCCGCATGCGGACCGTAGGTCTCGAGATGATGCTGGAAGCTGGATGAGCCTTCGAGGTACATCTCGCGCGAATACCACTCGTTCTGGAAAGCCGGAACGGAATAGACTCCCCAATGCACGAAGATTCCGAACTTGGCGTCTTTGTACCACCGCGGCGGCGTGTAGTCAGTGAGCGATTCCCACGTGGCATCGTAAGGACCCTGGCAGATCACGGTGTCGACTCGAGCGAGCGCCTCCGAGTTGTCGGTCACGTCGACCGGCTTTGGCAGCCACGAGTAATCACGGTCTGTTGAGGACACAGTTTCTCCTGAAGATGTGAGTGCGGATGAAGGATGGACTGGCAGGATCATCGGCCACCGAAAGCGCCGGCACCGATCGCCGCGACGAGCTGCCGCTGCGAAAGCGAGACCACGATGATCGTGGGAATGATGGTCAGGATGCATCCCGCCATGAGCAGCTGCCACTGGGTGCCAGTCATGCTCGAGAAGCCTGCCAGCCCCAGAGGAATCGTCCACTTCGATCGAGTGCTCAGGATGATAAGCGGCCACAGGAAAGCGTTCCAGCTTCCAAGGAAGGCGAAGATCGCGAGAACCGACATCGCCGGACGCACCAGAGGGATCACGACACTCCACAGGATCCGCAAAGTCGAAGCGCCGTCGATCCGAGCGGCTTCCTCCAGTTCAACAGGCACCTGCAGCATGAATTGCCGCAGCAAGAAGGTACCGAATGCACCAAACAGCCCGGGAAGGATCAAAGCGACCCAGGTGTCGGTGAGTTGCAACGTGTCGAATCCGAGAAAGAGAGGGATGATCGCGATCTCACTCGGCAAGGTCAAGGTCAGGACGAACAGTATGAACACCGCGTCGCGGCCACGAAACCGCAGCCGAGAGAAAGCGAATGCAGTCAAGGTGCACACGACGATCGTGAAGAATGTCGAGATGGACGCGATGGCGAGACTGTTGACAAGCAACCGCCCAAAGTCGATCTCGTTCCAGGCGTCGACGAAGTTCGACCACAGCACCTGAGAACCGATGAAGGTGATGTTCCGTTCGAAGACCTCGTTGGCGGGCTTCAGAGCGGTGAAGAACGTCCAGATGAGCGGGAGAGCGAAGATGGCGCCGACGATCCATGCACCCGTGGTATTCAGGACCATGAGCCAGGAGCGGGACCGTCGTCTGCGCGATTTCGTCCTCCGCCACGTGAGCGCGATCCGGGTCGCCACGTTCGGGCGTTCGTGAACCGAACTAGTCATAGTGCACCCACTTCTTCTGTCCCCAAACCTGCACCAGTGTGGTCAACGCGATGATCACGAAGAGCGCGGCCGCTATCGCAGAGGCGTAGCCGAGCTGGTCGTAGGTGAAAGCTGTCTCATAGAGGTACATCACGATCGTCGTCGTGCTCTGACCAGGGCCTCCTCCCGTGATGATGTAGGCCTGGACAAAGACCTGCCATGAACCGATGACTGTGAGTACGGTCGCGAAGAACACCGACGGGCTCAGCAAGGGCAGCGTCACACTGAATAAGCGGCGGAACGATCCCGCTCCGTCGAGTTTGGCGGCTTCGATGACATCCGGACTGATCGAGTCGAGTCCGGCGCTCAGCACGATCATGTTGTAACCGAAGCTCTGCCAGAGAGAGACCAAGATAATCGCCGTCAACGCCCACGAGCCGGAGCTCAGCCAAGGAATCGGACCGATCCCGATCGTGCGCAGCGCGCCGTTAAGCGCTCCGTTCTGCTGAAGGATGAGCCTGAACACAGCTGCGTTGGCGACCATTGGTGACAGCGCCGGGATCAGGAAGAGCACGCGGAGCCCGGCCTTGCCAGCGAGTCTCGTCTTGAGCCAGAGCGCCATCGAGAGGGACAAGAGGATGTTGAGCGGCGTGTAGACAGCCACGAAGATCGTTGTCACGACGAGACTGTTAAGGAATAGCGGATCGTGGACGAGCGCGACGAAGTTGTGGAAGCCCGTGAACGTCGCTCCGCCGATAAGGGAGTAGTTGAAAAGGCCGAGGACGAGCGAGCCGATCAGCGGCGTGATGACGAACAGGATCAGTCCGAGCAATCCCGGCGCGACAAAGAGCCATCCCTGCCAGGATCCTGTGCCTATCGTGCGTTGACGGCCCGCCTTCCGCGGGCCCCGTGTGGAGCCCGCGGTAAGTGGACTGGAGGAGACGGCCACGGTGCTAGTGTCCGAGACCTGCGTTTACATCCTTCAAGACCTCGGCCGCAGTGCTCTTCCCGGAGAACCCGTCAACTTCGTACTGGGTGAACAGGGTGTTGATTTCGTTCCCGTTGGTCGCGGTCGCAGCAACTTGTCCGTTCGCGGTGAGAAGCTTCACAACAGCAGCCGCCTGGGGGCCCACGGAACTCTGCCATGCCCCCAAGGAGTCCGCGCGAGAGGGTACCTGCGAACGCGACTTGGCGACCGACTGCTCCGCCTTGGAACTGGTCATCGCCGCGATCGCTGCAAACGCTGCTTTCTTGTCGCTACAGTTCTTCGTCATAGCGTAGCCAGTCCCGGCGATTGAACCTTGCGGGTGGCCGTTGTCGCTCGGGATGACGGCAACTCCCAGGTTGTGTGCTCCGATCATCCCCTGCTCATGCACAAGGTCCCAGGTGCCGTTGATGAACATCGCAGCCTTACTGGCGCCAAATTCATCGATGTCGGGGAAGGTGCCTCCGGACGCCTGGAGCGGCTGGGCGACCTTATAGACCCTCGCGAGGTCGATCAGCCATTGAAAGCGCTTCTCGAGCGCAGGGCTCGAAAGATCGGCTTTCCCGTCATTCGACACGTAGTTCTCGTTGTTGGCCACAAGGAAGTTTCCGACGGGTCCGATTCCCTGCCCGATGGCGAAGCCGTAAACGCCGTTTCTCGTCGTCTTCTTGGCTGCTGCCAGGAAATCGGCCGTCGTCCAGTCGAGCGCCGGGGCCTTGACACCAGCAGCCGCGAAGAGCTTCTTGTTGTAGTAGACGACCATCGGCTCGGCATCATAGGGAAGCGCGTACACGTGACCACCACTGCTCAGCTGTTTCATCATCGACGGATCGTAATCGCCAACATTGACTCCTTTTTCCTTCATGTACGCGTCGAGCGGTTCGAGCGCATTCACGTAGGGCGCGAGCTGCCCGTTCTGCAGGGTGACGATGCAGGGCGCGTCCGTACCCTGCAGCTGGGTGGGAAGCTTCGTGTAGTACGAGCCGATGGCGGGACCCGAGAAGTCGACACTGAGGCTGGGATCGACGAGTTTGCCGCCGTTGATGTAAGCCGTCCACTGGGCCTTCTCATCCGAGTTACCCACCCATGTGAACATCTTGACGGTCTTCCCGCTCATTCCGCTGGTGGCGGAGCCGGCGGCGCTGCAGCCAGACATCGAAACCGCGAGTGCGACGGCGATTCCCGTCGCGAGAGTGCGAATCGCCCCGCCATGGGCGCTAGCGGCTTGTCGGGATTGTCCTACTCGCAGTGAGAGCATCATTTTCCCTTGATGTCTTCTTACATGGCAGCCTGACCGCGGAGGTACTCTCTCGCAGATCTAGTCTGTGATCTGATGAATAATGGGTGGTCTACGTCCATTGCCAGCCGCTTCGTGGCCAGCCGTTCGTGGATCGAGCCTGCTGATTGGTGGCACGGTATCATAGATCTGATGACTTGTGGTAGGTCACGTCGATTCGCGGACTAGAGGGCTAGCATTCGGCGCACGAAGCTGACCCGGCGCCCAGCCCGGCAACCGCTAAGATGGTCTGATGAATACTCACACAGGCGACGCGCCGTTGACACGGTGACGGTGTTGCACTCCCGATCCCAGACCGATGTGGTGGTTGACGAAATCAAACGTATGATCACCAATGGGAAGCTCGGCGCGGGAGCCCGCGTGCCGATCGAGAAGGATCTCGCCGGAGAGCTGGGCAAGAGCTGCGAGACGTTCAACCCCTGTGGTCCGTTCCTCGCGTCGGCGGACGAGCTCGGCGACCTTCGGTCGTTGGGGATGCGGCTGTGGGTCAACGGGGTCCTGCAGCAGAGCGGTTCGACCTCGACCATGATCTTCGACGTGAACCACATCGTGTGGTATCTCAGCCAGTTCATGGTTCTGCGGCCCGGAGACATCATCAACACGGGGACCCCGGCGGGGGTGGCTCTCGGCCGACCCGACCCGAAGCCCTATCTGCGTGCCGGCGACGTCGTCACGCTCGAGATCGATGGACTCGGGCGAGCCCGTCAGGAAGTCAGGCAGGCATGAGCGAGTTCGACAGCACCGTCGCCATCGTCACGGGTGGCGCGTCCGGCATCGGGCTCGCGACCGCCACGGCGCTTGCCGCGGCAGGCGCCACGGTGGCCGTGCTGGATCTTGGCATCGATGGGCTCCCCGAACCCTTGGTCGGCTTCGTGGCGGACGTCTCCGACCGGGCATCGGTCGTGGCCGCCGTGGAGGCGGTGGGGGAGGCGTTCGGCCGGATCGACATCCTGGTCAACAACGCCGGCATCGGTGCCGTCGGCACCGTCGAGGACAACGACGACGCCGAGTGGGCGCGGGTCTTGGACGTCAACGTCGTGGGGATGGCCAGGGTGTCCTCGGCTGCTCTGCCGTGGCTGCGCAGGTCGCCGTGCGCGTCGATCGTGAACCTGTGCTCGATCGCGGCGCTGAACGGGCTCCCGCAGCGGGCCGTGTACGGGGCATCGAAGGGCGCCGTGCTCGCGCTGACCTACGCGATGGCAACCGATCACGTGGCCGAGGGGATCCGGGTCAACTGTGTCAGTCCCGGCACTGTGTCCACGCCCTTCGTCGACCGCATGCTGCAGAGGTTCGACGATCCGGTGGCCGAGCGTGCGGCGCTCGACGCGCGCCAGGCGACGGGAAGGATGGTGACGCCCGACGAGGTTGCCGGCGCGATCCTCTACCTCGCGAGCCCTCTTTCCGCATCGACGACCGGCACCGCACTCGAGGTCGACGGCGGAGTGCACAACCTGCGCGTGCGCCAGCCGCGCGTGACCAAGGGTTAGGGCCGTGATCCGGCTCGCAGCAGTCATCGGGCTTCCGGCGCAGAACGCCGAGGAGTATGAGCGGCTTCATGCCGGCGTGTGGCCGACAGTGCTCGAGCGTCTTCGCCTCAGCAACATGACCAACTACTCGATCTTCCGCTACGGCGAGCTGCTCTTCTCCTATCTGGAGTACACGGGGGAGGACCTGGATGCGGACAACGCTGCGATCGCAGCGGATGCTGCGACACGGGAGTGGTGGAAGTTGTGCGAGCCGCTCCAGCGGCCGTTGCCGGATCGGGCGCCGGGGGAGTGGTGGAAGCCGATCCCCGAGGTGTTCCACCTCGACTAGTGACCTGTCAGCCGGATCTCAGATGTTCGTGACGGTGACGTGCGCTGCCGGCGCGGGCGGGCTCCGCGCGCTGGCCGTCCGCACCGGCAGACTCTGGCCCGCATGGTGCAGGTGGTGTGACCGGGGGCGGTATCCAGAGTGATATCTCTACTAATCATCAGACGATCGGTGGTCGAAGTGCTACAGTTCATCCCGGGAACGTGGCGCGTTCTCCCGCGTTCCCGATGAAATGGGTCTGATGAATAGTCGCAACGAACGAGAAGAGGGAGGAGTCTGCACGGTGGTCAGTCGACTGGACGGAGACCGTGGCCTGCACGACGGAGCGCCGGGCGGCACCTCGCTGCCGGTCACGTCGATCCCGCACAGTGGCATCGGTCTGACGCAGCTCGGTCTCGGGACGGCGCAGTTCGGCAACCTCTACCGCGAGACGACGGAGGAGGAGGCGGCAGGTGCGCTCGACGCAGCGTGGGACGCCGGCATCCGGTACTTCGACACTGCACCGCACTACGGTCTCGGCCTGTCAGAGCGTCGGCTCGGCCGGCTCCTGCGAACGCGGCCGAGGGACGAGTACGTCCTCTCGACCAAGGTCGGGCGGCTGCTCGTGCCGAGTCCCGATGGCGTCGGGAAAGACAGTGAGGGGTTCGACGTCCCTGCGACCACGCGTCGGGTGCGTGACTACAGCCGCGACGGTGTGCTCCGCTCCCTTAACGAGAGCCTGCGCAGGCTCGAGCTCGATCGGGTCGACATCCTCTATCTGCACGATCCGGACGACTACTGGGAGCAGGCGTCCTCGGAGGCGGTCCCCGCACTGATCGAGCTGCGCGACCAGGGCGTCATCGGTGCGTTCGGCGTCGGGATGAACCAGTCGGAGATGCCCGCGCGGTTCGTGCGCGAGTGCGACATCGATCTTGTCATGCTCGCCGGCCGATACACGCTCGCGGAGCAAGGGGCGCTGGACGACCTCCTGCCGCTCGCCGAGGAGCGCGGCGTCGGCATCGTCATCGCGGGCGTCTACAACTCTGGTCTGTTGGCTCAGGACCGGCCTTCGGCGCGAGCCAAGTACGACTACGAGACGGCCCCGGGGGACCTGGTGGCGCGCGTGCACCGGATCGCGGACGTGTGCGAGCGGTACGGGGTCACGGTGCCGGACGTCGCGCTCTCGTTCGTCCGCGCTCACCCGGCGGTGCTCACGACGGTCGTGGGAGCCCGGACGGGTGCCCAGGTCGAGTCGAACGTCGCGCGTGCGCGCGTGGAGGTGCCGGGCGCGCTCTGGGAAGAGCTGCGGGCCGCGGGGCTGCTGTCCCGAGACGCGCCCGTTCCGACGGATGGAGCGAGGGACTGATGGCGGCGGGTCCCGTCCGGCATCGACATGCATCGCGTAGGCACAGGTCAACAAGGAGCAGCAGGTGACGAGAATTGTCGTGACAGAGTGCGACCACGACGCGTTCGACGACGAGCGCGCGATCATCGGCGGGGCCGGGGGGGAGTTGGTGATCGCTCAGTCCCGGAGCGCCGCTGAGCTGGTCGCGAACGCCGCAGGCGCGGTCGGGATCCTGGTTCAGTACGCCTCGATCACGGCTGAGATCATGGATGCGCTTCCTGATCTTCGTGTGATCGGCCGTTACGGGGTCGGCGTCGACAGCGTGGACGTCGATGCGGCCACCGATCGCGGAATCGCGGTGTGCAACGTGCCGGACTACGGCACCGAGTCTGTGTCGGACCACGCGATCGGGCTCGCTCTAAGTGTCGCGCGCGGGATCCCGCGCCTGGATCGCGGTGTGCGGGCCGGGTCGTTCGATCTCACGGCCGTGCGTCCGCTCTACCAGACGGCGGGCCGTGTGTTCGGGGTCATCGGGGTCGGACTGATCGGCACAGCGACGGCACGCAAGGCCAAGGGCCTCGGGTACACCGTGATCGGGTACGACATCAAGGCGGAGCCAGGCGAGGCGACGTTCCACGGTGCGCCGTCGGTGTCGTTCGACGAGTTGTTGGAACGCTCCCAGGTGGTCTCGTTGCACGTGCCGCTCACCGATGCGACGCGCCACATGATCGGCGCCGCACAGCTTGCTCGGATGCGTCGGGACGCGCTCGTGGTCAACACGAGCCGGGGCGGCGTCATCGACACCGATGCGCTCGTTGACGCCCTGCGTGCCGGGACCATCCAGGGCGCGGCGATCGATGTGCACGAGCAGGAGCCGGTTCCGACGGGCCACCCGTTGATGGCGTTTGACTCGGTCGTGCTCACCCCGCATCTCGCGTGGTACACGGAAGAGTCGTACGGCGAGCTCAAGCGGCGCACCGCGCAGAACGTGGTCGATGTGGTGGCGGGTCGGGTGCCGCGCAACGTCGTGAACCCTCAGGTGCTCGGTGCACCCGGTCGGAACCGCGCGGTCGGACGCAGCCAGGCGGTTCGGTCATGAGCGCGACGATGAGGGCCGCGGTCTGGACGGCTGCCGACGAGGTCGCGCAGATGGATGTTCCGGTGCCCGAGGTGCCCGCGGGCTGGGCGCTGGTGAAGGTCGCGTACAACGGCATCTGTGGCACCGACCTGTCGATCCTGCACGGCAAGCATCCGCGGGCACAGGCTCCGCTCATCATGGGTCACGAGATGTCCGGCTGGGTCGCGCGTGCCGGTGCCACGGGGCCTGCTGAGGGCACGCTGGTCACGGTGGAGCCGTTGATCAGCTGCGGGACGTGTCAGGCGTGTCGCTCTGGCAGCAGCCATGTGTGTCGGCGTCTGGGTCTGTACGGCATCGACACCGACGGCGGCATGGCGGAGTACGTCGCGTTGCCACCGGCGGTGCTGCACGCGGTACCCGACGGCGTCGATGCTCGCACTGCGGTGCTTGCCGAGCCGCTCGCGGTCGCAGTTCACGCCGTGGGCAGGTCTGGGATGGAGCGTGGCGACGTGGTCGCCGTCTTCGGTGCTGGTCCGATCGGCATCCTCACCGCGCTCGTGGCGCGGCATGAGGGTGCGAGAGAGGTCGTGATCACCGAGCCGAGCGTGTGGCGACGCGACGTCGCTGCTGCGCTCGGATTCACCGTCGTGCCGGACGGAATGAGCATGGCCGAGACGCTCGAGCCCCTCACGGGCGGCGAGGGTGCCGACACGACGTTCGACTCTGCCGGTCACCCGAGTGTTGCCGTGCAGCTGGCTGCTACGACGCGAGTGCATGGCCGGATCGTGGTCGTCGGCGTCTACAAGGAGCCGACCGCTCTCGACCTGCAGGCGATCTGCTTCAAAGAGCAGTCGTTGGTCGGCGTGCGCGTGTACACGTCGCCTGACGTCACGCGGGCGATCGGGTTGATCGCCGAGGACGCGCTCGATCTGAGCCGGTTCCCGACCAAGGCCTTCGATCTCTCGGACACCGGCGCGGCCTTTGCCGCCGCCACCCAGGGTCAGGACTGCCTCAAGGTCCTGGTCACGCCCCTGGACGGGAAGGCCGACGCATGAGCGCCTCTCCCTTTGGGCTGACCGGCAAGACCGCTGTCGTCACCGGCGGCGGTCGCGGGCTCGGCCGTGGCATCTCCGAAGCACTTCTCGGCGCGGGGGCGGACGTTGTTGTGCTCGGGCGGAGCGAGCTGCCCGAGTCCCTCACCTCGTACGCCGGGCAGCTCGGGCGCAGCATCAGTCTCGTGCCGGTGGATCTCTCCGACCCCGGTGCGATCGATGCCGCGGCGCACCGTGCTCGCTGAGCGCCGAGTCGACATCTTGGTGAACAACGCGGGAACGCAGGACCGATACCCGGCGGCCGAGTTCCCCTTGTCTGCGTGGGATGAGGTGGTGGCGGTCAACCTGCGCGCGGTGTTCCAGCTCTGTCAGATCTTCGGCCGGCCCATGCTCGAGCGCGGTGAGGGCAAGATCGTGAACCTGGCCTCGCTCCTGAGCTTCCAGGGCGGGCTCAACGTGATCGCGTACGCCGCGAGCAAGGGCGGTGTCGCTCAGCTGACCAAGGCGCTGTGCAACGAGTGGTCTGGCAGGGGCGTCAATGTCAATGCGATCGCCCCGGGGTACATGCAGACGGACATGAACGCCGCGCTGCTGGACGATGCGGTCCGCCTCGAACAGCTCTCGGTGCGGATACCGGCGGGGCGGTGGGGTACGCCCGCTGACGTCGGAAATGCCGCGGTGTTCCTGGCTTCGCCTGCCGCGGCGTACGTGCACGGTCAGGTCCTGGCCGTCGACGGCGGCTGGTTGGCGCGGTGAGACGCCGATCCGCCCAGACGACGAACGAAGGCGCCGGCCGCACCGTGACCAGCCCCGCGCCCGACGATTTGATCCCAGCCACTCACTGAACGAGGAGATGCCATGAGCCTCATCACCGCTGTCGAGGTCGTTGATGTCCGCTTTCCGACGTCGCTGACGATGGACGGCTCCGACGCCATGAACAAGGATGGCGACTACTCAGCCGCGTACGTCATCTTGCGAACGGACGAGCCAGGCTTGAACGGCTACGGGTTCACCTTCACGATCGGCCGTGGCAACGACATCTGCGTGCTTGCCGCCCAGCAGCGCGCGTTGCCGCTCATCGGTCGCGATGTCGCCGAGATCGTCGGCGACATTGGTGGCCTCTACCGTGAGCTCAAGTCCGATTCCCAGCTGCGCTGGCTCGGCCCGGAGAAGGGCGTGGAGCACCTGGCGATGGCAGCAGTGATGAATGCGGTCTGGGACCTCGCCGCGCGTCGGGCGGGCAAGCCGCTCTGGCGTCTTCTCGTCGACATGACGTCGGAAGAGCTCGTGGACGTCGCCGACCTCACCTATCTCTCCGACGCGTTGACCCGCGACGAGGCGATCGCCCTGCTCGAGCAGCTTGTCCCGACCCGCTCGGACCGGATCGCCGAACTCGCCGAGACGGGCTACCCGTGCTACACGACGAGCGCGGGCTGGCTGGGCTACTCGGACGACAAGCTCCGCCGGCTCTGCCAGGAGGCGGTCGACGCAGGCTATAAGCACATCAAGCTCAAGGTCGGCGCAAACCGGTCGGACGACATCCGCCGGCTGGGCATCGCCCGTGAGGTCATCGGATACGACACGAATCTCATGATCGACGCCAACCAGGTCTGGGACGTGCCTGAGGCCATCGAGTGGGTGAGTGCTCTTGCCGAGTTCAAGCCGTTGTGGATCGAGGAGCCGACGAGCCCGGACGACGTGCTCGGCCACGCGGCGGTGCGGAAGGCCGTCGCCCCGATTGGCGTCGCGACAGGTGAGCACGGGATGAATCGAGTGCTGTTCAAGCAGATGTTCCAGGCGGAGGCCATCGACTACTGCCAGCTGGACGCGGCGCGGCTGGCCAGCATCAATGAGATTCTCGCCGTCTTCCTCATGGCCAAGAAGTTCGGTGTGCCGGTGTGCCCGCACGCAGGAGGGGTAGGACTCTGCGAGCTTGTCCAGCACCTGTCGATCGTCGACTATGTCGCGGTCTCCGGCACCCTGGAGAACCGCGTGACGGAGTATGTCGATCACCTGCACGAGCACTTCGTCGATCCTTGTGTCGTCGAGAACGGCGCCTATGTTCTGCCGACTCAGCCCGGCTACAGCGCCGAGATGCTCGAGTCCACGCTCGAGGAGTTCGGCTTCCCCGACGGAACGTACTGGGCCGCGTCGCGCGCGGACGTGGTGGCATCACTTGGGTGATTGTGCATGGAGTCCTGGACTGCGAGGAGGTGGATGGCCATGCGGAGTTTGGAGCTTTCCGGATCATGAGCACTCAGCGAACGGAGTATCGCGCGGTGCTCGGCGTGCGTGGCGTGCACGGCACCCTCTTCGTTCATCGCCCGCCACATGCGCCCCTGGATGGTGCGGGGAGCGAGCGCCTCGATGAGCGCCTCGAGCGCGGGGTTGGCCGACGCGCGCGCGACGACGCGGTGGAAGGCGATGTCGGCCTGCATGATGGCGTGGTAGTCGGGCTCGCCCGTCGCGTAGACCAGGGGCTCCACAGATGCGAGGATCGCCTCGGCCTCCGCGAGCGCATCCTGGTCGATCGTCAGAGCCGCACGTCCGGCAGCTTCGGTCTCGAGAACGCGGCGCACCGACTGCAGGTGGGAGCTGTCGGATGCGGCGCGGAGATCGACCATGAAGCTCACCGGCGCCAGGAGCAAGCTCGGTTCGAGCGACGTGACGTAGGTGCCGTCGCCTTGCCGCGTCTCGAGCACGCCGATGATGCACAGCGCGCGCACGGCTTCGCGCAGAGAGCCACGGGAGACGCCCAGCTCGTGGGCGAGGTCCTTCTCGATCGGCAGGCGGGACCCCGCTCGCAGTGCTCCGCTCGTGATCATGTTCTTGATGCCATCGACGACCACGTCGGTCTGGGATCGCGAGCGCGACTTTCGAGTCGGATCGACGAGGCTGTCGTCGACGTCACTATTCATCAGACCACCGTAGGGCTAACCGCGTCGGAAATGGCGCCCGAAACGACGGAGAGTGACATCCCATGACCCTCATCGACGCGCACCAGCACGTGTGGGACCCCGCGTGTGCTCGATATGACTGGCTGACTGCGGAACTGGCACCGATCAATCGGCCGATCGAGTTCGCGGAGCTGCGCCCGGCGCTGCGCGAGGCCGGCGTTGACGCAACCGTGATCGTGCAGTCGGCGGACAACGACGACGACACCGATCTCATGCTGCGGACGGCCGAGGCCAATCCCGAGGTCGCGGCCGTCGTCGCCTATGTACCACTGGCTCGCCCAGCCGCCGCGGCCGATCGCCTCGCCGAGCTGAGGCGCAACCCGAAGGTGGTGGGAATTCGCAATCTCATCCACAACATCCCCGACCCGGACTGGCTGCTGCGGCCCGACGTCGACGAGGGGCTCGGGGTGCTCGAAGGTGCGGGTGTGACCTTCGACCTGGTTGCGGTACTGCCGAGGCACCTTGAACACGTCCCGACGCTCTCCGCGAGGCATCCGGGACTTAAGATCGTCATCGACCACCTCGCCAAGCCGCCTGTCGGACTGGACGACATGGAACCGTGGTGGACGCTGATCGAGCGCGCCGCCGAGAACCCGCTCGTGCACGCCAAGGTGTCGGGGCTCTATTCCGCGACCGCAGACAGCTCAGCATGGACAGTGGATGCCATCAGGCCGTTCGTGATGAGGGCACTCGAGGTTTTTGGTGCCGATCGTCTGATGTATGGCGGGGACTGGCCGATCAGCCTTCTCTCCGGAGGCTACCGACGGGTCTGGGAGGGGCTGTCTGTGGTCTTCGCCGAGCTGGGCAGCGAGGAACGGAAGTGGATTCTGGGCGGGACAGCGGAACGCTTCTACGGCATCGACGCGGCGGCGCTGGAAGCGGCACGCGAGGCATCCCAGATTCACGTCGACAGCAGCGAGTGAACCACGTGAGACGGGCTCCGTGCGGACCTGTCGGTCCGGAGACAGGGGACACATCCCGCGGGCGCCAAGGTGTCACGTGGCCGTCGCCTCCATCTGTCGCGCCAACGGCGCAGCTCTGGCCACACGCAACCTGAAGGACTTTCGGCACACGGACGTCAACCTGATCGACCCGTGGCAACGCCCGTAGTCCTCGAAGGTCCCGTCTCGTTTGGCGA
>Ga0208079_1000649_pt1 | contig 18853 bp, 14 predicted proteins | sample NGESurdeep092012_5_FD_184474 | JGI IMG/M metagenome (GOLD analysis project Ga0208079, IMG submission 184474) | Arctic peat soil microbial communities from Barrow, Alaska - NGEE Surface sample 210-2 deep-092012 (SPAdes) | ecosystem: Environmental > Terrestrial > Soil > Wetlands > Peat ... | reverse complement strand
AGTGGTACGACGGCGAGAACGGCTGGGCCATCCCTACCGCCGACGGTGTGGAGGATCCGGACCGCCGTGACGACATCGAGGCGGCCGCGCTCTATGACCTCATCGAGGGTTCCGTCACACCGCGGTTCTACGACGTCGATGATGACGGCCTGCCCCAACGCTGGCTGTCGATGATGAAGCACACGTTGTCCACCCTGGGCCCCAAGGTGCTGGCGTCTCGCCAGGTTCGGGAGTACGTAACGGAGCTTTACGGCCCAGCTGCCCGCGCGGGGCAGGCCATGAACGGGAAGACTTGGGTGGGTGCGCGGGACCTGGCCGCCTACAAGGCCAGGGCCAGGGCCAACTGGCCCGGCGTTCGGGTGGATCACGTTGAGCCCTCAGGCGTTTCGGACTCTCCGCAGGTTGGGGACACTCTTCATGTGAGCGCGTTCGTGTCCTTGGGCGATCTGGCTCCTGACGATGTCGACGTCCAGCTGGTGCACGGTCGCGCCTCTGAATCCGACACCCTGCGGGACATCGAGACGGCGCCGTTGGGCTTCGCCGAGACCTACGAGGATGGCCGGCACCGCTTCGAGGGCGACCTCGTGCTGACGCGCACCGGCATCTTCGGTTACACCGTGAGGGTCTTGCCAAAGCACGAAGGCATGGCGAGCGCGGCAGAGATGGGCCTCGTCACCAACGCCTGACCACAAGTTCTGATGGTGCGGAACCCCTTGCCTGACAACGGGTTCCGCGCCATCAGTATTCGAGAACCAGACTGTAGACCCGAATCGAAGCCGCGGTGAAGGTGACTGGCCCCGCTTCCACCGTGTCCGAAGACTGCGAGGGCAGCTCCCACGCACTGTCCCAGACTGTGCGGTATGCCACCCCTGGGCCTCGCGCCGGCAGGGTGACCTCGGCGTCCAGGGCGCCTCCATGGAAGACGATCAAGAATGACTCTCCGCGGACCTTCGAGCCGTCGAGCAACATCGTGAGTGTCCTGGTGTGTGGGTCGTCCCATATGCCGTCGTGCATCGGCTGACCGTCGACCGCAAACCACTGCAGATCGGCCAGACCGTCACGGTGAGAGACGTGCCCGGTGAAGAAGGACCGTTGTCGCAGAACAGGATTGGTCGCTCTGAGCTTGGTCAGGAAGCGCGTCGTAGCCAAAAGGTCACGCTGCCACGGTTCGAGATCCCAGTCGAACCATGACACAGGATTGTCCTGGTAGTAGGCGTTGCTGTGGCCCTGCTGAGAACGGCCGAACTCGTCTCCGGCATTGATCATCGGCACCCCGGTGGCCAGCAGCTCTGTGGCGAGCATGTTACGGATGGCGCGTTGCCGCGAAGCCGGCGGCGGCGAGCTGACCTCAGGCCCTGGATTGCTGTGGTCCGAGGACTGGCTGTCGACATGGGCTTCATGAGCGTCGTGGGCGTCGTGGGCGTCGTGGTTGTCCCCGACACCGGTGCCGTCGTCCTTGTATGCATAGAGGGTCGTGTCGGACAAGGTATAGCCGTCGTGCGCGGCGACGTAGTTGATCGAGGCCGTCGGACCACGATCGTGTGTGCCGAACAGGTCCTGAGAGCCGGCAAGCCGCGTCGCCAGCTCGCGTACCCCGTTGCCCGGGGCGAGCTGAGCCGACCGCTCGACATCCGGCAGCCAGAATGTGCGCACTGCGTCACGAAAGTGGTCGTTCCACTCGGCGAACGGCGGTGGAAACTGGCCTGTGCGCCAACCGTGTACGCCCAGGTCCCACGGCTCGGCGATCAGCTTGACCCGCGAGAGCACCGGGTCTGTCCGAAGCGCGACCAGGAACGGATGGTCCGAGTTGTACGCGTCGTCGCGACCACGTGCGAGTGCCACTGCAAGGTCGAACCGGAAGCCGTCGACGTGGCACTCCTCGACCCAGTACCGCAGGGAGTCCAGAACCAGGAGAGCGACCATCGGGTGACGCAGGTCGAGCGTGTTGCCGCATCCCGTCACATCGATGTCACGTCCGCGCCCATCCAGGCGGTAGTAGACGCGGTTGTCCAGCCCCCGCAACGACAGGGTCGCTCCGGCGCGGCCCTGCTCGCAGGTGTGGTTGTAGACGACGTCCAGGATGACCTCGAGGCCAGCAGCATGGAGCAGCTTGACCATGCCCTTGAACTCGTCCAGACCACCTTGGGGATCTCTCGAGGCGGCATAAGTAGCTTGGGGTGCTGAGAATCCCAGAGTGTTGTAACCCCAGTGATTCTGGAGTCCTCGCTGCACCAGCTCGGGCTCGTGGCTGAAGGCATGGACCGGCATGAGCTCCACCGAGGTCACGCCCAGTGCCTGCAGGTGAGCGATTGCGGCGGGGTGTGCCATCCCGGCATACGTCCCGCGAAGCCACTCCGGGATCTCGGGATGGCGCTTGGTGAGGTTGCGGATGTGCGTCTCGTAGATCACGGTCTCGGCCCACGGGACCTGCGGCGGCGCATCGTCACCCCAGTCGAAGCGGTTGTCGACGACCACGGCCCTTGGCACGTATGCCGCGCTGTTGCGTAGGTCCCTGACGTCCGGGTCGCCGCGCAGATGCTCGTCCACGACGTGGCCGAACACCTCTGGGCGCCAGGTCACCTGGCCTTCGATCGCGCGGGCGCAGGGATCCAGCAGCAGCTTGTCGACGTTGTACCGCAGGCCCTCTGCAGGCAGCCACGGGCCGAACGCACGGACGCCATACCTTTGTCCGGCGCGGAGCCCCGGAACCGAGCCGAACCATGTCCCGTGAGTGTGCCCCGGCAAGGTGATCCTGTGCTCACTGGCTCCGGAAGCGTCGCCGACCTCGAAGAGGCAGATCTCGACCTTGTCCGCGTGTCCGGCGAAGACGGCGAAGTCCACGCCATCGGGCGTCACTGTTGCGCCGTGCGGGGGAGGGAGATCGCGGTAGGGGCGCATGGCAACCAGCGTAGGCAGTCGTTACGTTGGGCACATGACCGATCCGACTTCGCTGCCGAGCTTCCCGCCCCCGCCCAGCGAGCACCCTCTTCGCGGACGCGTACTTGACGCCCTGATCGACGAGGGCTTCGGGCCCAACATCGACGACGACGGAGATGTGGCCTTCACCGTGCAGGACCAGCAGCTGTTCGTGCGCTGCATGGAAGGCGACTTCACTGTCATGCGAGTGTTCGGGCAGTGGCAGATCGGCGACGACGTACCCCAGGACGCCCTCACGAGGCTCATGGCCTGCAACGAGCTGACTCTGCGTCTCAACGTGGTCAAGGCCGGCATCGCGAACGAGACCCTGGTCGTGACCGGCGAGCACGTCGTCGGCCCGGACACCGATATCAAGGGGCTGCTCGTCGTGACGACGCAGCTGGTGCTGTCAGCGGTCCACCTGTGGCACGAGACGATCATGGGCCGGGCGCAGGGCGAGACCAACGAAACGGAGCAGTCATGAGTGAGGTCGTGCGGTTCGAGGTCGAGGGTGGCATCGGCACCATCCGTATGGATCGCCCTCCCATGAACGCGCTCAACTTCGAGGTCCAGGATGGCCTCGCCGCCGCCGCCAACGAGGCCACAGTGCGCAAGGACGTCTCCGCGGTCATCGTCTATGGCGGCGAGAAGGTCTTCGCGGCCGGCGCTGACATCAAGGAGATGCAGCCCATGTCCTACACGGACATGGTCGACCGCTCCGCTGCGTTGCAGGCCGCCTTCACCGCGATCGCCCGGATCCCCAAGCCCACCGTGGCCGCCGTCACCGGCTACGCGCTCGGCGGCGGCTGTGAGCTCGCCCTGGCCTGCGACTTCCGGGTTGCGGGCGAGAACGCCACGTTCGGCCAGCCCGAGGTGCTGCTCGGCGTGATCCCGGGTGCCGGTGGAACCCAACGACTATCGCGGTTGATCGGTCCGGCCCGGGCCAAGGACATCATCTTCACCGGGCGCTTCGTCCCGGCCGAGGAGGCCCTGCGGATCGGCCTGGTGGACGAGGTCGTCGCACCTGAGGAGGTCTACGCCGCGGCGCGCCGGCGCGTCGAGCGCTACGTGGGCGGTCCGGCATACGCCATCCGTGCGGCCAAGGAGGCCATCGACCGTGGCCTCGAGGTGGATCTCGATACGGGCCTGGAGATCGAGCGGATGCAGTTCGCCGGTGTCTTCGCGACTCGTGACCGTGACATCGGCATGGCCTCGTTCGTCGAGCTCGGGCCGGGCAAGGCGCAGTTCGAGGGCCGCTGAAGTCCTCACCGGCCGCGCGCGCTTCGCCACGCGTGGTGTCGTTAATCACGGTCCGCGAACGTTTTATCCGGCGGTGACGCCTGTCAGGATGTTTCGAAACCCACAGCCACACACGACCTGCAGCACACCCCCCACGGAAGAGGACGCGCCAACGATGAACATCGTCGTCTGTATCAAGTACGTGCCCGACGCCCAGTCCGAGCTCACCTTCAACGCATCGGACAACACCACCGACCGGCTGGGCGTTGAGGGTCTGCTCTCCGAGCTCGACGAGTACGCGATCGAGGCGGGCCTCAAGCTCGCCGAGGCTGCCGATGGGGGAGTCGCGGAGAACACCGTCACCGTTCTGACCGTCGGCCCGGCCAAGGCCGCCGATGCCATCAAGAAGGCCTTGCAGATGGGTGCCCACGCGGGTGTTCACGTCAGCGACGAGGCGATCCACGGGTCCGACGCTGCGGCGACCTCGCTGATCCTGGCCGAGGCCGTGAAGAAGATCGGCAGCCCGGATCTGATCCTGACCGGCATGGCGTCCACGGACGGCTCGATGGGCGTCGTTCCGGCCATGCTCGCCGAACGTCTGGGCCTGCCCCAGGTGACTCTCGCCGCCGAGCTGACCGTCCAGGGTGGCACCGTGACCATTCGTCGCGACGGTGACACGGCCTCCGTGACGATCACGGCCTCGCTGCCGGCTCTGGTTTCGGTCACCGATCAGATCAACGAGCCGCGCTATCCGTCCTTCAAGGGCATCATGGCCGCCAAGAAGAAGCCGGTCGAGGCGTGGTCGTTGGCCGACCTCGGCCTTGACGCCGGGTCGGTGGGCTTGGCCGCGGCCCGGACCAAGGTCGAGACCGTCACCCAGCGCCCGCCGCGTGCGAAGGGCCAGATCGTCACCGATGAGGGTGACGGCGGCACCCAGCTTGCAGAGTTCCTGTCCACCCATAAGTTCGTCTGAACCGACCAGACTGCCCACCCCGAACAGATCGTAGGAGAAACGCACATGGCTGAAGTTCTCGTTCTGGTCGACCACGTCGACGGCGCGGTCCGCAAGACCACCCTCGAGATGCTGACGATTGCCCGCCGCCTCGGTGAGCCGTCCGCAGTCCTCATCGGCGCAGGGTTCGATGCCGCCAAGGAGATCCTGGCGCAGTATGGCGCCGAGAAGATCTATCGGTTGGAGTCAGCCGACTTCGACGACTATGTGGTGGCACCCAAGGCCGAGGTGCTGGCGCAGCTCGTCGCCTCCGCAGCACCTGCGGCAGTCCTGATGACCTCGTCCCCTGAGGGCAAGGAGATCGCTGGTCGGCTCTCGATCAAGACCGAGTCGGGTCTGATCACCGACGCGGTCGATGTGCAGGCCGGTGAGGGTGGGGCAGTACGCACGACCCAGTCCGTGTTCGCGGGTGGCTACACCGTGCAGGCCACAGTCACCAAGGGCACGCCGATCATCACGGTCAAGCCGAACTCGGTTGCGCCGGAAGCGGTTTCGGGTGCCGCGGTCGAACAGGCTGTTGAGGTCTCGATCTCCGAGGGTGCCAAGGGGGCCCGTATCACCGATCGTCAGCCCAGGGCTGCCACCGGCCGTCCCGAGCTGACCGAGGCAGCGATCGTGGTCTCTGGTGGTCGCGGCACCGCCGGTGACTTCTCCAAGGTCGAGGAGTTCGCTGACTCCCTGGGTGCCGCTGTCGGCGCCTCGCGCGCTGCCGTCGATGCCGGGTGGTACCCGCACACCAGCCAGATCGGGCAGACCGGCAAGGAGGTCTCCCCCCAGCTCTATGTAGCGGCGGGCATCTCTGGTGCCATCCAGCACCGCGCCGGCATGCAGACGTCCAAGACGATCATCGCGATCAACAAGGACGAAGAAGCGCCCATCTTCGAGCTGGTCGACTTCGGTGTCGTCGGAGACCTGTTCAAGGTCCTGCCGCAGGCCACCGAAGCGGTCAACAAAGCCAAAGGCTGACGCGACCAGCACGGCATACGCAACCACACGGCATACGCAGCGGCGCCTGCCCCTCACCAAGGGGCGGGCGCTGCTGTTTGCCGCCTTCCGCCGCCGACCTGACCGGCTTTGGCGTCACTGCGGTGGCCACGTTGGGTTGTCCGGAGGTCACCGCGGTCCCACGTAGACTCGGCTGGTGCGCGACTCCTTTGTCTACCTTGACCACGCGGCGACCACGCCGATGCTGCCTGAAGCGATCGAGGCAATGACAGCGCAGATGGCGACGGTCGGCAACGCATCCTCCTTGCACACCTCTGGCAGGGCTGGGCGGCGCGTCGTCGAGGAGTCCCGCGAGACGATTGCCCAGGCTTTGGGCGCCCGCCCCTCCGAGGTGCTGTTCACCTCCGGCGGCACCGAATCCGACAACCTGGCCATCAAGGGCTTGTTCTGGGCCCGACGGGATGCCGATCCCCGCCGGGTGCGGCTGTTGGTCAGCGTGGTTGAGCACCACGCGGTCCTCGACTGCGTTGACTTCCTCGAAGCACACGAGGGCGCCAAGGTCACCTGGCTCGAGGTCGACCACGTCGGTCGCGTCCACCCGGAGACGGTGCGTGCCGCTATCGGGGCCGACCCCGACTCCGTTGCGCTCGTCAGCGTGATGTGGGCCAACAACGAGGTCGGCACCGTGCAGCCGATTGGCGAGATCGCCGCCGTGGCGCGCGAGTTTGGTATCCCGGTGCACAGTGACGCCGTGCAGGCCGTCGGCCAGGTCGAGGTGGACTTCGCCACGAGCGGGCTCGACCTGATGACTGTCAGCGGCCACAAGGTCGGCGGTCCGCAGGGCGTCGGTGCCCTGTTGGTTCGACGCGATGCCACCCTCGTGCCCTTGTCACACGGCGGAGGCCAGGAGCGCAAGCTCCGCAGCGGCACCTTGGACACCCCGGCGATCCGTGGCTTTGCCGTGGCCATGCAGAACGCCACGGCAAACAGGGAGACGCTCTCCGATCGGCTGGTTGCCCTGCGCGACAAGTTGATTCGCGGTGCCCAGGATGCCGGCTTCGGAGTTCAGGTGACTGGCGACTGGCAGCCGGGCGACGGCAGACGGCGTCTTCCGGGCAACGCGCACCTGCTCGTTCCCGGTTGTGACGGTGACTCCCTCCTCTATCTGCTGGACGCAGCAGGCGTCGAGTGCTCCACCGGCTCCGCATGCCAGGCCGGCGTCCCCCAGCCCAGCCACGTTCTGCTGGCCATGGGTATGACGGAACACCAGGCCCGTGGCGCGCTGCGGCTCACGCTCGGACACACCTCCACTGCCGCGGATGTCGACGCGTTCCTGGCGGCGCTGCCCGCTGCGGTCGAGCGGGCGCAAAGAGCGCAGGTGGCGACGAGCACGAGCGCGAAGCCGAGGAACTGATGCGTGTTGTGGCCGCCATGAGTGGCGGCGTCGACTCGGCGGTGGCTGCGTCGCGCATGCTCGAGGCGGGGCACGAGGTCGTCGGGGTGCATCTGGCGCTGAGCCAGAACGCAGCCACCCTTCGCGAGAGCGCACGGGGCTGCTGCACCATCGAGGACGCTGGTGACGCCCGACGCGTGGCCGACATGCTCGGGATCCCGTTCTACGTCTGGGACATGGCCGCGCGATTCACACATGACGTGGTCGAGGACTTCATCGCCGAGTACGCCGCAGGTCGCACCCCCAACCCCTGCCTGCGCTGCAACGAGAAGATCAAGTTCGCGGCGTTGTTGGACAAGGCGCTGGCGTTGGGGTTCGACGCGGTGGCGACTGGCCACTACGCCCAGATCTTTGAAAACCCTTCTGGCACAAGGGAGCTGCATCGCGCGGTCGATATGGCAAAGGACCAGTCCTACGTTCTGGGTGTGCTCGACGAGGAACAGCTGGCCCGGTCGTTCTTCCCCCTGGGCGACACGGCCAAGCCTCAGATCCGCGAGGAGGCCAGGGCGCGCGGGTTCTATGTCGCGGCCAAGCCCGACAGCCACGACATCTGCTTCATCCCCGATGGCGACACCCGCAAGTGGCTGACCGGCCACCTCGGCGAGCAGACCGGCGACATCGTGGAGACCGACGGGACCAAGGTCGGGGAGCACTCCGGCGCCTACGCATTCACGGTCGGACAGCGTCGCGGACTCCACCTCGGCCAGCCAGCCGCCGGTGGCGAGCCCCGCTACGTCGTGGAGGTGCGGCCCAGCACCAACACCGTCGTGGTCGCGGCCGGCGAGCTTCTGGGCGTCGACACCATCACAGGGGAGCACGCTCGGTGGTGCGGTCCGGCGCCGGACGGCGTGGTGTCGGTGGGCGCGCAGGTTCGGGCCCATGGTGAGGAGATCCCTGCGACGGCTTGGGCTGACGGCAAGACAGTCGAGGTCCGCCTCGAGCGTCGTATCCGTGGCGTGGCGCCCGGTCAGTCCGTCGTCCTGTATGACGGCACGCGCGTGGTCGGGTCCGCCACCATCGCCAGAACAGGGACACGCAGGCCGCCCGCAGTCGGACCGGCTGCAGCCCAGATAGGCTCGCCGGCGTGAGCAGAGCCACGGGGGTCGGGTCGTGGCCCGACACGGTTGTACGCCACGCGCTGTCAGTCGTTCGAGAGCTGCTCTCCGAGGACGGACTGCCATATCTGCCAGAGCTTCCCGCGCGTGGGCCGGGAGCCGACATGATCGGTCGGGGCGCCGGGCTGCTCGCCGATCTGAAGGTCGACCTGCAACCCATGGGGTGGCGGTTCGTCGAACGCGCAGGGCGGGACTCTCACCGCACGGCGGCGCTGCTGCGCGAGGATCTCGACGAGCTGGCTGAGGCCTTCGACGGCTACGACGGCGACCTCAAGGTGCAGATCGCCGGACCCTGGACCCTTGCATCCTCGATCTGGCTGCATCGCGGCGAGCGTTCGGTGGTCGATGCCGGCGCCACCCGCGACCTGATCGGCTCACTCGCGGAGGGACTGCGCGTCCATCTCGGCGAGCTCGCCCGCCTCGTCCCCAAGGCGACCCTCGTGGTCCAGATCGATGAACCCGGCCTGCCGTCGGTCCTGTCCGGAGAGCTGCCCACGGCATCTGGCTTCGGCCGGATCCGCGCGATCGACCCAACGGTCGCTGCCGAAGGACTGCGCGACGTCGTCGCGGCCGCCGGCGACCGGCATACCGTCGTGCATTGCTGCGCACCGAACGTGCCGCTGGTGCTGCTCAGGAATACCGGTGTCAAGGCCGTGTCGCTCGATATCACCTTGCTGACCCCCAAGGGGTGGGAGTCCGTCGCCGCCACCGTCGAGTCCGGCGTCGAGCTCTGGGCGGGAGTGGTTCCCACTGACGAGACCCGCACGAAGGTTACCGATGTCATCAACCCGCTGGTCGAGGCGTGGCGCCGCGTCGGACTGCCCCTCGCGGACCTGTCCAACGTGACCCTCACGCCAGCCTGCGGTCTGGCCGGGCTCACGCCGTCGGGTGCCCAAAGCGTTCAACGGCTAGCCGTGGATGCGGCTCGGGCATTGACCGAGACCGCAGGGAGTTGACCACTGCATGACAGCCCACCCGACTGCCCATCCGACTGCCGCGACCAGAGACGTTGATCCGGGATCGACCGACTCCATGAAGGTCACCCGGGTCCCGTGGCAGATCAAGTTCACAGCGCTCGCGTTCATCTGGGGATCGAGCTTCCTGCTGATGAAAGTCGGCCTGAGATCCCTTGCACCGCTGCAGATCTCCGGACTGCGCATCCTCAGTGGTGCGGCCGTTCTGCTGCTCCTGCTGACCGCCTCGCGGGGCCGGCTGCCCAGGGACCGGCGCATCTGGGGACACCTGATGGTCACCGGCTTCTTCCTGGGCAGCTTTCCGTTCAGCCTGTTCGCCCTGGGGGAGGAGCGGGTCAGCTCGGCGCTCGCCGGCATCGGCAACTCGGTCACCCCCATCGCCACCGTCCTGTTCAGCCTGCTGCTGCTCAGGCACGACAAGATCGAAGCGCGCAAGATCGTCGGGGTGCTCATCGGTTTCGTCGGGGTCCTGGTGATCCTGCAGCCTTGGGAGTCACAGGGGCGACCGGACCTCCTTGGCTTCGGGATGACCTTGGTGGCCGGCACGTCCTACGGCGTCGGCTGGACCTACACCAGGCGATTCCTGGGCAAGGCGGACTTCGGCGGGCTCACGCTGCCGGCGGCGCAGATGCTGACCTCTGCCGCTCAGATGCTGGTCGCCCTGCTGATCTGGTGGCTCACCCAGCGCACCCACCTGTCGCTGGCGGCGCCGTGGTCCTTGCATGCGAACACCGACGGCGGTTCGGTCCTCTTGCCGGTGCTCGCGGTCCTTGCCCTCGGCGTCGTCGGCACCGGCATAGCGATGTCCTTCCAGTACGACGTCGTGCGTGCGGCGGGTCCCACCGTCGGCGCGTCGGTCACCTACCTCATCCCGGTGGTATCGGTTGCCTTGGGCGTTCTGGTGCTGCATGAACGGCTGCAGTGGCCACAGTTCGCCGGCGCCGCTGTTGTCCTGACCGCAGCGGTGCTGATCGGGCGGTCCCGCCGACGGTGAGCTGGAGGGGTGGGCTGTCAGGGGTGAGCGTCGCCGTGGTGGTGCAGGATGTGGGCTGTGACCGACCTCCCGACTGACGTTCCCGATGACGTCCGCCACGAGTGGACCGATCTTGCCGAACAGGTGCGTGCTCACCAGTTCAGCTACCACGTCAAGGATGCGCCGACCATCAGCGACGGAGAGTATGACGAGCTGGTCCGACGGCTCAACGCCCTCGAGGACCAGTACGCCGAGCTGCGAACCCCCGACAGCCCCACCCAGCAGGTCGGCGCGACGTTCTCCACGGACTTCGCCGCGGTTGACCACCTCGAGCGGATGTTGAGCCTGGACAACGCCTTCAGCGCGCAGGAGCTCGTTGCGTGGGCGGCGCGCGTCGAGCGCGACACAGCGTCGGACGGTGGTGGCACGGCGACGGATGGCGGTGGCACGGCGTACCACTATCTGTGCGAGCTCAAGATCGACGGTCTGGCCATCAACCTGCTCTACGAACGCGGTCGGCTGGTCCGGGCCGCGACACGCGGCGATGGACGCACCGGCGAGGACGTCACGAACAACGTGCGCACGATCGAGGGGATCCCTCACCAGCTCAGCGGCACCGATCACCCGGCGAGCATCGAGATCCGCGGCGAGGTGTTCTTCCCGGTCGCGGCGTTTGCCGAGCTGAACGCCGCGCTTGTCGAGGCCGGCAAGGCGCCGTTCGCCAACCCGCGCAACGCGGCCGCAGGATCGTTGCGCCAGAAGGATCCTCGCGTCACGGCCAGCCGTCCGCTGCGGATGCTGGTTCACGGGATCGGTGCGCGAGAGGGCTTCGCGATGGACCGCCAGAGTGAGACGTATGCCGTCTTGCGCGACTGGGGTCTGCCGGTGTCCAACCACTATCAGGTGCTCGACGACATCGGGGCCGTGCAGGCCTACATCGACCACTACGGGGAGCACCGGCACTCGGTCGAGCACGAGCTGGACGGCATCGTCATCAAGATCGACGAGGTCGCGGTCCAGCGCCGTCTTGGATCGACCTCGCGGGCTCCACGCTGGGCTATTGCCTACAAGTACCCACCCGAGGAGGTCACGACCAAGCTTCTCGACATCCGGGTCAATGTCGGTCGCACGGGCCGGGTGACGCCGTTCGGGGTGATGAAGCCGGTCAAGGTGGCGGGCTCCACGGTCGAGATGGCTACGCTGCACAACGCTTTCGAGGTCCTGCGCAAAGGCGTGCTGATCGGCGACACCATCGTTCTGCGCAAGGCCGGCGACGTGATCCCCGAGATCGTCGGTCCGGTCGTCGACCTGCGTAACGGGTCCGAGCGTGCCTTCGAGATGCCGACGCACTGCCCCGAGTGCGGCACCGAGCTGGCGGCGCAGAAGGAGGGCGACAAGGACATCCGTTGTCCCAACTCGCGCTACTGCCCGGCCCAGCTGCGTGAGCGGCTGTTCGCCCTGGCGTCCCGTGGCGCTTTCGACATCGAGGCTCTCGGCTGGGAGGGCGCCATCGCGCTGCTCGAGGCCAATGTTCTGACTGACGAGGGCGATCTGTTCAACTTGGCCCCGGGACCGGATGGCGACACCAAGCAGGCCGTGGCGCGGCTGATCACGGTGCCGCTCTACACCCGAGCCGCCAAGAAGTCCGATCCGCAGGACATCGTGGTCAACGGCCGGGTGCTTTCGGCCAACGGTGCGAAGCTGATCGACAACCTGGCCACCGCCAAGGAGCAGTTGATGTGGCGGGTCCTCGTGGCCCTCTCGATCCGCCATGTCGGCCCCACGGCGGCCCGTGCGCTGGCCGGGCACTTCGGCTCGATGGACTCGATCCGCGCTGCATCTCTGGACGAGCTCTCCGGCGTCGAGGGCGTCGGCCCGGTGATAGCCGAGTCGGTCCAGGACTGGTTTGGCGTGGACTGGCACATGGCCATCCTCGACAAGTGGGCCGCTGCCGGGGTGCGCATGGCCGATGAGGTCGATGAGTCACGGCCCAAGACCCTGGCTGGGCTGACGATCGTCGTCACCGGCTCGTTGGAGGGGTTCTCTCGAGACGAGGCCAAGGAAGCCATCTTGTCCCGCGGTGGGAAGGCAGCCGGAACCGTGTCGAAGAAGACCGACTTCGTGGTGGTGGGGGAGAGCGCCGGGTCCAAGGCGGACAAGGCGCGAGAGCTTGGTCTGGTGATCCTTGACGAGGTTGGCTTCCGCGACCTGCTTGAGTCAGGGAGTCCTGACGCCTGAGCTCCGCCATGGGTAGTCGCGGGACGGCGCGGGGATGGCCGGATGGCGCGGTGCTGATCTAGGCTGCGGAGAAATCCGCGCGGCGGATAGCGGCCGGGCGGATGGTGGCCGTGTCAACCGACAGGAGGCTCATGGATCAGCTCAGTCTCGGCGTGCTTGCCACCTCGAGCAAGGAGAACGAGTTCAGGCTGCCGATCCATCCGCAACACTTCGACCGGATCGACGCCGACCTGCGGACGCGGATCGTCCTCGAGCGAGGCTACGGCGACCGCTTCGGCGTCTCTGACAAGCATCTCGCCAACCAGGTCGCGGGTGTTCGTTCGCGTGAGGAGATCATCGCGACCAGCGACGTGGTGCTGCTGCCCAAGCCCACCCTGGACGATATGGCCAGCCTTCGCGACGGACAGGTGCTCTGGGGTTGGCCACACGCCGTCCAAGATCCCCAGCTCACGCAGATCTGCATCGACAAGCGGTTGACGCTCATAGCCTGGGAGGCGATGAACCGCTGGACTCCGTCGGGGGATTTCGTCGTCCACGTGTTCCATATGAACAACGAGCTGGCGGGCTACTCCTCGGTGCTGCACGCCCTGACCCTGGTCGGCTCAACCGGTCACTACGGCCGACCTCTCACGGGTGTCGTCATAGGCTTCGGGAACACGGCTCGAGGTGCTATCACTGCGCTGAAGTCGCTCGGCGTCCACGACGTCACGGTGCTCACGATGCGCGACGTCACAGCGGTTGCCTCACCGGTCCCGTCCGTCGTGCTCGACCATCTGAGCCGCACCGAGGCCAATCCCAGTCGCACAACGGTCCAAACGGACTCAGGCCATGTGTCCACGGCCGCGTTCCTCGCCCGGTACGACATCGTGGTCAACTGCGTGCTTCAGGACACCGACGCGCCACTGATGTTCGTCTCGGACGCGGAACTCGCGGAGTTCGCTCCCGGCAGCCTGATCGTCGACGTGTCCTGCGACTTGGGCATGGGGTTCGCCTGCGCGCGGCCAACGAGTTTCGAGGAGCCGATGCTGACGGTGGGCGACGGTGTCGCCTACTACGGCGTGGATCACAGCCCGACCTATCTGTGGAACAGCGCGACCTGGGGCATCAGCGAGGCTCTGATCCCCTACCTGCGCACGGTGATGGACGGCCCCTCGGCGTGGGACGGGGATCGGACCATCCGGATGGCGATCGAGATCCGCGCCGGGGTCGTGCAGAACCCCAAGATCCACTCGTTCCAAGGCCGTTCCGCCGAATACCCACATACCCGACTCTGAGCCAAGCCGGCAAGACCTCAGCTCAGAGGCGATGGGCTCGCCGCACGGTTCTGGGTCTCGACGATTCATCCAGCATGTCCCGCGCGCCCATCAGGGCCACCATGGGTCGCGCCCGAGCGGGAGCGGTGTGTCGGGGGTGACTGAGCACGCGGCATACAGCCCGAGACGACCCGTGACACCCCACTAGACTTCAGGGCATGTCCGCAATCTCCCGCGACGATGTCGCCCATCTCGCCATGCTCGCGCGCATCGATCTCAGTGACGCCGAGCTGGACAAGATGGCCGGCGAGCTCGCCATCATTCTCGAGTCCGTCGCCCGCGTGAATCAGGTGGCCACCGACGACGTCCCACCGACGTCGCACCCGCTGCCGCTGACCAACGTGACGCGGCGCGACGTCGTGCGCCCGAGTCTGACGGCCGAGGAGGCGCTTGCGGGTGCGCCCGCCTCCGAGCAGCAGCGATTCTCCGTCCCGCGGATCCTGGACGAGGACTGACCCGACCGGGCGTCCGCCGCTACCCAGACCATTCTTCGAGCATTTCAGGCACTTCAAGCAACTCGAGTCCTCCGAACAAAGGTTCAAATGTGACTTCCGACATCACCCGCGCCAGCGCCGCCGTGCTCGCGGATCGCTTGTACCGCAAGGAGATCAGCGCGGTCGAGGCCACCCAAGCCCATCTCGACCGCATCGCCGCTGTTGATGGCCGGGTCCATGCGTTCCTGCACGTCGATGCCGAAGGCGCGCTTGCTACGGCCCGCGACATCGACCGTCGTCGGGCTGCGGGCGAGGATCTTCACATCCTGGCCGGTGTGCCGATCGCGGTGAAGGACATCGCCACCACCAAGGGTCTGCCCACCACGGCCGGCTCCAGGATCCTCGAAGGCTGGATCCCGCCGTATGACGCCACGATCGTGGCGAAGCTCAAGGACGCCGGTATGCCGATCCTGGGCAAGACAAACATGGACGAGTTCGCGATGGGCTCCTCGACCGAGCACTCGGCGTTCGGTCCGTCGCACAACCCGTGGGACCTCGAGCGCATCCCTGGGGGTTCCGGCGGTGGTTCGTCGGCTGCCGTCGCGTCCTATCAGGCGCCCCTCGCGATCGGCACCGATACCGGTGGGTCGATCCGGCAGCCAGCCGCGGTGACGGGCACGGTCGGGTGCAAGCCGACCTATGGCGGCGTCTCGCGCTATGGCCTGATCGCCCTGGCCAGCAGCCTTGACCAGGCCGGCCCGGTGTCGCGCACGGTGCTCGATGCCGCACTGCTGCACTCGGTCATCGGTGGTTACGACCCGATGGACTCCACCTCCATCGACGCGCCGGTGCCGCCCATCGTCGAGGCCGCGCGCCGGGCCGACGTCAAGGGCATGCGGATCGGCGTGGTCAAGGAGCTCGGTGGCGAGGGCTACCAGCTGGGCGTCCGGGCCCGGTTCGAGGAGTCCGTGCAGCTGCTCGTCGATGCGGGCGCCGAGGTCGTCGAGGTGTCCTGCCCGAGCTTCGAGTACGCGCTGGCGACCTACTACCTGATCCTGCCTGCCGAGGCATCCTCAAACCTGGCCAGGTTCGACGCCATGCGCTATGGCCTGCGCGTCCTGCCCGAAGGGGTGGACGACCCCAGCGCCGAGCAGGTGATGGCTGCCTCGCGCGACGCCGGGTTTGGCGACGAGGTCAAGCGCCGCATCATCCTTGGCACCTATGCGTTGTCCAGCGGCTACTACGACGCCTACTACGGCTCGGCCCAGAAGGTCCGCACGTTGATCCAGCGCGACTTCGCGGCAGCGTTCGAGAAGGCCGACGTCCTTGTATCGCCCACGACGCCGACCACCGCGTTCAAGATCGGCGAGAAGGTCCACGACCCGCTTGCCATGTACCTCAACGACATTGCGACGATCCCAGCCAACCTGGCCGGTATCCCCGGCATGTCCCTGCCGAGTGGTCTGGCCGACGAAGATGGCCTGCCGACCGGCATACAGATCCTTGCCCCCGCGACCAGGGACGAGCGGCTGTATGGCGTCGGGGCAGCCCTCGAAGCAGCCCTCATCCGGCGCTGGGGCGGACCCTTGCTCGCCAAGGCCCCCGAGCTGTTGACCACCGCCACCGGCCGGGAGGCCCGCTCATGAGCACCGCTGCCGGAGCCAATGGGGCAGAGCCCGTTGTCGACTATGCCGAGGTCATCAACACGTACGACCCGGTGATCGGCCTCGAGGTTCACGTTGAGCTCAACACCGCGACCAAGATGTTCTGTGGATGCGCGACCGGCTTTGGTGCAGAGCCGAATACGCAGGTCTGCCCGGTGTGCTTGGGCCTGCCCGGGGCGCTGCCGGTCGTCAACGCTGCCGCGGTCGACTCGGCAATCCGCATCGGTCTGGCACTCAACTGCGAGATCGCCACATGGTGCCGGTTCGCCCGCAAGAACTACTTCTACCCGGACATGCCCAAGAACTTCCAGACCTCGCAGTACGACGAACCGATCGCTTTTGAGGGCTACCTCGACGTGGAGATGGCAGACGGGTCGACGTTCCGCGTCGACATCGAACGCGCCCACATGGAGGAGGACACCGGCAAGTCGCTGCACATCGGCGGTGCCACCGGACGCATCCACGGCGCGGACCACAGCCTCGTCGACTACAACCGGGCCGGCATCCCGCTCGTCGAGATCGTGACCAAACCCCTTGTTGGCGCTGGGGATCGCGCGCCTGAAGTGGCCAAGGCCTACGTCGCAGCCCTACGTGACCTGCTCAAGGCACTCAAGGTCAGCGACGTCCGCATGGAGCAGGGCTCGCTGCGCTGCGACGCCAACGTCTCACTTCGCCCCAAGGCAGAGGATCCCCATGACGAGGCTGCCCAGAATGCCATTCCCTTGGGCACCCGGACCGAGACCAAGAACGTCAACTCGCTGAGGTCGGTCGAGCGGGCGGTGCGCTACGAGATGACCCGTCACGCCGCGGTGCTCAACAGTGGCGCCTCGATCCTTCAGGAGACCAGACACTGGCACGAGGACACCGGAGTCACCACATCCGGTCGGGTGAAGTCCGACGCCGATGACTACCGCTACTTCCCTGAGCCCGACCTGGTGCCGGTCGCTCCGACTCGTGAGCGCGTCGAAGAGCTGCGTGCCACGATGCCCGAGCCTCCGGACGCGCGTCGTCGCAGGCTCCAGAACGACTGGGGCTTCAGCGATATGGAGATGCGCGACGTCATGAACGCCGGCGCGGTCATGCTGATCGAGGAGTCCGTGGCGGCCGGTGCAACGCCCGTGGGTGCGCGCAAGTGGTGGATGGGCGAGCTGGCCCGTCGCGCCAGTGCCGAGGGCCGCGAGCTGGCCGACTTCGGTGTGACCCCCGATGACGTCGCCGAGCTGGACACCATGGTCGGGTCCGGTCGGCTCAACGACTCGATGGCCCGGCAGGTGCTTGACGCCGTTCTCGCCGGTCAAGGCTCGCCACTGGCGGTTGCCGACGCGCGCGGACTGCTGCTGGTCAGCGACGACGGGGCGCTGTCGGTCGCGGTAGACGCGGTCATCGCGGCCAACCCTGACGTTGCCGACAAGGTGCGTGACGGCAAGCTGCAGGCGGCCGGCGCGTTGATCGGTCAGGTCATGAAGGAGATGAAGGGTCAGGCGGACGCGGCCAAGATTCGTGAGCTGATTCTCGAGAAGCTCTGCCTCTGACCCCTTGTATCCGTCGGGTTGAGGTGTGCCTCTTGCCCCTGCTCGAGGGCTCCCTTTATGGGGCTGCGAGCCACCCCGCACCCCTCCTGTTCGCCAGACGCTCCCGAGTCAACTGCCGATGTGCGGCGCCAAGAGGGTGACGGCCACGAGCGCCGTCGGGAAACAGACCAGCCACATGGCGAAGGTGTAGCCCATGATGTCGCGTGCCTTGAGCCCCAGGACTGCCAGGACGGGCAGCATCCAGAACGGCTGCAGCAGGTTTGCGCTGGCCTCGCCGAGGTCATAGACGACAACCATCCAGCCGGCGTCGACATGCAGCTGGGATGCCGCGTTGAGGACGTAGGGCGCCTCGATCACCCACTTGGAGCCGCCGCTGGGCACGAAAACGCCGAGCACCATCGAGTAGAGCGCAATCAGCGGTGGGAAGAAGAACTGGCTGCTCGCCTGGACGAGCCAACCCGCGATGCGCTCGGACAGCCCCGTGTAGGCGATCATCCCGAAGATGCCACCGTAGAGAGGGAACTGCAGCAGCACGCCACTGACCGCCGGTGCGCCTTCGCGGACGGCACGGGCCATCCGCCATGGCCGCCAGTTCAGCAGCAGGGCAAGCAGGATCAGGATCAGATTGATGGTGTTGAGGTCCAGGGAGGCGAGGGCATCCTGGGCGGTGAAATGCCGCACCAGATAGAGCACACCGATGGCCACGATGACGATCGTGAGGACCGGCGAGTGCTCCAGCCAGTCACCGGGGCGCCGAGGTCCCTCCGTCTCATGGCCCGCTTCGCGCGCCGATCCCGGACCGACCAGAGGTTTGATTTCGATGCCCAGGTCCGCCGCTGAGCGTGCCCGTTCACCTTGCGGCGCCATCAACCATGCCATGGCGACCGCTACCACGAAGATCAGCAGGGTTGCCACCAGCGCCCGCCACGTGAAGATGGTGTCGGACAACGGGATCAGGCCGTTGGCATATCCGTGTTTGACGATTTCGTCCTGCACCGCCTTGGGGCTGCTGGACGCGCTGGCCACTTGCAGGGCGGCCGACCCG
>Ga0208079_1000647_pt1 | contig 18863 bp, 27 predicted proteins | sample NGESurdeep092012_5_FD_184474 | JGI IMG/M metagenome (GOLD analysis project Ga0208079, IMG submission 184474) | Arctic peat soil microbial communities from Barrow, Alaska - NGEE Surface sample 210-2 deep-092012 (SPAdes) | ecosystem: Environmental > Terrestrial > Soil > Wetlands > Peat ... | reverse complement strand
AGGCGGTCCGCCAGGAGGCGGGTCGACGAAGGCTGGCTCAACCCGGCGCTGACGACGACGAGCGAGCGGGAGGCCGTCACGCTCACGCGTTCACCGTCGCCGCTGCCGGGGCCGCCTGCGCCGCCGCTGTCCGGGCAGCCTGGGCCGCCAGGATCCGCGGATGGAGTGGCGCCTCGGGCACGTTCGGCGGCCGATTCGTGGCGAATTCCCGGCGAAGAACCGGCACGACAAGCTCGCCGAGCATGTCCAGCTGCTCGAGCACCGTGTCGAGCGGGAGCCCGGCATGGTCGACGAGAAACAGCTGGCGCTGGTAGTCGCCGACGACCTCCCGGAAGGCAAGGGTCCGGTCGATGACCTGTTGGGGGCTGCCGACGGTCAGGGGCGTCTGCTGCATGTACTCCTCGAGTGTGGGCCCGCCGCCGTACACGGGCGCGTGATCGAAATACGGCCGGAACTCGCGCACCGCATCCTGGCTGTTCTTGCGCATGTAGGTCTGGCCGCCGAGACCGACGATTGCCTGGTCCGCCGGGCCGTGCCCGTGGTGCTCGAATCGGCGGCGGTAGAGCGCCACGATCCGCCGGACGTGCTCCGCCGGCCAGAAGATGTTGTTGTGGAAGAAGCCGTCGCCATAGTAGGCCGCCTGTTCCGCGATCTCGGGGCTGCGGATCGAGCCATGCCAGACGAATGGCGGCACGCCGTCCAGCGGGCGCGGCGTCGAGGTGAAGCCGACCAGCGGGGTCCGGAACTTGCCCTCCCAGTCCACGACGTCCTCGCGCCACAGCCTGTGGAGCAGGGCGTAGTTCTCATAGGCCAGGGGGATCCCGTTGCGGATGTCCTGGCCGAACCACGGGTAGACGGGGCCCATGTTGCCCCGGCCCAGCATCAGGTCGAGTCGGCCGCCAGCGAGATGCTGGAGCATCGCGTAGTCCTCGGCGATCTTCACCGGATCGTTGGTCGTGATCAGGGTCGTCGCAGTCGAGAGGATCAGCCGCTCGGTCCGCGCGGCGATGTAGCCGAGCATCGTGGTGGGGGAGGAAGGCACGAACGGCGGGTTGTGGTGCTCGCCGGTGGCGAACACGTCCAGACCGACCTCCTCGGTCTTGAGGGCAATGGCGACCATCGCCTGGATCCGCTCGGCCTCGCTTGGCGTGCGACCGGTGGTGGGATCGGGAGTGACGTCGCCGACGCTGAAGATCCCGAATTGCATCTCGATTCCCGATCTCGCATCTGGGCCCTCGTCGAGCCGCTTCCGTACCGTAGCGCACCGCCGTAATCCACGATCGGACCGCGGCGAGCGACCGCCACTGGCGCCGAAGACCCCGTCGTCGAGCTGCTCCCACCAGATGCCTTCGCCGCCCTCGATCAGCTCGAGGTCCGCTCGTTCCGCCTCGCCAGCGCCTCGACAGGGTGCCGGCTCGTCAGCGGCAGAATGCCCGGGCCGTGGCGGCCAGCACGTCCGCGCAGGCGATCACGCTCCCGGCGCTGACCCATTCGTCGTCCGCGTGGGCGCCGTCGCCGACGGGTCCGAACAACACCGTCGGGATGCCGGCCGCCGCAGTGAACGCCGAGTCCGCCCAGAATGAGAGGCCTTCGAGCGCCGGCGGAGCCCTGAGCACCTGGGCGGCGGCGGCGCGGACCAGGTCCACGAAGGGATGGGCGGCGTCGATCTCGAAGGGGTCCCGGGCGAGCGTCACGCGCGCGGTGGCGCGCAGGGCCAGGTCGGCAGCGCGGCAGGCGTCGAGCACGGCGTCGATCTCGGCCTGGACCAAGGCCTGCGTCTCGCCGGGGATCGTTCGGCGCTCCACGCTGAGCAGGACGCGATCGGGTAGCGTGGCCATCTCCGACCCACCCGCGATGAGCGACGCGTGCAGCAGCGGCGGCCCGAGGAACGGGTGCGCCGTACCCTGGAGCCCGGCGTTGTACGCCTCGAGCGCGGCGATCACCGGGCCCGTCCGGAAGATGGCGTCGACGCCGAGGTGCGGGCGGGAGCCGTGGGCGGCCTTGCCGAGGACCTCGATCTCCACCCAGGCGAACCCCCGGTGGGCGATCCCGATCGCGAGCTCGGTGGGTTCGGTGATGATCGCGGCGTCCGCCGTGATGTGCTCGAGGACCGCCTGGATGCCGAGGCTGGCGTGCTCTTCGTCGGCGACGGCCGCGACGATCACCTGCCCGTTGACGCCGGCCCGACTCGCGTCGCGGCACGCGACGAGCGTTGCGGCGAGGGCGGCCTTCATGTCGTAGGCGCCGCGCCCGACCAGCCGGTCGCCATCGATCCGGGGCTCCAGCGGGCGCTCCATCGCGCCGAGGCCAACGGTGTCCAGGTGCCCGCAGAGCATCAGGGTCGGTCCGTCGCCCGTGCGCCGGCTGCGCACGATCACGTTCGGCCGGCCGTCGGCGGAGAGGATCGTCTCGGCCGTCAGGCCGTTGTCCTCAGCCCAGGCGGTGACGAACCGCGCGATCTCGCCCTCTCCGGCGCCTCCCGGCACGAGGGCCGGGTTGACCGACTCGATGGAGACGAGGTGCCGCGTGAGATCGATGACGTCGCTGACCATGTCCAGAGGATGGGCCCCGCCCAGGGTGCACGCAACTCGCGCCGCTGGGCCGGTGCCGAGGCCGGGCTGGCGCACCGCAGCGAGCTCGACGAGCGCAAGCGCGACGCCTGCCTGCGGGCCGGCATCAGGCTCGTCGAGTGGCGCTACGACGAGCCGGTGTCGGTCGGGGCGGTTCGAGGCAGGCTCGGCCTTCCGGACGGCCAGGTGTTCTTCCCCGTCGGGTTGTTGACGGGCGTCCGGCTGATCGGCGGCTGTCCGGCGAGTGACCAGTGCGGTCGGGCGCGATTGTAGAAGTCGAGGAACAGCGGCAGGAGCGAGATCCTCTCGGCGGTGTCGCGGAACGGCCGGGCGTAGACCCATTCGCCGAGCAAGGGCAGCGTAGAAGCGCCAGGCCCGCCACAGGAACGCGGCGGTCGTCACCGGGGCCTCGTCGGGCAGCTCCTCCGCATATCCGTACAGAGATGTCGGACCTGTTCAGGGGCGGAATCCCTTAGGACTTCGCTTTCTTCGAAGGTTTCGACTTGCCAGAACTGTTGAGGGCGACCGCTTGGCGAACGAGCGCCTTGAAGGCGATCTCGTCCACCTCTTCTCCTTCGTGGATGTCGATCGCGCGGCGTACGTTTCCGTCGAGACTCGAGTTGAAGAGACGGGCCGGATCCTCCAGGGACGCGCCCTTGGCGAAGGTCAGCTTCACGACATTCTTGTAGGACTCGCCAGTGCAGATGATGCCGTCGTGCGACCAGACCGGGGTGCCCGGGGTCGAGGACTTGATCCACTTCATCTCCTCGACGACATCCGGGTCAGCTTCCTTGATGAGCTTGCGCATTCTGCTGAGGGTTCCCCCGCGCCAGTCCCCGAGTTCGGCGATTCTTTTCGAGATGAGCTCCGATGCTGACTGGCCTTGGCTCGCGCCCGACTCTTTCATGTTCTCATCCTAGAAGTTCCAGAGACAAAACCGGGAAGCCCGCGCGGTCTAGCCGCTAGGCGACCGACCCGCCGTGACCGGGGCCTCGGTAACTACCCGGCGGCCGGCGGCTCCATCGGGCTCATGAGCTGGAAGTAGTTGTCGTCGGGGTCGGCGAACGTCGCGATCGACGAGCCGGGTGCGCCGTCGAAGCTGTGCGGCTCCGCGATGACGATCGCCCCGGCGGCCTTCATGCGCTCGAAGTCGCCCGCCACATCCTTGGACTCGATATTCCAGATCATCCGTCCGGGAGCCGCGTTCCGGCCCTTGACGTCGCTGTGCGGGCCGAGGGTGACGAACCCGGAACCGAGCTGCCACCCGGTGTACCCGCCGTCCGAGAAGCCCGGCGCGCCGAGAACCTTCGTGTAGTACTCGACGAGCCGCTGCGGATCCTCGGAGCCGATGAGGATGCTGTTGAAGTCCATGTTTGCCTCCCCGGCCGGGGCAAGACGTTCGCCCCCGCGTCAGGATACGGGCACGGCCGAGATCAGTCCCGAGAGGCGGCGCGGGCACGAGCGGGGTGCGCTGGCGAGACAGGTGAAGCGCGACATCGTCGGCCATGAGCCAGCCGTCAATCGGCCAGTCGATGTTCGCCGTTCGCCCATGCGGCCGCCAGCCCCCATCGCTATCGGTGCGTGTCGAGCGGCTCGGTGTCGTCGGGACCCATGGAGATCCCGGTGCGCTGCCAGACCGCGTAGGCCGTTACAAGGCCTTCGTCGTCCACGGTCAGCTCGGCCTGGGAGTCGCCGCTCGCATAGCGGTACGTGAACTCGTCGAGGCGGGTATAGGTCTGGGCAGCCTTGATGACCGTGAGCTCCGGGAACCGGACCCACGCCGCCTGGATGGTATGCGACGCGCCAATGCCAAGCCGGAGACGGCGGATCGGCAGCGTGTTCGTGGACGGGCTGCAGCCGAGATCGACGTCGGTGCATCGCTTGAGCGCCCGCGCGGCCGCGCCGTCCAGGGTCCAACTGCCCCTCGCGTCGCGCGTGAGAGCGATCGTCCGCACCTCGAACCCTCGCTGGTCGCGAACGTGGACCGCGGTCGTCAGCCCGGCGCCATCGGCCATGACCCGGTACTCGATCCGGACCGGGACGCCGCCCTCAGCGCCGAGGATGGTGCCCACCAGCGAGAGCCCGCCGTCGCGGAGTGTCAAGGTGCAGTGCTCGTCGGCCTGCGCCTCGTCGGAACGCCGCCAGGCCACGCGCCTCGTCGTCATGCCGTTGCCCGCTCAACGTCCAGCTGCTCGCCTACGACGACGACCTGGGCCACCCGCCGGCGCGATTTCTTGATCCATGGCCCGCTGAGGCACCGACGTAATCTCGTCTCACGTGTGGGAAAGCCCGAACAGACCGGGTACGGAAACGCCTTCGTCGAGCTGCTCCCACCAGATACCCTAGCCGTCCTCGATGATTTGATGGTCTGCCCGCTGCTCGTCGCTGGCCTCGGCCAGCCACTCGAACCACGCGACGGGCACCGAAAGCTCCCGTCCATCCCGCAGGGCGACGTGCAGGCGAGCGCGATCCACGGCGACGGACGCGGCCAGTCGAAGAACTCATCCCATTGCCTCAGGAGGCTTCCGCGATTGGCGCTGACGATGCGCCGGATGCGCTCGACCTCTCGGGGAGTGTACCCCCGGGAGTCGCGGTCACCGGGTGCGCAGTGATCAGCGAAGCGCGCGATAAGTCAACGGTTGACGGCGTGCGCTAATAGTCTTGGCATCTACCCCCCGTCGGACCCGCCGGAAACGGCCTCCGCCGGGGTTTTCACTTTTCTGGAACAGCGATGATCCAACCTGCGATCAAACGCGTCATCGGATTCGTCGACCCATCCAGTACGGTGCCGGTGTCTGACGCCGCAGCCGCGCTGGAGGTAAGGTTGATCGCTGACTTGGGCGGCAGCGCCGCAGCAAGGATCGCGGTCAGGCGTTCGATCATGGCCGCATGGAGCTCGTGCGATCGCAATACGAGCTTCCTGATTGACCGCTCGCTCTCCAGGCGGACGCCCTCGAACTCGTCCGGCGGCGAAATGAGCGGCCATTCGCCGTCGACGAAGCACAGGACGGGCGTGATCGGCGGCATCGGATCTACGCCGACGGCCCGGAGCGCGGATTCCACGGCCTCCACCTGCCATGCCATGTCGCGTGCGAGCCGCGACTTGTCGCGGCCTCCAACGTAAAGGCGGTGGTCTGGGCGGAGGAACCAGCCGCGGTTCCGGATCTCGATGCGGCCCTCGTAGTGCTTCGCATCCACAACGAAGACGCCGGCGGGGGCTACGACGATGTAATCGATGTTCCCGCGCGTGCCTCGCACTCGGCGGTCGTGCAGCGCCCGTAGCCCGTCAACGCCGGCGAGCGCCGCTGCCAGCTTCTCCTCGCCCTTGGCGCCGATCGCCCAGGCCCGGGTGGACTGCGGCTCCGATGTCACGGCGCGGACCACCTTGACGAGTCGCCGCCCGTACCGCTCGTTGATCACCGCGTCGCGCTTCGCCAAGAGCCGCTCGTGTTCGCGACGGGCTGAAGCGCCGGCCACGCCCTCATCGACTGGCAGCCGATCGGGGGCGTCAGGGGCGGTCGGGCATTCGATGCAATGCATCGTCTTCGTGGCCCGATCCCAGACCGCCGGCATCCCGCGGGGGAGAGGAGTGCCGCAACTCGAGCAAACGCTATCGTGCTTGACGCGCCACGCGTTCACGTTCGCAAGGTACTCGGAGATCCTGATCCGGGCGAAGTACCTCGATCCCTGGCCGCTGGAGCTGCCCGCGTGATCCGGCCGGGTCAGTACACCCGTTCGTCGGCCACGGGCGCGGCGCGCGACGGAAAGTCGGGGTCGCGCCGGAGCGCCTCCAGGAAGCGGCCGAGCGCTGCGTGCTCCGCAGTCGTGCGCACCGGCTTGAACGGCGTCGCCAGCTCCGCCAGGGAGGCCCCGGATGCGACGACGTGTCGGTCGCCGTGGTGGTCTCGTCGGGCGACGGCCCAACCGTCCAGCGTCCCGATGCTCTCCAGGGCCCGTCCGGCAAGGCGAAGCGGCTTCTCGCTTGCCGCGAACAACTTCGAGACCCGCCGTCCCAGATCGTCCTCGAGCCAGTACGCGACGGTGTCAGGGAACGATGGTGGCACCGGAAGTGTGACATCGGCGATCGAGGTCACGCTTGGACGATCAAGGTTCTTCGTACGCATGTCGTTCGCGCTTCGTGGCGCGCCGTGCGGAGATGATGCGCATAGTACCGTCAATACCGACCGCGGTAACGATCGTGAACAGCCCGCCGGTCGGCGTGAGTCCGATCGATATCGTCCGCTCCTCCGCAGGCGAGTGCGTGCCGTCCGGCCAGTGCCTGGTGAGCGAATGGATCAGCACTCTGTAGGCCTCCTCGAAGCTCACCCCATGCTTTGCCAAATTCTGGCGCGCCTTTTCCGGATCCCACGTCGGCCCATTCACCCGCGGGACCATAGCCACCGTCCCTTCGCTCAGACTTATCGGGATAACCCGCAGGTGAGCCGTGGCTGAGAAGATGAAGCCGAAGACGATCGTCCGGGCGACGACCCACCTGTCGGAGATCCGCCCGAACATCCCGACCGCCGAGCTCGAGTCGTTCGCCCGCCCGGAAGAGAAGAGGCCCGCGATCGTGCGCTACCCCCGCGATCCGACCCTCGATCCGCAGCTCGTCTGGAAGGGCAAGGACGAGCGGGACGCGGACGACCTCAAGGTCTCGGCGGTTTGAAAGTCTGCGGGGAGGTGGCTGTGGTTGATATCACATGCCAAGCGGTGATAACATCTGGCCATGGTTCGGACCCAGATTTCGTTGACCGAGGAGCAGATGCGCCGGCTGCGCGCCGAGGCGCGACGACGTCGCGTGCCGATCGCCGCCGTCGTGCGGGACGCCGTCGATCGGGCTGTTCCGGCAGATCCCGGAGATCGGCGCGCCTTGTTCCAGCGCGCGATCTCGGCGGTCGGGCGGTTCGACTCCGGGTCCGGGGATGTGTCCGCGAGGCATGACGAGATCGCCGGCGAGTCCCGGTGGTGAGGCCGGTCTTCGTGGACACGAGCGCCCTTATCGCGTTGCTCGATCGCGCCGACCCGCGGCATGAGGCCGTCCGTTCCACCTTCCTGGATCTCGCCGATCGCGAACTCGTGACGCATGGCTACGTCGTCGCCGAAACCCTGGCGGTCGCGCGGCGACGCTTCGGCGTGGGTGGCGTGATCGCGCTCCTGGACGACCTGCTCCCGGTCCTCGCCATGCTGCCCGTGGAGCCCTCGCTGCACGCTTCGGCGCAGGCCCGATATCGGGCATCGCTCCCGTCGGGCACGTCGTTCGTCGACCAGGTGAGTTTCGGCGTCATGACCCAGGAAGCCATCGACACCGCGTTCGCCCTCGATGCCGACTTCGTCGCCGCCGGCGTCGACGTGATCCCGGCGTGACCGGCATACCTGGGACGCCGAGCACCTGATCCGGACGCGGTTCATGGAGTCAGCGCGCCTTCCGGCGGGACCCGGTTGACCTTGAGCGGTGCCCGAGCGCAGCTCGCGAGCTGAAGGCGCTCCCGCGTGAGGCGCAGGGCCGGGTCGGCCGGCCACATTCGCACCCAAGAGCTCGGATATTCGGGGAACCGGAACGGGAGACTGGTCTCGAACCAGCGACACTCAGCTTCGTGCTTGGAGGCCCGAGCGTCGCGTGGACGACGGCCGGCTCGGCCGATCTTCGCAGACTTCCCCAGGTCAGGGCATCTCGCTCGCCTGCGTCACGTCCTCACGGATGGACGCCCACGGCATCAACTGCGGGGCCACGAACGTGGACGTCACCTCCATGGGCCGACCTTCGGCGGTGATGGACGCCGCGGCCGCTTCCAGGATGTCGACCACGTGGGCGGCCTGCTCCGCGCTGGCCCGATGCGGCCGACCTTCGGCGATCGCGGCCGCCATGTCCGCCAGCCCGCGGGCCCAGGCAATGCCGGCGAAGGGCGGTCGGACGTAAGGGACCGCCTCGTATTCGCCGTCGTACGGGCCGACCTCGACGGTGGCATCGAAATCCTGGAAGCTGCCCAGCGCCAGCGAGGCGGCATCCCCGTGGAACTCCATGGCGCCTCGCAGCTTCACCGGACGGCCGACGTAGAAGCTCGCCGTGAGCCGGAGGACCGCGCCGCCTTCGAGCTCGACGGCGGCCAGGATCAGGTCGGGGCTGCCGATCCGGAACGGGGTCCCGTCGATCGCCACCCGATCGGGCTGGAGGTTCCAGCCCCAGGCGCGGACCATCCGCGCGGGTCCCACCATGGTCGTGGCGAGGGTGAGGGGATAGACGGCGACGTCCACCATCACCCCCACGTCGAAGAAGGCCGCCGGCGCCGGGTGCCAGGTCTCGATCCGGCCCCAGCTGACGTCAGCGTAGATGGCGCGGACGGTCCCCAGCCGGTGGTCGCGGATCCAGGCGGCTGCCGTCTGCTGCGCTTCCCCGAGGAACGTCGAGGGCGAGCAGCCGAGACGGAGCCCCCGGGCGGCGGCCAACGCGATGAGCTCCCGTGCCTCGCCGGACCGGAGCGCGAGGGGCTTCTCGCTGTAGACGTGGCGTCCGGCCCCCAGGGCGCGCCTCGTGACCTCGTAGTGGGCGTGGTGGACCGTGAGGTTGACGACGACGTCCACGGCCTCGTCCACGAGCAACTCGTCGATCGAGGGATACGCCCGGCAGCCATGAGCCTCGGCGAAGGAGGCCGCACGAACAGGATCGAGGTCCGATGCGGCGACCAGGTGGATCTCGGGATGGGTCAGGATGTCGCGCGCGTATCCAGCGGCGATGTTGCCGGTGCCGACGATGCCGATACCGAGGGGCTTCATGATCGGAGCCTACCCGATTGCCGTATGGTCACGCTATGAGACTCGACCAGATCGCGCTCCAGCTCTATACCGTCCGGAAGCTCGCGGCGGCAGACCTTGCCGGCTCCCTGCGCGCGGTGGCCGCGGCCGGCTACCGGTCCGTGGAGCTCGCCGGCCTCCCGGAGACCGCACCCGGTGCGCTCGCGCGCTTGCTCGGCGAGGCCGGTCTGCGGGCCATCGCATCGCACGAGGGGATCCAGCGCCTGCGCGAGGATCCGGCGGCGATCACCGAGCGGCTCGATACGGTCGGGTGTCCCCGCATCATCGTGCCGTGGATGCCCGAAGAGAACCGCCGGACGGTCGATGACGTGCGGCGATTCGCGGCGGAGCTCGGCGCCCTGGCGCGGTTCTTCGCGGACCGGGGCATCCGGCTGGGCTACCACAACCACGCGTTCGAGTTCGCCCCGCTCGAGGGCACCACGATCTGGGACGTCCTCCTGGCCGAGCTGCCTGCCGGGGTCGAGATCGAGCTCGATGTCTACTGGGCGTCCGTTGGGGGGCGAGATCCCGTTGCCGAGATCCGCGCCACCGCCGATCGCGTGCGCCTGCTCCACATGAAGGATCGGACCCCCGGTCCCGAGCCCCGGGACACCCCGGCGGGGGAGGGGATCCTGGCCTTCCCGCAGATCGTCGAGGCCGGCCGTACGGCTGGCGTGGAGTGGTACGTCGTGGAACAGGACGACGCGCACGACCCGCTCGCCGAGATCGCGGTCGCGGCACGCTACCTCGAGTCGCTCGCCGGCTGATCCCGCGCCGGGCTTCTCGGGGGTCGGACCGTGGCCGGTCGCCGCAAGATCGAGTTCCTGCCGAGCGCAGCTCGCGAACTCCAGGGCCACGTTCAGCGGTTGCGGTCGGCCCGCACGAACAGCCAGGTCCCGATGACCGTGAATGCGACGAAGAGCGCCACCGTCACGCCGAGATCAAGCCAGGCGGGATGGAGCACGGTGAAGGCGTATTCGCGCTTGCCCGCGTAGAAGATGTTCCGGGCGAGGTCGATGCTGTAGGTCATCGGCATCAGCTTGGCAACGATCCCGAGCAGGCCAGTGGAGCCCGAGAGCGGGATCAGCGCGCCGGCCAGGAACATCTGCGGGAAGATGAGGAGCACGACCCCGACCCCGACCCCGACGACCTTGGGATCCTGGACGAAGCCGATGAACAGCACGCCCAGCGAGCCGCCGGCGAGCGCGAGCACGGGGGCCAGGGCGAGCACCCGCAGCAGGTCGACGGGCTCCATCGGGATCTGCATGACGAAGATCATCGCGATGACGCCCACGAGCGACACGAGCGACGCGACGGCCGAGCCCACGAGCTTGCCGAGCAGCACCGTGGTCATGCTAGGTGCGGCTCGTGACCGGCGCTTCTCGATTCCTGACCGGTCTGGTCACCAGATACGACAAGCACGCCCTTCGACCTAGACTCGGAGGATGCCGCCCATGACACCCAGCGACCTCGATCCGCCGCTGACCCGCGACCAGTTGCTCGTGACGGCCGGGATCATGGCCGCCATCGCAGTCGCGGCCCTCGACTCGACCGTCGTCGGGACTGCCATGCCGACGATCATCGGTCAGCTCGGCGGGCTGTCCGAGTACTCGTGGGTCTTCACGGCGTATCTCGTCACCTCCACGACGACCGTGCCGGTCTTCGCCCGTCTCGCCGACATCCACGGGCGCAAGCCGGTGTTCCTGTTCGGGCTCGCGCTGTTCGTGATCGGGTCGGTCCTGTGCGGGACCGCCACGTCGATGCCCGCCCTCATCGCATTTCGCGCTCTCCAGGGCCTTGGAGCCGGCGCCGTCCAGCCGATCTCGTTCACGATCGCCGGAGACATCTTCACGCCGCGACAGCGGGCCCGGATGCAGGGTGTGTTCTCGGGCGTCTGGGGCGTGTCGGCGATCATCGGCCCGGCGCTCGGCGGGGTGATCACGACGACGGTCGGGTGGCCATGGGTGTTCGAGATCAACCTGCCGGTCGGCATCCTCGCGGGCGCGATCATCTGGTTCGCCTTCCACGAGCGGTTCGAGCGCCATCCCCAGCCCATCGACTGGCTCGGCGCGATCCTGCTCACGGGATCGATCCTGCTCCTCCTCTTCGCGGTGTCGGAGGGCGGCCAGCTGTTCGGCTGGACCTCGCCGCTCGTCATCGCGATGCTCGCCGGCTCGGTCGTGTTGCTCGTGGCGTTCGTCGTCAACGCGCGCCGGGTGGCGGCCCCGCTGATCGACCTCCAGCTCCTGCGCTCGCCGCTCGTCCGAGCCGGTCTCGGCATCGGCGGGCTGGCCGGGATCGTCATGTTCGGGCTGACGACGTACGTTCCACCGATGGTCCAGGGCGTGCACGGCGGCACCGCGCTCGAGGCGGGCGCGGCCGTCGCCGCGATGTCGATCGGCTGGCCGGTCGCGTCGGTGGTTGCGGGCCGGCTGCTGATCCGGATCGGTGCCCGACCGATCGTCCTCGCCGGGACCGGCATGCTCGTCGTCGGATCACTCCTCGTCACGCAGCTCGGGCGAATCGACGCGCTGCCCTTCGCAATGCTTGCGTGTGCGATCACCGGCGTCGGCATGGGCCTCTCGTCCACCACACTGCTTGTCGTCATCCAGGGCGCCGTGGAGTGGCAGCGGCGGGCGGTCGCGACAGGCCTGGTGCAGTTCAGCCGAACCATCGGCGGAGCGGTCGGGGTCGGCGTGATGGGCGGCGTGCTGACGGCGTTCGTCGGCGCTGCCTCGTCCGCGATCCTCGACCCGGTCGCCCGCGGCACGGTGTCGACGCAAGCCGCCGCCGCGGCCCGGGACTCGCTGTCCGCGGGCCTCAATGTCACGTACTGGCTGATGTTCGGGGCCGCCGCACTCGCGTGCCTGCTCGCCGTCCGGACGATGCCCGATGTGTCGCTCGGGCACGAGCTCGCGGCGGGAGCCGGCGGGCGGGCGGACTGAGGTCTGACGCGCTCCGCTTCTCGTTGCCGACCTGGTGTTTCTACGACGTCCTGCGCGTCAGACGCCGCCCAGGATCTCCGGCGCCGCGTCAGGATCGCGCATCCCCGCGCCCGGCGGGTCGTCGAGCCGGTCCTTCGCCTCCCAGGCCGGTTCGCCGGTCTCCTGATGACGCTCGCGACCCGCCTCGCGTCGCTCGTGGCGCGGTGGCGGCTCCGCCGCCGACACATCCGGCGCGCCCGTCAGGGTTTGCTTGATCCAGGACAGCAGCGACATCAGCGTCTCCTCCGCGACGATCGAACGGCGTCGCTCGACCCCTATGGTGCGTCACCGCGTCAACCGTCCGCCGCCGGCCTTGGGGTCCATTCCTGCCTCGCGGCACGGGGCGGCCCGGGGCAGCGCGGACCCTCGGCGCTGTCCGTGCTCCCGCTAGACGAGCGGCCCGACTGGTGTCACGACGACGAGCGGGATCGGCCGGGTCGTGCGCCGCTGGTAGCCCTCGTAGCGACGGTGGTTGCCATCGTTCACGAGCCGCCAGAGACGCGGATAGTCGGCATCGCCTCGCTCGACCACTCGAGCGCGACCGTCCGCCCGGCGGCGGGCGACCTGCACCCCCACGGCGGGATTGGCCCCCACGTTGAGGAACCAGGCGGGGGGCCGGTCCTGCCCGTCGTTCGAGGCCACCAGCACGAAGTCCGCCCCGTCGCGCGCGTAGATCAGCACGGCCGTCCGCGGGCTGCCCGAACGCCGACCGGTCGTGTGCAAGAGGAGCGAGGGCGAGCCCGCCAGCCGATGGCCGATCAGGCCACCCGTGCGCTGGTACAACGCCTGGTGCAGTCGGAGGTAGGCGAGCTGCAGCGAGTGCCCGGCGCTCACGACCGGAGTGCGCATGGCGATCCTTCCTCTCATTCCAGGCGGCCGAACCGCTCGTAGCGCTCGGCCATCTGGCGGAGCGGGTCTCGGTAATACGCATCGGCTGGGGCGAGGAGCTCTGGGCCGAGGAGCTCGACCGGCCGCTCGGGCAGCTGGACCAGCGGGGCGGTCCGGGCGAAGGCGCGAAGCACGTCCGCGGTCGGCTTCTGGCTGCCGTCCGGGCGCAGGAGACCAAAGAAACGCTCGTGGACCTGGTAGTCGCACGGAGGCCGGGCCCAGAGTCGAGGCTCGTAGTCCGAGAAGCACCACACGAACGCGCCGAGGCTGCCGACCCGCAACAGGCGCGGAAGCACCGCCGCCATGTATGCCGCGGCGTCCTCCTCGGATGCGAAGAAGGCGCGACGAGCTCGGCCGCCCCAGAGCTGGAGGTCCCGCCAATGGCTCGGCCCGTCGGGCCACTGGGTGTTGACGCCGAACTCCTCGTAGAGGACCGGCCGTCCAGCGAGCGCGGCGGCGAGTGCCGCGGTGAACGGGACGAAGTCGGGATCGAGCGGGGCTCGCGCCAGGGCGCTGTAGATGGAATAGCCATGCATGACCGAGATGTCCGTCTCGGCCGCGATGTCGTCGAGTCGGAACCCGACGTCTCCCTCGAGGTCGGCCGTATGGAGGCCGACGAGGACCGGTCGGACCGGGTCGATGGACTTGATCGCCGCGGTCCGCGCCCGGACCCAGGTCCGGCCCGTTTCGGCGTCGGCCGGTTGACAGAAGAGGTCCGGTTCGTTGCCCAGGCTCCATGCCCAGACGGCCGGGTGATCCCGCAGCTCGCTGCACACGGCGCGAAGGAGGAGATCCTCGGCTTGGACCACGAACGGGGTCGTGTACATGTCGTGGATGGGGTGGGGCTCGCGGCCGGGCACGGTCAGGCTGACGAGCTGGCGATCGCCGGGCCGCGCGGGTCGACCGCGGTCGAGCAACCACGCGGGCGCCCAGTTCGGACCGCTCATGTGGCCCGTGAAGAACACCACCTGGACCTGCAGACTCGTCTCGGCCGCGACGTCACAAACCGTCCGGAGATCGCGGAGCGCGCCGACGCTGACCCGGTCCGGGGCCGGCTGGAAGCTTTCCCACAGGAGGAAGATGCGGACGTGGGTGAGGCCGAGATCGCGGATCATCGCGAACTCCTCGCGCACCTCGCCCGGGTCGAAGTCCGCCCACCAGGACATCGCCTTGCGCCGCGGCCAGTAGTTGACGCCGAGCAGGAAGGGCTGCCCGAGGACGTTGGTCACGGGTCGATCCGCACGGTGCATCCGGGAAGCATGCATGACTTGACCCCAGTCAGGGCATCCCGTACCGTTTGAACACAACTCGTGTAAGTCTGTGCAGGTGGCTGACATGCCCGAGGAACGGTCGAACCGCGTCAACGTGCTCCTCGACGACGAGCACGCCGCGAAGCTGCATGGCCTCGCGGACCGGACCTATGTGAACGCGGGAACGCTCGCGCGGTCTTTGCTCTCCACCGCGCTCGATCAGGCTGATCCGGACCCTTCCGCAGTGACCGCCCTGCTCGACGCCATTCCGGGCGCCTACGACCGAGCACAGCAGGGGCTCGCGGACGTTCGTGCCGGACGGGTCGTGTCCCTGGATGAGCTCTGATCCACGGTGGCCCGCGTCGTCGTCGCCGAGTCGGCGCGGGCGGATCTCAACGCCCTCGTCCTGAGCCACAGCCTTCCCGCTTCAACACAGGCTCGAGTCAGGACCTCGCTTCGGCCCCTCGCAACCTTCCCGCTGCTTGGTCCGGCCCTGACCGGACGATGGCACGGGTTCCGCTTCATCCTGGGTCCGTGGCCCTGGATGCTCCTGGTCTACGTCTACGACGGTGCAGCCGACCAGGTGTCCGTCGTCACGGTCCAGGATTCGCGCTCTGCACGCGCAGCGACATCCGGCGACTTGTGACCCTCACCTCGCCAAGAGCGCCGTGAAACGCCTCCCAGGCGAACCGTGGCGTGATCGTCGTGTAGTGCGCGAAATAGCCGCCGCCGACCACCCACCCGCCATTCCGGACGTGGAGCTTGAAGAGCCACGGCGCGCCTTGCGGCAGCGTGATCGGACGCACCGTATTCGGCTGCCAGAAGTTCACCTCGTCCAGAGGCGCACGCGCCGCGGAGATCGAACCGTGGTTATACTCGCGGTATGAAGACCGCGGTGTCGGTTCCGGACGAAGTCTTTGCGAGCGCCGAGCGGCTCGCCCACAGGGAGCACCGCTCGCGGAGCGACGTGTACAGCGCGGCGCTCAGGGAATATGTCGCCCGGCACGCGCCCGACGAGGTCACGGACGCGCTCGATCGGGTCGTCGAGTCCGTCGGCAGCTCGATCGATCCCTTCGTCGAAGAGGCGGGAACCCGGATCCTGGACAGCACGGAGTGGTGATCTCGCAGGGTGAGGTCTGGTGGGCCGATCTGGCCGCGCCAGCCGGATCGGAGCCCGGGTATCGTCGGCCAATCGTGGTCGTCCAGGGCGACGCCTTCAATCGGAGCGCGATCCGAACGGTCGTATCCGTCCCGCTGACGAGCAACCTGCGTTGGGCGGACGCGCCTGGAAACGTCCGTCTGCCTGCCCGGTCGACCGGCCTGCCTCGCGAATCCGTGGCGCACGTGTCCCAGGTCATCACCCTCGACAAGACGGTCCTGACAGAGCGCGTTGGCAAGCTCTCGCGAGCGAAGGTGGACCTGCTCCTGTCTGGCCTTGACATCGTCCTCGGCCGTGGCGGAGCGTGACGGCCGCCACCATCGAGCACGAGGCGGGTGCGGAGGCTGCTCCCGTGGAACCAGGGAGCACATTCGCCCGCCGGACGGCCGCCTTCGTCGCCGTCGCGCTGCTGGCCGCGGGATGCGCGGGGCCCGGCGCGATGGCCACGTTCCCCAATCGATGGACCCACCTGCTATCATCGCTATCAGAGGTGACGAGATGGGCCAGCTGATCGTGCGCAATGTAGGGCAGGAGATTGTCGGCGCGCTCAAGCGGCGTGCGGCCCGGCACGGCCACTCCGCGGAAGCCGAGCATCGCGAGATCCTCGGGGCAGCCCTCCGCGAGGAGGTGGAGCGTGCCTCATTCAAGGCGGCGCTGGCGTCGATGCCGGACGTGGGATCCGACGAGGACTTCGAGTTCAAGCGCGACCTGCCTCGACTGTCCCTGTGAGCTGGCTGGTCGACACCAACGTCCTCTCTGAGCTCCGCAAGGGTACCCGAGCGCACCCCGGGATCCGGGCCTGGTTCGCGGAGGCGCGAGAAGCGGACTTGTTCACCAGTGTTCTCGTCCTGGGCGAGATCCGGCGGGGCATCGAATTGATCCGGCGCCGGGACGGGCCGTCGGCCCTGGCACTTGAACAGTGGCTGGAGCGGCTGGCCAGCGACTTCGCCGAGCGGGTACTGCCGATCGATGCGCGCGTGGCCGACCTCTGGGGCAGTCTGAACGTGCCGGATCCCATCCCCACGGTGGATGGGCTCCTGGCGGCCACGGCGCTGGTGCACGACCTCGTCCTGGTCACGCGCAATGTTCGCGATGTCGAGCGCACCGGTGTCCGGCTCCTGGACCCGGCGGCGGCCCACTGATGCAATGCGTCCAACTGCGCCACCGGGTATGTGAAACCTGTTGGTTATGAAGCCGCCGGATACCGATGACCTATTGACAGCCGAGCGAAAGCCATCGATACTCGATGGATGAACATGCTCGCAAGACGGCTTCTCCGCGTCGCTCTTGTCGTCCTCCTGCTCGGAACCGTGCTCGCACAGGTACTCCTGCCCGTGTTCGCGTCCGAGGAAGGGAGGATCTTCCCCGAAGTCGCGTACCTCGTCGTTCCGTACTCGGTGGCCGCCATCCTCTTCATCGGATGCGGTCAGGTGGCGCTGCTCGTCGTCTGGCGGCTGCTGTCCCTGGTCAACGGCGGGGTCATCTTCACCCGCCGCGCCCTGCGCTGGGTCGACGTCATCACGGCCTGCGCGGCGGTCGCCACGGTTCTGAGCGCAGGCGTCTTGATCCACATGCTCGGCTTCGTCCCCGGCGGCGGCGGACCAATGATCTACTACCTGGCCGCCTGCGTCGCCGGCGGGCTGGCGTTCGTGCTCCTCATGGTCGTCATGCGCGGCCTGCTCGTGTCGGCGATCGCCGACCGCACCGAGCTCGACGAGGTGATCTGATGGCCCTCGTCGTCGAGCTCGACGTCATGCTCGCCCGACGCAAGATGTCCGTGGGCGACTTTGCCAACGCCGTTGGCATCACCCCGGCGAACATCGCCGTGTTGAAGAACGGGCGCGCTCGAGCCATCCGGTTCACCACCCTGGACTCGATCTGCCGGGTGCTCGATTGCCAGCCGGGTGACATCCTCCGGTGGACCGCCGACCCGCCCGCCTAGCGGGAACGCGTTCGAAGCTGGCAATCCTCACCATCATCTGCGTCTGCATCGGGGTGGTGCTCGGGGCCGTCTGTTCGGCGTGACAAGCCCGGCCGAGCCGCGTTTGACGAGCTGCGCCATGGTGCTCGCATCTACCCCCCGTCGGACCCGCCGGTAACGGCCTCCGCCGGGGTTTTCCCTTTTCTGGATCGGCGGCGGGCGAGTGGGACCCCTGCGCTTCGGCGACAACGCCGCGGTGGGCGGCTGGGAACGGCTTTCGCGCCACGCGCCGGGCCGCTCCCGCACCGCGGGGAGATTGCCCGGGCGACCGAAGACCTCAGCATGATTGGACAACGTACTCATGCTTGACAGCGCTGTCTCATGGTCTACTGTATCGCTCATGAAGCACGCGACCATCTCGAAGGGCGGGCAGGTGTCGATTCCGGCCGAGGTACGACATCGATGGCGTACGAATCGACTGTTCATCGACGATCGGGGGAGTGAGCTCGTCCTCCGTCCGATTCCGGACGATCCGCTCGCTGCCGCACGCGGCTCATTGGCCAGGCGTGCGTGCGCGGCTGGGACAACATCCGATGACGCTCGGGCGCGTTCCCGTGAGGAAGAGGCGGAGGCAGACACCAGGCACCGAGGGCCACCGCGCTGACGGTCTTCGATGCGCAGGCGCTCATCGCGCTGCTGCTGGACGAGCCAGCGGCGGGAGCGGTGGAAGGCGAGCTGCGTGATCCCACGCGCCGCTCGTGGATCAGCGCGATCAACCTCGCAGAGATCGTGGACGTGATGACCGGGGTGTTCGAGCAGACGCCCGACGACGTCCGGTCGGCGCTCGAGCTGCTGGAAGCCGGAGGGCTGGCGGTCGTCCCGGTTGACGGCGACCTCGGCATGGAGGCTGGGCGACTTCACGCGCGGTTCTACGATCGGCGGACGAGCCCGCTCTCGATGGCTGATTGCGTTGCGCTCGCGAGCGCGATGCTGCTGAAGGAGCCGCTCGCGACATCGGACCCTCCGCTGGCGGCCGCGGCGCGCGCCGTGGGCGTCGTGGTCCTTCCGCTGCCCGACACGCGCGGTCGGTCGCCGGCCACATGACCCGCAAACCCGTCCCGTACACTTGGTACCCGAGTCCACTGCCAGTTGACCAGCGGGGGAGGGGAGACACCGGAGCGTGACGACCCAGCCGAGCCTGACGCCCGCGGCGTTCGCGGCGAAGTGGCACGGCGTCACGACCACGGAGAAGGCCTCCGCCCAGGAACACTTCATCGACCTGTGCCGGATGCTCGGCGAGCC
>Ga0208079_1000644_pt1 | contig 18870 bp, 18 predicted proteins | sample NGESurdeep092012_5_FD_184474 | JGI IMG/M metagenome (GOLD analysis project Ga0208079, IMG submission 184474) | Arctic peat soil microbial communities from Barrow, Alaska - NGEE Surface sample 210-2 deep-092012 (SPAdes) | ecosystem: Environmental > Terrestrial > Soil > Wetlands > Peat ... | reverse complement strand
GGGGCACTATGCCGCTTCCCGGACTATGCCGCGGGGATTAGAACGAACTGGTCCAAGCCCCTCAGAATGCAGGGTTGCTGGCGCGCCAGCCGTTCAACATGCGGCATAGTCCGGAGGCTTGGGATCAGAGTTGTTTGAGGAAGGCCAGCAACTCGTCGTCCGGTTGATAGCGTTTGGGAGCGCCTTTGACCGGGTTGGTCTTGGCCAAGGCTTGTTCCTTCAACGCAAGATCGGCGTCGAGATAGATCTGGGTGGTTTCGACGGACTCGTGGCCGAGCCAAAGCGCAATCACCGCTCGATCTACACCGGCCTGTAGCAACTCCATGGCAGCGGCGTGCCGCAGGACATGTGGCGAGACTCGTTTCTTGCGCAGTGAAGCGCAGTTTTTCCGCGCCTGCGCCACGTGGCGTGCCAGCAAGTGCTGAACACCATCGGCACTCAAAGGTCCGCCTCGGGTGCTGGGAAACAGCGTTTTAGAGTCTTCTCTGCCTGGCTCCCGAATCCAATGCTTCAGGACCGCGACCGTAGGCTTGGCCAAGGGAGTACAACGTTCCTTTCGTCCTTTTCCCCGGCAACGCACATGTGCGCCGGCTCCGAGCGTGACGTCCTCGTGCCGCCACGCGGTCATCTCGCTCAATCGCAGGCCGGTCTGAACAGCAGTGAGCAGAAAAGCGTGGTCGCGGCGTCCCAGCCACTTCGTTCGATTCGGCGGGGTACCCTCTGGGTCCAGCAGCGCCTCGATCTCTGGCCGGGTCGGAAAGCCCACCAGTGCGCGTCGCTGCCGTTGGTTGGGAATCGCCAGCACGCGTTGGATGATGCCGCTGTGCGCCGGCGCTTCCAGCGAGGCGTAGCGGAAAAACGACCGGATGGCCGTCAAACGCAGGTTCCGGCTTCTGGCGCCATTGTGCCGGCGGTTTTCCAGATCTTCCAGGAACGCCCCGATCAAAGAGGCATCCAGATCGTCCAGCCCCAACTGAGAGGGGGCCTTGCGTAGCCGTTTCTGGGCGAACTGCAACAGCAGGCGGAACGTGTCGCGATAGGAGGCGATGGTGTGAGGGCTGACTTTCCGCTGCGTCATCAAACGGGTAGTGAAGAACGACTGCAACAAGGCAGGAAGATTAGCGGGATCCCGCATGCAAGGCCTCCCATCGTTTCTCCAGCCTCTTGGCGGCTGCTCCCAACAGTTCGGGAGTGCCGGTCAGATACCAATAGGTGTCGGTAACATGGGCATGCCCGAGATAGGTGGACAAGATGGGCAAGCGCCGCTTGGGATCCTCCCCATTGCGATACCAGCGCAACAAAGTCTCGACCGCAAATCGGTGTCGAAAATCGTGCAAGCGCGGGCCACGGCTGGCATCCACAGCACGCAATCCAATCTGTCGAGACAGGATGTAGAACGCCCGGTGGACCTCGCCTTTATCCAGCCGGTTGCCGTTCAGCTTTACCAGGAAATGTCCCTCGGCGCGCACGCCAAAGCGCTCGTCCCGGCGTTTCGCGTAGTCGGCCAGGACCTTACAAGTCGAGGCATGCAGCGGCACCAGACGGGACTTTCCAAACTTGGCCCCTCGAATCGTGAGAATGCCTTCGGACCAATCCATATCCCCAGCTCGGAGGCTGAGCGCCTCACCCAGCCGCAGGCCTGTGACCGCCAGCAACCCGAACAGACAGTGGTAGGTCCAGGGCCGTAGAGGGTCGATGGAAGGCCGGGTCTTAGCAGCCTTCAGCAGCGTTCGGATTTCGTGATCGGAATAGAAGTAGGGCTGAGCGCGTTGGGGCCGGTAGGGCAGCAGACCCAGTGGCGGAACCTCTGTCGAGGGATCCGTCGCACTCCAGTGCCGGGCGAAGCCACGCACGATGCTGAGCCGCGCCGCCCATTCGTAGGGTGTGTGATGGGCCTCTTGCGTGGCCCATTCCAGTGCCAGGTTTACGGTAATGCGGGCACTGCGTTTTCGTGCCAGGAATGACACGAACTCCCGCGGCCCGGCCTCATGTCGAACCAGCTTGAACCCCAGGCCACGGCGCATCGTCAGGTAGTCTCCGACAGCCTTGCTAAGGCGATTCATCGACCACCCCCTGGCCAGGGCAACGCCAAGGTGTGCAAGGCGGTGACATCTACTTTGGCGTAGATCGCTGTCGTGTTTGGGCTTTGATGCCGCGGCAGTTCGCCAATCTCATCCAGCGAGCCTCCCTGCCGAAGCAGGCTCGTGGCTAGAGAATGGCGAAGCACATGGGCGCCGGTGTGCGCCGACTCCACGCCGGCATGTTTCAGGGCGCGCCTAACGAGCGAGGAGATCGTCGATGAGTTCCCAAAGCCGACTAACGGAGCCCGGTGGCGAAGGAACACTCTGCGGGTGGCCGACCGCGGGCGGTCGTGACGTAAATAGGCGGCAAGGGCCGCGCCTACGTCGGCGGCCAACGGCAGTTGGGCCGATTTCCCGCCCTTTCCGCGAAGGGTAATCTGACCCGTGCTCCAATCGATATCGTCTAAGCTCAGCCCCACAACCTCCCCAGCGCGTACGCCGAGCCTGGCGAGCAGCAGCAAGATCGCATGGTTCCGCCGTCCGACGGACGTCGTTTGATCGCAGCACTCCAGAATACGCTCCACCGTGGCAGCCGGAAGAAACCTCGGAAGCGTGGAAAGCGACCAGTTGGGGACCGTGGGGACGCAAGCAGCAAGATCGGTAGCGATTGCTCCGCGGTGTCGCCGATAGCGAAAGAAAGACCGAAGCGCCGTTACCATCAGCCTGGCCCGCATAGGACTCAACTGACGCGCGTGACGCATCACGAATCCGGTGACGTGCGGTGCGCGTAGCATGGCGAAGTTCGGAGCCCTGTTGTGAAATCGCTCGGACAAGAACTGCTCCATGACGGCAACGTAGTGGAGCAGCGTTAATGGGGACAGACCGCGTTCCTGCAATAGGTAGCGCTGGAAGTCGGCGACGATCCTGGCTTGGGCGTTGTCCGTGACCGGTGGCTGGTGCGGCTTCACAACGCCTTTCTGGCGAAGCATGGTCAACAGTCGCTGCAAGGTCTTCGGATCGCCTCTGCGAACCCGCCGCGGCCGACCGCGAAGTCGCAGAAATCGATCCACAACCTTGCTGTCCAGCGCGTGGACATCAATGTTTTTCTGCTTCAGCCACCGGCTGAAATCGGCGATTGCGACAATCTGCTGTCTGATCGAGTCGTGACTATAGCCCTGTTCGGCTACACCGGCCGCACAGGCATCGAGGTGTTCACTCAAAGGCCCTTGGCGAAGTCGTTCAATCGTGCTTGAGAAGGTGAAGAGTTGGTTTATCACTCTTCCAGAGTGCCAAGCAGGGAACCAAAACTATGCCGCGGCGCCGCAGTCCAAACGCCTATGAATGGCGGCGCGCGCGCCAACACGCGGCATAGTCCGGGAAGCGGCATAGTGCAGAGCATTTTTAGCCCGGCGGCGCGGCCGCAGGAGGCTGGAGAACGAAGAAGAGACTTGAGGGCCGCGTCGGTGGGCTAAAAATGGATTGGACTAAACCGCTCCACGACGCCCGCCCTATGTGTTTTGATTGTGATCTCAATCCTGGCGGGGGATTGCGGGGGATCAAGGCGGGCTGAGTTGACGAGAGTGCGGGTTGCCGGTCGTCGGGATGGCGCCTCTGGCTGGCTGCCAGGGTTTCGGCGGACGGCGTCGGTATGCTGATGGATCATCGGTGTGACCCGAGCGGCAACACTCCCCCTTTGGCTTGGCCGGGCCAAGCTGTTTGGCAATTCGGTCTTAGATTCGAGAGCGGTTGTCATGAGCTGTCCGTGATCGCCGTTTGCTGGTTGGAATGGGGCGGCAGGATGGCCATCGACACCATGTGACCCTGGTGGCAGACTGGGCATGCCCTCAAGGAAGCGCCGGTGAGTTCTTCATAGCGGTCCCGATAGTCCTTGGGGGCATCCAAGGCGGGCGGTTCGGACATCGGCATGAGCAGCAGTTCTCGGCAGCGTGCCAGTTTTTCTTCGCGGTAACGGTTGCCCAGAAAGCCGTAATAGCGGATGCGCTGGAAACCATCGGGCAGTACGTGCAAAAGGAAGCGGCGAATGAACTCCTCGGCGTCCAGCGTCATCGTCTTCTGTTGGCTGTCGTGACGATAATCCTTGTAGCGGAAGGCGACCTTGTCGTTGTCGATGTCCAGCAGGCGATTGTTGGAAATGGCCACGCGGTGCGTATAGCGGCCGACATAGTCCAACACCTGCTCGGGTCCGGCGAAAGGGCGTTTGGCGTAGACTACCCACTCCGTCTCGCGAGTGGGAGCCAAGTGGTGCAAGAATGCGCGCCGCTCTCGCAGGGGTTCCAAGGAGGAAAGGAACTCCAGTTTTCCCGCGTCAAAGGCGGTGAGCAGATATTCCAGAAACAGGCGCCGGAACAAACGGGACAGGACTCGGACGGGCAAAAAGAATCCGGGTCGGCAGGAGATCCACCGTGTGCCGTCCGGAGAGAGACCGCCACCGGCAACTACACAGTGCAGATGGGGATGGTGAAGCAAGTTCTGGCCCCAAGTATGGAGCACGGCGAAGAAGCCTATCTCGGCGCCCAGGTGCTTGGGATCGGCGGCGATGGTGCGCAAGGTCTCGGCCGCGGCGCGGAACAGAATGCCGTAGACCACTTTCTTGTTCTGGTAGGCGATCGGGGCAATCTGTTCCGGCAGCGTAAAGACCACGTGGAAATACTGGGTGTCGAGAAGTTCGGAGCGGCGATTTTCCAGCCATTCGGCGCGGGCGAGAGATTGGCATTTCGGGCAGTGACGATTGGCGCAGGAGTTGTAAGCGTTGCGCTCATGGCCGCATTGGTCGCACTGCTCGAGATGCCCCCCGAGCACGGCGGTCCGGCAGACCTCGATCGCCGTCATCACACGGCGCTGCGCGACAGACATGGAAGTGCCATGCCGCTGACGATAGGCGGCACCGTAGCGGCGGAACACATCCGCCACTTCGAACTTCGGGCGATCCATCGGCTTGCCGCTCAGAAGTGCTGGGGGGCAGCGGGCTTCGGCTCGGCAGCGACTGGCCGCGGAAGTAGATCGAGGGGACTGGTGGTAGCGCACACCTTGGTGGTGGCGATCCGCAAATAGCGGGCGGTGGTCGCCAGGCTGCGATGACCAAGCAACAGTTGGATGGTGCGCACGTCGGTGCCCGATTCCAGCAGATGGACGGCGCAGGCGTGGCGGAGCGAATGAGGCGTGACCGGTTTGGGAATGCGGCAACGCTGATGCGCCTTTTGGCATGCCTGCTCCACGGCGTCTTTGCTGATATGTGCACCTGCAATGTCGCCCGGGAAGAGCCACTCCTTGGGTTTTGCCACACGCCACCAGTTGCGCAGGCTTTCCAGCAGCTTGGGAGAGAGCATGACATATCGGTCTTTCTGCCCTTTGCCCTGCTCGACACGGATGACCATTCGTGAGCTATCGATATCGGCGGGCCTGAGGCCGACTGCTTCGGAGATGCGTAGGCCAGCCGCGTAGCAGGTAGTCAGGATCGTGCGGTGTTTGAGGCCGGGTATGCAATCGAGAAACTGCAGGACCTCTTCCGGACTGAGGACAACGGGCAATGTTTGCGGTTTCTTGGGGGCCGGGATCATGTCTTCGAAGGTCCACTTCTTATGGAGTGTGACCTTATAGAGAAAGCGGAGCGCGGATACGGCGATGAGAATGGAGCTGGGGGCCAGCTTCTTTTGGTTGGTCAGGTAGACCTGGTAAGCACGGATCTCCTCGGATCCCAAAACTTCTGGAGACTTGCCGAAGTAGCGTGCAAAGAGAGAGACCTGTTGAACGTAGGAGGCTTGCGTGTGCGGCGACAGATTGCGCACTTGCATGTCCTCGGTCATTCGTTGCCGAACGGGTGTCATGAAAAGCTCCTTCACGAAATGGAATGTGCTGCAAGCAGCCCTTCCATGTTTCCGCAATAGTGCTCAGGTGGGAATGGGCGAGGTGGGGAGTTCCAGACTCTCGCTTGGCGATGGATACCGCGTAGCGGTTTAGTCCAATGCCGGCTATGCCGCATGCGGCATAGGAGGCATTCTTCCTCCGCGTGTAGCGTGCCTTCCAGCTAGAGGCGTATACTCAGGGAATTCGGAATTCGATATGAGCTTCTTCTCCAAACAGTTTATCGATGTCATTCACTGGACCGAGACGGGCGATTCGGTGCTGGCCTGGCGATTCCCGATGGAAGACCAGGAGATTCAGTCCGGGGCCAAACTGACGGTCCGCGATTCGCAATTGGCGGTGTTCGTCAACGAGGGCCAGATTGCCGACGTGTTCGCGCCGGGCCTCTACACGCTGAGCACCCATACTCTGCCGCTGCTGACGAATCTGCTGAACTGGGATAAGGCTTTCAAGTCTCCGTTCAAGTCCGACGTCTATTTCTTTTCGTCGCGGCTGAGGATGAATCAGAAGTGGGGCACGGCGACGCCCATCACCATCCGCGATCGGGAGTTTGGCGCGGTACGCCTGCGGACCTACGGGATTTACGCGTACCGGATTGACGATCCGAGGATCTTCCATCAGAAGGTGAGCGGGTCGCGCGGGGTGTACCTGGTCGGCGACCTGGAAGGGCAACTGCGCAACACAATCGTGGGTCGGATGACGGACGCGTTCGCCAATGCCAACGTCAACTTCCTTGACATGGCGGGCAGCCAGGCGCACCTCGCCCAGACGATGCTGGCGGCTCTGGGGCCGGTGTTTGCCGGCCTGGGGTTGTCGCTCGACAGCTTCGTGGTGGAGAACATCTCGCTGCCCGAAGAACTGCAGAAAATGCTGGACCAGCGGATCGGGATGAACATGATCGGGGACATGAGCCGCTACACGCAGTTCCAGGTGGCGCAGTCGATGCCGATCGCGGCGGCCAACGAAGGCGGCGGCGCGGCGGGGATCGGCGCCGGACTGGGCGCCGGGATGGTGATGGCGCAGCAGATGATGAGTGCCATGAAGCCGGCGTCCCCTCCGGAGCCGGCGCCGCCCGCACCGCAAGCTCCAGCCGTGCCTGCGGCTCCGGCCGCGGGGGGCGCTACCAAGTTCTGCCTGAACTGCGGTAAGCCGATTCCGAAGGCGGCCCGGTTCTGCTCGGAGTGCGGCGGTGCGCAACAATAGCTACCAGCGGGTGGTTGTAGCGTTGGACCACTGCGAGATATTTCGCGATTCGCCTTCGAGGCGCTCAAAGACCGACTGTATGGCCACACGGCCGGGTCCGGTGAGGCGCAGCCACAGATAGCGATTGCCCCAGGAGCGCCAGAAGGCGACCTGCGCGCCTGGGTGTTCGAAGTGAAGCTGCATCCCGACCGTGGGATCCTTGAATACCAGGGCCGTGGGCTTCACCAGAATGGTCTGCCCGGGCGCCAGGTTGCGCACGAAGACATTGCCGCCGGCGTGGAGCAGCAGCAGCCCGGGAGTCCGCGCGGATGTGAAGCGGTCCATGTAGCAGCCTACGGGGTAATGGGTTTCGGTGTCGTCGCCGTTTTTGGTAGAGAACCAGATGCCCGTCTGAAACCAGTCGTAGGTGACGGTGGAGGTGGCGGCGAGCAGCATGTGCTCGCGGACATCGATGGATTGGCCGGGCTGGAGGGCGACGGGGATGAGCTCGCCGGGATCGTCCTTGGAGAACGCGATGTGGCCGGGGCCCTCGGCCTGGGTCATGATGAGCGGCAGGCCCGCAAACATTCGCTTCCAAGCGCCCTTGAGCGACATGGAGGTGACGTTCACCTGGGGGTCTCTCCAGAGCAGGACGTGGTGCGTGAAGTAGACGCTGTCACCGGCGGCCAGGTTCATGTCGGCGACCGGCACATATTGGCCCTCGATCTGGCAGGAGGAATTGCCAATCTGCAGCTTGGCCATGTCCTTGCGCGCCGGCAACTTGGTCCAGCCGCTTTCCGCGGCGGCGGCCGGCAGCTTTAGAGTGGCGCCGCAGTGGGGACAGGCGGACTGAGAAAGATCGGCGTCGGCCCCGCACCAGTTGCAGCGGGCACCTGCCGGGACAGCCGCCGGGACAGCCGCCGGGCGCGAGGGTGGGGCGGGACGCTTCACAGTTTGGCCGCACTTACCGCAGAAGTTCTGTTCTTCGAGAATGGGGGTACCGCAGCTTACGCAGAACATGTTGGTTACTCGGTGTTGTGATGGACGTACATCGACTGGATCCCGACGCGGCCGGGGCCGGTCATTTTCGCCAGGCTCATCTTGGTGCCGCCGAAGAAGCCGGTGCCGAGCTTCTGGAATTCCACGTTCATGGTGACCGAGGAATCTTTATAGAGGAACGCGCCGGGTTCCACCATGATGCTTTCGCCGGGGCCGAGCCGGCGCTCGAAAACATTGCCGTAGCCGTGCAAAATCAGCACGCCGGCGGCGCTGGTGGTGACAAACCGGTCCATGTACATGCCCTGGCCGCCGAAGAGGATGTTGGAGAGACCTTTGATGCGAACGAAGGAGTAGGCGATCTGGTGAGAGGAGAGCAGGAAGGCGTGCTCACGGACGTCGAGCTCCATACCGGGATGAACCGGCAGGACGATCAGCTCGCCGGTGGCATCGCGGGAGAAGGCGATGCGGCCGGGGCCGGCGGCCACGCTGATGATGAAGGGCATGCCGGCGAAGGCGCGTTTCAGTCCTCCGGCGAGCTGCATCACCGACATGGCGACGCGCTCTTCCTTCCACAGCATCACGTGGTGCTCGAAAAAGACCGAGTCGCCGGGGCCGAGATTGATTTCGGCGACGGGGACGATCTCGCCTTCCACCTGGCAGGTGCTGGAGCTGAACTGAATCTCGGTCATATCGCGAATGCGGGGCGCTTCGCGCCAGCCGGATTCACTGATCAGATTCCGGATATCGAGGGGAGCTCCGCAAGCGCGGCAGGCCAGCGCGGCCTTCTCGTTCATGCCCTGGCACCACTGGCACTGGATTCGTTCGAAAGGTTCGACTGCGGGGCTGTCAGCGGGTTCGATCATAGCTTAGGAGTATATCGTAGACCGCACTGCGCGCGAGCGACGGCAGGTTTTCCACGAGGGCAGTGGAGTACTATGTGAGTACTAATGGGTTCCATGTCCCCCATTTCGATGCATTCGGGGTGAGTCACTCGGAAGTTGTGCCGCTCTCGCGCCCTCCACCGGAAACATGCGGCGCGGGCCGGAAGCTCGATGCCGCGGTACGCGAGTGATGATTCGAAAACCCCCGTACCCAACGCCATAAGTTAGCGCCTATGGGGTGACGCCCGTCCGCGGATTTACTTCACTTGCGCCAGCCGAAGAACGCCGCCACCGTAAATCCCAGCAAGGTCAACCCGAAGCCCCAGTACACCGATGCCGGACGATAACGAAACTCGATTGTGTGCCGACCCGCGCCACAGCGCACCGCGCGCACCGCGTCCAATTCCTGCACCGGACGGCGCTCGCCGCCCACCCGCGCGCGCCATCCGGGATAGTAGGAGTCGCCGGCCACTACCAGTCCCGGGCACGCCATGTCCGCTTCCACCACGAACACCTCCGGCCGGCGCGAAACCACGCGCATGCGGTCGGGCGCAGCCAGCTCCCGCCGATCGGCGGCAAGGACTCATCCTGGTGCGGCTTTCTCGACCTCGAACACGGCGTGTGCTACGCGAGCGAGAATCAGTGGAACGCGCCGGCCGATCCGCGCCACAAATACATCTTCCACGCGCGCGCGCGATGCCAGCGAACAGTTGTTCGATCTCTCGCGCGGCCCGGGCGAGGTGCGCGATCTTGCGGCCGATCCCGCGGCCGAATTGGCCCGAGTGGCGGCAGCGCATTACGACCCACCTGGCGCCGCGCGGCGACCACTGGGTACGCGCCAGCCGTCTGGTGGACAGAGCGGACGATCCCCCCTATTCGCCCAATTCTCCCGGGTGAGGCCCTTGCCGTCTGCTTGCGGCGACCAGCTTACCTTCACTGGTGCGACTTACTTGGGTCTACCGTCAGCTTTCCCCGTATTTTTCGGCGCTTGTCCTTCGAGGTCATCCTTTGTCGAGCGAATGTTCCCAGACTCCGGAGCCATAACTTTGATGCCAAACTTCTCGACTAGTTCTTCCTGGGCCTGGAGCATTTCATGCCGGCCCGCATTGAATCTGAGTATTGCCTTCGACAAATCCTCAGCCTTCTGCCGCTCGGCGTTCTCCGCTGACGAGGAAGGGGACTCCACTCTCGGTGTTATAGGCTGCTTGGGCGCTTTAGACTCCTGAACATTTGCCACCAAAAGTACCATCCAGGCGAACGCGATAACAATCGGTATCCATCTCGCGGGCAATTTGCCATACTTACTTGCGAACGAATCCCCGGCGCCTGTCAACGCGGGGAAAAAGCCTGCCTTAAGAGGAGGATAGCCGGAAATCACCTCATCCTTCCATTTGGCTGCAAGACGATCAATCGACTTCATGGCCGCTATTACGCTTAACAAGACACAAAGGGCTATAATGAAACCCACAGAAGGCAGCAGCAAGAAAAGCATCGTAGCTCTGGGATTCTCTCCACCTTTTGCAGACTGCTGCAGCAAAACACCGTAAGCTGCAAACAGGAAACCATGCAGGTAGAGGTTCCAGGTTGAGCGTTGGTGCAGTAGTTCGTCCTCGTGCTCCAGGTAATCCCGGTACACTTTGAATTGCTCCCCTAGTTTAGAATCCCATTCATACGGCACGCGCAATTCACCCTCACCCATAGGCGTACAGTATACCACTTGAAACCTCTTGAGGGCTCCGCCCGAGGAATCCGCCCGTCCGCCCGTCGGCGGATTTACTTCACTTGCGCCAGCAGAAGAACGCCACCATCGAGAAGCCCAGCAAGGTCAACCCGAAGCCCCAGTAAACCGATGCCGGGCGATAACGGAACTCGATGACGTGCCGCCCCACGCCAGAGCGCACCGCGCGCACCGCGTCCAATTCCTGCACCGGACGGCGCTCGCCGTCCACCCGCGCGCGCCATCCGGGATAGTACGAGTCGCCGGCCACCACCAGTCCCGGGCACGCCATGTCCGCTTCGACCACGAACACCTCTGGCTGACGCGAAACCACGCGCAAGCGGTCGGGCGCGCCGCAGGGAGCGTCGCGCCACGTCCAGAGCGGCTCGGCGATGCGCGGATCGCGGTACACCGCGAGGCCACTGCGCGAACGGAACACCTCTTCCTGCGCCGGGTCCGAGGGTTTGCGCGCCACCCGATAGCGGATGCCGAACAGGCGCGGCGTCTCCGCGTTCCCTAACAGGCGGTGCGTCCGCACCGGCAGCGACGAGCCCACGCCGCCAAACTGCTCGATGCCGTAGAGATTGCCGAAGTTGTACGGCACGTCGCTATCGTCGAAGTCCACGCGGAACCATCCGGGCTGCGCCTTGAGGAATTCCGCGATATCGGCCTGCCCGTGGATCATGGCGGTATACGATCCCGGCCGGTCGAATCGCGCCAGGCGCGGCGCATCGTAGACCGCCTCGCCGAGGAAGAGCCCGAGCGCCAGCAGGCCGACCCACCCGCGCCGCCACGCGCATCGCCACACATCCGCGCCGAGCGCCGCCAGCACCGCGATGCCCGCTTGAGCGAGCACGATCGCCATCGCCGGTTCGCGCGCCTTCTCCACCATGGGCACAAACCGGTAGATCAGCCAGTACGGAGGGAAGTCCTTGCCAAGCGCCAGCAGCAGGCCGCCGAGCGCCACCAAGGCAAACCAGCGCACGAGGGGCTGGCGCCGCCGGTACCAGAGGGCCGCCAACGCCAGAGCCACCGCCACGAAGCCCACGTGCGGATTGGCATGCAGCGAGATCCCCGGCAGCACGATTCCGCCAACCGAAGGCCAGCCGAGCGAGTACTGCGCGTGCACGTCGTAAGGCACGGGCTGGCCCCAACGCAGCGGTTCGGGGGCGCCCGCCCAGCGCAGCGATTGTTTGGCGTACTCGATGGCGGGCAGCACCTGCACCGCGGACACCAGCAACCACACGGCGGCAAAGAGGGCGGCGTGGCCCCAGCGCGCCGGGCGGCGCCAGTCCAGGGCGATATACACCAACCACATGGCGCCAACCAGCACCGCGGTGAAGGTGGGTACTACGTGATGCCCGCTGAGGAAGGCCATCCCGAGAGCGGCGCCGCACAGCGAGGCGCTGCTGGCAGGCGTGCGGCCGCGCGCCACCCGAGCGAAGAACAAGAGTATCAGGGGGATCCAGATCGCCGTCATGAGGATCTGCGGCCAGTCGGTATGTCCCAGGAATCCGGCCAGCGCGAAGATGGAGCCGCCGAGCAGCGAGGCCGTGTATCCGGCCTCCAAATCGCGGCACAGCGCATAACAGAACACCGCGCCCAGCCAGTGAATCAGCACCCAATACCAGTGCAGCGTGGTGACGGGAATGTGCCCGTCACCGAGAGGCATGGCGAAGAGAATCCAGTTCAGGGGATTGGTGATGCCGGGTTGCACCTGGCCGATCAGGGTATGGCCCGCCCACTCGTAGGGGTCCCACAGGGGAAACCGCCCGGCGTGAAACTCGCGCGCCTCGAAATCCAGCCAGGGACGCACCACGTTGGCCAAATCCGGACCCTCCAGGAAGGTCCACTCCCGCGAGATGGTGAGCTTCCAGTAGAAGCCCGCCGTCAGCAACAGCAGTGCGAGGAGCGCGCCCATGGTGCGCCAACGTGGAGTCACGCCGTCAATCCAGCTTCGCCTGTTCGAGCCTCGGCGAAAACAGGTGGATCACGCCCAGCGCGATCAGGTACATCGATGCGGAAATCATGAACAGGATCGAGTAGCTGCCGGTCCACTGCACGATGTAGCCGGCCAGTTTCTGCATCAGCGCGATGCCTAGTGCGCCCATGGCCCCGCCGATTCCGACCACGCTGCCCACCGCCGCGCGCGGAAACATGTCCGACGTCGTGGTGAAGAGGTTCGCGCTAAAGCCCTGGTGCGCCGCCATCGCCAAGCTGAGCACCGCCACCACTTCCCACATGCTGGTCTGGTTGGCGTAGGGCACATAAAACACCGGAAGCACGCTGAGGGCGCACACCAGCATCGCTGTCTTGCGCGCGGCATTGATGGTCCAACCCCGGTTGATCAAACTCGAGGAAAGCCAGCCGCCGCCAATACTGCCGACGCTCGACGCGTTATAGATCACGAGCATCGGAAGCGGAAGCTGTGTGAGCTTCAAATGGAAGGTTTCCTGGAAATACATGGGAAGCCAGAAAAGATAAAACCACCAGATGGGGTCGGTCAGGAACTTGCCGAGCCCAAAGGCCCAGGTCTCTCGCCGTGGCACCAGGCGCCGCCAGGGGTACGTACCAACACGGTCTGCAGGGTCGCTCTCAATCAGTTTGAGCTCTTCCGGCGATACCTTTTTGTGCCCTTGCGGAGGCCCGTACAGGAACAGCCACGCCACCAGCCACAGGAAGCCCAGCGCGCCGGTAATCAGAAAGGCGGACTGCCAGCCGAATGTGACAGCCAGCCACGGCACCGTGAGGGGGGCTACCACCGCGCCGATGTTCGACCCCGAGTTGAATATCCCAGTAGCGTGCGCGCGCTCCCTCCGGGGAAACCATTCCGCCACGGTTTTGATGGAGGCCGGGAAATTTGCGGCTTCGCCCAACCCCAGCAGGGTCCGCGCAACCCCGAACGTGAACGCGGTGGTGGCCCACGCGTGCGCCATGGCGGCCACGCTCCACACCATAATCGCTATCGCAAAGCCAATGCGCGTGCCAAACTTGTCCAGCAGCCGCCCCGCGCCCAGCATGCCGAACATGTAAGCGATCGAAAACGCCGTGGTGATGTTGCTGTATTCGATAGCGGTCCAACCGATCTGAACTTTGAGCGTGTCCGCCAGCATGCTCAAGACTTGCCGGTCCACGTAGTTGATCGTGGTCGCAAAGAACAGCAGCGCGCACACCGTCCAACGGTAGTGCGAGCGCTCGGGCCGCGCGATAGTCGGTGACATGGAAGCAACGATTATAGCCGCCAGCGCCAAAACCTGCTGGATGAATCTTGTACACCACCAATAAGTGGGGTTACAATCGGATTTAGGGATCGGAAAAAGCGAATGCAAATCTCCCGCGCGATCGCCCAGCAGATGGAGCACTCCTCCTGGATCCGCCGCATGTTCGAAATCGGCCTGCAACTCCGCCGGGAACGCGGCGCCGAAAATGTCTTCGATTACTCCATCGGCAACCCGGAGGTCGAACCGCCGGAGGCGGTGATCGCCGCGCTGCGCCGCATTGTCGCGGAGAATCGCCCGCGCAGCCATAGCTACATGCCTAACGCGGGTTACCCGGAGGTCCGCGCCACCCTGGCGCGGCGGCTCGCCGAGCGCTCCGGCATCCCGTTCACCGGCGACGACATCCTGATGACCAACGGGGCCGCCGGAGCCATCAACACCATCCTCAAAGCCATCCTCGACCCCGGCGACGAGGTGATGGTGCTCACCCCTTACTTCCCCGAATACCGCTGCTACATCGAGAACCACGCCGGCCGCGTCGTCCTGGTAGAGACGGACGAGCAGTTTCAGCCCGACCCGGCGCGCATCGCCCGTGCCCTCACGCCGCGCACCCGCGCCCTGATCCTCAATTCACCCAACAACCCGACCGGCGTCATCTACAGCGAGGCCGTGTTGCGCGCGGTCAACCGCGTCCTCCCGGACCCGATCCTGGTGATCTGCGACGAGCCTTACCGGCCGCTCACTTTCGATGGAGCGGTCACTCCCGAAGCCGTGCGCATCTTCGACCGCGCCGCGATCGCCTGGAGTTGGTCCAAAGCCATGGCGATCCCCGGGGAACGCATCGGGTATCTGGCGCTTCCGCCGCACCTCCCCGGGATCGCCCAACTGCGCGGCGCGTGCACCGTGGCCAACCGCATTCTGGGGTACATCAACGCCCCCGCAATCTGGCAGTGGGTGGTGGCCGCCGTTCCGGACGCTACCGTGGACGTGGCGCAATACCAGGCCAAGCGCGACCTGCTCTGCGGCGCCCTCCAATCCATGGGCTACCACGCGCCGCGGCCGCAAGGCGCCTTCTACGTCTTTCCCAAGACGCCGATCCCCGACGACATCGAATTCATCGGCCTGCTGCAACAGGAGGGTATCCTGGCGGTCCCCGGCACCGGTTTCGGCCGCACAGGCTTCATGCGGCTCTCGCTGACGATTACGCGGGACGCGATCGAGCGCTCGCTGCCCGGTTTCGAACGGGCACTGCGGAAGACGAAAGCGGATGGGCCGCAGGTGAATGCAGAGCTCACTGGCTCAAGGCTCTCCTGATGGGTGGCAAAAAACGTACCATGCTTTCGGCTTCGGCCGTAGGCGATACCTACGGGTGAACCTCGGCGGGGGGGTGAAAGCGCCGCACGCCGATTTCGCTCTCACGCTTGCGGGTTTGCGCGATATCGTGAGCGGATTGCATCCGCATGAGGGTGTCCATCTTCACGCCGAAGGCTTTCTCGATGCGCAGCGCCATGTCGCCGGACAGGCCGGCCTTGCCATTGAGCAAACCAGACAGGGCAGGGCGGGAAACCCGAAGCGCGGCGGCTGCTGCCGTCACCGACAGGCCCGCGGGTTCGATGATCTCCGTCCGGATGAAATCTCCGGGGTGAGGCGGGTTCTTCATGGGCATTGGCTTCTCCTCCTTGGGTTGATCGAAAGTCGCCAGGGCGCGCGCGTCTACACTCACCGTCGATACAGCAGGTCTACCCTCTGTCGGACGCGCCGCCTTTGCGGCTGAAAGCGCCGCAGTCTATTGCCTGAAAAGAACCGGGGACCGCATTATGGATTGCGGTGACGATCAACGGCAAGTTCTTTCTGAGGATTGGCCACTCTATGGCGGACAGCACCACAATTGCCAGACTTCGGCCCGTAAGGTTCTGCTCGTAGGTAAGGGTCCGGTCACCCGTAACAAAGACCTGTATCCCGTTCTCTTCGGCTGTCCGTATTAGCTCGCCGTTCTTGAGTCCGCTCCACTCCATGTAACTGACTGTGACAACATCATGTTCGCCAAGGTGCTTCCGCAGTCTGTGGTCGAGATTCTCGTCAAGCAACACGGTCACGGCTTGGGCTGCCCTCGTCGAGCGTGCGCAAAATCGATCAGTCGCTCAATCTGGGCGATGGAAAGCGAGGGAAAACCCTCGCGGAGTTCCTCGATGCTTTCTCCGAGATCGTAACTGTTCACAATTGCGTCCGGCAGAATGCGGGTTCCACGTACGATGGGCTGTCCCGACACCTTGCCAGGAACTTGTTCGATCAACTCGCAGGCCATCCAGTCAATGTCCGCTTCCGTGCTTGTCATGCATGCCACCCTTCTCTCAATTGTACCGTCGATTTCATAGTCGGCGCGCCGGCCACGCAAGCGGCGCAAGCGCTACAACGTACACCCCAAAACTTACCCCTTGTGAAACGGGATCGGGCTACCGCGTCAACACTCGCCCCGGTAGCGCATTCGTCATCTTGCCTTCCTCGATCACCGGCACGCCGTTCACCAGGACGAAGCGCATACCCTCGGAAAGCTGATTGGGCCGATCGAACGTCGCCAGGTCGCGCACCGTCTCCGGGTCGAACACCACCACGTCGGCCCACATCCCCGCCTTGAGCACGCCGCGATCGGCGAAGCGCATGCGCTCGGCCGGGAGCGAAGTGAACTTGCGGATGGCGTCCTCCAGCGTCAGCAGTTTCTCTTCCCGCACGTACTTGCGCAAAATCCGCGGAAACGTTCCGAACGCGCGCGGATGCGGATGCTCCTTGCCGAGGACGCCGTCGAGCGCCGAGCCCTGCGAATCGTTGCAGATGGAAACCCACGGTTGGCGTATCGCCAGGGCTACGTCGGGCTCGTCCATGATGAACATGCCCACCATGGTGAACGCCTCGTCCTCGATCAGAATCTCGAACACGGTGTCGATCGGATCCTTGTTCCACAGCCTGGCGATCTCCGCGATGGATTTCCCCTGCAGCGGAATCAACTTGGGATTCTGCACGGCGCTCAGGACGAAGGATTCGGGCCCTTTCACCTGCTGCCACTCGTTGTTCCACTCGCTCGAAGGCGTTTCCATCTCCTTGCGGATGCGCGCCCGCATGGCGGGGTCCTTCAGGCGCTCGATCATCTTCCGGTCGCCGCCATCGTGCGCCCAGGGCGGGATCACGGCCGAGAAGGTGTTGAACGCCGCCGTATACCCGTACGTGTCCGCCGCCACATCCAGGCCCGCCTTGCGTGCCGCCTCGATGTGGGCCACGATCTCGGGCATGCGCCCCCAGTTGAACTTTCCGGCAGCCTTCAAATGCCAGATCTCGACGGGAATATTGGCCTCGCGCCCGATACGGAAAGCCTCGTCCAGCGCCGGAATGATGGCATCGCTCTCGTCGCGGATGTGGGTGGCGTAGATGCCGCCAAACTTCGCCGCTTCGGCCGCCAGCGCGATCAGTTCCCCCGTTTTCGCATAAGGCGCCGGGGCATACTGGAGCGACGTGGAGAGCCCCACCGCACCCTCCCGCATGGCATCGCGCACCAGCGCTTTCATGCGTTCCAATTCCGCCGGGCCGGGCGCGCGGTCGTCATCGCCCAGCACCATACGCCGCACCTGCGTCGCCCCTACGTAGCTCGCCAGGTTAATCCCCATGCCTTGCTTGCGCAGCCGCGCGAAGTAGCCGCGGAAGGTGCGCCACGTGGGCTGCACGCCGTAATGTTCCCAGGTGATATGGTCGGCTTGGAGGATGGCGTCGTTGAGCGGCGCGATCGACGACCCCTCGCCGGTGATCTCGGTGGTGATTCCCTGGAAGATCTTGGAGGGCAGATGCGGGTTGACCAGAATCGTCATCTCCGATTGCCCGAGCATATCGATGAACCCCGGCGCCACCACCATGCCGCGCGCGTCGATGGTGCGTTTGGCCGGCGCGTCCGCCAACCGTCCGATGGCCGCAATCTTCCCCGCGCGAATCCCGATATCGGCCGCATACCAAGGCGACCCCGTGCCGTCGATGACATGCCCGTTGCGGATCACCACGTCGTAGGGCGCGGCGGCGGCGGCAAAGAGAAGGACTGGCAGAAGAATTGGCATTGATTTGATTCCTTGAAGACGTTATTCTTTCACCAGCGGATGGCCGTTTCTCTTCGATTTGACGTGAACCGGCTATCCGGTCATATATTAACCGCGATCGTGGGGGGTGTGGGGACTTCCTGCGGGTCCTATGCGAGATCCCGGAAGATTTCGTCGCGCGTGAGTTCGAGACACGGATCGCCGGCCGTTGCGATACGGGCGCCGCGGATTTCGTTCAGAACGCCGTTGGAGTAGATCGACACCGTTAGCAGTCGCGGATCGATCACCCAGATGTTCGGAACGCCTTTCCGGTCGAATTCCTCGAGCCTCTCCATCGTTTTGGTCATGCGGTCGTCTTCGGACAGAACCTCGATTGCCAGGAACGCGGCATCCACCAGGTACTTCGTCCTGGGACGCACCAGTAGCACGCAGACGTCCGGAAGACGAAAGCGCGTGGCCCGGGTCTGAGACCGCAGCTCCGGAACTGCAAAAATCTCAGGATACTTCCGGCTCAGGCTAACGATCAGATTCCTCTGAACCAAGCTGTGCAGCCAATCTCCCACGTTGCGCTCCACCAGAACGCCATCCACGTACTCCACGTCGGGATCGTAAGAGGTGCTCAAGTATTCTTCAACCGAGATCAGCGTCTCGACGCCCATGGATATACGATACCACCGCCCGCCTGCGGGCTACTTTCCAGGTATTGGCGCGACCCCGTTATGTCGATGACGTGCCCGTTGCGGATCACCACGTCGTAGGGCGCGGCGGCGGCGGCAAACAGCAGGATCGGCATACGTGCAGTATACGCCGCCGGCCTCGCAAACTACGCTACTCTGTTGCCGATGGCCCCGCACACTTTCGTCGCCGCCGAACGCGCCGTGTTCCGCCGCCTGACTA